>Ga0307469_10000276_pt1 | contig 19576 bp, 29 predicted proteins | sample atmos_gasesAM2C__FD_203084 | JGI IMG/M metagenome (GOLD analysis project Ga0307469, IMG submission 203084) | Hardwood forest soil microbial communities from Morgan-Monroe State Forest, Indiana, United States - atmos_gasesAM2C_515 | ecosystem: Environmental > Terrestrial > Soil > Temperate...
GTACGGCCCTGTCGATAATTCGACTGAGGCATAACACGAAAGGCCCGAACCTATATGAGGAAGATTCCGACCATGTTTGAACGCGATTGGGAAGGCGATCGCAGCCGCGTTCTCGACAAGGTTAATCCGGGCTGCGAATGGGTTCTGGCCGGCGAAGGGCGCGCGACACGCAAGCTCGACGGCACATGCTGCATGATCCGTGCCAACAAGCTTTACAAGCGCCGAGAACTTCGTAAGGGCAGCGCGATGCCGCCGCTGTTCGAGCATATCGGCTTTGACGAGGAAACAGAAAAAACAGTCGGGTGGGTACCGTGCGATATCGGGCCGGACGATCGTTGGCACATGGCGGCGTTCGCCGAGCTGTCAATATGGCCGGACGGCACCTATGAGTTGATTGGGCCAAAAGTGCAAGGCAATCCCGAACATTGGACCACACATCAGCTGATAATGCATGGCTCGATTGAGGAGGACGATGTTCCCCGCACCTTCGACGGACTGAGGACTTGGCTTGCAACTCAGGACATTGAGGGCGTCGTGTTCCATCATCGTGATGGCCGTATGGCCAAGATCAAACTGCGCGATTTTGGCCTCAAGCGCGTGACGCGCGCGGCCTAAAACGAAAGGCTTGAACCAATGGAACAACTGCTCAAAGCACTTCGTGAGGCTGGATGGGCGGTCGGTGTCCACAATGACTATTGGCTGAACGGAACACGTCGAACGTTTTGGTTGTTCACCCACCGCAACGGATTGTGGATCAAAGGCGAAGGCGACACGGACATGGATGCTCTCGCTGAATGTGACAAACAGGCGCGACAAATCTTTGCGCCCTCACCCTAACACGAAAGGCCCGAAACGAATGCTCTCGATCGTCCTTGTGCTTGTCATCAATGGGGACGTCAGAATTCCAGTTGATTATTTTTCAAACATGCAGGAATGCTTGGATGCTCTTCCGTATTATCAAGAGTTGAACGATTTATTCGCTGAACGTATGTCTGAACTTGGATCGAAGTGGACCGATTTGGTACGAAAATCAAAGACGTACTACGCTTGCGAAATTCCCACTGCACCGCGTAGCTGATGAAGGCGCTATCGATCCGGCAACCCTGGGCTTGGCTTATTCTGAACGCCGGCAAGGACATCGAAAACCGCGATTGGTGTACATGGTTTCGCGGTTGTGTTCTCATCCATGCATCCAAAGGGATGACGCGCGCCGAGTACGAAGAAGCTCTCCATACCGCGCACATGGTTAGCCGATCGAGACCGTTCATCTCTGGCCTTAAGCTTCCGGAATTCTCTGATCTGCATCGGGGCGGCATAGTCGGATGGGCTGAGATTACCGACTGTGTGGTCAAGAGCGACTCCCCGTGGTTCTTCGGACGATATGGGTTCGTGCTTCGGAATCCTCGGCAGCTGACGTTTATGCCATACAAAGGTGCACTTGGATTGTTCGACGTTCCCCAGGTTAATCTCGCTGCTTGATCGGAGAAGTCGACCGCAGGACAATTGGAGAACAGATTGGATGAGTGTTGGGACGCATCATGTACGGCCCAACAGGGCAGGGTGGCCAAAACTTCAGGAGTTGATGGCCAGGCCGTCGTTTCGACGAATGTGGGCGCGGCCCTTCAAGGTCGATGTCGAGCATCAGGTACCAGACACCGCTGGCTACAATGTCCTCGGTTCGATTTACTACCTTGACAAGGACTTCTACGCTGCGGTTATGTCCGGTCAGATCCAGATTGCGAAGATGGCACCGAAGCAGATCTTCCAGGCGATCTTAATACACGAACGCACTGAGAAATGCCTCCTCGATGCTTCGGATAACGATGTAAATGACTATCTGGGCGACGATCGCGAGTCCGGCGCGCACGAGTACGCGACGCTTGCCGAGCACGAATTCGTCCGCAAGTTTACGACGCCGCGCCTCTACGAGGCTGGGCTACATCAGGTCATAAATTTCAACGAGCACAAGCAATTGACGAATGTTCCGCTCGATTTGGATTGCGAACCGCACATCGATGAGAGTGATGCGGCAGACAAGCGTGCTCTTGAGGATATGCGCCGCCTCGGTGTGGCGGATGCCGGCAAGGTCTCGAAGCGATCGGTCAACTACAGCAAGTCGACCGGCGAAGATCGGTGCGTGCGATGTTCGCATTGGATGGGGCAGAAGACATCGGAGTTGGCGCCGTGTCAAATCGTATCCGGAGCGGTGCGCGACGGATGGTGGTGCAAAAAATATGAGAAGGGCCAAACATGACGAGCAACTTTCATCCCGTGCGTCGGCCTGGAGCCTTGACCAAGAAAGCAAATGCATCTGGCGAAGGTGTTCAGGAGTTTGCCAGGAGCCACTATCACGACAGCGGGCTCACCGGCGAGCAAGCGCGGTTTGCTGTGATCGCGAAGAAATGGCATCACGGTAAGCACCACGGCCCGCATCGCAATCCACGTGCGAAGGGCTATTGATGCGCCAGGATGCGATTGAAGCCATTCGCCGTGCCGCGACGGAGCATGGCATCAATCCGGCTTGGGCATTAGCAGTTGCACAAAGAGAGAGCGATTTCGACCCTAATGCTCGAGCATCTAAGACCATATATGGAGTCTTCCAGATGACGAATGGGCTCCGCAACAAGTGGGGCTCAGGAGACAGCGCCGACCCTTACACGCAAGCGCAGAGCTTCATGCGCTACATTCGCGGTGAGGTCCGTCCGGAAATGCGCAGTGTGTTGGGACGCGACCCAACTAATGCAGAGCTGTACGCTGGCCATCATTTTGGTCCCGTGCGGGCAGCACGAATGATCGGTGGTGGTTACGACCAGAACACACCGGTTGATGAGATTTTTACGCCATACGAACGCTCGCTCAATCCACATTTTGATCGCGCCGGTACGAGTGGAAATCTTCTAGCGTCGATCAATAACGATATGGCAAAGCGAACGATGCGCTTTGGGGGCGATGGTAGCCTTGGAGGAGGGACAGACTTCGCAGAGTCTTCACCAAAGGGATTGGATTTCTCGCAATTCGGTACACCGGTAGATGCTGGTGGAGCAGTTGACTTTTCGCAGTTTGGTACGCCCGTGGAGACGACATCGGCCGAATCTCCTCAGCCATCGCAGCAGGCCGCATAAGGAATTCTTCAATGAACCCGATCACAAGTCCGACAGCAATGACAGTTGTGAACGGTGCCGTGACGGCCTACGGCCTTCTGGAATCAACTGGCATGATCAATTTGCTTGGTCAGAAAGGTGGCATCTGGGCGATCATCCTGTTGGGTGCGCTCAACGGGATCGCGCACGCGGTATCGCCATCAACACCAGGGCCGTTAGGAAAGTAAAGGCGACCCTGTTGCCTAACGATCACAGTCTGCTGGGCGGCCCACGAGTGGGAAATGAGCAACACTTTTATGAAAGAATTTCTGGAATGGTTCGGTGTCAATTCTGCCGTTACGGCTGTTGCCGGCTTTTGCGGAGGCGTCGTTCATATTTTTTGGTTTAAAAAAACTGAATACTTTGATGCTGTTGGGGCGATCGTATGCGGGGTTCTTACATCGATTTGGGTTTCGCCATATATGGCATCTCATACCGGTCTACCGGAGGGCCTGATCGGATTTTCTATCGGTCTTGGTGGAGTGCAGGGTCTCGCTCCAATTTTCGCCATGTTCCGAGAGAAAGTCTTCGGCAAGGCGGTGGAGAAGCCTAATGTTCCATGACAGCTATTTCAGTGAAATGTCGGATATCATCGCCAATTGGATCGATATCGTCACTGCGGTTGCATGCTTTGTTAGCGCAATGGTGTGCATCATCCTAATGCAGGTGATTTTGAGAGAGAAATCGCCGCTTGTTCATTGGCAGCGGTTTGCGCTTGGAGTGCTGGCAGCTGCGCTCTTCGCAAATGCAAGCACATGGTGGCCGGACTATCTGTTGATCAATGGGCATCGGCCGACTGGAATTCTTGTCGACTTCGCGATCACGTTTTTGCTGTTCGTCATGATGATACGCGGGCGCATGGTGATGCAGTCGTTTGAAAGAGAAGATCGGCGAGAAAATGTACATGGTTAGAGGAGGCGAACATTCCCTGGGACCCGTCTGATGCCACTCGGCACACCAAGAAAGCTGCTGGACATCCACGAGCTCAAAGAGCTTTTAGCCATGCAGCCAACAGCGTTCTCGAAGCAACTGGAGATGAAGGACGAGCGGTCGCGGCAGGAAACGCTGCGGTCAACAAAAGCCTCGCTAAGAGCGCACGCGAAGGGCACGGCACGCGCGAGTCGTTCGGGCTCGCGAGGGGCGCCGGCGGACGCTGATGTCTGCTAATAAGGAATTTCGCACCAAGGTCTTGCCGGAACAGGCAAAGGCGATCTACGATGAAATTCCGTATGAAGACCGCAACATCCACGAGCTCCACCGCAGAATGACCCACATGTCGATGTCGGTGTCTACGGCAACGCTTTACGCATGGAAGCGTCAGGGATGGGTTTCGACATCGCGTCAAAAGGCCAATAAGGTAAAGAAAATCGACAGGGCCCAGCATGGGCTTGCGCGCGCCGATATCGATGCAAACTTCTTGAATGGCGTTCGTCTTGTACTCGAAGGCAAGACAAATGGCGATTTGCTCCAGGCCACGATTCGCGAGCTTTTCATCAACGTCAATCTGTTGCTCCACAAAACGCAGAATCGGGCGGATGATTTGCTCATGCGCGATCCGATGGGGCTGGCTGCAGTTATTCGCGCGATCTCGATCATCGTCGATGATGGGTACGATTTGCTTCGCCAATCCGTGGCGATCAGCAATCGTGCGGACATGATCCAGCAGTTGCGAAATGGAGCAATTGAGGAAACACCGCCGCCACCTCCACCTCCGGATCTAGGAGGATTGCCGGTGCCGGTGGTACCGCCAGAGACGTACAACGCGTTCCTGGACGACACGATGGCCAAACTTGCCGCGCGCAAACTGCCGCCAGGCCACCGAACCAGAGTCGATTTGGATCTCAAACCGGAGGGGGGCGGTAACGGCCGTCTCAATTAGGCGGAGCGTATGCCCCGTGAGTTGAAGGCCAATCGGTACCTTATTCAGGAACCGAAATATCAGAAGCTTGCGAACTTCATTATCCGCGATCTTCCGTATCTGTCGTTCAATGACACCATCGATTTTTACGTCTTCGTCAAAGAGAACTACAGGTCGAGCGCGATTGCGCTGCTTGGGTGTAACGATCGGTTTTTCTTTTTGACCGCACTGCTGCATCGCATGGATGCCTGTCATCCGTGGCTATTCGAGCGATGTCGTGAAGTAGAAGAAGAAGTAGATGGATGTATAGATCTTTGGGCAAGATTTCATTATAAAGACCTGTGTAAGTTGACGAAAGTATTAACCACAACCGGATGGAAGTGTCACGGTGATCTAAAGCCTGGAGATTTCGTATTCTCCCCTTCCGGCGCTCCTGTTCGAGTGATTGCCACAAAACACTTCACTGACAGTGCTTGCTATCGCGTTGGCTTCGATACAGGCGCAGAGATTATTTGTGGGGCTGGACACCTTTGGAAGGTGGACGTCTCTTCAAGCAAGCGTGTTCCTGGCACATGGAAAGGAACCGAGGCGGGAAGCAAACGAGTTGGTCGCGAGAGCCGAATCGTCGAAACGTCAGAGTTAGCTGCCATTCGATCAACATATCGTCCTGTAATCAAGGTGACGCAGGCATTGGAGTTTCCTACACAGGATCTTCCGGTTGATCCGTACGTTTTAGGTGCGTGGTTAGGGGATGGCAGCTCATCTAGTGGAATTATTTGTGGGCAAGATGATGCTGTTTTTTTAGAGGTTGCTCGCCGTGGTTACGTGTTGTCTCACAACCATTGTCCACGAAAAGCTCCATTTCGTATGAGCACAGTCTATGGCCTATCGAAACAGTTGCGTGCGTTGGGGTTAAATGGGAACAAGCACATACCGGAAATTTATCTGCGAAGCAGCATTGAGCAACGCCTTGAATTGCTTCGTGGGTTGATCGATACAGACGGTCACGTATCATCAATAAATGGATGTGTGACGTTTGCTCAAAAGAAAAAAGAAATTGCCGAGAGTGTACGTTTTCTTGCTAACAGTCTTGGTTTCAAGGCGCGTTTAACGCCGGTACGCACGACGGATTCGTGGCATGTGACGTTCCAGGTAAATGATGAGGATCCTGATCCTTGTCTGATACCACGAAAGCTCAAAGCTATTCGCAAATCGCGACTGCCAAAAATCCGCGGCTGGAAAATCAAGAGCGTCGATCCGACAGAGGTCGTGGAGACCAATTGCATCCAGGTCGATAGTGAAGATGGGATGTACTTGTGCGGTGAGGATCTGATCCCGACCCACAACTCCTCGATCATTACTTTTGCAGGTATTACTCAGGAAATTATTATTGATCCTGAACTTACTGTAGCGATATTTTCTCACACGAAAGATATAGCGCGTGCGTTCTTGGAGCAAATCAAGACTGAACTTCAGACCAATGAGGATCTGAAAACACTCTATGGTGACGTGCTCTATCAGACACCGGAGCGCGAAGCGCAGAAGTGGTCCAAGGATGACGGGATCATCATCAAGCGCACTTCGAACCCGAAGGAGGCAACGGTCGAGGCCTGGGGCTTGGTTGATGGCCAGCCGGTGTCGCGCCACTACGGTCTGATGGTTTTCGACGACGTGGTGACCGAGAAGTCGGTAACCAACCCGGAGATGATCAAAAAGACAACCATTTCCTGGGAGAATGCGGACAACCTTGCGAAGTCGGAGGGCTCCCGCAAGTGGGTTGCCGGCACCCGGTGGTCGTTCGGTGACAGCTACGGCATCATGCTCGATCGCAAAGCGCTGAAGCCGCGCATTCATCCGGCGACGCACAACGGCAAGGCAAACGGAACACCGGTGTTTCTGACCGCGCAGCGCTGGGAAGAAATCAAGAGGTGGCAGAAGTCGACCCTGTCGGCGCAAATGCTGCTCAATCCGGCCGCCGGAACTGAGGCAATGTTCCACGCGGAGTGGTTCGCCCCGTACGACATCATCCCGTCAATGATGAACGTCTACATCATGTGCGATCCGTCGAAGGGGCGTACGGTCACCTCGGACCGCAGCGCGATCGCCGTGATCGGGGTGGACGTCGGCGGGAACAAGTACTTGCTGGATGGCGTGCGCCATCGCATGCGGTTGCGGGAGCGCTACGACTACCTCAAGCGCTTTTATAACTACTGGTCGACCTATCCTGGGGTGCAGTGCTGCACTGTAGGCTATGAGCAATACGGCATGCAGGCGGACCTCGAGGTGATCGAGGAATACCAGGAGCGGGACAGGTCGTTCTTCAAGGTCGAAGAACTCAGCTATCCGCGACAGGGACCGCATTCGAAGACTGCGCGGGTGGAGCGGCTCGAACCGGACATGAGCCACGGCCGGTGGAAAATTCCGCTTATCGTGTACCACCCGGATGTTGCCTTGGCGTCGGTGGCCAAGAGCGGCGGCGCGCGCCACGAGTACGACGGGATTTGCGCCTGGACGGTATGGCAGCAGGAGCATGCCGACCAGGCGGAGGCCGATGGCAAGACGGTGCCCTACCACGTTGGGCAGATACTTTACCGACCGCTGCGCGGCCCGACCAAGATGCAGAGGTTCTGTGAGGCAAGCGGGCAGCTGCACCGGATCGTAAGGCCGCTGCGCCGCCGTGACGAGTCGAATGAAATCTACGACCTGACGCGGTGCTTCATGGAGGAAGCGAGGTTCTTCCCCTTTGCACCGCACGACGACTTGATCGATGTGATCTCACGCGTTTTCGACATGGACGTGCAGTTGCCTGTCAAGTACGAGACGTCGATGACTGACGGTCTTGGTGATGATGGGTTGCCGTACGCGCCGGACGACGCAGGAGTAATGGAGCTCTATGACGCATGAAAATCTTGGACAGGCAGCACGATCTGCTGAAGAACCGCACTCTTCCGACGCAGCATCACATCGAATGCGATTGCGGTACGGTCTTTGCGCACGATCACACCAATGGAAACCTGTGCATGTGTCCGGATTGCAAGTGCATGGAGACCATAAACGGCGCGGAAGTGGCGCGCGTTCCTGAGATTGTGCAGACATGAGCTTATACAAACCGCCGACCAAAGTTACCACGAAGCCTATCCCCTATGTCGCGTTGGTGGCAGCCATTGATCCGACGTGGAATCGGTTCAAGCACTACGAAATCCAATACGAGGAGTTCACGGGCCGCAACTTTTATGCAAATCCTTATACCACCGGACCATATTCCGGCACATCCGACAACCCAGTACTTATCGACGGGCCCTACAACGTCAACGAGTGAAAGAAGGAGCAATCATGTCATCACCGGATAAGGGCGCAGGCCCACAGATTTCTCAGGACGTTCTTTACAATGATGGCGGTACGATCACCGCCGCGACGATATATGGGATAAACTCCGATGGAACGGTGAAGCTTGCATTTTACCGGAATGCAACGCCACCGGCGATCAACAATGCGAGCGCCGGCTTCGATCCGAACCTTGCCAGTGGCAAGTGGGCCTACCCGCAGTTCCAGTAATCGCAGTCTGAGCTTCATCTGCTTGCGCCGCCTTCGGGCGGTTTTTTGTGGGGTGGTTATGTCAACAGGGCGATCCGCGTTTCATCAGCAGCCACCGTTTGATTATCCGTGGCGCCTGATTTCTAGCTTCAAGGCAGCCGCATCCGACAACCTGTCTCAGCCTGTACCGTGCGCGTTTCCTAGCGGCTTGATTCCGGACGTGCTGCGGGTGACCGTGGCAATTCCGAACTATGCCGGCGCCGATATCGTCTCTCTGCAGTTCAACGGAGACACGACGGCGGCCAACTATCAATCGCGGTGGATTACGTTCTCGAACATCGCGTCGCCTGTTGTTGCCGGGGTGGATTTCACGTCGACCGCATCGATCGCCCTTGGTCCGAGCGCTATTACCGGCGGAAGAATTATCGTTGCGACGATCATGAATCAACTGGCGGCGAACAAGATCATCACCATGCAAGAGATGGAGTTGATCGCGAACCAAGGGACGGCGCCGCAAATGGCGATCGGTGGCGGCCAGTGGTTCAACACCACTGCGCAGATCAACCGCATTGCGTTGACGGTGCAGGGCGCCAACAAATTCGGTACCGGGACCACCATGCTGATCGAAGGGTTCCAGCCCTAAGTCTTTACGTTAAATTCAACCATGCACCAAGTTTGGTTGCATTAACTTATGAGGTACAGTCGTGGGTGGCTACGCCAATGACGCAGGCACGGTGCAACAAGAGGCTGGTTTTGGTTTTATCGGCAGGTTTTGGACGGAGTCGTTCAACGACGGCATGACGGCGAAGGCCGGCGGTGGTCTCACTGGAGCCACGCCTATCGACTCGATGTTTTGTCGGTTTTCGACAGTCGCCTCGGCGGGTGATAGTGCGGTGCTGCCGCCGGCATTTGGTGGTGCGGGGAGCGGAGCGCTGATCCTCTGCGTCGTGAATGATTCCATCAATGCGATGACGGTGTTTGCGCAAGGCAACGACACCATCAACGGGCAGGCTGGTTCAACTGGTGTTTCCCAGATGGGACGGTCTGTCGTCTATTATCAGAATACTCAAAACGGAAAATGGGTCGCGCAGGGTCTTGGTGCCGGATACGCGATCAACGCCAATGCGGCGTTTGCGACGTACTCCATTCAGGCGGGTATCACCGCGCGGGCTGGTGGCGGCCAGGCAACGGCTGTCCTTGTTACTGCGATGCAGGCACAAGTCAGCGTGTGCGCTACTGGAGGTGACAGTATTCGACTTCCGCCGGCGCAGCCTGGCATGGAAATCACCATCGTAAATAACGGCGCGGCTTCGTGTAATTGCTTCGCCTCTTCTCAGGCTCAAGGTGGTGCGAGTGGCGGTGATTCAATGAACGGAACGCAGAATGCTTCTGCTGCGATCGCCGCTACAAGCGTCGTGATTTTCTACTGCTTCGCAAATGGATTGTGGGTCTCGAAGTAATATGCCTGAAGATCCGATTTATTTGCGTGCCGATGAAGTAACCGTCGGTCGGCACGACAGAATTTTCGTCACTCAATACGAGGCTCCTGGCATTGAGCGCGATAATGCCGGTAAGATCATCACGCTGCGGGATGATCCATTCAAAGAGTGGGATCTGTGGGCTGCAGGCGAAATCGAGAAGGTCATGATCGCGCATGTCCCGATCTATCCGGGGTGGACCGTACGCGTCGACGGAAAGCAGAAATTTGCCGCCGTCAGCCTACAAAGCCTGATGGGCACCGATGAGTGGTACTTCATCAATCTGACCACCCACGACATTACTCCGCGCATGATCCTGCATGCTTGCGGCGAAATTCTTGAGCGGTACGGACTGCCGAGGGATCGTCTTGACATTGCTGCTTTCGAAGCAATTCGCAAGACACATTCGCGGTTGGTTGATAAGCGCCGGAAGGTACCAAACTAATGGCATTGCGCACGACGCCGCCTGGCGAAGACGCTACGAAAGGTCAGCGCGCTCGCGGCGTTCCTTTTTTCTCCCCAGGCGTTCCGTCCGGAGAGGACAATGTGACGGGTGAAGGGCCGCACCGCGCTGCGTACAAGTCGGTTGCTCCAGCGTCGACTTCCAATCAGGCGATGATCAACCCAAATCCAACAGCTACCGGCGAGAGGGGAGTGGACTTCCTTCATATCGTTTCAGAGGCGGAAAACCAGGCGCTGCTTTACACCAACCAGGCCAATCGGCGGGCTTGGTCGGATTCGCTCAAGGCGATCCACAACGAGCACTACAGCGGATCGAAGTACACGCGGGCGCAATCGATCGAAGATCTTCGTTCCAAAGACGCGCTCCGCCATGCGCAAGGACCAGGCGGCGGTATCGGCCTCGCTGTTTGGATCGGTGGATGCTGTAAACTGTTCGGCCGGCAATGAATCCGATCCGGTGCAGCGCGCGGGCGCCGCCGTCGTGCAGGAGCTGGTGAACTATCGCACCGATCGCACCTCTGGGAAGGCGGCAATGCCGTGGTTCCTTATTGCGATGGGCGCGCGCCAGGACGCCATGACAACCGGCATCTGCTTGTCGAAGCAGTACTGGAAGCTTGAGCTCAAGAAGCGCACGATCGCCGATGCAAAGGGGAAGGTGAAGGAGCAGTGGTATCCGGAAGTCGATCGGCCGGACATTCACTTATTCCCACCGGAAAGTTACGTCATCGATCCGGCCGCGGACTGGCTTAATCCGGCGCAGAGCGCTGCGTTTCTGATCCTCAAATACCCAATGAGGATCGACGAAATCCACGAGAAGCAGAAGCACCCTATCCGCTCGATGCGCTGGAAAAAGATACCTGACGATGTGTTGCGCACGGCGTACGAGATGGCGCGCTACGACCAGGCGGCAATCCGGCGGGCCCGTGAAAGTGGCCTCGATCGCTTCGACGAGACCCAGACTGGATATCAGTTCCAGGTCATCTGGGTTTTCGAGAACTTCGTGCGTATGAACGGTGAGGATTGGCACTTCTGGTCGGTCGGCGACAAGGCGTATTTGACCGATCCGAGGCCTGTTGGGGACGTCTATCCGGAGCAGTTCGGCGAACGGCCGGTCGTGAAGGGCTACGGCGCGATTGATGCGCACCGCATTTTCCCGATGGCGCCGGTGGAGAGCTGGAGGCAAATCCAGACCGAATTGAACGATTTGCGCAATCTGGCGCTCGACATGACCAAGCAGAATGTTATGCCGATCACCAAGATCGTGCGCGGCCGTGGTGTTGACGTCGACCAGGTGAAAAGGCGGTCGTTCGGCTCCTCGATCATGGTCACCAATAAGGATGACGTGACCTGGGAGAACACGCCGCAACTGAACCAGGCCTACACGGTGATGAACCGTGATCTGGAGCTGGAATTCGACGACCTGGCGGGACAATTCAACGGCGGGACCACCGAGAACAACAACGCGCTCTCGCGCACGCTCGGCGGCCTCAAGCTGGTGGCGGGCTCGGCGAATTCAATCCAGGAGTACGATATCCGGGTTTGGATCAGCACCTGGGCCGATCCGGTGCTGTCGCAGTTGGTGCGGCTTGAGCAATATTACGAGTCCGATCCGATCGTGCTCGGATTGTGCGGCGAGCGCGCGCAGTTGTTCCAGAAGTACGGCGTCAAGCAGATCGACAACGAGTTGCTCGAGCAAGAGGTGACCATCCGGGTATCGATCGGGCTCGGCGCCGGCGACCCCCAGGCGCGCCTAGCCAAGTTTCAGGCGGCCACCTCGATTGCCGCGCCGTTGCTGGCTCAGTCTCCGGAGTTCCAGAACGGCACGTGGCAGATCGATGCGGAAGCCGTCATGCAGGAAGTCTACGGTGCCGCCGGATATCGGGATGGCGGAATGCGCTTCATCAAGAAGGGAGCGCCGAAGCAAAACCCGATGGCCGACCTGGCTGCCCAAAAGATGCAGTCTGAAATCGAGAAGAACAAGGCGGGCGCCAAGAGCTCGATGATGACCGGGCTTGCCGCGCTGGCAAAGGTCGAGCTTGGCGATCGAGAGCTGGAGGCGATGAACGCGAACCAGCTCTTGGATCACTTCATGCGCGCTCACGAAATGGGCCACAAGCACGCTCATGATCTACATGATCGCCTTCTGGCTGCAAGGGATCACGGCCATCGCCATGGCTTTGATTTGCGTCAGCACACACTTGCAGAACAACAGCACCAGCTTACAGCGCAAGGCCAGCAGCACGATCAAATGATGGCGCAGGCCGGAATGGACCAACAAGCGGACGCGCAAGGCCATGACCAGAGCATGGATAGAGCCAATTTGAGAGAGCAAAACGCGCAAGGTAAGTTCAATCGCGAGCACGCGGTTCGTGAACAGCAGATCAACCAGGAAAATGCGCGCTTGAAGGCAACGCAACCGCGTGCAGGCGCCAATGGCGGCGGCGGAGCGGCAAAGCGGCCGGCAGCCTCGTCTGCGCCTCCCGCCCGTCCACCGGCCGCGCCCGCGCCACCGCAACCACAAGACAATTCGGAAGTCATGCAGAGAATGGACGGCATCGAGGAGCGCCTCGATCAATTGACGCAGATGCTATCCGCAGTTCTCCAGCAGAAGCAGTCAACCTTTCCGTCTCAGCCGTACCAATAAGTAAGCCATGGACGCGGTTTATGAGATTGCGCGTCTCGACGCCATGCATGTGGCTGTCCAAGAGAGTGCCGACATCGAGGCACAATTCGGACAGATCAGCGGTTCCCGTCCTGTCATTTCGATCATGCTGCGTATGCGTGATCAGGCGGCACGGGCGCTGGTCGAGCTAGCTCATGTCGACCCGGAAGATCCAAAGGCCATCCGCACGTTGCAAAACAAGGTGCGGATGTTCTCGGAATTTCTGGAGTTCATGCAGAAAATCTATTTGGAAGGCATCGAAGCCGATCAGGAGCTTACGCAGCAAAACGTCGATGAAATGGCCGACCTTGCTGGAGTGAGCGTCGATGACGGCGGAATTGCCGAATATCTGAAGGAGAAACCTAGCGATGACAACTGATACCGTCATGATTGCAAATGCCGGAAACGCAGATGTTGCCCACGCGTCCCAAATAGCGGAAGCAGCAAACAACCAAGCTGGCGTTATCGATCCTGGCGCAAGCCGCGCGGCCGAAGGTCTCGGCGAGGATATTTCCGTTTCGGATGCCGGCGATCGCGGCTCGACGCAGCAGACAGACACGGGAGATGGCGGGACTGCCTCGAACAAGCGAACGCTGAGCCCGTCTCCGTACGATTTGCGCCGTAGCGAGATTGCCAACAACTTCCGGGCCCGCCGCGCAGAGCGTGTGGCCGATCCTGGCTCTCCCGATAGCGAGGCAGCAGAGGACGTTCGGCAAATCCAGGAATTCGTGGCCAATGGTGGCGTGCCGCCGGAGCTGAGTGAAGCTGTCATCGCCGATGATGAAGGCGATACGGGTGAGGTCGAAGCCGCCGACACCGGTCGCGGAACGCAGCAGCCGCAGAAAGTGGCCCCGGCGCAAACCGAAGATGGCGAGCCGACCTACACGCTGAAGGTTCGCGGCAAGGCCGATCGCGTCGTCACCCAGGCAGAGCTTATCAAGATCGCCCAGCAGAACCTTGCCGGCGATGAGTATTTAGCCGAAGCGCGCACGACCCTCGATGAGGTCAAGCGCCTTCGCAAAGATATGGACGACGTCCGCTCGTCCACCCCCGGGAAACACCCTCCCGGCGACACTGCGGACACAAGAGAGACGCAACTATCAGGAACCGAAAACGTCGAACACCCCGACGTAGACCCGTTCAGAGAGACAGGTGAAGCGTTTCTTTATGGCGACCCCCAAGCGGCAGGCGATAAGCTCCGTGAGCTCATCACCAAGACCGTTCCGGCGATCGTCAAGCAAGAAGGAGAGCAGAACCGGCGACAGGGCGAAATCGCTCGGTCCCGTCAGGCTGCCGCTGCCTTCGAGAAGGCCCATCCAGAACTTGCTGGCGATGATTTCACCCAAGACGTGATTGAAGTCGGCGTATACCGGCATCAACGCAAGGATCTCATCGATTTGGGACTAAACCCCGCCAAGCTGCCGCAAGACAAAGCGGCAATTGCCAGAATGCATATGACGTTTCGCGCGGACCCGACCTACGCAGGTCAAGTACGCCCGTTCGATCAGTTGCTGGAGGCCTCTCGGCAAGACTATGTTGCCAGGGTGGGTGGGGATTCGCAGAGAAGTGCTGTCACCAATGGCGCCGAAACCTCTGCGAGCTCGAGCGAAGCTCCATCGGTCGAAATCGTTGTCAACCGCACAGAGCGTCGTCTCGCAATACCAACGCAACCATCGCGTACCGCAGTGGTGAAGCGCGTAGAGCAAAATACCGCCCCACCACAAAAGTCGCGATCCGAGATCATCCAGGGAATGCGTAAAGCCCGAGGGCAAACCACAGCTGGCTGATCGTCTCTCAATCGAAAAGGAAAGTACACCATGGCTGGCCAAATTTGGTCATTGCCGCAAGAGGGTGGATTCATGTATAGCGACGAGCTTTCTGACATTCTTCGTCAGCAAGTTCAGCCGCTAACAAAATTCCGCCAGCTTTGCGACGCCGCTGACGGAAGCGAAAAAGGTCTAAACAGGGGTGACAAGTAAAAAGCTTGCTTGTCGTTAATACTCTGCGGTATGCTGGAAAGTCCTAAAGCCTCTCGGTGCTGACAATGCGAAAATCCGAAGGATCAAAATGGACCATCAGCAGGGAACCCTCACAGTCACCGACATCGAACTCGGTTGGCTTGCTGGAGTGATTGACGGAGAAGGCACGATTGCTTTTTCTTCCTATCCACTCCGCAGTCGTGGCAAGATCATTCAAGAATTGAGGATCAAGCCACAGATCATCGTCACCAACACCGACAAAGAATTGGTCGAAAAAGTTGCGGATATCTTTGGACGCTCACATGTGGGTGTTCATTTTCAGACCCGCACTCAGCATGGACGGTCGTTCGAAGGCAACAAGCCAACGAAATATCGACCGTTGCATGTTGTCAATATTTCCGGGTTCAAACGCGCGAAAGTTGCGCTTGAGCTTGTCGGTCATCATTTGGTGTCGAAGAAGATCAAAGCCGAAATGGTGCTTCGGTATATTGTTCAGCGAGAACTGAAACGATCCGGCGTCCGGGAATGTCCGCTTGATGCGGATGATCTTAGACTGATCCTGGCGATCATGCGCTATTCATCGTTGAATAGTGTCAAGGGTGCCAAGAGCAAACATTTTGCCTGGATCGAGGGACTCCTCAACGAGCATGAGCAGAGAGGTCGAAAAGCGGCCTAAGATGTGCTCTGGTCTACCGTCGAAAGCGGTAGAGTTCGGCAGAAATGACCGAGCCGCTCGCACTTGCGGGTAGTAACAAATCGACAACTGGGACGTTTATTCAAATGTCGGAACACAAGGCCGGCGTTTGGACGAACAAACCCCAATGCCGGAAACTGGTTTTACGATACTTCAACATCAGTTGACAGTATTCGAAGCCGGAAATTCGGTTTGCTAAGATAGCGGAGCCGAATCAAAACTGGGTGAATTGTCTGGAATAGCCTTAGAGCCTTGGTCGCTACAGCGTGATCCGTAAGGATGAATGCGAATGCTAGAAAAGATCAAGGATTGGCCGATCAGCAGCCAAGCCTCTCATGTAAGCCGAAAGGCCAAGGGGAGAGGACGGTTCAACGACTAACTCCCGAGCGAAAGCAGTAACGGAGACATGAGCGCCCAGCGCGTTACGACCAACATTTTAGAAAGGTAAGATGTTTGCGACGAAGGAAAATGGTGGCATCCTCATAAATCCACTTGAGAACCGCCATATCCCGTCTGCTACCGACCAACCGTTGATAACCTCTAAGTCGGCTTTCGCTTAGCAATTGTCCTGTGTGGCGGAAGATGCAGTTTCGCATTTTCTTGAGAATGGAATCGGTTCCAAGGATTACGAATTGCCTTGGTCCAATGTATCCGTCTCCATCAATGATGCCACGAATGAAGTGTCGATCTAGTGATTGATCGATATCAGGATAGGAAAGTGAATGACTTTTTCTGGGTACAACTCCAAACCTAGCAAGGTCAGACACCAGTTTGCGACTACAGAAAGTTATGACCTTCTGAGGTGTAGATCCTGGAAAGCCGCCTACGCTCCGTTTATCACGTAACGGTGCGGACGATCCCATGGCGCGCCTTAGATCAGCAAGTATATGTTGGTCTCTGGCTTGCAATGAAATTGCGATCCACTTGCCGGATTTGCATACGTACCCGTCCGCCGACAGAAGTCCGAGAGCGTAGGCCTTTTGCTCTGTGTCTATCTGAGAAAAGAAGTCGACATCTAAGGCGTGAGCTGTGGGTCGTCTGCGTCCAGAGTGGCGCTGCAGTATCCCAAATCTTTCGCGCCAGTTACCTACACTTCTTCCAGATATTCCTAGCATGTCACCGATTTCAGCATCCGTGTGAACGACACTCAATTCTCTAAGAGTTTGTTCGTCGAGATTGTTGGAGTGGCGATGATCAGGATTTGTGGCGATACCGTATTCCATCCTCCATCCGCAAACTGAACGCGTGGAGACACCGTACAGCTCTGCTATTTTGGAATCTGTTCGCCTTTTATAGAGTTGAAGAAGCTTCGCTTTGGTCGGCCTCATCTACATCTCCTATGTGATCGTGATCTGATGATCTCATAGCACATTACGTAACGCGAAGATATAGTTCTGATCTGTATGGAAACATGCAGAAAATTGCGGATAAAGAGCCGCAATGAAGAACAGAGAGTCCCTACACCGGCAAACTCTTGGCTCTCGCCAAGCACCAAGTAGTTGCGATCATCGATAAAACTCTTAAAGATGATGCACGCAAATACTTCGACATCGAATCGTTCCTCCAGTTCAAGAACACGCCGCTGCGTGCAGAGCCAGCGTCGTCGGGAACGTCTACCACCGCGATCAATCTTGATACGACCGGTACCGCTACCGTCACAAACAATGTGGCGCTCGGAACCGGCCACGTAAAAGCGATCGTCGATACCATGAAAGAGCGGAACATCCCTCCATTTATGGCTGACGACTATCTCGGTGTTTCTCATCCTACTACGTGGCGCAATCTCAAGAATTCGTTGGAGACCATTCACCAGTACACCGAGACTGGATTGGCGCACATCTTCAACGGAGAAATCGGCCGCTATGAGAGCTGCCGGTTTATTGAACAGACCTTCATTCCGAAGGGCGGTGCGGCGAACGCAACCACGTACGATCCGTGGTCGCAGACTGCACAGCCGTGGACGAATGGACAGTCTTCATGGGCGGTGTTCACAGGTGGGGACACTGTCACGGAGGCGGTCTGTATTCCGGAGGAAATCCGCGCCAAAATTCCGGGCGACTTCGGTCGGTCCCGTGGTCTCGCATGGTACTATCTCGGAGGTTTCGGCATCGTCCACAACGATCCTCTGAACGCCCGTATCGTGTTCTGGGATAGCGCAGGCTAAGCCCGGCGCGAGACGCAAAGCGAGAGAGGAGAAACAAGCATGTCTTATGACATTTCGGAACTCGTAACCTACTCGTATCTTGATGCGACATTTGGTGCGACTCAGGTCAACCATCTAGTCGTCGGTCCTCGTGGTAAGGTCGGCTTCGTGCGTGATATCGAGGTCGATGTTGCTACTGCTCTGGTTGGCACGAGCACCGTGCCGGAGGTTGCCGTTGGCACTTCACAGGGTGACGCTACCTACGGCCGCTATCGGCTGGGTACCGCAGTCGGTACCGGGTACGGTGTCGGCGTCTTCAAGGCATCCAACGAACTCATTGTCGGCAATCCGCCGCGTGTGAGCACGGTGTTTGCCAGCAAGGTCATCCTTGATGGTGGCCCTTTGGTTACGTCGGGCATTTCCGGGGGGTCCTTTGGCACTCAGGTGCCGCAGGGCCGCATTCCGGCATCTGGCCAGGTCGTGACCAACGTCATCAATGGCACGTCCAACGTGGCTCGCGTGTTTTTGCGCGATCCAATCCCGCCTCAAGTCGTTGTTGGTCAGCTTGTGAACGTCCATGACGTTCAGGGCGCCACCTTCAACATTGCGACATCGAACGTCACGATCTCGGCATTGTCGAGTTCGGCGAACAATCCGGCGAATCCAAACTGGATTGAGTTGACCGGTACTACTTTTGGCGGGGCCTATACCGCTGGTGGTCTTGTCGACTATAACGTCTCGATCAGCAACAAGGCAGGCACTGGCGGCACGCCTGCTGGTGGCGGAACCGTTCGAGTGAAAATCGAATGGATCGGTCAGTGGGCGCCGTAATCGACTGATTAAACGGAGGAACCATGCGCACTCTTGGTCTGTTCATCGGAGGCAATGCTGGCCGGAACGTGAATTTCCTGCTGGAGAATCCTCACCCTGTGCCGCGCTATCCTGATTGCCAGCATTCAGGCAATGCTGGTTTGGATGGATACACGCGGATCGAGCGGACGCATCCGGAGGCGCAGGGCCACCACGGGCACGTGCCCGGCATAATCGGGGTCGTTCCGCGCGGCCCCGACCAATCGTTCGAGCAGTAAGGAGGGCCTTAAATGGCTAAGGAACACATGAAGAAGCACGCCAGTCATGCGACGCATGGCGGGCACGACCATGTTCATCCGTCGCGCACGCGTGATCACGGTCCTGTTAATCCACATAATGCAATGGGTGGCGTCCATGTCACGGTCGGCGGCGCCCGTCGTGCTGGTGGTGGTGCCCATGGCGGTGGTGGCAAATACGGTAAGGATCATCCCGAGAACTTTATCGAGGGAGCTTTGACCGGTGGGCAGGGCCCGTCCGAGGGCATCCACGAGAAGGACATTGGACACGGACAAACGCTGGTCACTGCGGTGGGCATGGACAATGTTCGGTTGGCGGCTGACATCGAGACGTCAATTCTCGATCAGAACTTCCACGGTGGTCCGGAGTATTTGGGCCATTCGTTGAAGGGCGTCAGCGCCGTCAACGAGGACATCGGGGCGGCCGGTCCGGTCCACCACGACTACATCCAAGACCACTAAGCTGGTCTGAGACAAGCATTGGGACGGCGGCAGCGCCGTCCTTTTTTTGTGCAAACGG
>Ga0307469_10000277_pt1 | contig 19566 bp, 16 predicted proteins | sample atmos_gasesAM2C__FD_203084 | JGI IMG/M metagenome (GOLD analysis project Ga0307469, IMG submission 203084) | Hardwood forest soil microbial communities from Morgan-Monroe State Forest, Indiana, United States - atmos_gasesAM2C_515 | ecosystem: Environmental > Terrestrial > Soil > Temperate...
AACATCCGACGCGCGGTTTCATCCTCGCTCGCGCGCGCATCCGCGGTAAGGACACGCTCGCCGAGTTTGTCGGCAAGGTCCTCGTGGGTGTCTTCGGCCTCGGCAAGTTTGACCAGCAACTCGCGTATCGAGACATCGCGCGATTGCCCGGCCGCCTTGCGGTAGAATCGGGCGGTCTCGTACTCGGTCTCGGCGGCATATTTGCGGACCTCCTCGAGTCCAAGCGGTCGCACCAGCCAGACCGGCCGATGCTTGATGAAGCCGCGTACATCTTGGCGCCGCACCAATGGCAGGAACTCGCCGAATTTGGTGCGGTATAGGTCGTAGAGCATGTCGCGATGGCGCGTTTCCTCGGCGGCCATTTCTTCGAATAGCTTCGCCGAGCTTGGGTACTGGTGGCGGAGCCCTTCCGCGATGTTGAGGTAGATGCGGCAGTCCTCTTCCTCATTGCTGATGGCGAGGGCGAGGACTTCCTGTTCGGATAGATCGGCAAAACGTTTCATGGTCCGGCTAGTCTCATGGGGGGTGAGGCGTTTCAATATGCTGATCGCCATGGGCGAGCGAAAACTCACACATATATTTTATTAGGTGCAAGATGTGCGTAAAAAACGGCGTCCCGATGAAACCAAGGACGCCTTGGCAGCCGAGGCACTGAGGGGCCCGCCACGGCTGACAACGGCAACAAGGTTAGAGCAAGAAAACGATCGCAATCAGGCGCTAAATGCATCACATGAATGAGCTGCGATTATTGATGGCGCGCGCTACGCGCAGCCTCATGCATCTGTACTGGCGAATGTCGCGGGGACTGACGCTCGGCGTACGTGGACTCGTGATCGACGGGCGGGGCCAGGTGTTCCTGGTCAAGCACACCTACATCCGCGGCTGGCATCTCCCGGGCGGTGGCGTCGAGCCGGGTGAAACGGTGTTTGAAGCGCTTGGGCGCGAGCTCAAGGAGGAGGGCAACATCGAGCTTCTCGACGCGCCCGCTCCTTTCGGCGTCTATTTCCAAGCGGCGGTGTCGCGCCGCGATCATGTCGTGCTGTTCGTCGTGCAGCACTTTTCTCAGCCGGCGCCGCCGGTGCCGAACTGTGAAATCATGGCGCATGGCTTTTTTCCGCGCGATGCGCTTCCGGAAGACACTGGTGCGGCTACGCGGGCGCGCATCGCCGAAGTCATGATGGGCGCGCCGGTATCACCGCGCTGGTGAGGGCTAGGCGGCCGTGGTCAGCCGGGTTGGGCGGCCACCGCATTGTGAGGATGGCGCAGATCGCCGCGCTTGTTGCACCGGCGCACATAATTGATGGTGGCGTTCGGCCACTCCAGCTTTACCTTGAGGGCGGCCATAAGGGCATCTTCCGCCATCACGGTGACGCTGTGACGCGTGCCGGCGAGGTTGATGCCAACGGTGAATTTATTGGTCATGCCGCGATCTCCCTGGTGGCGGCGAATCCAAGGCGAATCCTGACGATCGCGCGACCGCTTCGCTGCCCTATGGGAGCGATGCTCACATAATTGAGGCAAGCCGTCCACTCGGCGCCGCTGTGGCCTTCAACGCCCCGGGAGGGTACGCTGATGAGGTTGAAAATCACACGCGGACCTGCATATCCATCCGCTTGCAAGAAACGCCCTTCCTTCGATGGGGCGTTGGCTCAAAGCCTGGCGACCTCGATACCGACCGAAACCGCGCTCAACGATGGACCTCGACGCCGTGGGGTGATATCCGGCGGATCGCCGATGACCGAACTTGCCCTCACCGTTCTGCCCGAAACACCCGCCGATGCCGATCCCATCGAGCGGCTTTACGAGCGTACGTTCGGGCCCGGGCGTTACGCCCGCACTGCGTTTCGGGTTCGCGAGGGCGCCGGACACCTGGTCGATCTCTCGTTCACGGCGCGGATCGGCACCTTGCTGGTCGGCTCCGTACGGCTGACCCCGATCCGCATTGGCGAGACTGCGGCGCTGCTCCTCGGCCCGCTAACGGTCGAGCCGCCATTCCGCAGACGGGGCATTGGGCTGGCACTGATGCAGAGCGCGCTTGCCGCAGCGAAACGCAAGGGTCACCAATTGGTCGTGCTGGTCGGCGACGAGCCCTATTACGCCAAGGCCGGCTTCCGCCGCGTTCCCAAAGGACAGGCCCGGATGCCCGGCCCGGTTGATCCGGAGCGGTTGCTGGTGGCCGAACTGGTCGATGGGGCCTTCGCGGGGGTGGCGGGGCCGATTCGAGCAGAGTGGGAGACGGCGTGAGGGAGCCAGCCGGTGCTTAAATCGCGACCTTCCACAACTATCTGATTTTATTTCAATTTTTTGGCGCTTCGCTTTCGCCTGGTCCGAGTTTGAGATCGCTCCCGCAGTTAGGCATCGTCACGGGCTGCATGCGTCGGCGCCGCGAGTGAGGCTGCCCAACCAACGGCAGCGGGCCAGGCGAGCCGACAATGCCCGCGGTGACGGTTTCCGATCGTATTCAAACACGATCGAGCTGAAGATAATGAGGGCGGAGCCAGCAATGCGCCTCCTCATCTCCCTTCGCGTCCCCAGGTCAGGGCTAGGCTCCCCACCAGCAGCAGCAGCCCGAGCAACCCGGCGAACATCGGCAGCACGCCGATGCCGCGCACGACGCTGGCGTCGCGGATCTTCAGACCGATCCAGTCGTCGCCCTTGAGGGTATCGCTCGTCCGCACGCCGAGGATGCGTGGCATCGCGAGGCTCGATCCGTCGGCGAGGCGGCGCGCGTCGCCGCCAGTCGCGTTGGCGAGCGGTGCCATCACGGCGGTCGTCGAGGTGACCTCGCTGAACTCCTTCGGATTGGCGGGGCCGACATTGACGAGCGTGGTCAACTTGCCGTCGGTGGCGCGCCACAGGCCAAGCTCGGTGGCATCCACCGTCTTGCGCCACACGCCGGGCTGTGCCTGGTCGAGTGTCAGGTTGCGCTGCGTGCCCGACGGCGAGGTGAGGATCACGGGCGCGACGGTCTCCGCCATGGTCTGGCGCTGCACGGTGAGTTCTCGGCCATGGACGAGGAGGCGTAGGGCCTCTTCCTCGAGGTCCGGTTGCTTCATCAACCAATGGGACACGCGCCGCAGCAGGTCGATATGGGGGCCGCCGCCTTCATAGCCGCGGGCCCACAGCCAGATGTGATCGGAGAGAATAAGGCCCACCCGTCCCTCGCCCTCGCGCGAGAGCACCAGCAGTGGCTGACTGCTAGCGCCGTTCATCAAGGGCGTGCCGTTTGTGGTCTTGGTGTCGACCACGCGGAAGAAGCGGCTCCAATGCGGCGGTTCGTCGTTGGCGCCTTCGAGACCACGGGTCACCGGATGGCGCCGGCCCGGCTCGGTGAGGCGAGCGTAAAAGGCCTCCTCCGTGACGTGCCCGGTGGGCTCGGACGGCAGGATGGCGTCAAGCGGGGTGCGCCAGATGCTGGTGGGCCCCGAATAATCCGGGCCGGCCGCAACCAGGACCGCGCCGCCGTTGCGGACATACTTGGCGATATTGTCGAAATAGACGATCGGCAGTACGCCCTGGCGCGCATAGCGGTCGAAGATGATGAGCTGGAAGTCGTTGATCCTCTGCTGGAACAGCTCGCGGGTCGGAAACGCGATCAGCGACAATTCGTTGATCGGCGTGCCATCCTGCTTCTCGGGTGGCCGCAGAATGGTGAAGTGGACAAGATCGACATTGGCATCGGACTTGAGGAGGTTGCGCCAAGTACGCTCGCCCGCATGAGGCTCGCCGGAGACCAAGAGCACCCGCAACTTGTCGCGCACGCCGTCGATCGACACCACGGCGCGATTGTTGACAGGCGTCAGCTCGCCTTCGAGCGGCGCGGCCTCTATCTCGACGATGTTCTGGCCCGCATGGGGAATCTGGACCTGAATGTTGACCTGCCGGCCGGCCGTGACGATCCGCCGCTCGAGCAACTCCCCGTCGCGGCTGATCTTCACCTCGGCGGGCGAAGCGCGGACACCTTCGTCCTCGACCCGGAACGATATGGTCTGGCTCTGGCCCACGATACCGAACCGCGGCGCCGCAATCAGCACCACGCGGCGATCCCTTTCATTGGGATTACCCGTGATGAGAGCGTGCACCGGCGCCGCGAAACCGAGCGCGCCGATGTCGGCCGGAACGTCATGGACGCGGCCATCGGTGATGAAGATCGCGCCCGCGACGCGATCAGGCGGCACGTCGGCGAGCGTCGCATTGAGCGCGCCGAACAGGCGGGTGCCGTCGGTCTCGCCGTCGGCCTGGCCGGCCTCGATCACGCGCGTCTCGATACCGGGAATGCGTTGAAGCCGCTGAGTGACCGCAGCGCGTGCAGCCTCGGTCTGGGCAGCGCGGTCGCCGAATCCCTGACTCGGACTCTTGTCGACCACCACGACAGCGACCGAAGTCAGGGGATCGCGGTCCTCGCGGGTGAGCGACGGATTGGCGAGCGCAAGCACCATGAGGGCCAGCGCTCCGCTCCGAATCAAAGCACCACGGTTGCGCGCAAGCACCAACAAGGCCGCCACGACGGCGGCGATCGCGGCAGCGGTCCAGACGAATTCGACCGGAACGAGCGGCGAGAAGCTGATACCGAATACCACGCTTAAGTTCCTACTCTTGGTTCATACTCTTGGGTTCATGCTCTTGGATTCATATCGGCGTAGGGTTAGGCAAAGCGAAGCGTGCCGACCAATCCGGCATCCCGGTGGGCACGCTTCGCTTTGCCCACCCTACAAGTTTCTCCTACTGCCCGAGCCGTTCGAGCAGTGCTGGAATGTGGACCTGATCGGCCTTGTAGTTGCCGGTCAGAGTGTACATGACGATGTTGACGCCGGCGCGGAACGCGAATTCGCGCTGGCGCGGTTCGCCGGGCACGAGGGGCAGCATCGCTTGGCCGTCGGGGCGTGTCGCCCAGGCGCCGGCCAGATCATTCGACGTAATAATGATCGAGGATACGCCGTCGCCGCCGCGCGCCGGGCGCTTGGTATCTTCGTCTTCGTCCTTGGCGCTCTGCAGCGCCTCAACCCAGAGCTGACCCGAGTTGAAGCGGCCCGGGAAGTCACGCAGGAGGAAGAACGTCTTGGTCAGCACATGGTCGCGCGGCACCGGCTCCAGTTCCGGAATATCGAGCGACGCCAGAATCGCGCGCAGCTCGAGCATGCCGGGACTGCGCGCCTCTCCGCCTGGACCGGGGGGCGCCAGCACGGCGTCGCGGGTGTCGAACAGCACGGTGCCGCCCTGTTTCATATAGGCGTCGACGCGCGCCAAAGCTTGGGGCGTCGGCTTCTTGGCGCCGGGCACGATCGGCCAATAGATGATCGGGAAGAACGCGAGCTCGTCGCGCTCGAGATCGACACCGACCGGATCGCCGGCCTCGAGCGCGGTGCGCTGCGCCAGAAAGGTGGTGAGGCCTGAAAGGCCGGCTTTGCTGACCAAATCCGCCTCGCCGTCGCCCGTCACCACATAGGCGAGGTGGGTTTCGACCGTGGATCGCGATGCGAATTGATCGGACGCAGCGTCGGCGGCCTGCGACGCGTTCCAGGTGGCGGTGAGCGCAAGCCAGACGCCGGCCGCGATCAGCAGGCCGGCCGTGAGGCCGCGCCTTGGCAGCAACCGATGGATACCGCCAGCAAGCCAGAATACCACCAGCGCATCGATCAGCAACAGCAACAGCGAGCTCATGAAGATGGGGCCGCGCAGGTCCTGTGGCTCGGTGGTGCGGAAATATTCAAAGCGCGGATTGAGCGGTTTGAAATCGATCGGCACCAGGCGGTCGGCGGGCGCCAGCGTATTGACCGCGACGAGGCCCTCCGGCGGGCCGTAGAAGCCAGGTGGATTGTCCGCAGTGGCGCGGCCCAGATAGCCGGCGGGAATCGGACGCGCGGTCGGCGGCGGCGGCTCGAAGCTGCCGAAGCCGTCGAGCACGCGGGTCGGCGGCACCGCGTCTGGCGCGGCGCTTTGCGCACCGGTGGCCGCAGTGGCCTCGGTCGACGCAGCGGCGCCGGAGATGCCGACGATGCGCTTGAGCATGTCCACGAAGGCACCCGACAAGGGAAGATCGGACCACTTGGTGTCCGCCGTGACATGAAACAGCACGATCATTCCTTTGCCTTTCCGCGTCGCCGTGACCAGCGGCGTGCCATCGCCGAGCGTCGCCCAGGTGTGATCCGACAGCCCAGAATCGGGCTCCGCCAGCACCTGTCGGTTCACCGTGACATCGTTTGGCACCATCATGCCATTGAATGGGCTCTCGTGCGAAAAGGCGGCAAGTTGCTGCGGCTGATCCCAGCTCAGGCTGCCACCGAGAATGCGGCCGCCGCGGCGCAGCTTCACCGGAACCAGCTCGTCGTCGGCGGCAGCAAGCCGCGGACCAGCAAACCGCACCAGCACACCGCCGTCGTCGATCCATCGGGTCAGGCGGTCGTGCGCATCACCCGCAATTGTGCCGACATCGGCGAGGATGATCATCGGGAGATGCTGCTCGATGAACTGGTTCACCATCTCGGCAGGCGAGCCGCGGTCGGCAAGTCGGACATCGGCGAACGGACTGAGCGCGCGGGAGAGGTAGAACGTGGAGGCGAGCAGCGGCTGCGCCGTATCGGCGGTCGAGCCGGTAATCACCCCAACGGTGCGTCGGCGCCACCGCTTGTCGAGGAGCTGCACGGCGCCGGCCGAGCGCTCGCCCACGATCTCGATACGAGCGATGTCATTGCGAATCTCGACCGGAAGATCGAGCTGTGCGTCGGTTTCGCGCGCGCTCGACGGGAAGCTGAAGCTCGCTTCCCCGAGCGGCAGTCCCTTGAGATCAAGCGCGCGCACGGCGCCGACATCGTCACCGCCCGTGACGGCGCGGAGCGCCTTGACGGTGAGCACGCCGGCCGCGTTGTCGGCCGCGGCGAGTGCATGGGCCGGTCTGATGCCGCCGTCCACCACGGTGATAGGCCGCTTGTCGGCAATGCGCGCAAGCGCCAGAACGAAATCATCGGCGTGGCCGGCATCGACCCCATCGGACAGCCACACAATCTCGATGTCTGGAGTTGCGATTAGGAAACGCTCCAGCGCCGGAATGGCTTCGGTACGCTCAATCGCGTGGGGTTTCGGCTTGACGAGCCGTAATCGCGCCCGCGCGGCGCCGGGCGTCTCCAGCGAGATGTCGCGCGTTGCCATCGACAACGGCGCAACCGCGACACCGCGGCCGTCTGCCTCGGCGCGAGCGATAAGGTCCTCGGTGGTGCGCAGGCGCGCTTCCCAAGTGGCAGCAGCCGCAAAGCCGTCGTCGATTAGCAGTAGCAGGGGCGCGCTCGCGCTGGTGGTCGCAACCGGCGGATTCCATAGCGGCCCTGCCGCCGCGATGATAACCAGCGCCGCCAGAGTGAGCCGCAGCAAAGTGAGCCACCATGGTGTGCGCGCCGGGGTCTCCTCTTTGGGAATGATGTCGAACAGCATCCGAGTCGGAGGAAAATCGATGCGGTGCGGCCGCGGCGGCACCATGCGCAGCAGCCACCACAGAATCGGCAGGCTCAGCAGGCCGAGTAGAACCAGCGGCTCCGAAAATGCCAACGGGATCCCTGCAATCATGCGCGGCGCTCCGGATGGGCCAGGGCATGCCAGCGATTGATCCCCGTGCCCTCCCGTCCAGCGCCAAGCTGCTCATGCAGCTTCAACAGCAGCTCGGTAGCCGGTCGGTCGGTGCGATGAATGATGAAGCTCCAGCCCAGCCGATCGCTCTCAAGGCGGATTTCAGCGCGGTGGCGTTCGACCCGCGCGGCGTAATCCTCACGCCACGCCTCGGCGCGGCCGGCCGTCACCGCGCCGGCGCCCTCCGGCTCGACGAATTCGATACGTCCAGCATATGGGAAAGTTTCCTCTGCTGGATCGACGATCTGGATCACGTGGCCGTGCGCGCCGGTCGCGGAGAGCTGAGCGATGGTGCGGTGAACGTCAGCGATCGGGCTCCACAGGTCAGATAGCACGATGACCTCGGCGAGCGGGGAGGGCGAGAACGTCGGCGGCAGACTGGTGCGGGCGACCGGATCGTGAATCATCGCCTCGGCGATTTTGTCGACCACGTTGCGGGCGCCGCTCGGACGCGTCAGGCCCGGTATTCCGACGCGTTCGCCACCCTCGACCAAAATTTCCGCGAGCGCCAGCGCCATCACCAACGCTCGGTCGAGCTTCGTGCATTCGGCGAGCCGGGACGAGAATGCCATCGAGGGCGAGCGGTCAGGCCAAATCCACACCGTATGGGCAGCTTCCCACTCCTGCTCGCGAACATAGAGATGGTCGTCGCGTGCAGAGCGCCGCCAATCGACCCGCCCTGCCGGCTCGCCTGACACGAATCGGCGATATTGCCAGAAGTTCTCCCCCGACCCGGCACGGCGGCGGCCGTGGAGCCCGTGAATGATAGTGGCAGCGACGCGACGGGCCTCCAGAATAAGCCGCGGCATCTGGGCAGCAAGTTCCCGGCTGGTACCGACGGCGTGGGGAACGGCGGCGGTGTCGTCAAACGCCGTTACGTTTTTTACCATCGATTATCCGATCCGGGCCTTCAGGCGACCGACAACGCCGGGAATCGATTCGCCATCCGCTCGTGCCGCAAAGGTCAGAGCCATGCGGTGTTTTAGCACCGGCTCGGCAAGCGCGATGACATCGTCGACCGAGGGGGCATAGCGCCCTTGGAGTAGGGCGCGGGCACGCACCGCCAGCATCAGGGCCTGGCTTGCGCGCGGGCTCGGTCCCCAGGCGATCAGCTTGCCGATGTCACCGGCATCTGGCCCGGGGCGCGCGGAACGCACCAACGCCAGGATCGCCTCGACCACCGATTCGCCGACCGGCAATCTACGCACCAGCCGTTGCGCCGATATCAGATCGTCCCCCGTCATAGCGAGTCGCGGCCTGCTCTCCTCGGCACCGGTGGTGTCGAACAGGATGCGGCGTTCAGCCTCAATGTCGGGGTAGTCGACATCGATTTCCATTAGGAAACGGTCGAGCTGGGCTTCGGGGAGAGGGTAAGTACCTTCCTGCTCCAGCGGATTTTGGGTCGCCAGCACGTGGAAGGGCTTGGGGACGTCGTGCCGTGACCCTGCAACCGTGACATGCAGCTCTTGCATGGCCTGCAACAGTGCTGATTGGGTGCGTGGGCTGGCGCGATTAATTTCGTCAGCCATCAGGAGCTGGGCGAATACGGGTCCTGGGATGAACCGGAAGTTGCGCTTTCCGCCAGGCACCTCTTCCAACACTTCGGTGCCGAGAATGTCGGAGGGCATCAAATCCGGGGTGAACTGGATGCGGCGTGCATCAAGGCCCAGCACCGTGCCCATGGTGTCCACAAGCTTGGTCTTGGCAAGACCCGGCACGCCCACTAGCAGGGCATGACCTCCGGAAAGTACCGTGATCAGCGCTTGTTCGACGACTTTGTCCTGACCGAAAATGACGGTGCCGATCGCGTCTTTGGCGGCGCGCACCTGGCCGGCGGCGGTCTCGGCCGCCCGCACAATCATGTCTTCCAATTTCTCCAGGCTGTCGCCCGACGATATCGCCATAAGGCTCGCTCCTCGATCTTTCCCCACACCATATTCTAGGATGTGGCAGTGCAAAAAATAGGCCGCAACCCAACGCGACCGGGCTCATATACCCGGCCGCCGACTGTTTCCGAACCTAATTGTACGCTATTTTGCCGCAATGGCGATTGTTTTGGCGCAATAATCGTTCCCGGCCCGAACATCATATTTTCGCGAGCGGCCGGCGGGCATCCCGCTATAGTAGAGCCAACTATGCAGAAGACAAGGCAAAGTGGCAAGAATGATCTCGAAGACATTGTGGGCGTGGTGAAATCCGCGTCCCACAAAGGGCCGCCTCCGGTCCACCTGTGGAATCCGGCCTATTGCGGGGAAATCGACATGCGGATTGGAGTCGACGGTACCTGGTTCTACCAAGGAACTCCGATCGGCCGGCCCGCCATGGTCAAATTGTTTGCTTCAATTCTTAAACGAGAGGGAGAGAAATACTTCCTTGTCACCCCGGTCGAAAAGTGCGGCATTGCGGTCGATGATGCGCCGTTCACGGCCGTCGAGCTGCGGATCCAGAATGGCGGAGCGGGCCAGCAGCTTTGCTTCCGCACAAATGTGGATGAGTGGGTCGCGTGCGGGCCCGACCACCCACTGCGATTCGAGTCCGAGGTTGCGACGGGTGGCCTCAAGCCCTATGTCCACGTGCGCCGCGACTTGTGGGCTAAGGTGACGCGTGCGTTGTTCTATGACCTCGTCGATCTTGGCGAGGCGCGCGAGGTTGCCGGCATCCCGATCTTCGGTGTTTCCTCCGCCGGCCAATTTTATGCTATGGCCCCGGTCGATAGCCTTGAGGATATCACTCGATGACGGACGCTGCGCCGGTTCGCACCGACGATGCTCACGGATCGGAATTCTTCGACCGTGTGCGCCAGCGGCTTTCCCTCGATGTGCCGGCTGCGCTGCGCGACTTTACGGCACCGGCCGTGCGGGGCGATCTCGATCTCGATCCGGAGTCTTGGAAGAAGGCGGGCGTGACCGCCGAGAAGCAGGCAGCGGTGCTAATCCCGGTGGTCGATCGGTCGACCCCAACCGTTATTCTAACGCAGCGAACCGCCGATCTACCGAGCCATGCCGGCCAGATCGCCTTTCCGGGCGGCAAGATCGACGCCGGCGACGAAACGCCGGTCGCGGCAGCATTGCGGGAGGCCGAAGAGGAAATCGGCTTGGAGCCGGCGCTCGTGGAGCCGCTTGGGTACCTCGACCTCTATCTGACCTTCAGCGGCTTCCGAATCCTGCCCACGGTTGCGCGGATCGCGCCTCATTTTGCGCTGGCGCTGAACCGGTCTGAAGTCGCGGAGGTTTTCGAGGTACCGCTAGAATTTCTGATGACGCCGGCAAATTACCGACGCAGGAGTCGCGACTGGAAGGGCATCATCCGCCACTATTATGAAATTTCCTACCGGAACCGCTACATCTGGGGTGTCACGGCGGGTATCCTGCGCAACCTTTATGAGCGGACCTACCGGGAGCAAGAACCATGAGGGCGAAGCTTGGCTGCGGTCTGGGGCTGCGCAGCGAACTCCGATGATCCGCAACATAGTCACAGAACTGGCGCTGTTTCTCACGCCGTTCGTAGCTTATGCGCTGTTTTTGTGGGCGACGCGTGCCGGAGTGCTCGACGTTTCAGCTTGGTCGCTGCCACGGCTCATGTGGCTCGCGAGTGCGGCATTGGTGTTGATGATTGCGAGCTTCGTGGTTCTGGCGCAATTCAGCGGAGTGCCGCCTGGCTTGACCTATATACCGGCCCACCTGGAGAACGGGCGGCTGGTGCCCGGCACTGAAAGATGACCGCGTCCCTACGCTTGCCGGACGCCGGCTGGCTCGGTGCTCCCGCGCTTGCGCGCGTGCTTTCGATCCTTAATGGCGACGGCGAAGAGGCGCGCGTCGTCGGGGGCGCGGCGCGCAATGCCCTGATGGGGTTGCCCCTGAGTGATATCGACATCGCCACCACCGCGCAGCCGGATGAGGTGGTGCGCAGGGCGACAGCGGATGGATTGAAGACGGTACCGACCGGCATCGACCACGGTACCGTCACGCTTGTGGTAGGCGGAATGCCGTTCGAGGTCACCACGCTGCGGCGGGATGTCGAGACCTTTGGCCGCAAAGCCAAGGTGGCATTTGGGCGGGATTGGAAAGTCGACGCCGAGCGGCGCGACTTCACCATGAATGCGCTATCGATTTCGCTCGACGGAACCGTGCACGACTATGTCGACGGCCTCGCCGATCTAAGGGCGCACCGCGTCCGCTTCATCGGCGAACCGGCGCGCCGTATTGCGGAGGATTATCTGCGCATCCTAAGGTTCTTCCGTTTTCATGCCTCCTACGCACACGGGCCCCCTGACCCGGCGGGGCTACATGCCTGCATCGCGGCGCGAGACGGGCTGCGCACCTTGTCGCGCGAGCGCGTCCGAGCCGAGCTGATGAAGTTGTTGCTCGCACCGTTCGCGGTGCCGACCCTCGCGGTAATGGTGGAAGCGGGTTTTGCCGCGCCACTGCTCGGCGGGGTGGCGCTGCTCGCAAGCTTCGCCAACATGATCAAGGTCGAAGAAGCAGCAGCAGTCGCGCCAGACGCGGTGCGCCGCCTTGGTGCGCTCGGCGTTTTCATCGCCGAGGATGTCGAGCGGCTGCGGGAAAGGTTGCGCCTGTTCAACGCCGAGTACGAGCGCCTAGCCGCCATGGCGGACCGGTGGTGGCGCGTATCGCCGGCGCTCGGTGAGGCCGGCGCCCGCGCACTTCTTTATCGGCTCGGGCCGGTTGCCTATGTTGATCGCGCGCTGATCGCCTGGACACGGGCACCGCAGGGCGCCGCCGATCCGGCGTGGCACGACCTCGCCACGCTGCCAATGCGCTGGACGGCACCACGCTTTCCGCTCAAGTCCGCTCACCTGCTTGCGCGCGGCGTCGCCAAGGGGCCTGCGCTTGGAGCAGCCATGCGTGCTGCTGAGGACTCCTGGATCGCTGCTGAGTTCCCGCTGGATCAGATCACCCTGGATCGTATCGCGGATGCTGCGGCACAGAGCGCGACAGTGGTATAGGCTTTGAACGTGTTCGCCTTGGCCGGCGGCATCTGCGCAAACTCTCCGCAAGGCACATCCTGTCCCCTTTCGACGATATTTCGATCCCGCAGCTGTTGCTGATCGCGGTGGTGGCCGTGTTCACCTCGCTGCTTGGAGGGGTCGCGGGCTACGGCACCGGGGCGCTGATGCCCCTGGTGCTGGTCCCGATCGTGGGACCTGAGCCGGTGGTGCCGATTATCGCGATTTCCGCGGTACTCACCAATCTGAGCCGCGCGCTGGCGTTCCGTGGCGCGATCGACTGGCGGCGGGCCAAACTCGTCGTTTTCGCCACGATACCGACCTGCATTCTCGGCGCCTGGGGCTATACGCTGTTGTCCGGACCTGGCGCCATGCTGCTGATCGGCGCGATGCTGGTCGTGGCGGTGCTGCTCCGCCGTATCGTCGGGCGTTACGGCTTTACGGTTCAGGACCGCGGGCTTGTGGTGGGCGCTTGTGGCTGGGGCCTCGTGGTTGGCGGCACCAACGGGGCTGGCGTCATCATCATCTCACTCCTGATGGCAGCAGGCCTCACCGGCGCTGCCGTGATCGCGACCGATGCCGCGCTCTCGGTCGTCGTCGGCCTCGTCCGGCTCACGGTGTTCGGCATTGCCGGCGTTGCAACCGCCAAGGTCATGGCGGTCGCGCTTCTCATCGGCGCGGTGACGCTTCCGGGCGCATTCCTGGCGCGGCTGATCGTCGAGCGCCTGCCGATCCACGTCCATGCCGCCATGCTCGACGTCGTCGTGGTGCTCGGCGGGGCGGTGATGATCGCGGGGGCGGTCGGGAAGATGGGGTAGGTGCCGGCGCCGATTGGCTCATCTCGGCAAGTGCGAAAACCTTCTGGCTATCCGGTCGTATTACTGCGCGCAGCACGCTGGCGGTGTGCCTCGCCCCTTTCGCGCATGCCGCTAAATCATGTAGCTTGGTTGCCAAGCCGCTGGCAGGAGACGCCGAAGTCCCCTTGTTGCGGCAGCATGGGCGCAGAGCGGAATTCGATCGACGACACTCGGTCCGAGCAGGGATAGCGCGCTTTGCTTGCGAGCCAGAATATTGCGGGGAAACGCGCATGAAATTCACACGCCGCCGCTTACTGCAATTCACCGGAGCTGCTGCGGCCGCTCCCATATTTGCAAAACGCACATCGGCGCTCGATTATCCGACGCGGCCGGTGCACGTCATTGTTGGTTTTGCCCCGGGCGGCGCGCCCGATATCGTGGCGCGCCTGCTTGGTCCGTCGCTGACGGAGCGTCTTGGCCAGTCCATCATCGTCGAGAATCGGACCGGCGCCGGGAGCAATATCGCCACCGAGGCGGTCGTGAACGCGCCGCCGGATGGGTACACACTGCTGTTGGTTAGTCCGCCGAACTTCGTCAACGCGACGCTCTATGACAAGCTCAATTTCAATTTCATCCGCGACATCGCGCCGGTCGCCGGCCTTATCCGGGTCCCAAACGTGATGGAGGTGACTCCATCGCTTCCGGTCAAAACGGTCCCCGAGTTCATCGCCTATGCTAAGGCCAATCCGAACAAGCTCAACATGTCATCCGGCGGCAATGGAACATCTGTGCATGTCGCCGGCGAGCTGTTCAAGATGATGACCGGCGTGAAAATGCTCCACGTACCCTATCGCGGTGTCGGTGCCTCCTATCCGGACCTGCTCGCCGGACAGGTCCAAGTGATGTTCGACTCGATGCCGGGCTCGATTGAATTCATCAGGTCCGGCCGCCTGCGTGCGCTCGCGGTCGCTTCGGCGAGGCGCTCGCCGGCGCTGCCGGACGTGCCGACCGTTGGCGAATTTGTGCCCGGCTACGAGGCGAGCGCCGTTCACGGCGTCGGCACACCCCGTAATACGCCTGCGGAGATTGTCGATAAACTCAACAAGGCCATCAATGACGCGCTCGCCGAGCCCGCCATCAAGGCGCGCCTTGCCGACATGGGCGCGACGCTGCTTGTGGGGTCGCCCGCCGACTTCGGTAAGGTCATCGTGGACGAGACCGAGAAGTGGGCCAAGGTGGTCAAATTCTCCGGTGCACGGCCGGATTGATCCTCGTCATTGGGCAATATCGCATCCACATTGCCGCTGGTATTGGCCGGCGGCGGGGCCGATTACGTCGCGGTGCATTCGCTCAATCGCTTCCCGCGTCGTAACGTCGTAATCGTCTTGGTAATTCTTAACGTAACGTCACCTTTGGTGTAGCGCGATCCGGATGGTGAGAAACGCCGCGGAAGTGACATGGCTTTTCCATCGAGCTGCACATGCGCAGACCGGTCGCCCTCGACGAAAGCAACAACAAACTCCACGCCATCGCCGCAATGGTAGGTGAGGAACGATTGGGCGAGCACCGGCGATGGACCGATCACGAGACCCACCGCACCAAGCCATCGGATGAAATGTCGTCTCATTTGATAGCTCACCTGGTGGGCTCATGCCGCCCTACGGTGCTTTTTTTAAAGTCGTGCCGTCAACTCATACCAAAGATGGCTTCCAACTCATACCAAGGACGGTCTCAGCTGACGAGCTGTGCCGATACATGGCAGGTGCAGCCTCGCACGACGTTGTTGCTGGTCTTGCGGCGCCTGTCGAAGTACTCAATCCGTAGAGACGAATTGCAACAATCCGACGACTTGTTTAAGTTTCCCCGCTGGAGGGCATGGGGTTGTATTCCGCGACACCGAACAGGGTCGTCTCGATCCAGTATTTGCGCGCGCTCGCCGCGATCCTGGTGGCGGTGCAGCATGCCAATTCGGGCCCGATCCATCTGGACATCGTCAGGCCCGATCTCGGGGCATTCGGCGTCGATCTGTTCTTCGTGATCTCGGGTTACATCATGTGGGCCACGACCGCCGTGACGCCGCGCACGCCGGGGCAATTCTGGGGTGCGCGCATTATCCGCATCGTGCCGCTCTATTGGGCCTTCACCTCATTCTATCTGGCCATCACGCTGCTACATCCGGCAGCCCTTCAGCATCCGTCGACCGATCTAACCCACATTGTGAAATCCTACGCCTTCGTGCCGGCCGTTCATCCCGCACTCGGAGGTATTTTGCCTGTCTATACGTTGGGCTGGACGCTGAACTATGAAATGTTCTTCTATCTGGTATTTGGCATCGCGCTGCTGGTGCGGAGCCGGGCGGGTCGGCTGGCAGTCGTGGCGTTGGCGCTCGGCGGCCTCGTCTCTGCCGGATTTGCATGGCGCCCGACCGATCCGATCCTGCAGACTTATACGAGCGAGCTACTGCTCGAATTTCTGTGCGGCACTCTGATTGCTGCAGCGACCCAGCGCCTGATGTCCTGGGGCGCGCGCGCCGCCGGCCCGATGCTCGGCGTTGCTGCGATCTGGCTCGGTGCAGCCTATTCCGGCCAGATCGGCGGTGGCCGCTTCGTCATGTTCGGACTGCCGGCCGCGCTGACCGTCGTCGCGCTGCTGGCATTAGAACGCTCCCTGCGAACACGGCCGCTGAAGTTAGGGCTGCTGATCGGCGACGCCTCTTACTCCCTCTATCTCTGCCACCCGTTTGCGCAGCGCGCTATCTATTTGGTGCTACCGACCGCGGCGGCGGCTGCCAACCCGGTCATCGGTCTCTTTTTCATAGCCGTCGCCTCTCTGGCCGCGATCCTGTGCGCCATCGCGGTATATAGGGTGATCGAGCAGCCAACGATGGCAGTGCTGCGGGGTGCCAGACGTTTCCCGCTCTCCGAAACCTACGCAAAGTTGAGCTAAGCTTTCGCAAAGCTCGCCAATGCCGTTCGGTTCCTGCTTCTTCGAGGCCCGTTTCACGCAGATCTTGCGAGCCGCGCCAGAGCATTCCTCTCCACAGGCTGACACCGCAGAGCTTGCGGCCAGACGTTCAAGATTTTGCGCGGCATTCCAGCCCCGATCCGCCATGAAACCGCAGTGCGCGCAACGAAACACCCGTTGCGACAAGTCCAGTTCGGCTTTCACCGAACCGCAGCAAGAACAGGTCTTGAAGGAAACCACCGATTGCGTCTTACCGCTTCGGCGGCGCGAAACAGTTCCGGGCGCAGCTTCGCGCACATTACAAGATTACTATTTTAGCCCTCTGCGCCCCTCGTGAGCAAGATCGCATAGCCAGCGGGGTATGATGCGATCCGGATAGGTGAAGCGGCGAAGCACAACGTTTTGCACTTCGCCAGGAGTTCGGAGCTGTTTATCCGCCGCCACCAGCAGCCGGCGTCCGTGCCGCCACGGGTCCGACGATCCGCTCAAAATCGGCGTGCGAGCCGGGATTGCCGTGGATCGGTACATGCTGCGCCACATCCAGCTTCAGCCGCTTGAGGTTCCGGAACAGCGCAACGGCGTTCAGGTTCACATTCGCAGGCGTCGCTCCGGGAGGTGGCGGCCCGTACAGGTCGGCATTGATGACGATCTTTTCCTGTGGCAGGTACGCGATCAGCATGTCGTTGGCATGATTGAGATTGTCGACATGATACAGCAGGATGCTGCGCTGCCCGTCGCTGATCGAATATTCGTCCGAAAACGTCTGCAGCATCAGTGGACCGGGGCCGGTCGGGGCAAACGGGAACTGTGACAGCCGGTCGGGCTCCAAGGTTCGCGACTGCGGACCCAAGACCACCTTCTGGAAATAGTCTTTGTTGTGTTCCTCGGCGATGACCGTCGCACCTTCGGCCGCGTAGGTTCGCACTCCCCCGAGATGATCGAAGTGGTGGTGCGTGACGACGAGATAGCGGATCGGCTTGTGGGGGATGGTTTTCTTGATTTCCGCGATCACGGCGTTCGAGCGGGTCTCATTTCCAGGAGACTCGATCACCGCGATAAAGTCCTTGAACTCAACGGTCACGCTGTTGGCGTTGCTGCCGCCCATGAGCCAAACGCCATCGCCAAGCTTTTGCGCGGTGACGCGCACCTGCGGAGCGGGAGCATTGCGCACGCTGTCGGGAACCGGAACCGCGGCATCCGGTACGTTCACCTTGGCGTCGGTGACCCGCACTTCCATCCAGTTATGGCCACCCGGCACCAACGCATTGTCGCCCTGATGGGCGTGCGTGCGGAACGGGAACTTGGCACCACCACCCACATCGCGGTAATCGCTGTACCGGATCTCCACCATCATGTCGCCGAGAACCGGGTCGGGAACCCACGTGATCACCCGCTCGAGCAGGTTGTCGTTATTGAACTCGCCGGTCACCCGGTATTTGCCCATGGTGGTGAAGCCCACGACCTTGAGCGTGCGGTTTTGTCGGACGTAATAGCGGTCCTCAACCGTCGCATTCCCGGCCTGCTGGGCGGCTTTGATGAATCCATGCGGGCTGAGCGAGATCAGTAACTGCCGATACTCGACCGCAGCGGGTTGCGGATTGGGCTGTCCTTGCGGGTTCAAGTTCCAGGCATAGTTGCCGCTGACAAAGTTTGTAGTGTGCACCTCGCCTTGGAGCGGAACGAAGCCGCCGCCGCGCGGCGCGTTGTTGCCCTGAACGCGCACATGATCCTCTTTCAGGGATTTGCCAGCATAGTCGATGGTCGCGACATAACTCTTGAAGTCCGTTCGCGGCCAATCCGAATCGGTTCCCTCGGTAGCGAAGCTCTGGCCCACGGCGCCCATCCAGCCCGTACCGGAATACACAACCGAATTCACCGCACTGGCGCCCATCGCTTTGTCGGCGGCCTGCAACAAGCTTGCGGCATTTTGCGCGGCCGCCGGCCCGGCCATCAAGGCCGATCCTGCCAACAACATTGCCAGTTTGTATCTCATACCGCTTCCTCCCAGAAACGACCCAAGAGGCTTGCCGAACTCAACCGATGAATGCGTAATGCTGGTAAGCCTGACTTTGGGACTTGCGTGCCCGCCCAGACCTTCAAGACACTAGCTGATCGACCATTGGCTGTGAAGCGGTGCGCTACCACGGCTCTGGAGCCTCGTCATGCGCAAGCCGAGACAGTTCTTGGGCGCCGTTCCTGCTACGGCCACTTCACCACCGGCGGCATCGACGAGAGGATCGAATCCACGTTGCCGCCAGTCTTGAGTCCGAATACGGTGCCGCGGTCGTAGAGCAGGTTGAACTCCACGTAGCGCCCGCGGCGCACGAGTTGTTCCTCGCGTTGCGCCTCGTTCCATGGCGTCGCGAAATTACGCCGCACCAACTCGGGGTAGATGTTCACGAAGGCGCGGCCGACGTCCTGGGTAAAGGCGAACGCCGCCTCCCAATCGGTTTCCAGATAGTCGTAGAAGATGCCGCCGATACCGCGCATTTCGTTGCGGTGCTTGAGGAAGAAATACTCGTCGCACCACTTTTTGTACTTGTCGTAGGGCGCGACCGCTGCGTGGGCGTCGCAGGCCACCTTCATGGCAGCGTGGAACGCGACCGTGTCGGCATCATCCTGGGTGCGGCGCTTGTCGAGAACCGGGGTGAGATCGGCGCCGCCGCCGAACCACGCCTTGGTGGTGACGACGAAACGGGTGTTCATGTGCACGGCCGGCACGTGCGGATTCCACAGATGGGCGATCAGCGAAATGCCCGAGGCCCAAAACCGTGGGTCGGTGTCGGCGCCGGGAATCTGATTGCGGAATTCCGGTGCGAACTCGCCAAACACGGTGGAGACGTGGACGCCCACTTTCTCGAACAGGCGCCCCTTCATCATCGACATGACGCCGCCGCCGCCCGGCGCGCCGGTGTGATCATTGCGTGACCACGGGGCGCGTTCGAACCGACCTGCGGCACCGCCATAAAGAGATGGCGGCGCGGCGGCCTCCAGCCGCTCGAACGCCGCGCAGATATCGTCGCGTAATGCCTCGAACCAGGTTTTAGCGCACGCCTTGCGCTCCTCAAGTTGGCTGTCGTCCATTTCCCCCACCTTGCATCATGCGCGAGTCCCCAATTGCTGTTCTCGGTGGCGGCGAGCCCATTTCCGTCATATCAGCGAACAGATTAGGGGTCGACGGTGATGATCATCTATGGTGTTGATCGCCCGATGCCATTTCCG
>Ga0307469_10000278_pt1 | contig 19510 bp, 18 predicted proteins | sample atmos_gasesAM2C__FD_203084 | JGI IMG/M metagenome (GOLD analysis project Ga0307469, IMG submission 203084) | Hardwood forest soil microbial communities from Morgan-Monroe State Forest, Indiana, United States - atmos_gasesAM2C_515 | ecosystem: Environmental > Terrestrial > Soil > Temperate...
CTCGAGCTACACCCTCTACGCGACCACGAAATACACCTACGACTTCGTCGGCGAGCTGACCAAAATCCTTCAGCCCGACAGTGTCTCGACAACCAGTCGGCAGTACGATATGGCCGGCCGCCTGATCAGCCTTAACGACCCTGACCTGGGCAGCATCCCAAGCTCCAGTTGCACTGCGCAGACCTCCGGTGAGCCGGCGTTTCCAACCAATGTGTCGGCCTGCAACTACTACGACCCGAACGGCAACCTCCTGGAATCGATCGATCCTCGAGGGACATCCGGGACCATCTACAGTGGGTACGACGGTTTGAACCGACCGGTTTGGCATAGCGAGGGCGCTCCGGTCAACGGCGTTTGCCAAGGCTCCTGCTACGACACCTACACCTACGACGGCGGTACCAACGGTGTCGGGCATTTGAGTTCTGAGACCTTCAAGAATCAACCCGACAACACACTCTCGGGCAGCTTCAGCTACGTCTATGACAGCCGGGGACGGCAAACTCAATCGACACTAACGGTCGCGGGAGGCCCAGGTGCGCGAACCCTGGTCACCAACTACGACGATGCCGCCACGATCACTGGATATGTCTATCCAGACGGTGAGCATGTAAGTAACACCCTGAGCGCCCAGGACTGGCTAACCGGGGTATCGACGATTCCGGTAACCGGTCCCTACCAAAGCCTCAGCGTGCCCCTCCTCTCATCTGCAGCCTATGCGGGACCGGGAGGCGCCAGCGGCATCATCACCGGCGCGACTTTCACTTTCGCCTCCGGCTCTGACACTTACAGCACCACCTACGACCTCATGGCCCGCCCCACGGATCTCAAACTGACCCGCGTCGGGACCAACGCCGTCGACTATGAGGAGTCACTTCCCGGCGTCCCCAGCCTTCAGATCGGGCCGTATGACGGATCCGGCAACATCCCGGCAATCAACATCACGCTGGCCGCCGGCACCGACCACCAAGCGCTTTGCTACGACGAGCAGAACCGGCTGATCAATGCCGCTTCCACAGGCACGGTGACATGCCAAACCCTCAGTCCAGGCACCCTGACTGCGGCCAGCTACAACCAGACCTTCGCCTACGACAACATGGGCCGGCTTACCAGCGGGCCAGTGGGGGCCTACTCGTATCCGACGAGCGGCCACATCCACGCCGCAACCGCGATCGGTAGCAGCTACAGCGCGGCATATGACCCTGCCGGCGATATGACTTGCCGCAACACCTCATCGATCCAGAACAGCAACTGCTCGAGCGGTGGCGGAACCGTGGGCGCAGTATTGGGCTACAACGTCGGCACTCAGCTTTCCACCTGGCAGAATCAAGCGTCGAATCCGACGAGCACGGCCAAATTCCTGTACGACGGCCAGGGTAACCGGGTTGAGCAGGTCAGCCTCGCCGGCGGGACCACGACCGCCACTGTCTACAGCGGCAACTTCGAGGAAGATTCTTCATCTGACGGGGGTCATACCTGGAGCCAGACGACTTACTACTACGCCAATGGTCAGCGCTTGGCGCTGGCCACTCCCGGACAGGGATACACGGGTGGCATCTTCTATCACCTGATCACAGACCTGCTGGGCAGCTCACAGCTGACGTTCGACGCAAACGGCAACCTGACAGCCGCCGTTCTCTATGCCCCTTACGGGACGGTGCGGTATTCGTCCGCCGCAATGCCCACTGACCGTGGCTTCACGGGCCAGATCGCCGACGCAACGAGCGGCCTCGATTACTACAACGCAAGGTACTACGATGCAGCGGCTGGTCAGTTTGCGAGTGCCGACACCGTCCTTCCTGGTGCTGGCCTCGACATCTGGGGCCTATCGCGATATGCGTACGTCGAAGGCAATCCGGTCGTCCGGACCGATCCAACGGGGCACTGCTACACCCCGGCGTGCTGGGTGGATATCAACAAGGAGACTTCAGCCGGCGGCAGCCAACAGGAGAACAGCGCCGGCGGACAGGTGATTGCGACGCAATCTGCGAACGATGCATATGCCTACGCTAGGGCGCATAGGCCTACTCGAATCCAGCGGGCGAACGATCAGATTAGTCGTCAAGAGTGGTCGCCAATATCTGGGACTTCGCTCGAGAACATGAATTACTGCTCAGACAGCAGCACCTGCGCCAACTACTACTTGGTCGCCTACCGGGAAGAGTCGGTCTTTGAAGAGAACATGGTCTACGCCATGACTACGATGCACCAAAGCGAGGCGTACGCGATTGGAACCGCATTCATGCTGGCTATGGGAATGGTCAGTGACTCTCGGGGGGGAGATAACACGTACGACCGCGATGGCGGTCCGACGAGGCAATCCATCGGAGGCACAATTAGTCGACTTCAGCAAGGACGCTCAGCGGGCGTCTGGACCGTCGGCTCGGAGTCTGACCTACAGCAGGTCTTTGACGAGCTGACCCAGGGCGGGACCCCGATCTCCTGGAAGAATTACAGCGGATCTGTATACGAGTTGCCTGATGGCACACAGATTGGCATGCGATCCGCTTCAAGATCAGGTGGACCAACTATCGACATCCGGTTTCCAGGGGGAGATCAATGGAAGATCCACGTCGGGTGACGCTTTGGAATCGACGAGGTCTGGTTGAAGATGTGCTGGCTAGAGCGGTGGATGACTGGGTCCATGTCGCTGACTTTGTATCCGTGGCAAAGCGCAGTCGTTTGGCCGACTCTGAAAGCATCCGAGATTTGGCCCTCGGGCTAATCGCGGAGGTTCTGGGTCAGGAACTTATGGTTGCCGGCACCGTAGATGATGGTGGCTTTCATCCCTGGCCCGAAGAAGATCCGATCCGACGCATTGTGAAGTCATGGGAAATGAATGATTTGTCACCCACTCCGGGCGCCGTCGCCTGGTTCGACCTGACTCCGAAGGGTGAAGAGATTGGTCGCGGGGTACTCGCACGCGAGGCTTCGGCTGGCCCTCAATAGCCTGCCCCTCGCCATCCGCGAGTCGGCGCACCCAGCCTTCGACGAAGAGTCCGCTTCCGAACGAGGATCGGTGTGTTCCCTGCAATGAAACAACTGCATTGAAGGCCAAAGGAATCGTGGGCAACGGAGAGGTCGCGCCGCTATCGGCTGGAATTTTGTGGACTTCGATTGGTTTAGGCTCGAAACGATTGTCGCAGGCTCTGGTCGAGGGTCTACCGACGACGTGGCATTCAGAGGGGTCACTCCGGATCTATCGCGCAGGCCGGAGCAACTCAAGGATGTGTGGAAGATCTAGAACTCCATGCTCTCTCCGCCAACTGCAGTCAAATGGGACGCCGAGTGGCCGCCTGCGCACGCAGTTCGAGTTCGAACCCATGCCGCTCCAGGCCGCGGCGAGATCCTCAACAGCCGCCTGCTCTACGGTTGAGCTACTCCGGACCGGTCTCTCGAATTCTGGGTGGTGAACTCGTTTCACCCGCCCCGTACCACCGCATGCCGGGGTGTTACAACGCAGTGTGGTCAACTGTGGCCAGCAATTGTGGTCAGAACTCTGGTCCAGGTAGGCGAGGTGTCGTCGATGAGGGAGGCGCTGCAACCCTTCCATCGAGGTGGATGGATTCGAGCCCACCACTCGCAAACAGGGCTACTGATGCTGTTCTAGTTCAAGTTCGCAGCAAAGAACCCTGACAAACCGTGATTGCGATTTGTGTAGCCAACCGAGGGAGTGATCTAGGCCAGCCGGCGCGGGGGCACCTCTACAGCGAGAGGTCGACTTTCCACCTTACCGTGGGGACCACGTATGTCGTGATGGGTATGGGTATTTTCGACTCCACAATGGTCGCCTTGGTTTGCGATGACACGGGCAAGCCGAATTGGCTGCCTGTAGGCTTGTTTGAACTCACTCCGCAGAAGTTCCCAGACAACTGGGAGTTCCGGCTCTTCGATGGACGCGCTGCCTCGGGTGGCAACACAGTAGGCGGATGGGTAGCCCGGTGGGGATATCCAGATCTAGTTCGCGACGAACAACACGTTGATCGGCTTATTGAGCGCGACCCGTTGGCCTTGAGGACTTTCTTTACGGAATTGAAGGAAGCAACAGACTAAGTTATTGATCTAGGTTCTCACGCCGCAGAACTGACTGCAGCCGTGACTTTGACAGCTTATGGGCCGGACTTCGGTGGACTTTGGTAGACGAACCACCCGTAACGGCTGCCAGGTTCGAACTCGAAAGCGACTCCGGTGGACTCCAGTGCACGGTCTACCGACGGCATGGCATTCAGAAGGTCAGGGGTTCGAATCCCCTCGGGTCCACCAGATTTTTGAGATCAAAACCGCCTGAACGCTCGCCGTGTACGCGCCCTTCCGTCCGAGAGCTCGACGTTTTGCTGCCTATCTGCTGCCTATCGGGTCGCCGCAGGGCCAATAAGGTTGGGCGCGTCTAATTGAGATCCAGTTGCGGCTCGGTAGTGAGTCACGACTCCCTGCGGACGCGGGTCCCGCTGCCTCCACCTTCGCCCTACCCGTTCTGAATATGGAGTTACCGCACCAGGGCGCAGGCTTGCCCCCCAAAGCGCACCAGTTTCAGGCGAGCACCCAACCCGTGGCGAGCCAATCAGCGGCCCGGCGCCATTTTCGTATCCAAAATCGGCGATTTGGCCGCCGCCGCCGGTGCTAGTCATCGCTTGAAGACCATGCACGTCGTCGTCCCGTGCGCGAGCAGCTTGCCCGTACTTTCGGCGAAGAGGCGACCTTCCGCTGTCGCGACCTTGCCGCCGCGATGGATGACTATGCCTTCGCAGCGAACCGGACCAGTTTCCATTGTGATAGGTCGCACGAAATTCACCTTAGCCTCGAGCGTCGTGTAAGCCTCGCCGACTGCAAGAGTGGTGTGCACCGCGCAGCTCATGGCCGAGTCAAGCATCGTCATCGCAAAACCCCCATGCACGACGCCGATGGGGTTATAGAGGTGCTCGGCCGCTTCGCCTACGAAGGTCACCTTGCTCTCTTCCGCCGAGCCCCCGGTGAAGCTCATCGTGGCCGTGATTGGCGGGCTGGGGAGCTTGCCGTCGAAGATCGCGCGAATGAACTCGAGGCCGCTCAAGGATGAGCCCTCGGTCAGTGCCTTCATCGGGTCGTCCCACGTAATCGTTCGAGTCCGTGCTTTTGGGCTCATTCTCGTCATCCGATCACACCGCCTGCTGCAACTCGGTGGCGGCGACTTTTTGGGCCGGAGCGATTCGTAAGCGCCCGATCGCGAGAGCCGCGATGGCGCTGGCGAAGGCAAGTCCGACGGTGACTTCCCAGCCGCTTCTAAATGCGGGCAGGACCTGCGCTCCCCGAGGCGTTCCCAGGACGGCAATGAGAATTGCGATCCCGAGAGCGATACCAAACTGCCTCGTCATGCCGTACACGGCGCTGCCTGTTGCAAAACGCGATGGAGGCAGGGCAGCGGCGGCAGCGCTGGCAAGTGTCGGGATCACGAGCCCGACCCCCGCCCCGCCGATGAGCCAGCCGGGAAGAAACTCGGATGCGTAGTGCGGCTCCAGCCCAACGGTCCTGAGCCACCACAAGCCCGCGAATGCGAACAGGACCGAGCCGATGGCCGCGATGGTGCGCTCGCCGAATCGCCGCGACAGCAAGCTGCCCGGCACCGCGAAAGCCGCTGCGGCAATCGGACCGGGCGATATCTGCAAGCCCGCCGTGAGGATGTCCTCATGCCACACGCGCGTCAGGAAAAGCACGCTGGCGAGCAGCATCGCGCCGAACGCCGCGAAGAAAAGCGTCCCGGAGATGTTGGCGGCGCTGAAGGCGCGCGCTCGAAACAGGCCGAGCTCGAGCACAGGCGCGGGGTGGCGCGAGGACCAGTACACGAACCCCGCGGCGAGGACAACTGCAACCGTGATGAGTGCCAGTATTCGCGGGCCCGCCCAACCCCACGACTGGCCCTGCACGATCGCCAGCATCAAGGCGCTCGACGCCAGCACGAGCATCGCGGCGCCCGCGAAGTCCGGGAAACGCTTGCCTTGCGGATCGCGAGACTCGCGCAGGATCCGGGCCGCGATGACCGCGGTGATGAGGCCGATAGGGAGGTTGACCAGGAACACCCAGCGCCAGCTGGCCTGGACCAGGAGGCCGCCAATCGGGGGGCCAGCCCCGGCGGCCACGGCGCCCGTTGCCGACCAGATGGCGACCGCGATCGCGCGCTGCCGGCCCGAAAATTCGGCCAGGAGGAGGGCCAGCGAAGTCGGCATCAGGACCGCACCGCCGGCGGCCTGCAGCACCCGGGCGCCTATCAGCCATCCGGCTCCCGGCGCGGCCGCGCAAAGGGCGGAGGCGACGACAAAGGTCACAAGCCCAACCATGAACAGTCGCTTGCGACCCAGCAGGTCGGCCAGCCGGCCCGCGGGGATGAGGAGCGCTGCGGTGACGATCGCGTATGCGCTGAGGACCCACGAGAGCGTGGCGTCGCTGGTGCCGGCGAACTCGCGCTCGATGGCCGGGAAGGCGATGTTGACGATGAAGAGGTCCATGCTGGCTACGAACGTGGCCACGGAGACGACGATCAGGACCCGGTAGCGATGTGGCATCGGAGGAGCCTCCCGCGGTAGCGCGTTGCTTGACGCTACGCACCCTAGCAGAACTAGTTGCATGATGCAACTCGATGGGGTATTCTGGCTCTGATGCTCGGACGTACCTACGACTCCCAGGTCTGCTCGGTCGCCGGCACCCTCGAGGTGATTGGCGAGCGCTGGACGCTGCTGATAGTCCGCGACGCGTTCATGGGCGCCCGACGCTTCGAGCACTTCCAGCGCCGGACGGGCGCCGCCCGCAACGTGCTGGCGAACCGCCTCAACCTGCTGGTGGAGGAGGGCATCTTTCGCAAGGTGGCCTACCAGGAGCATCCGGTTCGCTACGAGTACCGCCTCACGGAGAAGGGCATCGACCTGTGGCCGGTGATCGTTTCCCTCCTGCAGTGGGGCGACCATTACCTCTACCCGGGGCGAGCGCCGATTCTCCTCGTGCACAAGAAATGTGGAGGGTCGGTGAACGACCACCGAATCTGCGAGACGTGCGGTGCGCTGCTCAGCGCGAGGGACGTGGAAGCGCGGCAGGGGATCGGCGCTGGCATGGTGCGGGAGTTGCCGGGCGCCATAAGGTAGGCACTCTCCCGGTTGAGGTGTGCTTCGTTAGCTGTAGCCAAGTTGGAGGTGGCCATCTCACCGGCTCAAGCGGCTCGCGATGAGATCCGGGCGGGAGCCTCATGGTCAATCACCGCGTACAGAACGAAGTAAAAGCACGCGTAGTGAAGAGTGTCGCACTCGCTAGGTCCCGGGCGTGTGGATCGTCTTCCAATGGAAACCGCCGTCGACCGTTCTGTAGATCACACCGCCCACAACTCCGTATGCGACAGTGAAATCGGCGACGTAGGCAATGGCGCCAGCCTGTGGATAGTCGGATGGATATGAGTGCCACGTCGCTCCGGCGTCGGTTGTCTCGTTGGACTGTCCCAGCTCGAGCCAGCGTGATGCGGTCATCAAAGCGAGGCCGGCAGCGGGTTGGGGCGCCTTGGCCACGTAGGCCCACGTCGCTCCTCCGTCGGTCGAACCGTAGACGTAGTCGTAGGCATTGAGGTCGACAATCACCAGCACCGTGGATCCGAATGCCCGAATAGGTGCAAACACGAACATTGTGCCGCCCGGAGGCAATTTGTAATCCGGCGGATACGCCAGCGGCGCAGACGCAATCCAAGAGTGGCCACCGTCAGAGGTCCTGTAAATGACCGCGGGTTGCGCGGGAACTTGCGAGTTGACTGACCCGGCGAGGAAACCGTGATTGGAGTCGGCGAAATACAGACCGGTCTTGCACAGAGAGTCGGAAATGCCGTTCGAGCCGAGCGATTGCCACGTGACTCCCGCGTCTGTTGTGTGCCAAACATCTAGTCGCTCCGTAGCGCACGTGTCCAGAACTGTTGCGGTGGTCAGCCAGCCTTCCTGGTCACTCACGAATGACATCTCCAGCGCCAGGTCACCAACCATGGGGCGCTGCTCCCAGTGCGCGCCTCGATCAGTCGAGCGGTACAAGTACCGGGCCTCCATGAGCACCCATAGCACTGTGTTCGACGGCGCGCTCAGGTCCATGGAGCCGAAAAGGGTGATGGGCGCGGGTGGTTTGGTCAGGACTCCGGTGACCGGTGGCGGCAAGGGCGATGGTGTTGCGGCAGCGGTCGGGGTGGCCGCCGCTGCGGGCGGCAGTTGGTTTCGCGCCTGTCGTGCCAGCAGCAGGACGCCGACCGTCGCGAACACCAGCACCACTGCGGCCACTGCGGCCAGCACCGGCAGGAAGTTCGACGACGGCCGGCCTTCGGTTGACAGTGCCGACGACAGACTCGCCCGAAACTCTGGCGTGACCTCGCCGCTGCGCGCATCCAACGCCCGCCTCAGCTCTCGCTCTTCCGGAGTCATCGACCAACCTCCAAAACCATTCCGGGCCGCAGCGCATCGAGGGCTCGATGGATGCGTTGGCGCGCGGCGCCGAGGGAACAGCCGAGCACGCGGGCAACCTCCTCGATCGGCAGGTCGAGGTGGTAATAAAGGGTGAGCGTCAGCAGGTGATGCTTAGGCAGTCGGTCGAGTGCGGCGTTGAGGTCGATGCTTTCGGCCCACCCACCTTCCGACGTCGCGGCCGGCCCGCTTGGTTCGACCTCATCCGAGCGGATCACCCGCCACCACCGGGAGCGGCGCGCTGTTCGGCACTCGTTGGCAACGATCGCTAGGAACCACGGCCGGAAGTCCGCGCCATATCGAAACCGATCCAGCTTGCGCCAGCCCTTCAACGCCGCCTCCTGGACTGCGTCCTCCGCACCATTCCTGTCTTTGAGCATCGTCATGGCAAGTCGGAAACCAGGATCGAGAACTGGCGCGAGCAGCTCTCCGAACGCAAAAGCATCGCCAGCCCTTGCGCTCCGGAGTCGCTCTTCCGCCGTCGGGTGCCCTATCAAGATGTCCGTAACCGGTTGTACGCGCGGACAGCCAGTTCTGTTACACCGCCTGGCCGACGGCATGGCATTCAGAAGGTCAGGGGTTGGAATCCCCTCGGGTCCACCTTTTTTCTGAACTCAATTCGATCGATTCGTCAGGCGTGGCGAGTGCCGGACACTAGCTTTGCAGCCTATCCTGCAGCCTATATGCATTAATCCGTGCCTCCCTTTCATGCCTCCGGGCCTGATGAGGGGCAGGCGGGGGGCGGGTATGTGTTGCCAAGACCCGCCTTGCAGGCGAGGACCACGTTCCACGTGCGTCCACCGTCGGTTGTCTTGAGGAACTCGGACGGTCCAACCGACGATGTAAACAGCGTGGCGAAGCCGATCTTCTGGTCGACGAACTCAAAACTGAAGAACACGACCCCGACCGGGGCCTCCAGGCGGATATTCGTCTGAACCGGGGTCCATGTCGATCCACCGTCGTTGGTGTGATACAGCGGTAGTGGGATGATCCGCTGGCTGTCGTCTTTCGTCTTAGCAAACAAGGAACTCGGGCCCGCAATCGCCCAGCCGTGGTTCGGGTCGACGAAGTCGACATCGCCTTGGGATTCACCGGGCAGGGAACGGGCGCTCCATGTGCTGCCTCCGTCGGACGTGGCCAGTAGCCCCGGTTTAGACCCGTGGATCAAGATGATGCCGTGAACCTGATCGAAGAAGACCGGCGGGTCGATCGAGCCGTCCGACGGGCTGATTGGCAATCCCTGAACTTGCCACGTGACGCCGCCGTCACCTGTCACCATCAGCAGGTCACGCACCAAGCGCAGGTCAACAGCAGGCGCCGGGTTCTGGGAAGGTGTCTGCTCGCACACTCCGAGCGACATCCATCCAATGGCCGCCGACTTGAACATCACACTTGCGCCGCAGGGAATGGCCTTTCCTAGCGAAATACCCCCTCCGGCCTTCGATGTGACAAGGGTCCAGTGGAGTCCCCCGTCTCGCGTGACATAAAGCGTCGGCAGCTGCGAATTGAGACTGTCGTCAGAAACCATGAGCCAGCCGATGGCGGCGTCGATGAAGAACGTCTGACCAGCCCAAGGCCCCGGCGAGAATGGGTCCGTTACCGATGCGCCCTGGTTCCAGGTCCGGCCTCCATCGATCGTGCGGAAAGTAACCAAATAGAAGCCTCCCGCCTGCCCTCTACCTAATTCGGTGATCCAGGCGTGCTCTCCGTCAAGGAAGTAATTTGAGTCGGCGTTGACCACACTGTCAGGCAGGCGCGGCGCGCTGGCGTTGGTCCAACTCTGTCCGCCGTTCGTCGTTCGCCAGAGTTCGGTCGACCCGACAAGCGCCCACCCTGTGGTGGGGCTGATCATCTTGGTCGGAAAGATGACCGGCCCCGAGCCCGGTCCCACCGGCACCGTAGGCCGATGCAGCGCGAGGAATACTCCGACTGCGGTGACCGTAAGCGCGATCAGCAACAGAAAGGCGACGACGCTCAGGCCGATCCGGAGGCCTCGAGCGGTCCCATGTCTCCCGCGCTGCTCAACACCTGCACGTAGTCGCTTCTCCACCGCGCCAAGAAGCCACGGCGCCGGCGGCGTGACCGCCTCGAGCCCGGCACGAATTTCGGCTGCTAGCTCGCTATCGGTCAGCATCGCGACCCTCCAGCCGACGCCTGAGCTCGTTCATGGCGCGATACAGCCTGGCCTCCACCGCATGGACGCTGGATCCAGTCATTGCGGAAATGTCCTCAATGGACATGTCCAGATACCAGCGGAGAACGATCACCAATCGCTTTTCGTGATTGAGCGCCCGCAAGGCTCGTCTGACCTCCATGCCTGCCAATATCGAATCGTCAGGCGTCTTGTGCAGCGTGGACGGATCGGCATCGTTGCCAGATCGCGTGGCGGATGCGGACAGGGACCACCACCGGGAGCGGCGGACTTCGCGACACTCGTTGGCCACGATGCTGAGGAACCATGGCTTGAGCGCCTGGCCGTCCCGAAGCTGATCGAGCTTGCGCCACGCCTTCAGGGCGGCTTCCTGGACGGCATCCTCGGCCGTCGGTGGGTCGTGAAGCATCCCGCAGGCGAGCTTGTAGCCAGGCTCAAGCACCATCTCCAGCAGCCCGGTGAAAGCGAGATCGCTCCCGGCCCTGGCCGCTGTGACGAGCGTTGCCGCCTGGTCCCCTGACACTTGGGCTACAGGATGGCAGTCCCGGTTTGCCGAGCTGGTTCAAACATCTCTATTGCTTGGACGAGGCAACTAGCCGAGTTTCCGGCAGGAGCCTGATCTGGAGATGTCGCCGCTCATTGCCAATCACGCCTGGATCACGGACACCCCGGGCGGCGTGGCGGCCGGCTGGACCCTCGGCCTCCAGCGACCACCTGTCACCTCAAAACATTCGAAACCGCCGACGGCGGCCGGACCTGGCAGGAGGGCACGCCGGCGCGGTGCAGCCTTGCCCGGTTGCTATGGTGGCGTGGCACCAGCGACGGCGGGCTCCACTGGCAGTGAGCGCTGCAGATGGCGTTCGCTGTCATCGACCGCAGCCAGGCATGGCGGGGATCTACGAACAAGCGGTTCGAACCCTTCAGGCACCGAGCTGACTGCTAGGTCGACCCACTGTCGTTTGGGAGTGCACGCTTCGGTTGGCTGCTGACTGGCTGCCAGACCAGTGTTAGACGTCGATCACCGACTGGATTCCGAGCAAATTGGTGTCGGAAAGCACGCCTCCCGCTACGTCTAGACAAGTAGGACGGAACTTGGATGGAGTTGACCCAGGTTCCCGCTCGGCTCGTCCAGCAGTTCAAGTGAGAGGTAGGAGAGATGAAGGCAAGCATCAGCCGCCGGCAGTTGCTCGTAGGTGGTGGGGCGGGAGCGCTAGGAGCTGCAGCGGCTTGGAGTGCGGCCCCGGTGCATGCTCTTGCCTCCCAAGGCGAACAAGACGGCGATGTCCTAGGCAGCTGGCACGTGGATGTCCAGGTTACGAGCCCCACACCGGCCTCGTTTGACGTGCTCTATGCGTTCGCGCGAGGGGGAGTGCTCACTCGTGTCGATGGTCGAAGCAACGCTCCTTCGGTGGGGACGTGGAAGCGAGTTGCGGACGGCGGCATCGTTTTCAGCGCCATATCCTTCAACTTCACTGCCGGGGCACTGCCCAGCCCTGCGTCGAGAAACGGCGCCATTCTTGGCAACTTTGCCGCAGACGTGGCGGCGGACGGAACTCTGGAAGGAACCTTTACAGCTCAAGGCATCCTGGGGCTGACGGGTTTCAGCAGGGCTGGCACTTTCACCGGAGTGCGAATCGAAGCCAAAGGCCCTTAGGCGGAATCGCAATTCAACGACCGCGCAGTGGACGTAGTTTGATGTTGATAAGTGGCAGATATTGCGAGCGTGTTCGGTTAAGCCCGATCTTCGTGTCAGCCGAATGCTCACAACTAGCGACGCCCGGGCCAGGACCGTGAGTCACCCCCGTCTGGAAATTGCCACAAGGCCAGCGATTCAGCCTCGCGTCTACGAACTCCGCGGACCTGCCGCGATTTCGGCACCGATAACCGGGTTTTTACCAAGCCTTCGAAAGGCGCCGGGTTAGCTAGAGGAGGATACCTTCGTCTCGGCGGGCCCGTGCGCTAGCGAAAAGCCGGTTAAGCATCCCGGCGAGGAGGCGCCGCTCTTCGGCCGCCAAAGGTTCGAGGAAAATCTTCTGCTGGCGATCGAGGACAGCGATTGCGGCCTCTTTCGCCTTCCGACCGGCCGGGGTCGGCTGGATCAGGAACGCCCGCCGATCTCGCGGGTTCCGGAAGCGTTGCGCGAGGCCCTTGGCCTCCAATTGGTCGATCAGGTCGACCATCACAGTTCGATCGATCTGGAGCTCCACGCCGAGCTCCTTCTGAGTCATCGCGGCGCGCTCGGTGACGAGAGTCAGAATGCCGACCTGACGAGCAGTCAGGCCGAGTTCCCCGAGCATTGAATTGGCCAGGCCGTGGGAGGCCTCCGCGGCGCGGTAGAGAAGGAATGGCACCCGCTCCCGCATCGACGGGGGCAGGGCAGACGGGATTTCATCTGCCATACCGATTATCGGCATGCTAGAGTATCGGTCGTCCTGCTCACATCGAGAGGCTAACAGGCATGAGCACAGCCCTTCTCTTGATCGAGAACGCGGCCACCTTATTCATGACCGGCGTCTTGTGGACGATGCAGGTTCTCAACTATCCGCTCCTCAGCCTGGTCGGCCGTGACGCTTTGCCTGCCTACGAGTCTGAGCACAACAAGCGCTTCGCCCTCGTGGTCTTTCCAGGCGTGCTGATCGGAATCGTCGGGGCAGGCGGTCTGATCCTCGCTCGGCCGGCCAGAGTGCCTGCATTCGGTCCCATAGCCGAGGTTGTGCTCATGGTCGCGATCATCGTCTCGACGGCTGCCCTCCAGGCGCCTCAGCACGGTCGCCTCGCTAGGGGATGGGATGCCACCGCGTACCACCTGCTTGTCCGTTCGAACTGGATACGGGTCGCCCTCTGGTCACTAGCCGGACTCCTGTCGCTCTTCATGACTCAGCAGGTGATTTCGGGTCAGTAAGGAGGAGAAGCATGTCGCCCCAGTCCGAGCGAATGACAAATGCGGAAGTCTTCAATGAGTGGCAACGGTGCCTCAGAGCAAACGATGCGGAAGGCACGGCGCGGGTCGTCGATCTCGAGGCTTACACCGAGATATGCCTCGGATTGACGCCGTGGACAACCGGCTATGCAGTCGCCACAGCGAATTTCTACCGCAACATGATCGCGCCCTGGACTGATATCTCCTTCACGGTTGAAGACCTGCAGGAATCAGAGGGTGGCGTAACGGTTCGCAATCACGTGGAAGCAACCCATACGGGTGAGTTCTTGGGAATCGCGCCAACCGGTAGGAGGGTGACCTGGGACAACGTGGCGATAGTGAAGATCAGCAATGGCAAGGTTGTCGGCCAATGGTCGCAGCCTGACCTCTGGGGGATACGCAAGCAGCTCATAGAAGCATGAGCCGCGTCGAGTCGGCGCCGCAAATGGGATATCCACCAACCGCGGTTGGGGAATCGCGCAAACGGTGGCGGTCAAAGCTGCCTGAGGGAGGGGCTTTACAAATCGGAGCTTTCGACATTGCCCTCGCGCGCGCGTCCATCTTGATAAGCCGTGCCGAACGACCGGACCGGTCTAGTTTGACCGTTCGGGCGCGAGTTCGGGTTGCTGTCGATAAGAGACCGCTATGAAGCGCGGGTCTCGCGGACAACACGGACGGTTGGCAGGCTAGATCGTCAGCTTCTGCCTGATCGCGTCCTCGTTGGGCACTCCTATCGAAAAGTGGTAGTGCTCAATCTTTCCGTCCTTTGTACACACAACGGTCAGGCGGCCCGGGACGCGCGTCCCGTCTGGCGTCGTCACAGTGCACTTGGCTGCCATCCACCTCTCTCCACCAGTGGCCTGGCTCAACTCCCAATGCGCGCCGCCCATCTCTTGGACTTGGGCTTTCTGCACCGCCAGCAGACGGTCGCGGCCGGCCCACCATTCGTCAGGATCGCTTCCAATTCCAAGAACGGCATCGGTGGAGGCAACCAGACTGTCCACCGCTTCGGGCTGGCCCCTATTAAATGCCTCGACGAGACGATCGACGGCATGCTTGACCTCGGGCGAAAGCGCCATTTTCGAGTCCTCCCATGATCGATGGCAGGGCGCCGACGCAACCGCGATGGCAGTTGCGAGTCCACAGCGCCCAACTGCGGCGCAGTCTCCCACTTTCCTCGCGATATGCGTGGGCTGGTCCATATCTCCACGTCCCAGCGAAAAACCGAGGCAGTCGACCACGGGCACGCTACCGCCTGGAAAAGAATGGCTTTTGACCTCGGCCACAAGCAGTGGCGCGACCGCTGTCAATAACTTCATTGCGAGGGACGAAATGACAGCCTTTGGGATGGACTTCAGTGGGCCCTGGCAGACGAATCGATCACTGTTGATGTCAGGTTTGAATTTGAAAACGACTCCGGTGGACTCAACGAGGTAGCGATACCCCGCTGTCTATAGCACCGCGACGGTTGCCAAACCGGGAGTAGAGAGCCCCGGGGACGCAGTGACCAGCTTGGAGCGCTCACTGGAGATCTACAGACTCCAATAGCCGTGGCAGACGTGAGACGCCCCTGCGTCGACGCCCGACAACCGCGGACGCCCTGGCTCTGGGAGTGCGGCTGACCACGCTCTTGAACCTCTGGTGTCGTTGACCGAGAGAGCCTAGGGTTGGGATCTGATGTCTGATGCGCACGAACCGGGCTCGTATCTAAAGGCAACCCTGGAGGGGCAGCCCGCCGAGTTGGCGAGGCTGTTGGCAGACGATTCTGCGGCGCGAGCCGCGACGCGTCTTCGTGACTGCAAGCGCATTTTGCTAGCTGGCACTGGTACGAGCTTTCACGGCGCGCTGGCAGGACAGTTCATCCTACGCAGCGCCGGTTTCGAGGCATGGGCCGTGCGGGCATTCGAACTCTCGAACTATCCGCCCGCGTTACGTAAGGACGACGGGCTGATCCTGCTCAGTCACCGCGGCAACAAGCGCTTCAGCCGCGACTCGCTCGAAAGCTTTGCGCACGAGTCGCACCACTGGATAGCCATAACCGGCGAAGGGTCTCCGCTTGAGGGCGAGGGCGTGGTGCGCACTGTGGCACAGGAGAAGTCGCCGGTGCACACTGCGAGCCACACATCGGCGATGTTTCGCATCGCGCAAATCGCTGCAGCGCTTGGCCGGCCCGCTTGGCAAAACCGGCTGGCGGACCTTCCTCGCATGGTTCAAGAAGCCGTCGAGCGAGGCAATCGTGTCGCCGCCGATATCGACCGCAGTGAGTTTCGACCGGTGACCCATTTCGTCGGGGGCGGTCCAGCTCGCGCGACTGCTTACGAAGGGGCATTGAAGCTGCGCGAGGCCAGCCATCTGGTGAGTGCGGAGGGGGCACGATGTCGAGGGCATCCTGCACGGCCCTCTCGTCAGCATCCAACCGGCGAATGTGGTCGTGCTCGTCGCACAGCCGGGACCGTCCTACGGGCGGATATTGGAACTTGAGAGCGCGTTGCGTGAGATCGGGGCGACAGTGATCTCGTACGGACGGGACTCAGACCTGGACGAGGTGCTCGCACCCATCATCAATGTCGTGCCGTTGCAATGGCTCGCCTACCATGTCTCGCGCAAGCTTGGGGTTGACGCGGACACCTTCCGGCGCGACGAGCCGCGATACGCTGCCGCCCAGTCAAAGTTCACCTTGTAGCGCCACAAGCTAGCTCTGGCATCCTTTGGGTCGTGAGTCGACAGCCAGGAGCCCGACGCCGTCTGGCTGACCTTTCCGGCACCAATCCGGACCGGCTGTCGGGTATCTCGGATGGAATCTTTTCGGTGGGCATGACCCTGCTCGTCCTCGGGCTCGTTGTGCCGGCATTGAACGGCTCCGCGACCACCGAGGGCCAACTGTGGGAAACGATTGGCGGGCTCGGTCCGCACGCCCTCATCTACGCGATGAGCTTCATGACACTGGGGATCTTTTGGTTAGGTCAGGGCACCCAGCTTGGTCAGCTGTTGCGCAGCAATCGGACCTATGTCTGGATCCACCTTGTGTTCCTGTTCGCTGTGACCATGGTTCCGTTCTCGACTCTTCTGCTGGGTAGCTTTTACTGGCTGAGGCCTGCGCTGATCGAATACTGGCTGAACATCGTGCTCCTTGGCGCGACATTGTTCGCGGGTCTCGAGTATGGCCTTCGCGCCCACCTCTTCGGGGAGGAGGCCACCCGTGAATTCGCCGGGCTGATGCGGGGACGCATTCTGATCGCGCAGTCCCTATATGCCGGCGCGACTCTGCTGTGCGCGATATTTCCGACGTGGGTAAGCATCGCCTTGATCACTCTGATCCAGCTCAATTACGTTCTGGCGCCTCGGATCCCCATACTTGGCCGCTTTTGACGCCTATGCGATCCGCCATCTGTTCACTGAGTTAAGGAGGCGCGCGCACGCGCGCTCAGTTGAGGAGTCTGGACCGACGTCAAGCCCTATCGCGCCAAAATGGCGAAGGCGGTCGAACGGACGTGCATGCAAATGCGGTTCTAAGCACTTGATCTCTGAGCAATCATCTCCGAGCGCCACGGCGGGTCCGCGCCCCGGCGGGCGCAGGTGAGCGCCGCAGCCAGGCACGCGAACTCGACGGCCGACCTGAGGTCGTCCTCCTCGAGGCGCAGGTCCGGCTTGATCGCTTGGTGGTCGTGCAGCCAGGCAAGGAGGCCGGCCCCGAAGGCGTCCCCTGCTCCGATCGTGTCCACCACCTGGACGTGCACGGCGTCGACTGACACGCGGAATTCGCGATGCGCGGCGAACGCGCCTTGCGCGCCAAGTGTCACAACGACGATGGCGACGCCCTCGCTCAGCAACCGCTCGGCCGCGCGCTTGTAACTCAGATCGGGATATAGCCACGTCAGGTCAGCGTCGCTCGCCTTGACGATCGCGCTCTCAGCCAGTACGGCGTGCAGCCGCTCGCGGTATTCGTTGTCCGGGACAAGCCCGACCCTGATGTTCGGGTCGACCATGACCACGCGTCCCTCGCGCTCTCGCCGGACCACTTCGAGTAGCGTCGATGCCATCGGCTCGAGCACGAGGCCCAGGGTGCCGATGTGAAGTGCGCTCACGTCGTCTTTGAGTTGGTCGGGGATCATCTCGGTGGTCAGGTTCGGCGCGGAAGTTCCCCGGACCTCGAACTGATACTCAGCAAGGCCGTCGCTGTCGACGTCGGCGACGGCGATCGTGGTGGGCTCGGGGCCGATGCTCGCGAGCTCGAGGCTCACGCCGTCGGACTTCAGCGCCTCGATCAGCTGCCGGCCGAACGCGTCGTTGGACAAGCGTCCCAGGAACGCGGTCGGCACTCCCAACCGGGCCAGCGACCGCGCAGTATTGAACGGTCCACCGCCCGGCGCCGCGCGCTGGGTGCCGTCGCCGTTGTGAATGAGGTCGATCAACGCCTCGCCGCAGACGACGATCACGGGCGGATTTCGCCGGAGCCCCTGGCGATCATCCGCGTCCGCACAATGTGGTGCTCCGACGCGGATCGATCGCCGTCCAGCCGGCGGAACAGGACCTCAGCAGCTTTGCGGCCGATGCCGGTCGGGTCTTGGGCGATGACGGTAATAGCAGGTTCCAAGAGGTCGGCGAGCAGTATGTCGTCAAAGCCAATTAGCGCGACGCGCTTGTGCAGGTCTAGGCGCCGGAGGGCACGGAAGGCGCCGATGGTGATCAGGTTCTGACCAGTGAAGAGTGCGGTCGGGGGCTTGGCGCCTCCCATCAGCTCCTTCACGGCGGCTTCAGCCTTCTCGATGCCGCGCAGGTCGAGCCGAACGAGGCGTTCGTCGACCTGTATCCGCTGCGCGGCCAGCTCCTCGACATAGCCGTCATGACGATCTGCGGCCGTGGCGATCGTGTGCAGGTCGCCGAGGTAGCCGATCCGGCGGTGGCCATGCTCGATCAGGTGCCTCACGCCGCGCCGAGCGCCCGCGACGTTGTCGGTGAGCACGGTGTCCGCGTCGAGAAACGCCGGCGGGCGGTCGATGAAGACGATCGCCGTGCCCGCCTTGCGCTCAGTCAACAGGTAGCTGTGGTCGTGGCTCGAGGGCTGGATGATCAGCCCGTCGACGCGTCGCGATGCAAAGGCCGACACCAGCTCGCGCTCGCGATCCTCCTGCTCGTCGGAGCTGCCGGCGAGCACCAGCACGCCTCGGCGGACCGCCACGTCCTCGATCGATCGGTGAAGCACCGAGGAGAAGGGGTTGGCGACGTCCTCGAGGATGACGCCGATGGTCGCGCTTCGGCCATCGGAGCGGCGAAGGCTGCTGGCGGTCATGTTGTGGCGGTAGTTCAGCCGCTCCGACGCGGCCACCACGCGTCTGGCGAGCCTCGGAGACACCCCGGACTCCCCGTTAACCACCCGAGAGACCGTCTTGATGCTGACCTTGGCCAGCGCCGCGACCTCTCGCATGGTGGATCGAGATCTGTCCGCTGACGATGACAACGTTGCTCTCCTCGCTTTGAAGCCGTACCGCCTCGCGGGGATAGGTAAATTCTGTTGTTGCAGTCTAAAACGATCTGTGTTATCTATGTCAACGTTGTCATTTGACAACGTTGTCAGAACCGAGCCAATGGCTGTTCGAGTTCAGAAAAGGGGTGACTCTCCATGAAGGACAGGAAGCTTGGAACTATCGTCCTAGGGCTGGTGGTCGCCCTCATCGGCGCGGCCTGTTCAGGGGGTGCCGGTGGAGGAGGAGCTAACGCGGGCGCGACCACGATCACGATGGCCGCGGTCGACAACCCGCAGATGCAGGACCTCGCAAAGCTCCTCCCGGACTTCGAGAAGGCTCACTCGAACATCCACGTGAACATCGTCACCCTGCCCGAGGACCAGCTCCGGCAGCAGGTCACGACGGACGTGGCTGCCAAGAGCGGTCGCTTCGACCTCTTTACCGAGGGCACGTATGAGGTGCCGATCTGGGCCAAGCTGGGCTGGATCGAGAACCTGGCCCCTTACATCGCCAAGGACGCGAACTA
>Ga0307469_10000279_pt1 | contig 19458 bp, 21 predicted proteins | sample atmos_gasesAM2C__FD_203084 | JGI IMG/M metagenome (GOLD analysis project Ga0307469, IMG submission 203084) | Hardwood forest soil microbial communities from Morgan-Monroe State Forest, Indiana, United States - atmos_gasesAM2C_515 | ecosystem: Environmental > Terrestrial > Soil > Temperate...
TGACGAAGCGGTTAAGGACGCGAATTTTACGGTCCGGAGCAGTGGCGACGATGACGGGAGTGACCTCAGTTATGGAGAAGCCTGGGATCAAGTTAATAGCAACAAGCAAGACGAGGTCCGGAGTCATTTCTTTAACAGCGAGTTAGAAAATGGTGTAGACGTCGACGATAGCAGCATCGTTGAGGACATTAAGGGTGATCTGCGGCAGGACAAGGATGTTGCCGAGGAAACCACCAAGTTGATGCTGAAGGAACTTACGGGGGAGTTCCTCAGTCAGACGGAGACACTGCCACTGGAGAGTCCAGAACAGGGCTTTGCACTCAAGGGTAAAACGCTCGACGAAGACACCATCGATTATTCAACAGACCGCCAGGATCCGCCGGAGTTGGATCTGGAGGCGCTACGGTTTACCGATGGTACTGAGTTGAACGACGAAGAAAAGACCGTCGTGCAGCAGGCCTGGAGTGAGAACTTTGACACGGCTTTTGAGAGCGCATTGGAAGAAGCGCTGTCAAGCGATAGTTACTATGACCAGCGCGGTGAGTTAGAGTCCGAAGTAATTCAGGAGAAGTGGAACGATCTGAGTGACGCGCAAAAGTTTGACTATGGCGTCAGTGAAAATATTCTCGAGTTGGGCGATTACGAGCCGGATACGACCGAGGAAACGATTCAACGGGCTGAGCCAGATACGTGGATGATTGACACAGACACCTTCGAGGGCAGCGGACGCGCGACGGACGACTCGGTGCGCGAGGATTACGATAAGTCCCGTGCCATTGCGGTCAAGCTGGCTGAACTGCGCACCGAAGAGATTCTGAAGGAGCGTGGGCTTGAAGGCGGCACGATGTCGGCTAATGCGATGGCCGCGAGTGTGTGGGGCGCGTGGAAGGGGTCTTCGACCAGTAGTCTAGGATTGGCCCTCCAATTGGCGGCAGCCGAGGAGTTGGGCGCGGCCCACCGGTTGACACCGGAGGAAGTGCAAACCGCTGTCAACACCGCAAATTTCGCCTTCGGTGGTAGAAAACAAACGGAATGGACCGAGCTGACGCCGGAGCAGCAGGAAAAGACGATTCTTGAGCATTCAAAAGGACAGGTGCAGTATAACATCGACCAATGGAATGCCTCCCATTCGAATGCTACCCCAGAGGAACGTGCGGCTAAAGAAGAGCAGTTACGGGCACAGTTACCGCAGTGGATTCAGGGGAATAAAGGCGCTGCGGAGAGTGGACAGGGTCTGAGTACATTCCTCGATACAGCGATTAAAAAGGGCATCGTGAAGCATGGGAACGATCACCTTGGCATGGACCGCCTGAAGGCGTACGTGCGCGCGCAATGGGAAACGACCCAGTTCATGATGCAGAAGGCCGGTAAGAAGGACGTCGAAGTCTACCGCGCCATTTTGCTTGATCAGGCGCTGACCGATGCGGCGACTAAAACCCCCGTCGAAGCCCCGTCCACATTTGTGGGCGCACAGCCAGATCGCTTCAATCAACTGCCGGAGTTGTCCGTCCTCCGGAATGGTGCAGCGTCTACCACCTCGAACATTAAGGTTGCGAATAGTTGGTCGGGCGTCGGGGCGCGGGTAGGCGATCGTGTGGTGCTGCGCTTCAAGGTGCCCGCCTCGTCGATGATTTCGCTGCCCGTGTTTGGTCAGAACCTGCACAACGAGTCTGAATATGTGATGGTGGGAACAAAGGATCCCTGGTCCTGGGACGCGTGGCACCGCACGGCTCCGACCTTTGATGCGGTGCCGATCAAGAAAAACCCGAAGATGAAAGCGGCCATGCGGGCCGCGGGTCAACCGATTATTGTGGACCTGATGGACATTGATCGGGATAAACCGCATTGGATGAGTGAGTGGCGATCGCGCGCGCCCGAGGACCGGGAGATGCGCACGCTGCGCCGTCCAGAAACATCTGTCCATGCCGCCGCGGATGCGCATGTACCACTGGTCCGAGCGGCAGTAGTCAAGGCGTTTCGTGCAGGGCAGGACGCATTGAATGTCCCGCTACTCCGCTCGGCCCTCCAGTCCAAGAACCGGAAGCGCGCGCAGAGTGCCATCAGTGCGGTGCACGGTGTCATCCGCGCGTCCCTGGCTAAGGCGCTTCCAGCCGTCCTGCATAAGACGCTGACCGCGGGCGGGACCGCCGGGATGGGCCTGTTGCGACGGCAGGTCCGTCAGGCCCAGCGCCAGCAGGACATGATTCGGCTGTCTCGGATCCGGATGCTCGGTGGTCCCGGCAGTGGCAACTTTGGGCATGCCGGTCGCCCGGGTGAGATCGGGGGTTCTGGCGCAGGTGGTGACACGAAGGACAAGAAGGGCACGATTCATAACATTGTGGACAGTATGAAACCGGCTGACGAGCATGCGGTGTTTGGTTCGAAAGGATCCATCAAGGATATTGTCGAGCACATTGCCGATGCGGTGCCGGGCGACTTTACCGTGCAGTTGAAGTCCGGTAAGGACGTAGATGGATCGCCCTACGTGCGCGCGATCATGTTGAGCAACAATAACGCCACGATTGCACATACGTATCAGCGGAACACCGATGGCACACTAGAAGTGCAACATAACTTAGTTGAGATCCCGCGGAGCGTGCAGGGCCAGGGCGTCGGGAAGGATCTCATGCGCGCTCAGATAGAGGATTATCAACGCCTTGGCGTTGATAAGGTCGCATTGCTGGCGAACATCGATGTCGGCGGCTATGCCTGGGCGAAGTACGGGTACACGTTGGATACGGATCGTACGAGTGGCACCGATCTCCAGCGCGGTCTCGATGACAACATGGGCAAGAAGGGCTTGCCGGAAACTGTGCGGGAGACCGTGCACCGTATCATTGACGAGCACATGGACGACGAAGGTCATGTGGATCCCAAGGTCATTTGGAAGATTGCGGATATGACTGACACCAGCGGTCACAAGGTGGGTGCGGATGTGCTGCTGGGCGCGGATTGGCACGGACAACTCAATATGCACGATCCGGAAGCCCTCGCGCGTGTGAGGAAATATATTGGCTAGACCGCAAGGCTACATGGGCATCCGCGAGGACGATGGCCGTCTGACGGATGCCGATCTGTGGCGCGATATCCTCGGAGACGACTTTCCAGAGGACGCATTGCGGACCGCCGCGGAGAAGCCAAAACTTGAATTCGGCTGGGGCTTCGACGACAAGAACGAACGCGCACAGACGTGGGCGCAAGAGCATGGCGCGGAGTTAGCCAAGGATCTGTCGAACACGACGCGCGACGATATCATTAATGCCCTGGATGACGCCTTTGACGAGGGCGGCAATACACGGGATCTGATTGCGGCCATTAGTGACGCCGTAGGCGATGACGACCGGGGCGAGTTGATTGCGCGCACGGAGACCATGATTGCAGCCAACGAAGGGCAGCGCGAAGCGTGGCGGCAGGCGCAGGAATCCGGGGCATTACCGGATGACGCGCAGAAGGAATGGATTACCACGGGCGACGCCAAAGTCTGTGACGAGTGCGAGTCGTTGGAAGGCGCGATTTCCGATCTGGATGGCCAGTATCCAGATCCGGGTGGGGATGGACCACCCCTACATCCTCGGTGCCGTTGCACCGAGGGGATTACTGCGGGACGGCGACCGTGAATCCCGTCGATCCGACGCTAGCGGACGTTGGCTGGATCTATATCGTGTTGTCGGAAAGCGATCAAATTGCCGGACTTATTAGCCCAGATGGGATCATTTGTACGGAATGGGAACCGACCAGCGAAGAAATGCAACGGTTGATCTGCGGTGGGCGCATTCGCATTTTAGCCCATACGTTTCATATGCCGCTCCAACCGTTAGAAGTCGAGGTGTTGGAACCGGAATTCCCTGGGGCTGAAAGTTGACTGAATGGTACACCGACCCAACCAAGATCGGCGTCACGGTCTTATTGCTGACGGCAGTCCTGGCGTTTTCCCGGGAATGGGTCGTGGCTGGTATTACTCATACGAAGATGCTAGCGGAACGCGATGCGCAGATCGAGAAGTTACGGCAGGAACGTGACGAATTTCTTGAGATGGCCAAGACGAGTTTGAGTGTCACCGAACGGACCCAACAGACACGGAGTCGCGCGTATACGCCCAAGTCACAATGATTGCTGAACTGGTACGTGCAGTACGGCATATGTTTATCAAGCCTCATCCACGACCGATTGTAGATGATGTCGACGAACAGGAGAAGGCCCAACTAAAACAGCGTCTGTTTGAGGCCGAGGCCCGGTTACGACGATTAGAGTGGGAAGCAGACGTGCTCCGGCGACCTGCGACCCGTGAGCCGCAGAAAGACGGTCATGAATAAGTGGTGGAGTCAGGCAACATTTGATCATGTATTTAGCCACGCGACGCCCATTGAAACCGTGTTCACGATCGTGTCGGTGGTATCGGCCATCGTCTCGATCTGGGCGCTACGCGATGCGTTGATTGATGCCTCGGTGCAGGCCGCTGCAAAGGTGAACGGACCGCGCCGCATGGTGGCGATCAATAACATCCATCAGGAGATTTTGCGGTTATCAATGTCAGGCATCATGGTATTAGCGTCCATCTCGTTTCTCTTTTTGGAACCGCCGCCGCCGGACTATTTGTTTCTGCCGCAGTCACTAGTGGGTCTCATTGCGTGGATACTCGTGGCCTCGATTATCATGGTGAAGTCTCTCATTGATATGTCGGTGCGTCAGAAACTCCAGAAGTACGCCCCACTTGAAGTGACGACAAAGTCTGTCACCATTGCGCCGCCACCTGAGGGATTGACGGCTGAGGATGTAACACGCGCATCGATAGCTACACGTGCCGAGGCCAATCGACTTCCAGAGGCAGGACGGCGGGCGTATGATCGTGACCATATAGATGTCGTGAAAGAAAAGGAGAAGTGATGGGTCTATTAGAAGTGCTCATCATCGTGATCCTTCTGCTCTGGCTGGCAGGGTGGAATCTTGGCGTGGGTGGATCGTTAATCCATCTGCTGATTATCATCATCGCTATCCTGGTGATCGTACGATTGCTCCAGGGAAGGAACGTCCTATGATCAAACAGGAGGGCAAGAAGTACGTGCTGTACTCGAAGGACGGATCCAAGAAACTTGGCGAGCACGATTCCGAGGAGGACGCCAAGAAGCAGGAGGCCGCGATCGAGATCAGCAAACATCGGTCGGCTGAAGATCAGGAAACCTATTTCCGATCGCTGCTGAGTGGTGTGGACCTCAAAGCCTTAGCCCCGATGCCCGACAAGTCCGAAATCAGTGGCGACGACAAAGAGGCCCATCCGTTCACCTATTGCATGACGCATGTGATTCCAGCCATCGAGCGTGAGAAGGGCGCGGTGGATGATCCTGAGTCGTTCTGCGGCTGGTGGAAGGGCGAGCAGCAATTCGAAGCGGCGGCAGCGAAGCCTGTGGCGACAGAACCCGTCTCCCGGCAAGTGCATTTGATGGGCGCGACTGGCACCATTCGAACCGCGACCTATGAAAGCCGCGAGCACATGGTCGTGCCGGTCGTGGCGCTCATGGAGGGCGTGATTCATGCCATCAACGCGGACACGCCGGAGTATGTGCCGTTGACGTGTCTGGCCGTTGCACCCCAAGGCTGGAACGGACGTCCGGTTGTCCTTGGGCATCCGGTCAAGAATGGGCATCAGATCTCGGCCAACTCGCCAGAGGTGTTGGAGGCGCAGGGCTTCGGCCGGATTTTCAACGCACGTCTCGAAGGCAAGAAGTTGATGTTGGAGGCGTGGATTGATCCGACTAAGGCCGAAGCGGTGGGCGCGGGCGAGATGTTGAACAAGTTGCGTGCGCAGCGGATGTGCGAAGTGTCCGTCGGAGCCTTCGTGGTCACGGATTCCACCCCTGGTATGTTCGGGGACAAATCGTACAAGGCGGTTTGGCGCGACGTGGTGCCCGATCATTTGGCGTTTTTACCAAAAGGTTTGGGCGCATGCAGTAATGAGATGGGTTGTGGCGCGCCCCGGGCAGCCGCAGCGCATTTGGTCACGGCGGATGGTCTGGAACTGGTCACGCCTGCGGCAGCGGCCCAGACCGGTCCCGGGACGGTCCCAGCCATGCCCGGGCGCACGGCCCGGCCACGGACCGCGCAACCGGGCGACACGCCGAGCCAAGCGGCCAGCGAAGAAAAGGCAGAACTCATTGCCTACCAGACGTTGCGCACCCTGCTCGACCAGTTGAGCGAGAGTTGGGACGCGTCCTCCGAGATCGTTGACGATCTCATCAGCGACGAAACGGAGAACCCGACACAGACGGTCTCCGATGAGGAAGCTGAAACCGAAGTCGAACGCGCACGTGTCGAGTCTCTCCAAGTGCTATGCATGTCTATGTATAGCACGCTCAATGCGTTCATGAATTTGACGACCGATTTGCTACGACCGGAACCGATGCAGGACGTAGCATCCGCGCCGCGCTACATGCAGGGCGCTCGGCACTCCGCATCGGACCGGCAAATTATCCAGCGCGTTCACGACCACGCGGTGTCGTTGGGCGCAGAGTGTAGCGGTATGAAGGCCGCTGAGGCACCGCGTGATCACCAACCGACGGAACAGCCGGTCACTGCACCGGCGGAGGCTACGCCCATGGCATGCTCGTGCGGTGGATCTGGCAAACCTGCAACATCAGGAGGAAAAATGACGCCGGAGAAGCGAACGGAAACCATCAAGACCCTCATTGAGGACAAGCACAGCGGCTTCGTCGCCGCCGACGAGAAGATGCTGACCGCAGCATCTGACGAACGCCTCGAAGCCTTCCGTGTCGCCGCTCAGGCGCGTGCGAAGGAAGTCGAGGAGAAGACTCCGGTCAAGGAGACTCCGGCAGCGGAAACGCCTGCCGTGACTGCTCTGGAAACGAAGCCGATGTCCGAGGCGGACTTCATGAAGGCCGCGCCGGAATCCCTGCGTGCGCTGATCTCGCGCGCGCAGGCGCAGGAGACCGCGCGCAAGACGCAACTCGTGACCACCCTCAAGACCGCGCAGGCGGAGTACAGCGAATCGGAACTCGCGGCCATGTCGCTCGATGCGCTGGAGCGGTTCGGTCGCGCCGTCGGCGTCAAGGCCGCCGAAGTCGAAACCACGTCGTACGCTGGGCGGGCACTGCCGCGGGCCGCTGCCGCTGCCGAGAAGGACGTGTTTACCAATCCGCCGGATCCGTACGCCGACGGTCTCAAGGCTCTGCGGGCGAAAGACGGCTACGCGCCGGTCGAGCCCGTCGCGCAGTAGTACGTTTCGTCAACCCTGTACGCAGAGAGGACACTGACACATGGCTATTGTGAAGTATCCGCCCAACACCATCTGGCTCGGCGGCAACATGACCGTTGTCAACGACGTTGCCGCGGGCGCAGCGTTCAATCCGGGCCATCTCCTCGAACGGTACAACTCCTCGGGTACGCCGCTGTTCCGCAAGCATTCTGGAGCAGCGCTCGCTGCGACGGCCACCTTCGCGCTGAATCAGTCCATGTTGAACAAGGGCGTGGATGACCCCTACAACATCGGTGATCTCGTCGAAGCGGGCATCATGGCCAAGGGCGCAACGGTGTGGGCGCTGATTGGTGTGCTCACCGTCGTCCAGGGCGACAAGCTGGAGTCGGCAGGCAATGGCACGCTGCGCATTCTCACCGCAGGGTTCCCTGTCGCCATCGCCATCGAAGGCAAAGTTGGCGCGTCGGGTGAGACCCGCGTGCGCGTCGAGATTCTGTAACGCGTTTCTCATCCTGCGAAAGGACACATTGATATGAGGTTCCTCGCTACTGACCAGACACACCCGTTGCAGGCGGCGCTGCTCCGGGCCGCCGAGATCACCGGCGAACTCTCCGTTGCATCGCTGCGTGCATTGTCACCATTGTCGGACAAGGCGCAGGTGCTCGTCGATCGGGCGGTCGTGAGCGTCGGTCTTCAGCGACTTGTGGTCGCCGCCGACGTCATGGCCGCTGGCCTGACCTATCCACTGACCGATCCCCTGTCGGTGACGCAATTGGAATGGGAATCCATCAGCAAGACGGGCGGGGCACAGCGCACCATGAACCCGTCGGCGCGTGGTGAATTCCAGTTGCCCAACCGGACGATCAATCGACTGCCGATCTACCTGACGACCGACGACTTCAGCCTCGGCATTCGCACGCTGAAGATGTCGCAGCGCGTCGGTCAGCCACTCGATACGACCCTGGTGGAACAGGCGACGCGCCGCGTCAACGAGGCGATCGAAGATGCAATGATCAATGGTGCGGGTGTGACGGTTGGCGGCTATGGCGCGCCGGGTCTGCTCAACGCGCCGAACGCCAATACGTACGACATCACGATCAACTGGAACACGACCGCGACCGGCGATCAGATCCGTGTGGATGTGATGAACATGATTGCCCTGTTGCAGGGCGATTTGAAATTCGGCCCATACAATCTGTACGTGGGCACGGCATACGGCAACTCGCTGACGGCCGATTTCAAGGCCAATGGCGACAAGTCGATCATTGCCCGCTTGCAGGAGATTCAGGCGGGCGGACGGGCGCTGATCATCAAAGTGGCGGATCAGATGCCGACGACGACCGTGGCTCTTGTGCAGATGACGGAAGACGTGGTGCAGATGGTCGTCGGTCAGCCGCCCACGGTCATTCCGTGGACCAGTCTTGACGGGTTCACGCTGTTCTGGTTGGTCATGGCGATCATGGTTCAGCGTGTGCGGTCGGACTACGACGGCAATTCCGGCATCGTCATCGGCACGTAGGGAGGGACGACGGTCGTAAGACCGTCGTGACCTGTCACAGACATTTTCAATAGGAGTAGACATGACGACGAACACGCAGCAGACCCCGCAGGGCGGGCAGTCCAGCACACCCCCGCCTGGATCGGACGCCAAAAAGTCCGACAGCAAGACCTCCGCCGAAGACCGCCAGAAGGCGCAGCAGGAAGTGCAGGAACTCCGCAAGAAATTGCAGGAGGCTGAAGCCAAAGTGGCGGCAACGGGCGATACACGCGAAACGACCGGCGAGGAAGATCTCAAAATGATGCAGGAGCGCGCGCAGGCGCAGGAAGTGCGCGTGATCGGCAAGGTCGGCGGACCGTTTACCATTACTGGTGCGGGCTTCGGCACGCCGTCGGCCCAGAATCCGCCGTGGCCCGGTCAGGTACTCATCGCAGGTCGTGTGGTGCCCATTACGTCGTGGCGCGACCACAGCATCAAAGGCACGCTGCCGCTGGATCTGCCGCAGAAGGGCGATGTCGAAATTTCACTCAACTCACCCACGGCAGGACAGGGCGGACAGGACCGGAAGCTGAAGGGCCAGTGGCCTCCGTCGCCGCGTGCGGCACAACAGGTCACGGTCAAGACGCCCGACGGCAAGTTGGTCCAGGGCGAGTTCGTCAGTGGCCTCGTGCAGCCGGGACGTGGCGGGGTCACGGGCGGTCCCGCGCCGTACTTGCCGGGCGCGCAGGGCGAGCAGGGCGGCGGTCCGGACATGAATCCGCCGCCGGGATCGACGGGCACCATGGCTGGTCAGCAGGTCGGATCCGGACAGGCATCACCACCCGTTGCGGGGACCGGCACTGCAACCGAGAAGAAGTGACGGGTAGCGGCTCCGTGAAGCCGATGACGCGACTTTGGGACCAGTCACGGCTGGTCTCGCCTGGGATGAACTGATGCCTGTCACTATCAACGCGACGCCGGGCGATCCTGACGCGAATAGTTATGACACGTTGCAAGAAGTCAACGACTATTTCGATGCGCGCATTCCGTTGAATCCGCCATGGAATCCGGCGACGGATCCCGCCTCACGGGCGATTGTCACGGCCACGCGCACGATTGACTCGTTGGCCTCGGGCCGACGGCGGCTGGTGAAACCGGCGAGTGGCGATGCGTACTATATCGTAGGGCGTAAATGGACGGGTACGCCTGCGACGTCTACCCAGGCCTTGGCATGGCCGCGCATCGGCATGTATGACCGGAACGGCAACCCGATTCCCGCCGATGTCATTCCGCGCGAGTTGAAGGAAGCCACGGCTGAACTGTCCGGACAACTTCAGCAGACCGATCGCACGCTCGATAATGCGGTCTCGGCGCAGGGTATCAAGAGCATCAGTGCTGGAAGCGTGTCAGTCGCCTTCAAGGACGATATTGACGTCAAGGTACTCTCGGACATGGTCCTGAACCTGATGCCGCCGTCATGGTTCACCGAAGAAACGATTGAAGGGGCGACCAGCGTGTTCGACTTTGAGGTCATCTAATGAGCCTATTAGATGTACTCCGCAGTGGCGTCGCGATTGCGAATAATGTGACCAAAGATATTCAGGCGATGGTCACGCTCCGGCATACTACGTCGTCAGATAGCTCCGGGGATATTACCTGGGGGGATCCGGTATCTCTGCGGGCCATTGTGGACTGGAAACAAAAGCATCTCCGCTCCATGAGTGGTGAATTGACGGTCAGTCGTGCCAGTGTGCTGTTCCTCGATATTGACGAGTTGAACGCCGCGACTGGTGGTGAGGGGCTCGACGATAACGACATTATCACCCTGCCGGATGGAACGACGGGTCCGATCATTGATATGGCCGGATTTATTGATGCTATCACGGGCCATCCCATAGCTACCGAGGTGTTCCTTGGCTGACGATCCCTTTGCGCCAATTGAAGGAGCCTTCAATTCGGTTGTGCGTCTGTTGGGTGTGACCGATATGAAGGCTAAACTGCGCGACATTGCGCAGAAGTTTCCGGATCGTGTGATGCAAGCCCTGAGAATGGAAGCCGAAATCGAGGCGACGGAGGTCAAGAAGCGAACGCCCGTCTATACGGGTCCGACTGGTCCCGGCAAACCGATCCCGGGTCTACTTCGGAGTTCCGTGCACGTCGAAGGTCCGTTCCGTGAAGGCCATCGCATCTGGGCTGCCGTGGTTGCAGGCGGAGCCGCGGGCGCGTACGCGATCCCGCAGCATGAAAATCTTGAGTTTTTCCACGAGGTAGGACAGGCCAAATACCTGGAGTCCGTCATCATGGAGTCACGGCCCTTCATGGCGGCTCGACTGACGGCACGTTTGCGGCACATGGAGTAATTGATGTCTGGGGTGTTGGTGAATCAGGCGGAAGTGATCATGCTCCAAGCCCTGGTGGATTTGGGGCTGACGTTGCGTCTGTTCCAAAATGATTGGACGCTGGCGGAGACAGATACCGAAGCGGCGGCCACCGAGGCGACCTTTACGGGCTATAGTGCCGTCGTATTAACGCCAGCCACGTGGACGGTCACGCCCGGCGCTCCAGCCTCGGCAGACTACCCGCAACAAATCTTCACGTCGTCGGCCGCGCAGACTCCGCAAAATATTTATGGGTACTATCTCACGCGTACAAGTGGTGGAGCCCTGATCGCAGCGGAACGATTTACCGGGGGTCCGTATGTCATACAGAATAACCTCGACAAGATTCGCGTGTCGCCGCGAATTACGCAGGACTGATCATGGCACTGACCCTGCTCGATGACATTGTAACGATCCTCGTGGCGGCGGGCGTCGGTGTCGATAATACGAACATCTTCAAAACGTCGAAGGCGCAAATTCCTGCGGGGGCTGGACCATATCTGACGGTCACGGCTACGGGCGGATCGGGACCGGAGGGCACGCATAACGCCGCCTTGACGGGGGTACCTGCATATCAGCGTCCTAATTTTCAAATCTTAGTGCGCGGTCAATCGACGGGATCCGTGGATACGATGATTCGCAATGCGTACAACGCCCTGGTCAAGTTTGGGCAGAAGTCGCAATTAGTCAATAGTGTGTGGTACCGTTCAATATTTCCCTTGCAGGAACCTTTTGATACGGGTATTGACGGACAGGGACGGTACACCATGACCGTGAATTTTGGCGTGGTGAAACGACCAAACATGGCGTGACCGACAACCGTGTAGCGATCGATATTAAAGGAGAGTTATCATGAGTGACGCCGTTACCTCTACTGGCATTCTGGTTCGACGTGCCCCGCTGACGCCCCCTGCCGGGGTGACAATCACCAGTAACTCTGCCGCCGATCCGACGGTCGTCTTGACGTCTGCGCCACACCTATTGACGACCGGTGATCTGGTCACGATTGCGGGCGTGACCGGATCGACGCCGACGATCAATGGCGCACGCAAGGTCACAGTCATCGACGCCACGCACTTTACCGTGCCGATCCATGTCACGGTCGCGGGCACCGGCGGCACCGTTACCTTGGACTTTGCCACGATTGCGGAGATCACCGAGGTCACACCCGGCGGCAAGTCCCGAAACAAGATCGAGACTTCGACACATAACGAGGGTACCGAATCGCACGTGCTCGGCATCCTCCGGCAGGCGGATCCGGGTTTCAAGGTCAACTTTGTCGGTACGGCTCAGAGCCATCAGGACGTGAACGACGACATCGATCTGAACCGCAAGGCCATCTGGCAGATTGCCTATCCGTCAGGCGTGACACGGACAGGCGAAGGTTACGTCCAGACGTTCACGTTTGACGGGGCACCCGTGGACGGCAAGCAAGGCGTGACCGTGGCCTTGACGTGGGCCGGTCCGGTCGACGAAGTCATGGAGTGACCCGCCAAGGAGGCGACAACGTGGCAGACGAGTTTCTCTCGCTGGACGACATTGAGCAATCGAAAAATGTCGATTACGTCGTGGTGCCCTGCCCTGAATGGGGCGGATCATTACGACTCGGATCCATCAATGCGGAGGCGCAATCCCTGTTTCTCGAAATGATCGAACAGGATGTCACGGCCACGCAGGATGCGGTCTGGAACCTTCTCGTGCAGTGCTTGGTGGATGGCCAGGGCAACCGGTTGGTGCGCACCAATGAGGATCGCAAGCGTGTGATTGCCATTCTCAAAAAGAAGGATGTGCGCGTGACGGATCGGATCATCTCTGCGATGTACGATCTGATTGGTCTGCGCACGAGTCGGAGTGCACCAAAAAACGACTCAAGCGAGGAGGCACCCGCTTCCTCGCCCACTCCATTGCCCGAAGCCGTGGCCGTGTAGATGTAGACCAGATGCTTCGCAGCATGTCTGCGAAGCAGTTTCAGGAGGCGCTGGATTTTGAGCGGATGGAGTCGCCTGAGACGCGCATGGACGTCCGATTTTCTCTTCTGGCCGGGTTGATCGCGATATCTGGCGGACTCCAGACCAAGGACGGGAAGCCCTATACGTCTGCGGTGTATTTGGACCAACTCCAAGACTACTTGGATCGACACGATGGATGGGCGTTGGGTTTAACGCGGGCGAAAGATACAACGGCGCTTCAGCAACAGCATGCGCAACATGTGGAATATCTTCAGATGCACATTGATTCGTGGGTCAGCGGCGTGAACACCGCGTACTACGAAAAACGTGGCGTTAGAAGGCCCACGCGTTTGGCACTACCCACCAAAACCAGTCGCGAATTGCTCGCAGAACGACGAGGGATCGCATGACCGAAGCGACCATTGAAAGTGTAGACCAACTGGCGGCGGCTGCGCCAGATCCTGTTCTGAGTATCACGGACATTGAAAACTCCCGTGATGCGCAATATATCGTGGTGGACGTGCCGGAGTGGAATGGCCGCGTGCGCCTGTCTACCATGACCGCCGATGGCATCGAACTCCTGACCAAGGCCAAGGAAACGGGCGACGTCGTGGACGGTCTGTTGCAATTGTTGGTGCAAAGTTTCGTCGACGCCGATGGTAATCATCAGGTGACCGATCCGGTACGCGTGGTCGAAGTGGCGAAGCGGCTGCGCAAAAAGGAAGCAATCGTGCTGGAGCGTTTGATGCGCGCGTACTGCGTGTTGAACCAGATCGACATCGTTGTGCCGTCAATGAGCGTGTGACATGGCTGAAGGTTATCTCGATATCGGCACGTTGACCGGCGCGATCGAAATGGATGATCGACTCACGAGTAGTCTCGAGCTGATCATTCATCGGATCGACGGCTTTGCTGAGAAGTTTTTAGGCGAGTTCAAAGGACTGGCCTACGGCATTGCCTCTGTCGGCACGGTCATTACCGGGATAGCGGCCACGATTACCACCCTGGCGGTCAAAGGATCGGAAGTATCAGACGTGACGGAGGGTTTTGAGCGACTGGCCAAGGGCGCGCAGAATGCCGAGGAGATCCTCAAGGCCATGCGCGAAGGCGTGGTCGGAACGATTCCCGATTTGCGCTTAATGCAAGATGCAAATCGACTATTGGGTGCTGGTGTCTCGGCCAATGCGGAGGACTTCAAGACCCTGACGACGGCGGCGCACGTGTTAGCCAATGAAGGCTATGGCAACATCGAGTCCGTGCTTGGTACGTTGAATCGGGCCATGACGACGGGCTCGACGTTCCGCATCAAGCAGTTGGGCGTCATCATTGATTCGACGAAGGCGGAACGCGAGTATGCCAATTCTATCGGGGTGTCCGCCAGTCAGTTGACGCGTGATCAACAACTCCTGGCCGTCCGAACCGCACTCATTGAAGCCCTCGGCAAACGGGTCGCGGCGGCGGGCCAGTTGCACCTGTCTTTTGCTGAGAAGTTTGAGGCGGCCCTGACCGCCATCAAGAACTGGTCGGAACGGCTGGAGTTAGCCATTGCGCGATCGCCTGCCGTCAATAAGGCGTTTGATGATATCGGGAATGCTATCCGGCAAGCGTTCGGTGGCGACGGCCAGAGTCTGATCGAATCCCTAGTCAAGTGGGTGGAGCGCTTTGCTAGCGCAGTCTCGACGTTTGCACCGCCCATTATCAAACTGTTCGGTGGGATCTATGACGTCCTCCAGACCATCTTCGATGCGGTGGAGGCGGCCTGGGACTCGCTGCCCGATTGGTTGAAGACCGTTATCAAGGATGCGGCGGTTGCGTCTATTGCGATCTGGGGGATCCAGAAGGCGTTAGAGGCTACAATTGCGACCGCATTGAAGGGCAAGGGCGCAAACATTCTTGGAGGTGGCGGAGGCGGAGGTGGAGGCATAGGTATTGAGGGTGTGGCCAGTGGGGCGACCATTGCATCGGGTACCATTGACTCATTCAAAGCCTTGCGCTCGGTTGTGACATCGCTTCCGGGGGCCTTCGCGGCTACGTCGGAGAAGGTGACGGGGCTCTTTGGAATCTTCGGTAAGTTTGGCCCAGTCGCCACCACATTTGGAAAAGCAGCGATCGCGATGGGCGCGAGTGGTGAAGCTGTCAGTGGTGTAACAGCAGCGATGACCACGGCGACGATTGCGAGTGGTCCGTTGATTGTGGCCATTGCTGGAACAGCAGCCGCCGCCGCGATTGGCTGGCGGGCGTGGCAGTTGTGGGCGGAACACAGTGAACGGGCAGCGGCACAGGCCCGACAGAATACGATCGACGAATCCAATCTGGCGCGCATCAACAAAACGCTGGGTACGTCGTATACCGATTTGGACGAGGCGGTCAAGGCAGCGAATAAACACGCCGAGGAACTTCGGAAGAACACCGAACTCCAAAACAGCGGTGCAGCCCGACAGGCCGCGTTTGCGGAGGCGCATAAGAAGGAAATTGAAAACCTCACGCAGTCCTTTGTGGATCAGGCGAACAAAGTCAACTTCACGAAGGAAGCGTTTCAGGACTTCACCGATCGGTTGCACGATAACAACGCCGCGGTCCGTCAGCAAGCCCAGGCGCAACTGTTGAACCGCAACGTGCAGGACGCGTTTATCAAAGCCTTTGAGGAACAACGGGCTGCGCATATTGAGTTGAACACCGAGCAGCAGAAGGCATACGAGGCATGGACACGGGACCGGGCGGCAACGCTCTCGGATGCCGTGGCTCGCCTTGCTAACGAGGATGCGATCAAAAAACAAGTCGCAGCACTTCGTGAACAGGGCAATACTGAAGCCGAAGTGGCAGAAGCGATGCACATGACCGTGGCGCAATTGCGCGAAGCGCAAAAGCCACTGTTGGAACGCATTGCGACTCTGCAACGTGAGAATCTCAGTGAGGAGGCCATCAACGAACGGTTGCATCTGAATGCCGAACAGCGTGCGGTTGTGACCGAGGCGATTAAACGACAGCAGGCCGCGCAGGATGCATTGACCACGTCTCTCGATAACCACAATTTGGCCATGAGCCACGGCAGCTTCGACGCGTGGAAGACCAGTCAAGACCACAAGATGGAACGCGAGATCCGTGACCTGCGGCAGTCCAAGGACTGGACGCAGGCAACTGAGGACGCGAAGCGCGCAGAGTACCAGCGAACGGCTGAAGAAAAGCAGATGCAGGACGAGGAGGCATTTGACGGATCCAAGGCTCAGGCCATTGCTGCACGGGATCAAGCCAAAAATACGCTGGAGATGATGCTGCGTGATACGACTGGCTTCCATGCCTCGGATATTCGCGCGGCACGAGATGCCTATAATGAAAAAGCCAGGGCTGCCGAGCATTGGTCCGCGACCGCGACCAAGGCCGAGGAGGAAGCCGCTGCCGCTGCGGTGAAGGCTAATGAAGAAGCCGCTGCCGCAACGAAGAAACGATTCGATGACTCGGAAGAGTGGGCCAGTCATTGGCACAATATGCAAGTGACGATGACACGTGAGGAAGCTGAAGCGACGGTGAAAAATGCCCGCCGCTCAGGTGATATGTGGCAGGAGTTTTTTATCCGGATTGCAGAATCCTCCTTGAAACTGTTGGACGAGGCGCAACTGAAGCAGGACATGGCGCAGTTCAAGACGCGGGAAGAACTCAAGAAGACTGCCGATCAGGCGAAGAAAACATTTGATGCGATGAAGTCATCGGGACTTTACACAGCAGATGTACTCCAGCAGGCGTGGAAGAAATATACCGATGCACAGCAAGCAGCTCTGGGGATCACAGAGGAAGCGGCCCGCGCGCAGACGAACACACAAGCGTCACGAAATATCGCGTTGCATTTTGCCCCGGCAATGAAAGATGTGGGCACGTTTGGTCGCAAACCAAGACCAACAGCCAATGAACTCCGTTGGGGGAGTGAACCGGGGGCCACTGCGGGCCGTATTGCGCCCGTGACGTTTGCCCCAGGCTCGGTGGTGGTGCAGTATCCCATCATGAACGATCCTCGCGCAAAGAACGAGATTGCCCGTCTGGTGGGCGATGCCTTCGTTGCGAACATGCAGAGCAAAGGCCAGCGCACGTAGATGCCTGCTCCTCCCGCCATTCGTGTGGACGTGCCCAACTCGGGCTATTCGGCCACACAAGATCCCTGGAGCGAAGCCCCGGACGGCACCGGTCTGTACTTTTACAACCTGACGGCAGTGAGTACGCCGCCCAATACGGGAGTTGTGACCTGGACAAATGAAGGCGTGTACCGTAGTGCGACGACCGGTCTCCCCATGACCGTGCCGAGTGGCGCATATCTGACCAGCGCCACACTGACAGGGCCGCAGATCTTTGTCAATACGGCAGGCGGGGATACTGGCGCTGAAAAACTGAATGGGTCAACGACGTTCGACCCGGGTGATCTCCTTCCAACTATTGGCACTGATACCGCAGGATTGCTCTCGGTCAACATGGAGTTTACCGGGGTGAAGGCCACCGGTCCCGGGGCAATTCAGGTGCAGTCTACTGGACCGAGTGGGAGTCCCGCGAGCGTCCCGAAAAAATATATTCTCAACGGATCATGGAAAGTCACCGTCACGGTATCGAGCGTCTCGCCCAACCACGGTCCAGTCACTGGCGGTACGGCTGTTAACATCTCCGGTAGTAACCTCTCGGTTCCACCCTATACAGATAGTGGCACGTATAGCACACGGGTGAGAGTGGGGGCCACGCTTGATCCTGATACAGGGTTGCCGGTTGGTGGATCTAGTGCGAGCAGCGTCGTAGCGAGTCCTAGTTTGATCTCGTGTGTCTTTGGCGGCGCACCGAGTGAGATAAATGGATGGTCTGGTAGTGCGGATGTTGTGGTACTTGTCGTAGATGGTCTCGGTGTGGGCGTATTGACCGATGGATATACGTATACACCTGCACTGACATCGGTGAGTCCTGCGTACGGCTCGATCAAAGGGGGTTATCAGATCATTCTGAATGGCGGAGGCTTTGTACTCTATCCAAGTGGATTGCCATTGGACGATCTGGCTGTCTCCTTTGGCGGAATACCGGGTACGGATGTAATTGTGGTCAGTAATTCATCATTGATGGTGACGGTTCCTGCTGGCACGACGCCAGGACCGGTAGACGTCGTGTTGACGGGTACGGTCGAGGGTATTGCGTTCACCGAAACCTTGGTGCATGGGTTCACCTATAACGCGATCAACCGCGCCCCGATTCTTGATGCAGGCCCCGATCAAACCGTCTCGCCGCCACTTCCGCAGACGCTGACGCTGACAGGATTCTGGGAACAGCCGCCGCCGGGCGGGACGATTACCTTTCAATGGACGCAAGCGGGTGGACCGGTGCCTGTGGCGATTGTCACGCCGACCACCATGGCGACCGATATTACGTTTGGCATGGATGCAGTCCCAGGGGTCTACGTCTTTAAGCTGGCGTCCTCAGCGGACCCCGTGGCGGGCGTAGCGGCCACGTCTGATGTGGTCCGTGTGACCATTCCGAGTCCACGTGCGCCACGGATTACCGAACTCCACACCTCGGTGAAGCTGCCGTGATTACGGCGACACTCAGCCCCATCATTGACGACGACGGCTGGAGCGGCACGCCGACCTATGCGTGGTCGCAGGTCTCTGGTGCAGCCTCGACTATCGTTTCGCCCACCGCGGCCAGCACCGATGTGCAGATGCCCGATGTGCCGGGCGTCTACGTCTTCCAAGTCACTGTTACCAATGATGCGTTCTCCAGTGATGGCTTCGCGCGCGTGGTCGTGCTTGCGCCCGATCCGGACCCTGGTGATCCGGTACCCGAACCGGATCCGTTTGTTGAGGTAGACATCAAGCTGCTCATCAATGATGTTGAGCGGCGGATGCAGGAAAACACGCTCTCTATTTCTGAAAATGGGCCGGGACAAGCCGATGTCGCGACATTTAAGGTCTATGACTTTGTACCAGAGGCTGGTCAACTTGTTCAGATTTACCGTATTCCACAGGGCTCGTCAGAAGAACTGATCTTTGCGGGCGTGATCACGCAGGATACGCACAGCTACGCGGAACATCGCGAGATTGGATTTGACGATGTCAACGCGATTGACTGGTCATGGTTCCTCACACGTCGTTTAGTCTTCGGCAAATTCCATAAGGCGACCGTCCCCACGATTGTCAATTACATCGTGGGCTTTGCAGGTACAGGATTCTCGGCGGTTGTCTCGCCAGAATTGACGTACGAGGAACTCGACGATATCAGCTTCATGGGCATGACCATTAATGATGCCCTGAATCTCGTGGCGCAGCAGATTACCAATGCGGTCTGGAAGACGGACTACACCAAGCACGTCCACTTTGGTAAGGCCGGATTTGGGTACTTCGTGGATAGCCCGGCTCCGATCAATGACTTCATGGATCCGGTGTTTGACATCGTGGTCAACCGGAACATCAGTCAGGTCGTCAACCG
>Ga0307469_10000280_pt1 | contig 19452 bp, 20 predicted proteins | sample atmos_gasesAM2C__FD_203084 | JGI IMG/M metagenome (GOLD analysis project Ga0307469, IMG submission 203084) | Hardwood forest soil microbial communities from Morgan-Monroe State Forest, Indiana, United States - atmos_gasesAM2C_515 | ecosystem: Environmental > Terrestrial > Soil > Temperate...
TGTTCGGGCTTCCATGGTCTCCCTAGGCCCCATGGTCGCAGTATCCGACTGTGCATAACAGTAGCAGTTTCAAGGCGGTAGGAGGAGCACAGATCGCTGTGGAGGCACCTGTAGCGCATACAGTTATCGATTAGCGCTGCTGAGCATATTTAGTGGATGGTGTTTCCCCGCGGCGCGTGCCTCGTGGGGCAATCTCCTACCCTCACAACCCGCGTACGAGGCAAGTCCAAAGGCGACAAATCACTGCTAAGTTCCCTGTTTTCGGGAATTTCCGGTAGAGACGGGTTCGCGCTAGACTGCCCCCACCGCCATACTGCCCTATGCGAATCGCCCTGTCGGATAGAGCAATTCAGTTGCCGGGGCCGCAGACTCCGCATTAAGTCATCGTGGAAGCGGGGATGCACTTTCCGTTAGATCCGCAGATAGCCCAGCGCGTCGTATTGCTTTCGGGCGCCTCCCTGGGCAAACGCGGCCCGCGCCAGAGAAGGACTCGGGACGAGCAGTTCCGCCTGCGTCAGTCGATATTCGACCTGGGCAGAGCATGTGCCGCCGAGCTTCTCGCCGAGCTTGGTTCCGGCGAGACTTCCGTAGCCATGGCTGCCGACCGCTCGCCGGTGTGGCCTCAGGGCTATGTCGGCTCGATCACGCACACCGACGACCTGCTGGGCGTTGCCGTCGCGCGGCGCAAGGACTTTCGAAGCATCGGAATCGACGCGGAAGCGATCGTTCAGCCGGACACCACGGTCGAAATCGATGAGCTTTGCATGGGCGAAAGGGAGCGTGCGCTGCGCGACTCTGCTGGAATCGACCGCCAGACGTTCTCATCCCTGTGCTTCTCGGCGAAAGAATCGTTTTTCAAGTGCCTCTATCCTCTGACCGGGGTCTGGTTCGACTTTCAGGACGCGGAGATCGCCTCCTTCGATCCGGATCTGCAGCTTCTTCAAATGCGATTGCTGCGGGATCTTGCCTCTGGATTCCGGCAGGGCGAGGTCTTCGGCGGCGCATTCCGCTGGACCGATCGACGGGTGTACACGGCGTTTGCCTTGCCCTCGCAGTAATTACACCTGAAACGGTTCGCGCCCGGCGCTGCAATAAACGGGTATTCGGCATCGCCGAGCATGACGAGTCAAAGGAGCAACTGACTCGTGGGCAGCAAGCCGATATTACCTGACCTCAGCATGCAGTTCGCCGGGATCCCCGGCACCTCTCTCGATGTCTCGCGCATCGCCCTGGGCACCTGGGCCATCGGCGGCTGGATGTGGGGCGGCAGCGAAGAGAAGGAATCGATCGACACGATCCGCGCCGCGCTGGATCAGGGCGTCACCTTAGTCGACACGGCGCCGGTCTACGGCTTCGGCCGCTCCGAGGAAATCGTCGGCAAGGCGCTGGCGGCCCCTGGCTTGCGCGCGCGCGCGGCCATCGCGACCAAAGTCGGCCTGGAGTGGCGCGACGGAAGCGTGTTCCGCAACGCCAGCCGCGCGCGGATCATGCGCGAGATCGAGGACTCGCTGCGTCGCCTGCGCACCGATTACATCGACATCTACCAGGTGCACTGGCCGGACCCCCTGGTGCCGATGGAGGAAACCGCCGCCGCGATGGCATCGCTCTACGACCAGGGAAAGATCCGCGCCATCGGGGTGAGCAATTTCTCGGTCGCGCAGATGGACGCTTTCAGGCGCGTCGCGCCGCTGCACGTGCTGCAGTCGCCCTACAACCTCTTCGAGCGCGGCATCGAGGAGGAAATCCTGCCGTATTGCCGCAGGAACAAGATCGCCGTTCTGGGCTACGGAGCGCTCTGTCGCGGGCTGCTCTCGGGCCGCATGCGGCCGGACACGGCGTTCAGCGGCGACGACCTGCGCATGAAGGACCCGAAATTCCAGGCGCCACGCTTCGACCAATATCTGCGCGCCGTACAGCGGCTGGACCTGCTCGCTCAATACCGCTACGGCAGGCGCGTCCTCCATCTCGCGGTGCGCTGGACGCTGGACCAGGGCGTCACGGCCGCGTTGTGGGGCGCGCGCCATCCCAACCAGCTTGCGCCGGTCGCCGAAGTGGGCGGCTGGTCGCTCGAGGCCGACGTCAAGGCCGAGATCGACCGCGTGCTGCGCGAGCGGATCAGCCACCCGGTAGGGCCCGAGTTCATGGCACCGCCGTCGCGACCCCAGCCATCGTGAAGTCGAGCATCGCAGTCGTCATGCTCGCCTGCGCATTTTCTGCGCAGGCGCAGCAACTCTCCGAGCCGCCGACCACGCAAGAGCAGGCCGCTGCCCGCGCGCTGGCCGAGCGCAGGCAAAAGATGATCGCCGAGTGCGAGCAGAACTTCGGAAGCGAGATGGATTGCACGCGCGAGGTGGATGCCGAGCTGCGCGCCGAAGCGCTGCAGTCGGGCGGCCGCGTGATCCATCTCAGGCCCGCTCGCTAAGGGACGGAGTTGCACGATCAAAACCGCCCTGCCGCCATGGATTTCTGTATCTTGATGCTCGCCAATCTGATCGGCGCGGCGTCGCTTGCCGGCTGGCTCGTCGCCTGGGCGAAGCTCGACGGCCTGATCCAAAAACCATGGCGCTTCAGGGGCCAGCGGTTCTATAACGCGGTCGTCCTCCTGGCGGCGCTCGCGATCGGCACCTGCATCGTTGCGGCGGATGGCGAGGCGGGCTCCGGGCTCATCGGTCTGTTCTTCGTGTCGTCGCTCGCCTTCGGCGTGATGGTGACGTTGCCGATCGGCGCCACGGACATGCCGGCGGTCATTTCGGTGTTCAACGCCTTCACCGGCCTTGCAGTCGGGCTCGAGGGGTTTGTGCTGCAGAACCCCGCGATCATGATCGCGGGCATGGTGCTGGCCTCGGCGGGCACCCTGCTGACGCTGCTGATGGCGCGCGGCGTGAACGTGACGGATGTAATCGTTCCGAAACAGCGGCGACACACTTGGCGGCGACGCTTGCTCCGTCAACCCTGAAAAGGAGCAGCTGTCATGCGCAAGTCGAGCCTCGCCCTGGTCTCCGCCGTCCTGCTAGGCTGGTCCGCGCTCGCGGGCGCCGCGGACCTGTCCAAGCCGGTCATCCTTGTCGCCAAGCCCGAGCTGCGCGACGAGCTGTACGGATCGAGCATCCTCGTGGTCACGCCGCTGGGCGGCGACCAGCACGTGGGATTCATCGTCAACCGGCCCACCGGAGTCACGCTCGGCAGGCTGTTTCCGGAGCACGCGGCGGCGCAGAAAGTGATCGATCCGGTCTTCCTCGGCGGGCCTTACGAATCGCAGGCGATCTTCGCCCTGGTGCAGCGGCACGACAGCCTGGGCGCCAAGTCATTCGAGGTGCTGCCAGGGCTGTTCGCCGCGTTCGACGCCGCGGTCGTGGACCGCATCATCGAATCGGAGCCCGAACACGCGAGGTTTGTCGCCGGCCTCGTGGCGTGGCAGCCGGGCGAGCTGCGCAACGAGGTTGAGCAAGGAGCCTGGTACGTGCTCGAGCCCGACGCGGCGCTGGCGATGCGCAAGCCCCAGGGACTGTGGGAAGAGCTGGTGAGCCGCTCGCAGAGGATGGACAAGACCATATGAGCGCACACATCCTTGCCATCGACGACGATCCGGCGATGCGCAAGCTGGTCGCCGATTATCTCGGCGAGAACGAGCTGCGAGTCACCGCGGTGGCGACCGGGTCGGAGATGGCACAGGCGCTGGCCCAGCACGCCATTGACCTGGTCGTGCTCGATCTGCGCCTCGCCGGAGAGGACGGCATGGAGTTGGCGCGCAAGCTCCGCGAGGAGGGCACGACTCCCATCATCATCGTCACCGGCAGGCACGACGAGGCCGACCGCGTGATGGGCCTGGAGCTGGGCGCCGACGACTATGTCATGAAGCCGTTCAGCCCGCGCGAGCTGCTCGCGCGCATCCGCGCGGTGCTGCGCCGCTATCAGACCGCGCGCGAGGTGCTGCCGCCGCGCGGCGAGAAGCGGCGCGCTTATCGCTTTGCCGGCTGGGAGCTCAACCTCGGCAGTCGCCGGCTGAGCTCGCCCGAGGGTCGTCGCGTGGAGCTCACGAATGGCGAGTTGAACCTGCTGCAGGCGTTTTGCTCAGCGCCGCGACGGGTGCTCACACGAGAGCAGCTGCTCGATCTGTCGCGCTTGAACGGCGCCGAGGTCTACGATCGTTCGATCGACGTGCAGATCCTCAGGCTGCGGCGCAAGATCGAGCCGAACCCGGCCCTGCCGCAGTACATCAAGACCGAACGCGGCGCCGGCTACGTCTTCAGCGTCCCGGTCGAAGCGCTCCATTAAGAGTTTCCAGCACTCGGTTTCGAGTGTAACTCCTTCGAAATCGGCGCGATGCGCGCTCGCGGCACAGTGAAGACGGTGCCGCATGGCATCGAAACCTAATGTGACCACAACCAGGAGATCATCATGAAACACTTGTTCGTCATTGCAGTCGTGCTTCTCAGCGCGTGTAGTACCGTTCAGCCCAGCAATCCGTTCGCTCATCTGTGCCCTGCGCAGTCCTCCGAGTCGTGCCCCGGAGATACCAGTGCGCCGATCGTCGTCTCCAGCACGCCGCAGAAAGACTTTGCTGGCGCGGTAAAACGGAACCCAGCCTGAAGCAGGGGCTGCGCGAGCTTCGCCCCGCAGGATTACGGCTACAGCGGGGCAAGCATCGCGATAGTGCAGGGCGCGTCAGAGCAATTCGAGGCAATCAGTACGAGAGCTTGCGGGCCTTGCCGCGGAACACCCAATAGGAGTACGCGGCGGAGGCGGCCATCACGGGCAGCACGATGAGCGCACCCACGAGGATGAAGATCAGCGACTTAGGTGCGGCCGCCGCCTGCCAGAGGGTCATGCGGTCCACGATGACGAACGGGAAGATGCTGAAGGCGAGCCCGAAGAACGCCAGAACGAAGATGCCTACCGACCCGGCGAACGGAACCCACGCCCAGGCCTCGTCCGCGCGAGGCTGGTGCCGCAGCGTGACGCCGACCATCGCGAACAGCACCGCCGTCATCAGCGGCACCGGCGCAAGCAGCACGATGTTCGGGAACGAGAACCACTTATGGAACACGAAGCTGCTCACCAGCGGCGTCGCCACCGAGATGGCCGCAATGCCCGCAGCCGCAAGCCACAGGCTGCCCCGCGCCCAGGCCACCGCGCGGCGCTGCAGCTCGCCTTCGGTCTTCATGAGCAGCCAGCACGCCCCGAGCAGCGTGTACCCGGCGGCCAGGCTCACGCCGACGAACAAGGCGAATGCCCACGCCCAGGCCCCCTCCTGAAACCCGGTGACGTAGCGGCCGAGCATCACGCCTTGCGCGAGCGCCGCGACCAGCGAGCCCGCATGGAAGGCGCCGTTCCACCAGTTTTTCTGAACGGCCTGCGCCTTCATGCGGAAGTCGAAAGCGACCCCTCGCAGGATCAGCCCGGCGAGCATCACCGCGACCGGCAGGTAAAGCTCGCCGAGGATGATGCCGTGCGCAATTGGAAACCCCGCCAGCAGGAGGCCTATGCCGAGCACCAGCCAGGTTTCGTTGGCGTCCCAGAACGGTCCGATCGACTCGACCATCGTGTCCTTCTCGGCGTCGGTCGCAAGACCGAGCAGGATGCCGACGCCCAGGTCGTAGCCGTCGAGCGCGACATAGAGCAGCATCGCGAGGCCCATCAATCCCATGAACACGAGCGGCAGCCAGCCGGCGGGTTGCGAAAGGTCAGGCATGCTGCATCTCCATCGGGACGCGCTCCGGCGCCGCCTTGCCGGCGAGGTAGAACAGCACCGAGACGTACGCCACGAGAAGGAAGGCGTACAGCGCCACGTACATCGCAAGCGTGGTCGCGATCATCGGGGCGGGGACCAACGAAGCCGCGTCCGCGGTCCTGAGAACTCCGGCCGCGAGCCAGGGCTGGCGTCCGACCTCCGTCGTGTACCAGCCGGCCAGCACCGCCACCCAGCCCGAGAAAGTCATCGCGACCAGGGCACGCGCCAGCCCTGGCGTCAGCGCCCGGCCCCGACGCAGCTTCCAGGCGGCGAACCACGAGACGGCGAGCATCAGCAAGCCCATGCCGACCATCACGCGGAAAGCGAAGAACACGGGCGCCACCGGCGGATGGTCGGCGAAGTCGTCGAGGCCCTTGATCTCGCCGTCCAGGGAATGCGTCAGATAGAGACTCGCGAGAGTCGGGATCGCGATCTCGTAGCGGTTGGCGCGAAGCGTCTCGTCGGGCAAGCCGAAAACGACCATGGGCGCGCCGCGCGCGGTCTGCCACAGGCCTTCCATCGCCGCGATCTTCGCCGGCTGGTGCTGCAGCGTGTTAAGGCCGTGCTGGTCGCCGGCGGCGATCTGCAGCGGGATGAGCACCGCGGCGAGCCGAACTGCCGTCCGGAGCGCCACCTGGACATCGGCGCCCTTCTGGCCGCGCAGCCAGCGGTACGCCGAGATGCCGGCGACGAGGAACGCGACAGTCAGCCCCGAGGCGAGCAGCATGTGGGTGAACCGATAAGGAAAGGACGGGTTGAAAATCACCGCGAGCCAGCTAGTGACATGCGCCTGGCCTTCGATCATGGTGAAGCCGGCCGGCGTCTGCATCCAGCTGTCGAGCGCGAGGATCCAGAACGCCGAAATCGTGGTGCCGAGCGCGACGAGGAAGGCGGCCACCGCGTGCATGCGCGGCGAGACGCGCTGCCCACCGAAGAGCATCACGCCGAGGAATGCGGCCTCGAGAAAAAAGGCGAAGAGGATCTCGTAGGAAAGCAGGGGGCCCGCGATATTCCCGACCGTCTTCATATAGCCCGGCCAGTTGGTGCCGAACTGGAAGCTCAGCGTCACGCCGGAGACCACGCCCAGCGCGAAGCTGAGGGCGAAAACCTTCACCCAGAACGTATAGGCCCCGGCCCAGCGCGCCTCGCCGCTGTAGTTCGCGCGCAGCCGGAAGTAGAGGACCAGCCACGCCAGCCCGATCGAGATCGCCGGAAAAAGGATGTGGAACGACATGTTGGCGGCGAATTGCACGCGCGCCAGGAGCAGTGCATGGGCGGTAGCGGCGATCCCGACGTTCATAGGCCCCAAAGCCTGGGACCGGCCGATTGCGCGAGGATTTCGGCTGCGTTTCGGCCGTAACGGTTCTGAAATCGCGCCGCCACGCGCTGGCGTCAGAGTGGCGCCATGGAACAAGGCAAAGAGCCATCGGATCTCACCCGATGGATCCCCATCGTGGTGCCGCTCTCTGCGCTCGCCATCGTGCTCGTCGTGTACCTCGTCGCCGCGGAAGTGCTAGCGAGAGTCTCCTGACGGACGCAGCGCCCGCCCGAGGGCTTCGGCGATGTCGCGGCGCACGAGCGGCTTGCGCAGCACCTCGCCCGCGCCTGCAGCGCGTGCGCGTTCCGTGAGCTGCGCGCCGCTGTAGCCGCTCATCAGCACGATCGGCAGCTCGGGGCGCACCCGCCGGATCTCGCGCACCAGCTCCACGCCGCTCAGGTCGGGCATGGTTTCGTCGGTCAGCACCAGGTCGAAGCGCTGCGGATCGGCGCGGAACGCCTGCAGCGCGGCGACGCTCGAGTCGAACCCCGCCGGCTCGTAGCCCAGCGCGGCGAGCGTCTCCTCGGCCAGCGCGACCAAGGAACGCTGGTCGTCGACGATCATCACCGTCTCGCCGTTGCCCAGCGGCAGCTCCCCCGCGGGGGCGGCCAGGATCCTGGGCGTCTCGCCCGAGGCCGGCAGCCAGACCGCAAAGGTGGTGCCCACGCCGGCCTGCGTCGCCACATCGATGGCGCCGCCGAAGTCGGCGACGATGCCGTGCACGAGCGACAGGCCCAGTCCCGTGCCGTCGCCCACGCCCTTGGTGGTGAAGAACGGATCGAACATGCGCTCGAGCACCGCCGGCGGGATGCCGCTGCCGGTGTCGCTCACCGACAGGCGCACATAAGGACCCGGCAGCAGCGTGCCGTGCGAGAGCAAGCGGCGCTCGGGCACCGATTCTCGATCGAGAACCACCGTGAGCGCCCCGCCGCGCTCCATCGCCTGCAGCGCATTGGTACACAGGTTCATCGCCACCTGGTGGAGCTGGGTCGCGTCGCCCACCACCGCCGTATCGCCCGCATCGAGGCGCTTGTCCAGGCGCACCTGAGGCAGAAGCGACGCAGCGAGAATCTCGAGGGTCTCCTCGACCACCGACTGGACGTGCACCGGCACGCGCTCGCCCAGCCCGCTGCGGCTGAAGGCGAGGATGCGCTCCACCAGCCCCTTGCCGCGCGCCCCGGCCTGCATCACCTGGTCGACGTGACGGCGCACCGCGCGGCCTTCCAGGTTCTTCTGCGCCAGCTCGCCGTAGCCCAGGATCGCGCCCAGGATGTTGTTGAAGTCGTGCGCGATGCCTCCGGCGAGCCGCCCGATCGCCTCCATCTTCGCCGCCTGCTGCAGCTGCCGCTGCATCTCCTCGCGCTCGCGCTCCTGCGCCCGCTGCGCCTCCTCCGCGCGCTTGCGCTCCGTAATGTCGCGGTAGATGCCGTAGTACCCGATCGGCTTTCCGCCGAGAACGATCTGCGCACGCTTGATCGACACATGGATGCGCGTGCCATCCTTGCGCCGGCGCTCGCCCTCGACAACGAACCGCTCGCCGGTCAGGGCTCGCGCCAGTCCGGCGCGCGAGTTTTCGAGCTCGTCCTCGGGCACGATCAGATCGACGATCGGGCGTCCGGCCGCCGCCTCTGCGGTATACCCGAAGAGCGCAGCGAACTCGCGGCTGATTCGCAGCACGCGCGCCTCCAGGTCCATGAGCACCACCGCGTCGGGCGAGCCTTCGAACAGCTCGTCGAGGAGGGCCGTCTGGTGCAGCAGCTCGGCTTCGCTTCGCTTGCGCTCGGTGATGTCCATGACCGCTCCGACAAACTCGAGCTCGCCCGATGCATTGCTCGAGGCGCGCGCGACGACATCGACGTGCTTGACGAGGCCATCCGGCATCACCAGGCGATATTCATGCGCAAAATCTCTTCCATCCTGCGACGCTCTCTCGATGGTCTGCTTCACCAGGGCCACGTCCTGAGGATGGGCACGTTGCAGCACACGCTCCACAGTTGGTTCCGTGGTTCGGTCGTACTCGAAGATGCGATAGGTTTCCTCCGACCAGAAGATTTCGCCGCTCGAGACACGCCAGCCGAAGCTGCCGGTGCGGCTCAGCGTCTGCGCTTCAGCCAAATAGGCCTCGCTGCGCTGCAATTCGGCGGTCCGTTCCGCCACCTTCACCTCGAGCTCGTCGCGGGCCCGACGCAGCGCCTGCTCGCTGTGGTGGAGCGCTTCCTCCGCGCGCTTCCGGTCGGTGATGTCGGTGCAGGTGCCGAACCATTTGGTGATCCGGCCTTCGCTGTCGCGAATCGGCGTCCCGCGCGTCTTGAACCAGCCGTACGCTCCGTCATGCCGGCGAACGCGGTATTCCACGTCATAGGGCCGGCGTCCCGCCACCGAGTCGCCCCACAATTGCCGGGTATTTTCCCGGTCGTCCGGGTGCAGCACCTCCATCCAGCGCCACCCGAGCAGGCCGGCTTCCGGTACCCCGGTGTATTCGGTCCATTGGGTGCTGAAGTAATCGCACGCGCCGTCCGGCGTGGCTGCCCAGACCAGCTGCGGCAGCGCCTCGGGCAAGCTGCGCCAGCGCTTGCGCTCGAGTTCCAGGGTCTGGGCAGCGAATCGCCTATCCATCCAGGACGTCAGCAGAGCCAGCCCGAGCACGATAAAGGTGACGGCGGCAATTCCGGCGGTGCCAAGCGTGGAGACGCTTACGGCGTGAGACAGGTCCCCTGGGAGGCCGGAGGACGTGAAACTGGCGGCGGCCATGCCGGTGTAATGCATGACGGGGATCGCAGCACCCATCACGACGGCTCCGGCTAGCTTTTCCCAGCCGATCCCCGTTCTCTCATCTCGGAAGTGAAAGGTTATCCATAGCGCGGCGAAAGAAATCAGAACCGCGAACACGACGGACAGGACGACGGGAGAGGAATCGTACCGGCATATAGCCGGCAAGCGCATGGCGTCCATGCCGATGTAATGCATGCTCGCAATACCCGCGCCCATCAGGACACTTGCGGCGACCGCACGGGACGTACCCATCTTCTGTCGGCTTACCACGTACAGCGCAATGGCCGATGCGGCAATGGCCGCAAGCAGTGACAGCAGAACGGTTGGCCAATGGTAGGCCACGGGAATCGGCAGGATGAACGCCAGCATCCCGATGTAGTGCATGGACCAAATGCCGGTCCCCATCGCACCGGCTCCGCCCAGCAGCCAAACCGCGCGCGTCCAACCGCTCGCGGCCGTTACGCGACCCGCGAGATCCAGAGCAGCGTACGACGCAAACATGGCGATCAACACCGAAAGCGCCACGAGCGCGTAGTTGTACGAGCCAATCAAGTTCACGGCCGCCCTAGCCGATCACCGCGCGGACGGCTTCCAGCAGGTCCCCGCGCGTGAAGGGCTTCGCAATCAGCTGACGTACACCGAGCGCCTGCGCCGCCCACGAGGAACGGTCGAGCCCGGGACGGAACCGAGCCGAGATCGCGATCACCGGGGTGCCGCGATGCGCCAGCTGCACCGCTCGCACGACTTCGATTCCGCTTTGCCGCGGCATGTGGAGGTCGACGATCACCAGGTCGGTGCGGTCTCCGGCCGGCGCCTCATGCAGGCGCTGCTCGCAAACGGCATAGCCGTCCGCCGTCAGCCACTCGTGGAGCAAGCCACGCATGAGGTCGTCCTCCTCGATGATTACGATACTCGACATTGGTCCAAGGCGGTTGCCGGCGACAAGCGTCGCCGCGCCGCGATCTTGGGCGGCCGGGGTTGCAGGCGGATTTCGCAGGGTTACGGCCTGTAACAGAACGGACGGCTTGTTGACCCGGCGCGGCCCATGCTAACTTGCGCTGCCCTGCGGCAAGCCATGAGCAGCACCGCGCAGACCCACATCCTTGCCGTCGACGACGATCCGGCGATGCGCAAGCTGGTGGCCGATTATCTGCGCGAGAACGACCTGCGCGTGACCGCGGTGGCCACCGGCGCCGAGATGGCGCAGGCGTTGGACACGTATGCCATCGACCTCGTCGTGCTCGACCTGCGGCTTGCCGCAGAGGACGGCATGCAGCTCGCGCGCAAGCTGCGCGAGGAATCGACGGTCCCGATCATCATCGTTACCGGCAAGCAGGATGAAGCCGACCGCGTGATGGGCCTCGAGCTCGGCGCCGACGACTACGTCACCAAGCCCTTCAGTCCGCGCGAGCTGCTCGCCCGCATCCGGGCCGTGCTGCGCCGCTACCAGACGGCGCGCGAGGTGCTTCCGCCGCGGGGCGAAAAGCGCCGCGCCTATCGCTTCGCCGGATGGGAGCTCAACCTTGGCAGCCGCCGGCTCACCTCGCCCGGCGGCAGCCGGGTCGAGCTTAGTCATGGCGAGTTCAACTTGCTGCACGCGTTCTGCGCGGCGCCGCAAAGGGTGCTATCTCGCGAGCAGCTGCTCGATCTCTCGCGGCTGTACGGCGCCGAGGTCTACGATCGCTCGATCGACGTGCAGGTGCTCAGGCTGCGGCGCAAGATCGAGCCGGACCCGGCCGTGCCGCAGTACATCAAGACCGAACGCGGCGCCGGCTACGTGTTCAGCGTGGCGGTCGAAGTGCTGCGCTGAGGGCGGGAAGGGCATCCACGGGGAAGAAAGTCGGATCGTCCAGATCCACTGTCCGCGTCGCACCGCTGTCCATGCGAAGCAATAGGCGGTAGGGGTTTCGGGCCGCCGAAGGCAAGACGCCCACCGATCGTGTCGACCGTAACGCACGTTGAAATCGGCGCGACATGCGCTCGCGCCAAAGTGCAGGCGGTGCCAGAAGGCATCGATCAATCAACCAGAAAGGAACGGAACCATGAAACGCATCATCCTCGCAGTGCTTCTGGCGGCCGTCGCCGCCACTTCGTTCGCGGCAACCTTCCCCAACGATCAGTACCGCAATACCGCAGGGGAAGCGGACCAGCACCAGCCGCAAGAAGGCAACTGAGCAGTGAACGCAGGCGGCGGGGGATCGCCCCGCCCGCCCGCTCACTTTGCAATGGACTACTCGATCACGGTGCACACCGCGCTCCGGGTCGCGGAGCTGTTTGCGCAGTTCCCGATGCTGAGCGGGTTCTCGGTACAGGAGCGCGCGACGCTGACCAGCGACCGCGACATGGCGCCGCTGCACGGAGATCTCTGCATCGCCGACGTGTCAGTCGATCCCTGGACCGGCTATCAGGCGACCCCTGTGCTGTGCGCCGAGATCGCGCAGGCATTGCGCGAGCTGCTCGAAGACCACCCCGAGGCTGGCGAGCTGCTGCGCGGGCACACCTTCGCCCGCACGTTTCATTGAGCGCGAGAACCTTCGCTTCAGACCTGAATTTCCTTGAGAAACGCGTAGATGGCCGAGAAATCCTCTTGCGCGCGCCCATGGCGCGCCGCCAGCCGGTAGCTCTCCTTCGCGGCATTCGTCAGCGGAAGCGCCACGGCTGCTTCCTGTGCGCTGACGGCTGCCAGGTGCAGATCCTTTTGCATCCACTCCAGCGGGAACTCCGCCGCGTAGTCGCCGCGCTCGATCTTTTCGCGTTTGCCGCTGAGGTACGGGGCGACCAGCGATGTTCCCATCAGGAAATCGAGCAGCCTCTCCTGCGAGATTCCGAGCGCTTGTCCCAACACCAATCCTTCCGCAAACGCCGCCATGGACGATGCCAGCAGCAAGTTGTTCACCATCTTCAGCGCGCTGCCCATGCCGTGACCTCCGACGTGCGCGATCTTGCTCCCCATCGCCTGCAGCAGGGGCCGGCATGCCTGTACGTCCGCCGCATCGCCGCCGACGAAGAACGTGAGCTCCCCCCGGGCCGCCGGTTCGCGGGAGCCGGCCACCGGCGCATCCAGGAAACGCAGCTTTCTCGCCTGCGCCTCTGACGCCATCTCGCGGGAAAACGAGGGATTGACCGTGCTGCAATCGATCCACAGGGCCTGCGGCCGCAGCCGGTCCAGGAACCCGCTCTGCCCGAGGGCCGCTTCGTGAACCGCAGCCGGGTGAGCAAGCATCGTGAACAGGACTTCGACCTGCTCGGCGGCGGCGGCCGGCGTGTCGGCCCAGGTCGCTCCCTGGCTGACGAGCGACGCCGCTTTGTCGCGGGTCCGGTTGAAGACCACCAGCCGGCGGCCGCTCTTTTGAAGATTGGCCGCCATGCGGCTGCCCATGGCGCCCAACCCGATGAATCCGAGTTGCCCGGGCATCACCGCGACTTCGTTCTTTCCATGCCTTGAACGGGGAGCGCGTTCAGGCCCCACACGGCCAGCAACGCAACCGGCCACAAGACAAGCGCAACGGCCGTAACCACGACTCCGATCACGGCGATGGCCGCCACCGCGCACGCCGTGGCAGCGAGTGCTCCGAGCCCGCGCAACAGCGAGCCCGCACGCGTCTTCGGATGCGGCCCAACCTCCCGCCATTCACCGCCTTGCCTTTCGTATGTGCGTCCTGCGAGCGCAGTCTCGGCGTCGACTTTCATGCGCACCACTCTCGCCCGTAACCCTTGCCCGGTGATTTCAAGCGGACGCAGTTCCGATTACACGTGTAACGAACGCGGCTGATCGCCGGTGCGCTCGATCCAGCCGCCGCCGAGGGAGCGGTACAGGTCCACAAGGCTGGTGAGGCGCTGCAAGCGCGTCGAGACGAGCGCGAGCTGGGCGTTGTAGAAGTCGGTCTGCGCGGTGAGGACGTTCAAATACGTGTCCGCGCCGTTCCGGTAGCGGAAGTCCGCGAGCTCCAGCCGGCGCTGCTGCGCCGAGGTGTAGCGCTCCAGCGAGGCGAGCTGCTCGTCGTACGTGCCGCGCGCGGCGAGCCCGTCGGCCACCTCGCGAAAGGCGACCTGGATGGCTTTCTCGTACTGTGCGATGCCGATGTCCTTGCGGATCTGCGCGGCGTCGAGGTTCGCCTGCAGCGCGCCGCCTTCAAAGATCGGCACCGTGATCGAAGGCAGGAACGACCAGGCCTGTGATCCGCCGCCGAACAACCCGCCGAGAGTCGCGCTCGCCGTGCCGAGGCTGCCGGTGAGACTGATGCGCGGGAAGAATGCCGCCCGGGCGGCGCCGATGTTGGCGTTCTCCGAGCGCAGCAGCGCTTCGGCCTGCAGGATATCCGGCCGGCGCGTGAGGAGGTCGGAGGGCAGTCCGGCCGGAATGTCGGCCAGGATCTTCTCCTCGCCCATCGGCAAAGCCGGCGGCAGGTCCGCCGGAAGCGGTTGGCCAATCAGCAGCACGAGTCCGTTCTGGGCTTGCGCACGAGCTCGTACCAGCGCGGCGTTGTTGGCGTTGGCCTGCTCTACGACCGTCTCCGACTGGCGCAGCGTCAGCTCCGCGGCGGTGCCGGTATCGAACTGCAGCTTCACGATCTTGTACGAGGCCTGCGCCGTCTCGAGCGTGTGCCGCGTCACCGCCAGTTGTTCATCCAGCGCGAGCATGGCGAGGTACTGATCGGCAACCTGGGACACGAGCAGGATCTCGGCGGCCTGGCGCGCGTACGCGGTGGCGAAGTACTGCTCGAGCGCAGCGTCGCTCAGGCTTCGCAGCCGGCCGAAGAAGTCGATCTCCCAGGCCGCGGCGACCCCGACGGAGTATTCATTGGATGTCACGCCTTTGTTGCGCGTGCGCGATGCATCGGCGAAACCATCCACTTGCGGCAGCAACGCGGCGCGCTGAATGCGGTATTGCGCCTGGACCTGGGCCACATTCAGCACCGCCACGCGCAGGTCGCGGTTGTTCGCAAGCGCGATCTCGACCAGCCGCTGCAGGCGCGGATCGGCGAGAAAATCGCGCCAGCCGATGTCCACGGCCGGGCTGCCGCCGGCCGGAGCGGCCTGGTACGCAGCTCCGGCCGGGAACTCGCCGGCAACGGGCGCTGCCGGGCGCTCGTAGGGCGGCGCCATCGTCGAGCAGGCGGCGAGCGACGCCGCAGTGATAAGCAAGAGGAGCCTTGTCATGCTGGGGATGCTGCCGGGACGGCCTTGTCCCTCGTGAGGTATTTGCTCACCACGACGAAGAACACCGGGATCAGGAGGATCGCGAGGAAAGTTGCGGAAAGCATGCCGCCGAGCACGCCGATGCCGATCGCGTGCTGGCTCGCCGAGCCCGCGCCGCGCGAGATGGCGAGCGGCAGCACGCCGAGGCCGAAGGCGAGCGAGGTCATGATGATCGGCCGCAGCCGCAGCTGCGCCGCCTCGAGCGCAGCGTCGATCACCGATTTGCCCTGCTCGTGCAGCTCGCGCGCGAACTCGACGATCAGGATCGCGTTCTTCGCCGAAAGGCCGATGGTGACGAGGAGCCCGACCTGGAAATAGACGTCGTTCGACATGCCGAACGCGGTCGCGGCGAGAAGCGCCCCCAGCACGCCGAGCGGCACGCCGAGGATCACCGACAGCGGGATCGCCCAGCTCTCGTAGAGCGCGGCGAGGCACAGGAACACCACGATCACCGAGAGCGCATAGAAGTACGGCGCCTGCGTGCCGGCCTGGATCTGCTGCAGCGAGATGCCGGTCCACTCGTAGCCGATGCCCGCGGGCAGCTGCTGCGCGATCTTCTCCATCGCCGCCATCGCCTGGCCGATGCTCCTGCCCGCCGGCGCCACGCCCTGGATCTCCACCGCGGGCACGCCGTTGTAGCGCTCGAGCTTGGGCGGGCCGTAGGTCCACGATCCCTTTGCCAGCGAGGAGAAAGGCACCATGGCGCCTTTCGCGTTGCGCACGTAGATGTTGTTCACGTCCTCGGGGTTCATGCGGAACTGCGCATCCGCCTGCACGTACACCTTCTTGATGCGGTTGTCGGTGTCCATGAAGTTGTTGACGTAGCGCGAGCCCCACAGCACCGAGAAGGTCTGGTCGATGTCGGAGAGCGTGACGCCGAGCGCGGCGGCCTTCTCGCGGTCGATGTCGATCTTGTAGGTCGGGTTGTCCTCGAGGCCGTTGGGCCGCACCTGCGCGAGGTCGGGATCGCTCTTCGCCGAGGCGAGGAGCTGGTTGCGCGCCTGCATCAGCTTGGCGTGGCCCACGCCGCCGACGTCTTCCAGCATGAAGTCGAAGCCGGCGGCGGTGCCCAGGCCGCGGATCGGCGGCGGATTGACCGCGACGATGGTGGCGTCCTTGTAGGCGGCGAAATGCGCGTTCAGGCGGTTGACGAGCGCCTGAGCGGTGAGATCGGGGCGGCTCCGCTGGCCCCAGTCCTTGAGCCGCACGAACACCATCGCCTGGCTCTGGCCGCGGCCGGCGAAGTTGAAGCCGTTCACCTGGAAGTTCGCCTCCACACTGCGCGCCTCCTGCTGCGTGAGATACGCGCTCACGTCGTCGAGCGCGGCCTGGGTTCGAACGAACGCTGCCCCCGGCGGGGTCTGCACCTGGATGAAGAGATAGCCCTGGTCCTCGGTCGGCAGGAAGGAGGTCGGCAGGCGCACGAAGAGCAGCCCCACCGCGACGATCACGGCGGCGTAGATGACGAACCAGCGCCCCGCCCGCGCGATGACGTGGCGCACGCCGTGCAGGTAGCCGTTGCGGCCATGATCGAAGGAAGCGTTGAACCAGCGCGCGAACCGGCCTTTCGCCCCGTGTCCGGGCCTGAGAATGGTGGCGCACAGCGCCGGCGTCAGTGACAGCGCGACGAACACCGAGAGCAGCATCGCCGCGGCGATCGTCAGCGCGAACTCGCGATAGATGGCGCCCGCCGTGCCGCTCGAGAACGAGACCGGGACGAATACCGCCGCAAGCACCAGCGCGACGCCGACCAGCGCGCCGCTGATCTGGCCCATCGCCTTGCGCGTCGCCTCGCGCGGGCCAAGGCCCTCCTCGGTCATCACGCGCTCGACGTTCTCCACTACCACGATGGCGTCGTCCACCAGCAAGCCGATGGCGAGCACCATGCCGAACATCGACAGCGTATTGATGCTGAAGCCGAGCGCCGCCATCAGGCCGAAGGTCCCGAGCAGCACCACCGGGATCGCGATCGCCGGGATGATCGTGGCGCGCCAGTTCTGCAGGAACAGCAGCATCACCAGGACGACGAGCGCGATGCCCTCGAGCAGCGTCTTCACCACCTCGGTGATCGAGGCGGTGATGAAGGGCGTGACGTCGTTCGGATAGACGACGCTGAGGCCCTGCGGAAAATACTTCGAGAGCTGCGCCACGCGCGCGCGCACCGCGTCCGCGGTGTTGAGCGCGTTGGCGCCGGTGGCGAGCTGGATGCCGATCCCCGCGGCAGGCTGGCCGTTGTACTTGTTGTCGACGTTGAAGCTTTCGGGTCCGAGCTCGATGCGCGCGACGTCGCGCAGCCGTACCTGGGAGCCGTCGGGCAGCACCTTGAGCAGGATCGCGCCGAAGTCCTGCGGCGTGTGCAGCAGCGTCGCCTCGGTGATGGTGGCGTTCAACTGCTGCGTGGCGGGCGCAGGGTTGCCGCCGAGCTGGCCGCCGGAGACCTGCACGTTCTGGCTCTGGATCGCGCTCGTGACGTCAAGCGGCGTCAGCGCATAGTTAGTGAGCTTCACCGCATCGAGCCAGATGCGCATCGCGTACTGCGTGCCGAAGATGTTGAGATTGCCCACCCCGTCGATGCGGCTCACGGGATCCACCACGTTCGAGACGATGTAGTTGGCGATGTCGAACTTGGTCATGTTCCTGTCGGACGAGACGAAGCCGATGACCATCAGGAACGAGCTCGTCGACTTGGTGACGCGGATTCCCGACTGCGTTACCTGCTGAGGCAGGAGCGGCACCGCGAGCTGCAGCTTGTTCTGCACCTGGACCTGCGCGATGTCCGGGTTGGTGCCCGGCGCGAACGTCAGCGTGGTGGTCGACTGGCCGGTGTCGTCGCTCTGCGAGTCGAGGTAGATGAGATGGTCGATGCCGCTCATCTGCTGCTCGATCACCTGCACCACGGTGTTCTCGACGGTCTGCGCCGAGGCGCCGGGATACGTGGTGGTGATCTGCACCGTGGGCGGCGCGATCGGCGGCACCTGCTCGACCGGCAGCGACAGGATCGAAAGGCCGCCGGCGAGCATGATGAGCAGCGCGATCACGATCGCGAAGATCGGGCGCCCGATGAAGAATTTCGCCACGGTCAGTTCACCGCGCGGACCGTCATGCCGGGCTGTACCTTCTGCAAGCCGGCCACGATCACGCGCTCACCCTCGGCGAGCCCGCCCTCGACGACCCATTGGTCGCCGAACGTGCTGCTCGCCTGGATCACGCGCTGCGCCACCTTGTTATCGGCCCCGACGACGAGCGCCGTCGCCTGCCCCTTCGGATCGCGCGTCACGCCCTGCTGCGGAACGAGCATCGCCTGGTCGTTCACGCCCTGCTCGAGGCGCGCGCGCACGAACATGCCGGGAAGCAGCACATGGTCGGGATTCGGAAACACCGCGCGCACCGTGACCGACCCCGTGCCCGGGTCGACGGTGATGTCGGTGAACTGCAGGGTGCCGCTCTCCGGATACCGGGTGCCGTCCTCGAGAAGCAGCGTCACCTTGGCCCGGTCAGCGCCGTTCAGCTTGAGCCGCCCGCTCGCCACGTCGCGCCGCACCTGCAGCCCCTGGACGCTCGACTGGTTCAGATCGACATAGATCGGATCCGTCTGCTGCACGGTGGTCATGAGCGTCGCGGCGCTCGCCTGCACGTACGCGCCGGGCGTCACCAGCGAAACGCCGATGCGGCCGGTGATCGGGGATGCGACGTCGGTATAGCCGAGATTGATGCGGGCGGTCTGCACGGCCGCCGCGCTTGAGGCGACGTCGGCGGCGGCCTGGCCTTGCGCCGCGATGGCGTTGTCGTATTCCTGCTTGCTGACGCCGTTGCCGCCGATGAGGATCTTGTAGCGCTCTGCCTGCGAGGTCATCGCCGCCAGGTTGGCTTGCGCTTTCTGCAGCGCGCCGAGCGCGTTGTCCAGCGCGGCGCGGTAGGGAGCCGGGTCGATCTGGTAGAGGCGCTGCCCTGCCTTGACATCGCCGCCCTCCTTGAATTCGCGCTGGAGCACGATGCCGTCGACGCGCGCGCGCACCTGCGCCACGAGGTACGCGGAAGTACGCCCCGGCAGCTCGGTGACGACCGGCACGCTCGTCTTGTGCACCGTCACCACCGAGACTTCCGGCGGCGGCGCCTGGGGTGCTTCTTTCGCGTCCACGCAGCCGCCGAGGACGACCAGCGCCGCGAGCAGCTTCAAGGTTCTATTCACTGCGCCTCCCGAAAGGAAGGCATCTTCGGGCGGCAGGGCTTCGGAGCGATTTCCGCTCCGGTTACATCAGTAACGGAGTCAACGCTTCGACCGGCACCGGCTTGCTGAAGAGATAGCCCTGCATCTGGTCGCAGCCCAGCAGGCGCAGCATGTTCGCCTGCTCCTCCGACTCCACTCCTTCCGCAACCACCTTCAGCTGGAACGAATGGGCGAGCGTGATCATCGTGTGCACGAGGGTGGTGG
>Ga0307469_10000281_pt1 | contig 19351 bp, 14 predicted proteins | sample atmos_gasesAM2C__FD_203084 | JGI IMG/M metagenome (GOLD analysis project Ga0307469, IMG submission 203084) | Hardwood forest soil microbial communities from Morgan-Monroe State Forest, Indiana, United States - atmos_gasesAM2C_515 | ecosystem: Environmental > Terrestrial > Soil > Temperate...
CGCGTGCAATACTCCGGGACCGCGCGGCAAGGGCTTGAGTCATGGACATCGGTGTCGAAATCAGTCTGTACCCGCTCACGGCGGACTACGTCCCTTCAATCCACCGCTTCCTCGAGGACCTGAGTGCGCATCACGGCCTCAGGGTCGTCACTAACAGCATGAGCACCCAGGTGTTCGGCGATTTCGAGGAGGTCATGGACGCGCTGCGGGCGGCGCTCGCGGCGGGCTTCGGGCGTCTGGCGGCCGCATCGGAGCGGGCCGCGTTCGTGATGAAAGTGATCGGGCCGCTGCCGGACGCCTGAGGCAGTGGCGTCGCGGTACGCCTCTGGCGGCGCCGGGGGCGAATGGGCACACTACATCGCTCCTATGACAAGCCGCAGCCGCGGGGGATCTGAATGGCGCTCTTGCGAGTCGTGGATCGCGATGGAATCGAGCACGAGGTGGACGGCAAGACGGGGCTCAAGGTGATGGAGAACCTGCGTGAGCTCGACTACGGCGTCGCGGCCATCTGCGGCGGCATGTGCTCGTGCGCGACCTGTCACGTCTATGTCGATCCCGAATGGCAGGCGAAGCTCCCGGCCATGATGTCGGACGAGCGTGAGCTGCTCGGCGAGCTGGCGCACTACCAGGAGAACTCGCGCCTGTCGTGTCAGCTCGAGTTCACGCCGGCGCTCGCGGGACTGCGGGTCACCGTGGCTCCGGACGAGTAGGAGCGGCGATGTCCGCGCCCAGCGTCCAGGTCGAGACTCACGGCGCCGTGGCGCTGGTGACGCTCAACCGTCCCGAGCATTCCAACACCCTCAACCTGCAGATGGCCATGGACCTGCTGGCGGCCGCCATGGCGTGCGCGCGCAACGCGGCGGTGCGCGCCGTGGTGCTCACCGGCGCCGGCCGCAATTTCTCCTTCGGCGGCGATCTGCGCGCCATGCCGCCGCGTGAGCTCGCGCTCGACGACCACATTCGCGAGCTCACCACGTACCTGCACGCGGCGATCTCGCACTTCGTGCGCATGGATGCCCCGGTGGTCGCCGCCGTCAACGGCACGGCCGCGGGGGCCGGCGTGGGGCTCGTCGCCATGGCGGATCTCGCGCTGTGCGCGCGCAGCTCGAAGTTCAGCCTCGCTTACACGAGCGTCGGTCTCACTCCGGATGCCGGCACCACCTATCTGCTGCCGCGCATCGTGGGCGCCAAGCGAGCCATGGAGCTGCTGCTCCTCAACCGCGCACTGAGCGCCGAGGAAGCGCTCGCCTGGGGACTGGTGAACGAGGTGGTGGCGGACGAGCGGCTGCTCGAGCACGCCGTGGAAGTCGCCGAGCGTCTGGCCCACGGGCCGGGCAGCGCCTACGGCGCCACCAAGCGCCTGATCGCCCACTCCCTCGGCGCCTTCGAGACGCAGATGGTGCTCGAGAGCGAGACCATCGCCTCGCAGGCGACGAGCTCCGATGCCGTCGAAGGGATCGCAGCGTTTCTCGAGAAGCGCAAGCCGCGCTTCCCGGGCAAGGGCCCGCGCTGAAGGCGCGCGAGACTTAAGGCAGCACGCACATGATGTTCGTCGTGGCGCTCGTCGTGGCCCTGATCCTCATCGTGGTGCGCGTGTACTTCAAGCTGCGGGCTGCACAGCGCGACCGGGTGGCGAGCTGGGACGCACAGCTCATCGAGCGGCTGCGCTCGCGGGGCTACGTGCCCTTCAACGATTATCCCGTGGATTTCTTCCTCGCCCTGCCGGACCAGGCGGCGATCCAGGCGGTGCGCGCACGCCTCGAGCCGGAGTTCAGCGTCGACGTGAAGCCGATGCAGGACGAGGCCGAGCTTCCCTTCAGCCTGCACGCGACCAAGAACATGCGCCTCATCCTGCCCGACATGCAGGCGCTCAGCGGGCGCATGACGGCGCTTGCGGCCGAGTTCCGCGGGCGCTACGACGGTTGGGCGGCCTGAAGTCTAGCGCTTCTCGGTCTGGCGCCTGACGGCCTCGGCGGCGGCGGCGACCGCCGCCGGGTCGCCGAGGTAGCGGCGCTCGCGCGGCCGGAGCTGCGCGTCGAGCTCGTAGAGCAGCGGCACGCCGGTCGGGATGTTGAGCTCGACGATCTCGCTCTCGCTCACCTCATCGAGCATCTTCACCATGGCGCGCAGGCTGTTGCCGTGCGCCACCACCAGCACGTTGCGCCCGGAGCGCAGCTCCGGCGCGATGCGCGCGTGCCAGTAGGGCAGCACACGCGCCAGCGTGTCCTTGAGCGACTCGGTCGCCGGCAGGTCCTGGGGAGCGACTCCGGCGTAACGCGGGTCGAAGCGCGGATGGCGCTCATCCTCGACGGCGAGCGCCGGCGGCGGAATGTCGTAGCTGCGGCGCCAGATCTTCACCTGCGCCTCGCCGTGCCGCGCCACGGTCTGCGCCTTGTCGAGGCCCTGGAGCGAGCCGTAATGGCGCTCATTGAGCCGCCACGAGCGCTCGACCGGAATCCACATGCGGTCCATCTCATCGAGCATGATCCACAGCGTCCGGATGGCGCGCTTCAGCACCGAGGTGAAGGCGACGCCGGCCTCGAGCCGCTCCTCGAGCAGCTCGCGGCCCGCCTGCGCGGCCTCGGCGCGGCCCTGCCCGGTCAGGTCGACGTCGGTCCAGCCGGTGAAGAGATTCTCGAGATTCCAGACGCTCTGGCCGTGACGGACCAGAATGAGTTTTCCGGCCATGTTTAATTCGCGAGCTTGCGAACGGTCTCGACGCCCACGGTCAGCGTGGCGAAGTCGGCGGCCCCCGCGGAGCGCATGTCGGTGAGCGTTCGTTGCCAGTGCGCGAGCTCCTTGCCGCGCGCCTCCATCCAGGCGGCGACGCGTGCGCTCGCGCTGCCGCGGTCGCTGCGCCCCAGGACGCGCTCGGTGAGGCGGCGGTGCACGCGCCGCGCCCCATCGCGCAGACCGGTGCGGGCGATCGCCTGCCACGGCCCATCGACGCTCAGCTTCTCGATGCGCGTACGCAGCCAGTCGACGCCGGTGCGCGACCCGACCTCGAAGTAGACGCGCGCGGTCTCGGGGACGCTGTCGCGGTGCGCGCTCGAGATCTCGACGATGTCGAGGCCCGCATTCAGCGCCTCGAGGCTGGCGATGCGCGCGGCGAGCTGCGGCGGCAGCCCGGCCTGGGTGTAGCGGCCGCGCGACTCGCCGAAGCGCTGCAGCTCGTCGCCCGTGAGGAGCTCGGCGATCCGCGCCTCGAGCTCGCGCACGCCATTGCGGAATTCCTTGACCGCGGCGTCGACCTGCAGCTCGCGCCGGCGCGCGGTGAGCAGCCGGTAGGTCGCGTGCCGCAGCAGGCGGCTGGTCTGGAAGGCGGCTTCGTACTGGAGCTTCGCGGGCACCCGGTTATCGAGCGCCTCGATCTGCTCCCACACCTCGCGCATGGCGAAGATCTCGCGCGCCGCGGTATAGGCGCGGGCGATCTGCGCCGGCTCGGCGCCGGTGTCCTCCTGCGCGCGTGTCACGAAGGTTGGCCCCATGCGATTCACCAGGCTGTTAGTGGTCGCGGTGGCGATGATCTCGCGGCGCAGCCGGTGGTGGCTGATGGCGCGCGGGAAGCGCTCCTGCAGCGGCGGCGGGAAATAGCGCTCGAGCTCGTTGGACAGGTACGGGTCCTCCGGCACGTCGGAAGCGAGCAGGTGGTTGTTGAGCCAGATCTTGCTGTAGGCGAGCAGGATTGCCAGCTCGGGCCGCGCGAGCCCGATGCCGCGCTTGCGGCGCTCGAGCAGCTCGTCGTCGCTCGGCAGGAATTCGAGTCCGCGGTTGAGGTCGCCGGAGCGCTCGAGCGAGCGGATCAGGTGCTGGAACTCCTGCAGCCGCGCCACCGACTGCACCTCGAGCGTGCTGATCGCCTGGCCCTGCAGATAGTTGTTGCGCAGCACGACGGCGGCCACCGCGCCCGTCATGCGCGCGAGCAGACGGTTGCGCTCGCCGCGCGCGAGCTTGCCTTCGGCAAGCAACGGGTTGAGCAGTATCTTGATGTTGACCTCGACGTCGGAAGTGTTGACGCCGGCGGAGTTGTCGATGAAGTCAGTGTTGAGGCGCCCGCCCTTCATGCCGTACTCGACGCGCCCGCGCTGGGAGAGACCCAGGTTGCCGCCTTCGCCGACCACCTTGGCGCGCAGCTCCCGGCCATTGATGCGCACACCGTCGTTGGTGCGGTCGCCGACCTCGGCGTTGGTCTCGTCGCTCGCCTTGACGTAGGTGCCGATGCCGCCGTTCCACAGCAGGTCGACCGGCATGCGCAGGATCGCGCGGATGATCTCGTTGGGCGCGGCGCTGGCGGACTCGAGCCCGAGCAGGGCGCGCGCTTCGGCCGGCAGGGCGATCGACTTGAGGGTGCGCGGGTACACGCCTCCGCCGCGCGAGAGCTGCTTGCGGTCGTAGTCGTCCCAGCTCGAGCGCGGCAGCGCGAACAGGCGCGCCCGCTCGGCGAAGCTCGCCGCCGGATCCGGATCCGGGTCGAGAAAGATGTGGCGGTGATCGAACGCAGCCTGCAGGCGGATGTGGCGCGACAGCAGCATGCCGTTGCCGAATACGTCGCCCGACATGTCGCCGATGCCGGCCACGGTGAAGTCGGTCTTCTGGGTGTCGATGCCCATCTCGCGGAAGTGACGCTTGACGCACTCCCAGGCGCCGCGCGCCGTGATGCCCATCTTCTTGTGGTCGTAGCCGGCCGATCCGCCGGAGGCGAAGGCATCGCCGAGCCAGAAGCCGCAGTCGGCGGATATGGCGTTGGCGATGTCGGAGAAGGTGGCCGTGCCCTTGTCGGCGGCCACCACGAGGTACGGATCGTCGCCATCGCGCCGCACCACGGCGCGCGGCGGCACGATGCGCCCGGAGACGATGTTGTCGGTGAGGTCGAGGAGTCCACGGATGAAAGTCTGATAGCAGGCCACGACCTCCGCCTGGATCTCCTCGCGGCTTCCCGCGAGGCGCTTCGGCACGAAGCCGCCCTTGGCGCCGACCGGTACGATGACGGTGTTCTTGACGTTCTGCGCCTTCATCAGGCCGAGGATTTCGGTGCGGAAGTCTTCGCGCCGGTCCGACCAGCGGATTCCGCCGCGCGCCACGTAGCCCATGCGCAGGTGCACGCCCTCGACGCGCGGGCTGTAGACGAAGATCTCGAACTTCGGTCTTGGCAGCGGCAGCTCGGCGATCTGCGACGGGTCGAACTTGAACGACAGGTAGCTCTTGGGTTTCCCGTCGCTCGCCGCCTGGTAATAGTTGGTGCGCAGCGTGGCCCGTATCAGATTGAGATAGGCACGCAGGATGCGGTCGTCATCGAGGCTCGCCACCCCATCGAGGCCCGCCTTGATCTGGGCGACGATGCCGTCGGCGGCGCGCTCGGCGCGCGCGCCGCGGGCGGTGGCGGGATCGAAGCGCGTCTCGAAGAGCCGCACCAGGTTGCGCGTAATCACCGCGTTACCCGACAGCGTGCGCTCCATGTAGATCTGGCTGAAGGGCACGCCGGTCTGCAGCAGATAACGGCAACAGGCGCGCAGCACCACGATCTGCCGGGCGTCGAGGCTGGCCGCCAGCACCAGGCGGTTGAAGCCGTCGTTCTCGATCGCGCCGCTCCAGGCGGCAAGGAACGCCTCGCGGAACTTACCCTCGACGTGCGCGATGTCGACCGCGCCATCGCGGTGCTCGAGCTCGAAATCCTGGATCCAGGCCGCGCCGCCCTCGGGCCAGGCGAGCTGATAGGGATGCTCGGAGATCACGCGCAGGCCGAAGTTCTCGAGCATCGGCAGGATGTCGGAGATCGGCACCGGATCGGTGAGCTTGACGATCTTGAGATGCAGCCGTGCGGCCTTCTGCGCCGCCGGCCGCCACAGCTTGAGGCGCAGCGCCTGACTCTCCTGGCGCAGGGACTCGAGGTCCGCGAGGTCATCGAGCACCGCCTCGGGCGCGACGTCGTCCTGGTAGGCGATGGGGAACGCGTGACGGTAGCGCGCGAGCAGCGCGAGCCCCGCGGCTTCGCCCCGCTGGCCGATCAGCACCTCGCGCAGCCGGTCGGACCAGGTGAGGGCGGCGGCGGCGATGCGCCGCTCGATGGCGGCGAAATCGGGCTTGTGGTGTCTCGCTGGATCGGTGCGCACGACGACGTGCACGCGCGCGTGACTCGAGCCGGAGATCTGCGCGTTGCTCTCGACGCTCGTGCCGGCGAAGCCATCGGCCGCGATACGCTCGATGCGCTGGCGCACTTCGGTGTTGTAGCGATCGCGCGGCACGTATATCAGGCAGGAGTAGAAGCGCTGATAGGGGTCGCGGCGCACCAGCAGGCGCACCGTGCGCCGCTCGTAGAGGTTGACCACGCCGCGCACGATGCGGACGAGATCCGGCACGCCCGCCTGGAACAGCTCATCGCGCGGATAGGTCTCGAGCACGTTGAGCACTTCCTTGCCGTCGTGGCTCGAGGGGTCGAGGCCGAAGTGCTCGATGACGCGCTCGACCTTGCGCCTGAGCACCGGGATCTCGCGCGGACTGCCGTGATAGGCGGTCGAGGTCCACAAGCCGAGGAAGCGGTGCTCGCCGTCGACGAGCCCGCGGCTGTCGAAGGTCTTGACCCCGACGTAGTCGAGGTATTCGGAGCGGTGCACGGTGGCGGTCGAGTTCGCCTTGGTGACGATCAGCAGCTCCGGCTCGCGCGCGCGGGCGCGCACGTCGCCGCGCAACACCGTAGCCTTGGCCCGCGCTCCCTTGCCGCGGCTGCGGGCGAGCACGCCGAGGCTCGAGAGCAGGTCGGGCACGAGCCGGTCCTCGGAGCGTCCGCGCTCGAGCCGGTAATGGCGGTAGCCGAGGAAGACGAAGTGCCGGGCTTCCATCCAGTCGAGCAGGTGGCGCGCCTCGCTGACCTCGGCTGCGGGCACCGGCGGCGGGTCGGCCTCGAGCCGCGCGATGATCTCGCGCACACGCTCGCGCATCGGCATGAAGTCGTTGACTACGGCGCGCACGTCGGCGAGCGTCGACTCGAGGGTGCGGCGCAGCTTATCGAGCTGCGCGGGCTCGGTGACGCGGTCGATCTCGTAGAGCTGCCACGACTCGGCATGCACGGCCTGCGAGCCGTTGGCTCCGATGTCGACGAGCCGTCCCCGCCCGTCGCGGCGCACCTGCAGCACCGGATGCACGATCAGGTGCACGGCGAGCTCGGCGCGGCTCAGGGCCATGCCGAGCGAGTCGACCAGGAACGGCATGTCGTCCGTGACCGTGAGCACCAGTGAGTGCGGCGACTCGAAACCGTCCTCGCCGGCGACCGGATTGAAGACCCGCACCAGCGCGCGGCCGGGCGCGCGGCGCTCCCCGAAGGCCAGGTGGGCAAGGGCCGCCTTGGCGAGCAGGCCCGGCGGGTGTGCGGCCAGGTCCTCCTCGTCGACTCCGTGGAAGTAGCTGCGGAGGAACCGCTGGTGGAGCTCGTTGCGGCCGGTGCGGCCGGCGGCGGCGCGCGCGATGCGCTCGATCAGCGCCGCCCGCGCGGCGGGGATGCTGCGCAGCAGCCTGCTGTCCTCGGGAGCAACGTGCGCGTGCATGGAGGCGCGCGATTATACATGCGGGACGCCGCAGGCGGCCTGCGGACCGGGCGGGGGCGCCTATAATGCCCCACATGACCGACCTGAACGCCAACCCGATGGGCACCGACGGGTTCGAGTTCGTCGAATACACGGCGCCGGACCCGCAGCTGCTGCGCACCCTGTTCGAGCGGCTGGGCTTTCCGGTGGTCGCGCGCCACCGCTCCAAGAACGTCACGCTGCACCGCCAGGGCGAGATCAACTTCATCATCAACGCCGAGCCCGCCTCCTTCGCACAGGCTTTCGCCCGCGTCCATGGGCCGTCGGCGTGCGCGATGGCTTTCCGGGTGCGTGACGCCGCCAGCGCCTTCCGCCGGGCGCTCGAGCTCGGAGCGAAGCCCGGACCGCAGAGCGCCGGCCCCATGGAGCTCAACATCCCGTGCATCGAGGGTATCGGCGGCTCACTCATCTATCTGGTGGACCTCTACGGCGAGCGCTCGATCTACGACGTCGACTTTCGTCCGGTGGCGGCGCCGGCCCCGGCCGAGAGCGCGGGTCTGACGTTTATCGACCATCTCACGCACAACGTCGGCCGCGGGCGCATGGACCTGTGGGCCGGGTTCTACGAGAAGCTGTTCAACTTCCGCGAGATCCGCTACTTCGACATCGAAGGCAAGCTCACCGGGCTCGTGTCGCGCGCCATGACGAGTCCCTGCGGCAAGATCCGCATCCCGATCAACGAGTCACAGGACGAAAAGAGCCAGATCGAGGAATATCTGCGCGAGTACCGCGGCGAGGGTATCCAGCACATCGCGCTCGCGACCGCCGACATCTACCGCACCGTCGACGTGCTGCGCGCTCACGGCGTCGCCTTTCAGGACACGCCCGACGGCTACTACGACGGCGTCGCGGCGCGCGTGTCCGGACACCGCGAGTCGCTCGGCGAGCTACGCTCGCGGCGGATCCTGATCGACGGCAATCCGGCCAAGGGCGAGGGCGTGCTGCTGCAGATCTTCACGCAGAACGTGATCGGTCCGATCTTCTTCGAGATCATCCAGAGGAAGGGCAACGAGGGCTTCGGCGAGGGGAATTTCAAGGCGCTGTTCGAGTCGATCGAGCAGGATCAGATCCGCCGCGGCGTCATATAGTCGCTGAAGGCCGACACTGCCTGAGAAATGCCGCTCTGTGCGCGGCGAGCGACCAGATTGCCGGTCTCGTTAAGGCGCGATTCAGATTGACGGTGAGACTGTGGCGTTCGTCCATCAGCACACATGAGAGGGAACGCCATGAGGGGATCAAGAGTCGCAAGCAGACTGATCATTGCCGTTGTTCTCGTAGTCGTCTTCGGCATCGGTGTGTCGTTCATCGTGCTCCCCGGGATGCTGGGGGCTCAAATCCCCGCTGCCAACAATGCTCCGGCCGCAGCGACGTCGAGGGCGGCTTCCGATCTGCCGGCGCCGGAAACGAGCGCAACTGCCCGCGACGCAGCCGCAGCGCCGGTCGCGCCGCCTGGCGGCGCGAGCCCCGCAGCCCCCGCCTCGAACACACAGCTGGCGGCGAATTCGACCAGCGGCGCGGGCAATGACGCCAAAGCGCCGACGCCCCAGCGGGAGTGAGAAGCTACGGCCGGTGCTCGCGCGCCAGGTACTCGGCGCTCTGCATCTCGATGAGCCGGCTCGCGGTGCGCCCGAAGGGCGCCGCGAGGCGCTCGCCGCGATAGAGCTCGGGCGGTGAGGCAGCCGCCGACACCACCAGCCGCACGTTGCGGTCGTAGAACTCGTCGACCAGCGCGATGAAGCGCCGCGCTTCATCGTCGCTGGCGGCATCCAGCACCGGCACTCCCGACACCATCACCGAGTGGTATTCGCGCGCGATCTCTATGTAGTCGTCCGCACCCCGGGGACCGGCGCACAGCGCGGCGAAATCGCACCACAGGACCCCGCAGCCCTCGCGGATCACGGCGATCGGCCGGCCCTCGATGACGATCGTGCCGCCCGTGCGGGTACCGTGGTCCGCGAGCCGCGTGAACAGCTGCTCGAGGCGGGACGGGGTGTCGGCTGCGCCCGCGGGCAGGTAGACGCCGGCCTGGGTGAGCTCGCGCAGGCGGTAGTCGGTCGTGCCCGCGACCCGCCATACCTCCAGGTGGCGCTCGAGGAGGGCGATCGCAGGCAGGAAGCGGACGCGCTGCAGGCCGTCCCTGTAGAGCTCGCGCGGCGCGGTGTTGGAAGTCGCGACCAGGGTCACGGCGCGGCGGAACAGCGCGTCGAACAGGTTACCGAGGATCATGGCGTCGGCGATGTCGGTGACCTGCAGCTCATCGAAGCACAGCACGCGGGTCTCGCGTGCGATCGTCTCCGCGACGTGCTCGAGCGGATCGCGCTCGTCCTTGAGCCCGGCGAGCTGCGCGTGCACGTCGTGCATGAAGCGGTGGAAGTGCTGGCGCCGCCGCGCGGCGAACGGGAGGCTCTCGAAGAACAAGTCCATGAGCCAGGTCTTGCCACGGCCCACCCCACCCCAGAGATAGAGCCCGCGCACCGGGCGGTCCGGCTGCCGTCGCGTCAGGGCGCGAATCAGGCGCCGCCAGGCACGCGGCGTGCGCAGCAGGCGGCGGCGCACGCCATCGAGCCGGGCGACGGCCGCGAGCTGGGCGGGGTCGGCGCGCAAGCCTCGGGCGGCAAGCTCGCGCGCATACAGCTCCCGCAGGTCGGCGGCATCGCTCACGCGAGTGACGGCTCAGCTCTTGAGCTCGGGGAGGTTGCGGAAATGCTCGAGCGCCTGCGGATTGGCGAGCGCGTCGACATTCTTCACCGGCAAGCCGTGGATCACGTTGCGCACCGCGAGCTCGGTGAGCTTGCCGGAGAGAGTGCGCGGAATGTCGGGAACCGCGACGATGCGCGCCGGGACATGCCGTGCGGTGGTCTCTTTGCGGATGGTGGCGCGGATCTGCCGGCGCAGCTCCTCGGTCAGCGCGAGGCCGGGCTTCAGCCGCACGAACAGCACGACGCGCACGTCGCCCTCCCAGTCCTGGCCGACCGCGAGCGACTCGACGATCTCGGGCAACCCTTCGATCGCGCCGTAGATCTCCGCGGTGCCGATGCGCACGCCGCCGGGGTTCAGGACCGCGTCCGAGCGCCCGTAGATGACGAGGCCGTCGTGGGCGGTGATGGCGGCGAAGTCACCGTGGTGCCACACGCCCGGGAAACGCTCGAAGTAGGCGGCACGGTAGCGCGAGCCGTCAGGATCGTTCCAGAAGTGGATCGGCATCGAGGGGAAGGGAGCGGTGCACACCAGCTCCCCGCGTTCGCTTCGCACCGGGCGGCCGTCGTCGTCGAAGATGTCGACCGCCATCGCGAGGCCCCGGCACTGGATCTCGCCGCGATGCACCGGACGGGTGGGGCAACCGAGGGCGAAGCAGGAGACGATGTCGGTGCCGCCCGAGATGGAGGCGAGCTGCAGGTCCGCCTTGACGCTCCGGTAGACGAAATCGAAACCCTCGGGCAGGAGCGGCGAGCCGGTCGAGAGGAGGGCACGGAGCGCGGTGAGGTCGACGGCGCGCGCCGGCGTGAGCTCGCTCTTCTCGAGGGAGGTGAGGTACCTGGCGCTGGTGCCGAACACGGTGACGCGCTCTTCCGCCGCCATGCGCCACAGCACGCCCGGGTCGGGGTGGAACGGGTTGCCGTCGTAGAGCACGAGCCTTGCGCCGGTCGCGAGCGCGCTCATCAGCCAGTTCCACATCATCCAGCCGCAGGTCGTGAAGTAGAACAGGCAGTCGGCGCGCCCAAGGTCGGTGTGCAGCAGGTGCTCTTTCTGATGCTGCAGCAGCGTCCCGCCGGCGCCGTGCACGATGCACTTGGGCACGCCGGTGGTGCCGGAGGAGTAGAGGATATAGAGCGGATGGTTGAAGGGCTGCGGTGCGAAGCGCAGCGGCGCCCCGCGCGCGCCGAACTCCGCCCAGTGGACGGCGCGAGCGGCGGCGCAGCCGAGCCGGGCGAGCTCGGGTTTCGCAGCCACGTAAGGAATTACGACCACGCGCTCGATGTGGCTGAGCTTGCCGAGCACCTCGGCCACGGGGGCGAGCGAATCGAGCGTCTTGCCCGCATAGAAGTAGCCGTCGGCGGTGAACAGCACCTTCGGCTGGATCTGCCCGAAGCGGTCGAGCACCCCGTGCACGCCGAAGTCGGGCGAGCACGATGACCAGACGGCGCCGATGCTCGCGGTCGCCAGCATCGCGATCGCCGCCTCCGGCAGGTTCGGCAGGTAGCCGGCGACGCGATCGCCGGCGGCGACGCCCGAGGCGCTGAGCCCGGCGGCGATGCGCGCCACCTCGGCGCGCAGCTCGCGGCCCGAGAGCGCGCGCCGCGTGCCGCGCTCGTTGCGGAAGATCAGCGCCGGATGCTCGTCGGCGAACTTGAGGAGATTCTCGGCGAAATTGAGGCGCGCGGCGGGGAAGAAGCGCGCCCCCGGCATCTGCGTCGCGTGCTCGATCACCGGGCCCTCGCCCCAGTCGGCGCGCACACCGGCAAAGCGCGCGAGCTCGGTCCAGAACCGTGCCGGCTGCGCGAGCGACCAGGCGTAGGTCGAGTCGTAGTCATCGAGCGGCGTGCCGGTGCGCGCGGCCACGCAGCGCATGAAGCGCGTCAGGTTCGCGTTGGCGATGCGTTCTCTCGACGGGCGCCAGAGCTCTGACATGGGGGACTTAGAGGCGCACTCGCGCTATAGCGACTGGTAGTTCGGGCCCGAGCCTCCCTCGGGCGTGGTCCAGGTGATGATCTGGTAGGGATCCTTGACGTCGCAGGCCTTGCAGTGCACGCAGTTGGCCGCGTTGATCTGCAGCCGCTTGCCGCCGCGGCCGTCGTCGACCATCTCGTAGACGTTCGCCGGACAGAAGCGCTCGCAGGGATTGCCGAACTCGCGGGCGCAGCGTCCCGCGCAGATGCTGGTGTCGGCTACCTTGAGGTGCACCGGCTGGCTCTCCTCGTGGGAGTTGCCGGCGAAGAACACGAACGACACCCGGTCGCGGGGCGGCAGCGTGCGGGTGATCCAGTGGCGTTCGGGCGAGGCGAGCTCATCGAGCTTCGCCAGGCGCGACCAGTCGGCGGTGTTTTTGAGCGTCCAGGGCGAGTACCCGGCGGTGAGCATCTCCCAGGCGGAGTTGGCGAGCCCGAGCCACATGCCGCGCTTGAACGCCGGCTTGAAGTTGCGCACCTTCTTCAGCTCGCGGCCGCCCTCGGAAGCGCGCCACTTCGCATCGAAGCCCGCGCCGCCGCCACTCGCGGCGACGTGCTCGCCGGCCAGCGCACCCGAGCGGATCGCCTGGTGCACTCCCTTGATCTTGGCGAAGTTGAGCGTGCCGCCGGCATCGCCGATCAGAATCGCCCCGGGCATCTCCAGCGTCGGCGTCGATTGCCAGCCGCCGGCGGCGATGGTGCGGGCGCCGGCCGAGAGGATCTCGCCGCCCTCGAGCAGCGCCTTGACGTTCGGATGATTCTTGTACTGCTGGAAGGCCTCGAAGGGCGCGAGGCGCGGATCGCGGTAATCGAGGCCGACGATGTAGCCGACGTACACGCGGTCGGCGTCGAGGTGATAGAGGAAGCTGCCGGCGTAGGTGCGCGAATCCGCGGGCCACCCGAGGGCATGCTCGATCCGCCCGGGCTTGACGCGCCCCGCGGGCAGCTGCCAGAGCTCCTTGTAGCCGAGCGCGAAGGTCTGCGGGCAATGGCCGTCCGCGAGATCGAACTTCGCGATCAGCTGCTTGGCGATCGAGCCGCGCGCGCCTTCGGCGAGCACCGTGAGCGGCGCATGGATCTCGACGCCCGGCGTGAAGTTGGGTCCCGGCCTGCCGTCGCGGGCGAGCCCCATGTCGCCGATCTGCACGCCCGCCACCGCTCCCTGCGAATCGAACACCGGTGCGGCGGCCGCGAAGCCCGGGAAGACCTCCACGCCGAGGGCTTCGGCTTTCTGCGCCAGCCAGGGCGTCAGCTGCCCGAGCGAGACGATGAAGTTGCCGTGGTTATCGAACGGGGTGCTGTAGGTGAGCGAGCGCGGCAGCAGCTTGACCAGAAAGTCGGGCACCGGCTTGAAGGAGCCGCCCCGGGTGAGGATGCGGAAGTCGTCCTCGGCCGCCGGCACCTTCATGCCCGGATATTCCGCGCGCCATTCCGGCAGCAGCGCCTCCAGCGGCCCGGGCTCGAGCACCGCGCCCGAGAGCGAGTGCGCGCCGACGGCGGAGGCCTTCTCGAGCACGCACACGGAGAGGGCGGGCTTCACCTGCTTCAGGCGGATCGCGCAGGCGAGCCCCGCGGGACCCGCGCCCACGATGACGACGTCATAGTTCATGACATCGCGTTGGATCGCGGCCGCTTCGCCGTTGGCTTGGCTCAAGACTCTCCCCCGCGGGCCGCCGCTCGGCGGCTGAAAGGCTACAGCTTACTTCGGCTGCATGCGGATGGCGCCGTCGAGCCGCAGCGTCGTGCCGTTCAGCATCGGGATTTCGAACACCGAGGCGACGAGCTGCGCGAACTCCTCGGGTTTACCGAGGCGCGCCGGGAAGGGCACCTGCGCGGCGAGCGAGTCCTGCACCTCCTTCGGCATGCCGTCCATCATCGGCGTGTGGAAGATGCCGGGCGCGATCGACACGCAGCGGATGCCGAAGCGCGCGAGCTCGCGCGCGATCGGCAGCGTCATCCCGGCCACCGCCGCCTTGGTGGCGGAGTAGGCCGCCTGGCCGATCTGGCCCTCGAAGGCGGCGACCGAGGAGGTGTGGATCAGCACGCCGCGTTCCCCGTCGGGACCGGCGGGGTTCCCCTGCATGAGGGCGGCGGCCGCCTTGTCGCACAGGAAGGTGCCGATCAGGTTGATGTGGATCACCTTGGTGAAGAACTCGCCCGCCATGGGCCCGTTCTTGCCGAGCATGCGCCCGGCGCCGACCACCCCGGCGCAGTTCACCAGCAGGTTGAGGTGCCCGAGGTGCGCAGCCGCCGCCTCCATGGCGGCGTTGACCTCGATCTCGGAGGTGACGTCACAGCGCACGAAATGCGCCTGGGACCCCAGCGCGGCGGCGGCCGAGCGCCCGGGACCCTCCTGGACGTCGAGCAGCACGACCTTGCCGCCCTCGGCGCAGACGTGCTTCGCGACCGCGTGACCCAGACCCGAAGCGCCGCCGGTGACGACGGCGCGGGCGTCCCTGATCTTCATCACTTCGTCACTTCGATCGCAAGCGCGACCGCTTCGCCGCCGCCGATGCAGAGCGTCGCGATGCCGCGCTTCAAGCCCCGGCGGCGCAGCGCGTGAGTGAGGGTGGTGAGGATGCGCGCTCCGGTGGCGCCGATCGGATGGCCGAGCGCGCAGGCGCCGCCGTTGACGTTGACACGCGCGTGATCGATGTCGATGTCGCGCATCGCCGCCATCGTCACGACCGCGAATGCCTCGTTGATCTCGTAGAGGTCGGCGTCGTGCGGCTTCCAGCCGAGCTGCTTCAGCACCTTGGCGATGGCGCCGACCGGAGCGGTCGTGAACCACTCGGGCTCCTGGGCGTGGCTCGCCCAGGCCAGCACCCGGGCGAGGGGCGTCACGCCGCGCGCCGCGGCGGTCTCGCCTTTCATGAGCACCAGCGCCGCCGCCCCGTCCGAGATCGAGGAGGAGGAGGCGGCCGTCACGGTGCCGTCCTTGGCGAAGGCCGGCTTCATCGTGGCGATCTTGCTCACATCGCAGGTCCCCGGGGTCTCATCGCGTGCGATCACGGTCTCGCCCTTGCGGCCCTTGATGGTCAGCGGCGTCACCTCGGCGTCGAACTCGCCCTTCTCGAGTGCGGCCATGGCACGGCGCACCGACTCGGTGGCGAAGGCATCCTGCTGGGCGCGCGTGAAGTTGTACTTCGCCGCGGTCGAATCGGCGAAGCAGCCCATCGACTTGCCGTCGAAGGGACTCGTGAGGCCGTCGCGCAGCATGTGGTCGATCACTTCCCCCGGGCCCATGCGGTAGCCGCTGCGCGCCTTCGCCAGCAGGTACGGCGCATTGCTCATCGACTCGAGTCCGCCGGCGAGAACGACTTCGGCCGTGCCGGAGCGGATCTGCTCGGCCGCCATCATCACGGCCTTGAGGCCCGAGCCGCACATCTTGTTGATCGTGGTGGCCGGTACCGCCTGCGGGATCCCGGCTCCGAGCGCTGCCTGCCGCGCCGGCGCCTGTCCGAGGTTGGCCGGCAGGACGCACCCCATGATCACTTCCTGGATGTCGCCGGGCGCGATCCCGGAGGCCTGCACGGCGGCCTGAGCGGCGGCGCTGCCGAGCTGGACCGCGCTGAGCGGGGTGAGTGCGCCGAGAAAGGCCCCGATGGGCGTTCGCTTGGCGGATACGATGACGATGTCTGGAGCGGACATGGTGGCAGCCTCTCGTAGTTCAGCGGGCGACGCGCACCCGGCGCCGCAGCGGCTGCCGGGTTGCGACCTGGGCGGCGCTGCGTGGACGCAGGCCCCCCTCGAATACGGTGACGAATGCCGCGGCGATCTCGGCGGGAGTCAGCGTCTGGTCCTCACGATACCAGTGGGCGATCCAGTTGAGAGCACCGGCGAGCGCGAACGCGGTCATCTTCGGGTCGCACGGCTCGATCGAGCCGTCCTGGACGCCTTCGCGGATCAGCCGGCGGATACCCTGGTCGATCTCGGACTTCAGCGCCTTGATGTGGCGGCTCATGGCAGGGGAGAGGTCCTGGTCCTCGGCGCGCACCATGCACCAGCCGAAATCGGACGCCACCGCCTCCCCGTAGTGGCGCAGCACGGCGTTCAGCCGCTCGCGCGCCGGCAGCTCGAGATCCTTCACCTCGCGGAAGGCCGCGCGGATCGGCTCGACGCCGGCGAGGAAGCACTGGAACAGCAGGTGTTCCTTGTTGGTGACGTAGTAGTAGACCGTGGGCTTGGTAACTTCCAGCGCCGCGGCGATGTCGTTGAGGGAGGTGTTGTGGTAGCCCTTGCGGTTGAAGGCGCGGGCGGCGGTGCGGATCACGGCCTCGCGCTTGACCTCCCGGTCCCGCCGGCGCGCCCGCCACGGCGAGGGGCTCGCGGCGGGAGACTTGCCCGCCTGGGGCGGGCTGACGCGGCGGCTGTTCATGAGGGTGCGGAGTATTATAGCGGCGCTGCAGGGGTGGGCTTGACCGCGGGCGGCGCAGCAAAGAGCGGTAACCGCCGCGCGCGTTGACCCACCGCTCCAGCCTCGATCATACTCATGAGTAGATATTCTACCCGAGAGTAAGTAAACCGTGAACGCCCCCCTGAAGGGCGGCCCCGCGGCCGCTCCCGGCATCGAGCAGCCGGCCCGCCCGCCGCTGCGCTTCGTGTCGGCCGCCTCGCTGTTCGACGGCCACGACGCCGCCATCAACATGATCCGGCGTCTCCTGCAGGCGCGCGGCGCGGAGGTGGTGCATCTCGGGCACAACCGCAGCGTCGCCGACATCGTGCGGGCGGCGATCGACGAGGACGCCGACGCCATCGCGGTGAGCTCCTACCAGGGCGGCCACAACGAGTACTTCGCCTATATGGTCGACATGCTGCGCGAGCGCGGCTACAGCCACATCCGCGTAGTGGTGGGCGGCGGCGGCACCATCGCCCCGCATGAGATCGAGGCGCTCGAGAAGCACGGGGTGGAGAAGATCTACACGCCCGAGGACGGCCGGCGGCTCGGCCTCGCCGGCATGATCGACGACGTGTTCAAGCGCATCGGCGCGGTGCAGAAGCCTGCGTACGAATTCCGGCCACTGAACGCCCGCGATCACGGTCTCGTGGCGCGCACCATCTCGGTGCTCGAGGGCGCGGCCGGGGTGGAGGAGCCCCAGGCGCAGCAGATCCGCCGCGCACTCACCCGCTCGCGCCACCGCGCTCCGGTGATCGGCATCACCGGCACCGGCGGCGCCGGCAAGTCGAGCCTCACGGACGAGCTGCTCGCGCGCCTGACGCGCGCCTTCCCGAAGCTCCAGATCGCCGTGATCGCGATGGACCCGACGCGGCGGCGCAGCGGCGGCGCCCTTCTCGGCGATCGCATCCGCATGAACAGCCTCGCCTCCGACAACATCTACATGCGCTCGCTCGCCACCCGGCGCGCACACCTCGCGACCTCCGCGGTACTGCGCGAGGTGATCCAGCTCTACCAGGCGTGCGGCTTCGATCTGGTCCTGGTCGAGACCGCCGGCATCGGCCAATCCGACACCGAGATCGTCGAATTGGTCGACCTGTCGCTGTACGTCATGACGAGCGAGTACGGCGCCGCCAGCCAGCTCGAGAAGATCGACATGCTCGACTACGCCGACTTCGTCGTCCTCAACAAGGCCGAGAAGCGCGGCGCCGACGACAGCCTGCGCGACGTGCGCAAGCAATGGCGGCGCAATCACCCCGAGCGCAAGGCACTCGCCGACGCGGAGCTCCCGGTGTTCCCGACGATCGCGAGCCGCTTCAACGATCCGGGCGTCAACCGGCTGTTCGCGGCGCTGTGCACGGCCCTCGCAGCCAGGCACATCGGCGCGGGATCCTGGCAGCTCACCGATGCGGGTCCGACCGAGCTCAGCGCGCGCGTCCCGCTCATCCCCGGGGCCCGTACCCGCTACCTGGCCGAGATCGCTCACGCCGGGCGCGCCGCGCGCGCACGCGCCGAGGATCAGTGTCAGGCGGCGCGGCGCGCCTATGGCCTGTACGAGTCGCTCAAGGCGCTGCACGACGCGCGCTTACCCGCCCCGCTCGAGTCTTACCCGCAGGACGCCCTCGAGGAGCGCGCAGCGGATGCGACACGGCGCGAGCTGCGCGCGGCCTACAACCGTGCGCTCGAAGGTGTCGGCGCCGAGGGCGTCGCGGAACTGAAGAGCTGGCCCGAGCGGGTGCGCTCGGCGACCGATGCGACCTACTCCTACAAGGTGCGCGAGCGGCTGGTGAAGGGCGAGAACTACACCGAGAGCCTGTCACGCTCGCCGATCCCGAAGCTCGCCGTGCCGAAGGCGCGCGACTGGGGCGAGCTGCTGCATTTCCTGCTTCTGGAGAACCTCCCCGGCGCCTATCCGTACACCGGCGGCGTCTACCCTTACCGGCGCGAGGAGGAGGATCCGACCCGCATGTTCGCCGGCGAGGGAGGACCGGAGCGCACCAACCGTCGCTTCCACTACCTGGCGCACGGACACGGGCCGCGCCTCTCGACCGCCTTCGACTCGACCACGCTCTATGGCGAGGACCCGGACACCCGCCCCGACGTCTACGGCCGCACCGGCAACTCCGGCGTCTCGATCGCGACTCTCGATGACATGAAGAAGCTCTACTCGGGCTTCGACCTGAGCTCGCCCTCGACCTCGGTCTCCATGACCATCAACGGGCCGGCGCCGATGCTGCTCGCGATGTTCATGAACACCGCCGTCGATCAGCAGGTGGAGCGTTATCTGAAGGCCGAAGGGCGCTGGAGCGCCGCCGAGCGGAAGATCGCGGCTCTCAATGCCGCGGCCGCGGCGCGCGGCGTCGTGCCCCCTTCCTACAAGGGCGCGCTGCCTTCGCACCACGACGGCTCGGGGCTCGCTCTCCTCGGGGTGACGGGAGATGAGCTCGTCGAGCGCGAGGTGTACGAGCGCATCCGCGCCGAGACGCTGGAAGCGGTGCGCGGCACCGTGCAGGCCGACATCCTCAAGGAAGACCAGGCGCAGAACACTTGCATCTTCTCCACCGAATTCGCGCTGCGGATGATGGGCGACGTGCAGCAGTACTTCACCGAGCGGCGGGTGCGCAACTTCTACTCCGTGTCGATCTCCGGCTATCACATCGCCGAGGCCGGCGCCAACCCGATCTCGCAGCTCGCCTTCACGCTCGCCAACG
>Ga0307469_10000282_pt1 | contig 19342 bp, 18 predicted proteins | sample atmos_gasesAM2C__FD_203084 | JGI IMG/M metagenome (GOLD analysis project Ga0307469, IMG submission 203084) | Hardwood forest soil microbial communities from Morgan-Monroe State Forest, Indiana, United States - atmos_gasesAM2C_515 | ecosystem: Environmental > Terrestrial > Soil > Temperate...
GTGAAGCCGATCGACTGACCGGCCGGCGCCTTGACGAATCCCTTGCCGTCGCCGTAGTCGAACGTCAGGTGCGCGTGGAAGATGTGGTCCACGTTGACCTGGTTCGCCGCCGAGGCGGGATCGATCACGAGGTGTGCGTTCGTCCACTGCTTCACAGCGTTGTTCGACTGGGTCTTCGCCGACGCCGTGTCGTTCGCGACCGCGATGCTGCCGGTCCAGTTGGCGTGCACCGTCGTGAGTCCAGTGGTGTTCGATGTCAGGTCGACACCGCAGACACCGAGCGGCGGGAGCCCGGGTCCACCCGGTCCCGTGGTGCAGCTCGACGGCGACAGCGCGCCCGGACCCGAGTCGATCGTGAAGTCGATCTTCGATCCGGACGGCGCAGGCTGGAAGCCGTTGCCGTCACCCTTGTCGAACTTCAGCGTCGCCGTGAAGTGGTGCGTCACGCCGATCTGGTTCGCTGCCGTCTCCGGTGTGATGCGGAGCTGCGCGTCGACCCAGTGCTTCAGCGCGTCGCCGGAGAATGCCTTCGCGGCCGCCGTGTCGTTACCGACCTGGATGCCGTTGCTCCAAGACGCGCTCACCGTGCTAAGACCGGTCTGTCCGGAGGTGAGGTGCACCGAGCAGGTGCCGTCCGCGAGCGTCGTGCACGTCGTGTTCTGCAGCGTGCCCGGTCCTGCCGTCTTCGTGAAGTGGATGACCTCGTTGGCGGCGTTCTGCATGCCGTTACCGTCACCCTTGTCGATCAGCAGGTGCGCGACGAACGTGTGCGTGTCGCCGATCTGGTTCGCCGCCGATGGCGGGGAAATCGTCAGCAGCGCGTCCACCCAGTGCTTCAGCGCCGGGCCGGAGTTGCCGAGCTTGCCGTCGGTCTTGACCGACAGGTTCTGGCCTTCGATCGCCACCGTCGCCGATGCGTTGATCGTCGACAGGCCTGTCGAGTTCGACTGCAGTGTCACCTGGCACTGACCGTTCCCGTCGGTGGTGCATGTGTTGGTGCCGTTCTTGAACGAACCGAAGTCCGTCGTCGCCGTCACCAGCACACCGTCGGCCGGGACGAAGCTCGCCGCGCCGCTGTGCTCCTTCTTGACGGTCACCGTCAGCACGTGGTCGTTGTTCAGGTGCGTCGACGGGTCGACCGTCTGGTTCGCGGCACTCGGCGGGTCGATCTGGATCCGCGCCTGCGGATTGATCGTGATCGACTCGTTCGCTGCGTTACATCCGCTGCTCGCCGCGGCGTTGTTCTTGTCGCCGTTGTAGTCGAGCGTCCACCGGTAGGTTCCGAGGCCGCTCGGGACGAAGCCGCTCGCCGGCAACGTCGGCGCGTAGTCGTGGTTGCCCAGGTTGACGTCGGCGGTGCCGGTGAACACCGGCGGGTTGTTGCAACCGGCGTCATTCGGGCCGTACGCCTTGAACGTGATCGTTCCCGTCGGGCTGTTGCCACCCGTCAGGTGCGCCGTGTCGGAGACGAGGCCCGTTGTCGTGTCTACCGAAGCGTTCGATGTCAGCTTCGGGAAGTTGAAGGTGAAGCAACCGTTGCCGAGCGGCGTGTTCTGGTTGCTCTGGACGGAGTTGTCACCGTCGTGGCCTTGGCCACCGGCGATCAGGTCGCTCGAACCGACGTTGTGCATGTCGTACATGACGACACAAGGGGACACGGTCGTGGTTCCTGGTGGATACGTGTGCGTCTCGCCGTTCGGGTACCCGGGACGACCGAGGACGCCCGGTCCGGGGCCCCAGTTGCCGGTGTTGTAGCCGAGCGCCGGGTTGAACGTTCCACACTTCGGCGGGTTCGGGCCTGGGTAGTAGTGCGTCGCCAGGTCCTTCGGGTTGTAGGTGTTCGCGGCCGCGGCGCCGACGTCAACCGTCACGCCGTTCACCGTTCCGACGAGCCCGCCGGGCTGCGACTGGTCGTTCCAGTCGACCGCCCATCCGACCGTCTTCTGGGTCGTGCAGTCGCCATTATGCGTCGGCCACGCCCACCCGCCGTGGACGGTCAGCGTGATCGATTGGTCGGGGTTGATCACTTCGGAGCCGGAGAGCGGCAGCACGGGATCCGGAGAGTCCGCCCATGCGTAGATCGACACCGCAGTCAGGGTGGCGAAGATGACGCCGAGCGCCGTGAGCTTCCTGCCGCGGCGTCCGGATCGCGTTCGACCGTCAAAAAGACGGCCGAGATGTTGCTTGATCATCAGTTACCTCCTGCGCTTTCGCGTTGTGCCGACGGCGCTGCGAACAGCGCAGTCGGCTGGCCGGTGAGGCGTGCCCCCTTGTTCCGCTGGTGTTGCAAACCTTGGATCCCCCGCAGCGCCCGACGAGCCCCTACGGCTACGTCTCTGCCGGCCCGCACGACGTATCCCGTTGAGGTCGCCGGGGCGCTCGCGGAGGAAATCTTTGAACTGATCAGAAAAAGACGGGGAGCCGTCGTGAGAGGACCCGTGCGGAGGGGGATGTCGCCCCGCGCTGCGGTTGCCTCCGGTGGCGTGGACCGGGGGGTGCTAGGGGCATCCGGTCCACAGCTCGACAGCGCGAGACGCCAGGATCTTCCCGTCCGGCTCCCCGTCGAAGCTTGGTCTCCAACAATCGCCCACGCGAGGTTCCAGAAAGCTTGCTCTCTGTCGATCGGGCCGGACATCGCGTGGACCTTTCGGTCATTCCTGTCGGCCTCCGAATAGCGGGCCGTAACGGGAGCATCGGGCAGCGAGACAGGCAGCCCTAGGGCCGAAGGTCACCCGGCGAGCAGGGACCCGGTCACATGAGCGGAACGCTCAGAACGGACTAGTCAGGCTTTTCGCGCTGGTCACGCAGCTCATACGCGAGTAGAGCGGCTTGAACGCGCCGGGACATGCCGAGCTTCGCGAGGAGGTTCGACACGTAGTTCTTGACGGTCTTCTCGGCGAGGAACATCTGCTCGGCGATCTCACGGTTCGTCAAACCGCCCGCGATGAGGTCGAAGATGCGGCGTTCCTGCGGTGTGAGAGTCGCCAGCGGATCTTCTTTCTTCTCGTTGCGATCGCGGACCCGTTCGAACACCCGCTCGACGACAGAGGGATCGAGGAGTGAACCGCCGGTTCCGACCGTCCGGATCGCGTCGATCATCTCGTCGGCCGGCGCCGTCTTGAGCAGGAAGCCGGCCGCGCCCGCGACGATCGCCGCGAACAGCGCGGTGTCGTCGGCGAACGCCGTCAGGATCAGGCAGCGGCACTGCGGCAGGATCGAGCGGATCTCCCGGCAGACCTCGACCCCGTCGCCGTCCGGGAGCCGGACGTCGAGGACGGCCACGTCCGGCTTCGCTTCTGCAACCTGAGCGAGCGCATCGTGACTCGTCGCCGCCTGGCCGACGACCTCGAAGCCGTCCTCCGAGCTCAGGATCTCGGCGAGCCCGCGGCGTACCACCTCATGGTCATCCAGCAGGAAAACGCGCATCTACGACAGATTACCTGGGCGTTAGGGTGGTCCCGCATGCACGTCCTCCTCGTGTCCACCTACGAGCTCGGCCACCAGCCCCTCCACGTGGCCTCGCCGGCCGCCGCGCTCCGCGCCGCGGGCCACGAGGTCGCGACCCTCGATATCGCGGTCTCCGACTGGGCTCCCGACCTCGTGACCTGGGCAGATGCAGCTGCCTTCTCCGTCCCGATGCACACGGCGATGCGCCTGGCGATCAAGGGGGCCGAGGAGATCAAACGGCAGCGTTCGGACGTCCCGATCTGCTTCTACGGCCTGTACGCGACGGTCAAGGGCCCGGCAGATGTCGCCATCGCCGGCGAATACGAGCCGGGGTTGCTCGAATGGCTCACCGCGCTCGACCGGAGCGCAAGCGTCAACGGCGAGGCGGCTGCCAGACGGATCTCGCTCGGTCGCCAGCGCTTCCACCTCCCGGTGCGCACCACGCTCCCCCCGCTCGACCGCTACGCCCGGCTCGAGATCGGTTCGTCCCAAAGGCTCGCCGGCTACGTCGAGGCATCGCACGGCTGCGTGCATCGCTGCCGCCACTGCCCCGTTCCCGTCGTCTACGACGGCCGGACGAGGCGCGTTCCGGTCGACGTCGTCATCGAAGACGTCGAACAACAGGTGCGCGCGGGGGCCGAGCACATCACCTTCGGCGATCCAGATTTCCTGAACCGCTGGGCGCACTCGATGAAGATCGTCGAACTGCTCCACGCGCGCTTCCCAGACGTGACCTTCGACATCACGACGAAGGTGTCCCACCTGCTGCGGTACGCGAGCCTCGTGCCGCTCCTCGCGGAGTACGGATGCCTGTTCGTCGTCTCGGCGTTCGAATCGATGAACGAGACGATCCTCGGCCGCCTCGACAAGGGACACACCGCCGCCGACGCATCGCGCGCCGTGCGCCTGTTGCGTGAGCACGGCATCGAGATCCGTCCGTCGTGGCTCCCGTTCACGCCATGGACGACGGCGGACGACGTCGCCGACATCCTCGACTTTGTCGCAACACACGACCTCGTCGGCAACGTCGATCCCGTGCAGTACACGATCCGTCTGCTCGTGCCCGAAGGGTCGCTGATGCTCGACGTCATGGACGTCGGCGACTACGACGCCGACACGCTCTCCTATGTATGGACGTCGCCGACCGACGACCTCCAGCGCGAGCTCGCTCAGATCGTCGAGGAGGGCTCGGAGCGCGGTTCGTCCGGGACGGAGCTCTTCTACGCCGTTCGGCGTGTCGTGTTCACGGCCGCCGGACGCGAGGTCCCGATCGGCGACATCGAGATCGACGGAGATCGTCCGCGGCTGACGGAGCCGTGGTTCTGCTGCGCCGAACCGACCAAGGGACAGTTCGCGTTCATCACGAAGGAGTCCGTGTGAGCTGGCAGACGCTGTCGCAGGACCTCGCGAAGTTGCTTCGCCTGGACGCACCACCGATCGGCATCACATTCTCCGACGAAGACCCGGGCGTCGAGCGCTTCGATGCGCCGATGCCCGACCCGACGCCGGACGGCCGGACCGGACGCGTCCCCGCCGGCTGCGTCTTCTGGATGCGCGGGGCGGAGCGCACGTTCACGACGGTCCCCGACGACCATGGCAACTGCAGCGTCGGGAGCCTGACGCACGGCCTGATCGACCTTTCCGAGGCGGCGAGGAGCGCCGACGTCGCGGCGCTCGTCGAGGCCGGCTGGGTGACGCCGGAGATCTTCCCGCAGATCCCGGCGATGTCGAAGCGGCCGAACTTCATCACCTACGGGCCGCTCGAAGAGACGCCGGTCGATCCGGACGTCGTCTTCATCCGTATCGACGGCAAACAATTGATGACGCTCTCCGACGCTCTGCCGGGGCTGCGGATCGAAGGCAAACCGCAATGCCACATCATCCCGATCGCGGCGGAACAGGGCGAGATCGCGGCGAGCGTCGGGTGCGCGCTATCGCGGGTGCGTACGGCGATGAAGCCGGGCGAGATGACGTGCGCGATCCCTGCATCGCGGCTGCAGGAGGTCGTCGACCGCCTCGCGACAACCGTCGAGGCCGACTCGCACGCTACGGCGTACGCGGGCGAGGACAAACGGCGGTTCGCGTAGCGAAGAGGTGGCTAGTAGCCGACGTCGGCGATGAACTTGAGAAGCCTCGTGTTGACCTCGTCCGGCTTCTCCATGTGTATCCAGTGACCGGCCCCCTCGACGAGCTCGATCCCCTTGAGGTTCGGCACCCACTCGGGCATGCCGTCCGGTGAGACCATGCGGATCACAGGGTCGCCCGCTCCCGCGATGAACAGCGCAGGTTGCATCACCTTGGCGCCGTCGAGCTGGGGTGTCGTCTCCCAGTTGCGATCGATGTTCCGGTACCAGGACACCGCACCGAAGTAGCCGGTGCGGGAGAACTCTTCGACGAAGTAGTCCTCGTCTTCCTTCGAGAACCACGCCATCTTCCCCTCGGGCGGATCTTCCATCTGATCGAGGAAGCCGATGTCCTTCGCCGGCATCATCTGGAACAAGACGTTCTCGTCGCGTCCTTCTGCGGCTTCGCCGGATACCGACCACGCGAAGCGCCGGACGGTCTTCCGGGGATCGCGCCCGAGCTCTTCTTCCGCAGGGCCAACGTCCTGGAAATAGATCTGGTAGAAGAAGTTCTCTCCGAAGACCTGACGTAAGGTCTCGATGGGCGGCGCGGCCGAGCGTGCCCAGTACGGGACGCTCAGGTTGCACAGCGCTTCGACACGGTCCGGGTGCAGCAGGCACATGAACCACATGGCCCACGCGCCCCAGTCGTGTCCGACGAAGAGGGCTTTGTCCACACCGAGAACGTCGAGCAAGCCACAAAGATCGCCGGTGAGCTGGTGGATGTCGTACGCGGCGACGTCTTTCGGCGCGGTGGTCTGTCCGTAGCCCCGCATGTCCGGCGCGACGGCGCGGTAACCGGCGTCGGCGACGGCAGGCATCTGGTTGTGCCACGAGCGCCAGAGTTCAGGGAAGCCGTGGACGAAGACGACGGGCTTTCCGCTGCCCGCTTCCGCCACGTGCATATCGATGCCGTTGGTGCGGATCGTCCGATGCCGGATGCCGCTGTCGGCGGCCCCTTCTGACTGGATGCCGCTGTCGGCGGCCCCCTCTGACTGGAAAGACATCGGGCCGGACCTTAGCAGGTCCAGCCCGAAGTTCGCGGGGAGCGTTGAATCGTTAGTTGACGACGTTACCGAGGAGCGCGTTCGGGTCCGACGAGGTCGTGTGGTTCGCGGGCGCCGACGGGGCCGGCGTCGCGGACGTTCCGAGAACCTTCGTCACGGTCTTCGGTGCGTGGTACGAAACCGGAACCGTGTGGCTGGTCGAGACGGTGTGCGCGACGGGCGCCGTGTGAACGACCGGCGCGGCGGGGGCCGCGGCGGGGGCCGAGGAACCGACGGTCGCGAACTCGTGGGCGACGAAGACGCTGCCGTCCTTGCCGACCGCGACGGCGACGCCGATCACGTTGTACGGAGCGTAGAGGATGTTCGCCTTGTGGCCCGGGCTCTGCATGAAGGCCTGCTGCACGTCGCCGACGCTGGGGCCGACGCCGACGTTCTCACCGATGTCCGTCCAGTTGACGCCGGCGGCGTCGGCGCGGTTGCCGATGTCGTAGTAGTGGAAGATCTGGTTCTGCGCGACCATCGCGGCCGCGTGCTGCTGGGCGATCTTGTCGAGCGCCGCGTTCTCCGCGAGCGCGTGCATCCCGTTCGCGGCGCGGGTCTGGTTGACCAGCGCCAGCGACTGCGAGGCGAGCGACGTGTCGGCGTGTCCGCGGGGAGCGAAGGCGACGAAGATGGCCGCGACGAGGGCCGCGACGATGAAGGATGCCGTCACGATACGCGCCCCTTCCAGAGCGAGCCGCGAGCCACGGCGGTAGCCCAAGGCGGCCTGGGCTACGCCGTGACTTTCGGTGGGACGTCGTGCGGGCGGTTGATTTCCGTTGAAGGCAGTGCTCGACCAAAGGGTGGTGGTCATTTCCTTTTCCCTCTGGCCCGGGCCGGGGGGCCAATTCGGCGGGACTAGTTCCCGCTCTCGCTACCTGACAACGAGAGAATCGGACATGAGGGTCGTTCGAACGACCATCCCGGAGGGTGAGGAGCGCGGAATCTTCGGACTAGTCTCCCGTTGAAGGACTAGTCAGCTGCGACTGGTTCGATGCGAACCTGCAGCTTGGAGGCCGCATCGCGCAGTGCGGCCTCGACCTGGGCGGCCGTATCGTCGGTGGCGAAGATGAAGCCCAGGTAGCGGTCCCCTTCCGGCCACGCTTCGATCGCCTGCCCGAGGGGGACGGTGATCTCGACGCCGCTTACGCCGTCGACGCTGCGCGCACCGTCCAGCCCATCGACGCTCCGGAGCGTCCCGGTGGCCGGGACGGGGACCATCATCACGCCGGACGCCCCCTTCGACCGGCGGAGGTCGCCCGCGTCGAGGCGAAGCGCGTGCCGGACGATCACTTCCTCGAGCGAGATCCCGGCGCCGAAGCGCAGGGCGCGGGAGCACAGCCCCCCGATCGACCGGGCGGCGACCTCGAGGACGACCACGCTGTCCTCCGTGATGCGGGCTTCGGCGTGGATCGGGCCCTCGACGAGGCCGATCGCCGTGCAGGCGCGGGCGATGGCCGCAGTGATCCGGTCCAGGGTCTTGCGGTCGAGCCGGGACGGTGTCACGTAGATCGTCTCCTCGAAGAACGGCCCCTCAAGGGGGTCGGGCTTGTCGAAGATCGCGAGCACCTGGAGCTTGCCTTCCGAGAGCAGGCCCTCGACGGCGACCTCGGCCCCCGGGACGTAGCTCTCAACGAGAAGCGGTACGTCCTCGCCGACGATGGCGCGGACGCGGGAAGCGGCCTCGTCCAGCTCCTCGGGGGTGTTCGCGCGGATCACACCACGGCTGGCCGCGAGGTCGACAGCCTTCACGACGCAGGGGTAGCCGACGGACGAAGCTGCCTTGCGGAACTGGTCGTCGTGGACGAGGCGGTGCGCAGGCTGATCGAGGCCGGCGTCCGTCAGGACGATCCGCGTGAGGGCCTTGTCCCGCGTGGTCGCGACGGCGCGCGGCGGATTGTGCGGGAGGTCGAGGAGCGCGGCGAGGTGCGCCGCGAACAGGACGCCCTGCTCGTCCACGCCGACGACGGCGTCCACCTGGATCCCGCGTTCGACGATCTGCTCCGCGGACGTCCTCGGGTTGCAGAGGTCGATCAGGACGAACCGCTCCGTGAGCAGCTGTTCTTCTTCCGAGGCGACGACGACCTCGGCCCCCACGGCGCGCGCGGCATCCAGGAAATCGCTTGCGCGATAGGTTGAGCTGGGTAAGACCAACAAGATCCGCACGGCGGCCCCTCCAGTAAGACGCCTGTCGCCCCCCGGGCCCCAGGAGGCCGTCGGTTGAGGCGCATACCTTATATATGCTGGGAGAACCAAGATGCCCGAAAAGATCATCCAGGTAACCGACCGCGCGCGGAACCGCGCCATGGCCGTCCGCGACGAGGAGCCGGACGGCGAGAAGCTCGTCCTCTTCCTCGAGGTCACTGAAGGCAACGGGATCGAGTACGGCTACGACCTGTACTTCGACGACGAGGGCGCGATCCGCGAGGGCGACCTCGTCCAGGACGAAGGCGGCCTGAAGGTCGTCGTGCCGCGCGACTCCATCGACCGCATCCAGGGCGCGACCCTCGACCTGTCGAAGAACCTGCTGAACCCGGGCTGGGTCGTCGACAACCCGAACCGTCCGAGCGCATCGCCGGCCGTCGGCTCGCACATCGACCCGTCGCAGTTCGAAGGGACCGTCGAAGAGCGCATCGGACAGGTGCTCGACCTGGTCGTGAATCCCGCGATCGCGTCGCACGGGGGCCGCGCCGATCTCGTGGCCTTCGAAGACGGAACCGTGATCGTGCAGTTGTCCGGCGGATGCCAAGGCTGCGGCATGGCGTCGGTGACACTCACGCAGGGCATCGAGGTCACGCTGAAGGAAGCGGTTCCCGAGATCGAGCGCGTGGTCGATGCGACCGATCACGCATCGGGATCGAACCCGTACTTCCAGCCCGCCAAGAAGTAACCTCGCGGCGAAAGCTGCCGAAGCCTTCAGGGATGAAGTTCCGCGGCGCACTCGTTGCGCTGGTCCTGCTTGCCGCGTGTTCGCCTCAGAACCGTCGTGCAAGCATCGTGACCGAGCCGCCGGCAACGATCTCGCCGTCACCGTCACCGTCGGCGTCCACGTCGCCTCGTCCGAGCCCGTCGGCAACCGCGCATCTTTCTCGCACGGCGACGCCGACTCGTGTGCCCGCTCCGGCGCGAGCGACCGCGAAGCCGGCGAGCTTCGACCGCAGCGCCTCGGTCGGCGGCTGCCCACTCTTCCCGTCCGATAACGCGTGGCGCCGCGACGTCTCGCACGATCCAGTCGATCCGAACTCCGCGAACTACGTCGCGAGCATCGGGAACTCGAACGTGCATCCCGACTTCGGCTCGGATCCGACGTACGGGATCCCGTACGTCGTCGTTCCGCGCACGCAGAGCGGCGTCCGCATCAACTTCACCGCTTACGGCGCCGAGAGCGATCCGGGTCCCTACCCCGTTCCGCTGAACGCGCCGATCGAGTCGGGAAGCGATCATCACGTGCTCGCCGTACAGCAGGGGACGTGCAAGCTCTACGAGATGTACAACGCGGCGCCGCAGAGCGATCACTGGAACGCGGACTCCGGCGCCGTCTTCGATCTCAACTCGGACAAGCTCCGCCCGGCGGGATGGACGTCCGCCGACGCCGCCGGCCTCCCGATCCTTCCCGGACTCGTGCGGCGCGACGAGATCGCGACCGGTGCGATCGATCACGCGCTTCGCTTCACCGCGCCACGCACGCAACGCGGGTACGTCGATCCCGCACGACACTTCGCTTCGTCCTCGACAGATGCGAACCTGCCGCCGATGGGACTGCGGCTGCGCCTCAAGGCGTCGTTCGACCTGTCGGGATACCACGGCGCGTCGCTCATCATCCTTCGCGCGCTGAAGAAGTACGGGATGATCCTCGCCGACAACGGGTCGAGTTGGTACATCACCGGCGCAACCGATACCGGGTGGGACGACGCCGATCTGAACCAGATGAAGCGCGTGCCCGGGAGTGCGTTCGAAGTCGTGAAGCACGGGACGATCCACACGTCATGAAGACCTTGCTCGTCTGTTTGTGTCTGACGGTGTTGACGCCGACAGCCTCGGCGTCGACCGGTCCGACGATCGGCGGCTGTCCGGTCCTTTCGTCCTCGAGCGAGTGGAACCGCGACGTATCGGCCGATCCCGTCGACACGGCGATGTCCGACACGTACATCGCGAGCATCACGAACGGCGGGTCCGGCCTCCTGCATCCCGACTTCGGCTCGAACCCGCAGTACGGGATCCCCTACGTCGTTGTGCCGCAGACGACGAAACCGCGCCGCGTCCGCTTCACCGCCTACGGCGACGAGAGCGATCCCGGTCCGTATCCCATACCGTTCACGGCGCCGCGCGAATACGGGAGCGATCATCACGTGCTCGCCGTGCAGCAGGGGACCTGCAAGCTCTACGAGATGTTCGAGGCGCGGGCACGCCCGCGCTTGCGACGCTGGGATGCCGGAAGCGGCGCGGTCTTCGACCTCACGCAGGGCGACGACCAGCGTCAGCCGGGGTGGACCTCCGCGGACGCCGCTGGTCTCCCGATCCTCCCCGGCCTCGTCCGGCGTGACGAGGTCGAGTCGCCGGACGGGATCCAGCACGCGCTGCGCTTCACCGCACCACATACGCAAGCCGGGTACGTCTTCCCGGCCGAGCACTACGCGTCGTCGTCGACCGACGCGACCTTGCCCCCGATGGGCCTGCGCCTCCGCCTCAAGGCGTCGTTCGACCTGTCCGGCTTCCACGGCGATTCGCTCGTGATCCTCACGGCGCTCGAGAAGTACGGGATGATCCTCGCGGACAACGGCTCGAGTTGGTACATCTCCGGCGCGACCGACACCGGCTGGAACGACACCGACCTCGACCAGATGAAGCGCGTTCCGGGGAGCGCATTCGAGGTCGTCGCGCACGGAGCGATCACGACGAATTAAGCTCCCGCTTCGTGGACGTCTTCGAAGCGATCTACAGCTCGCGCGCGCTGCGCCGGTTCAAGCCGGATCCCGTCCCCGAGGATGTCATCTTCCAGTTGATCGATGCCGGGATCCGCGCGCCGACGGGACACAACTCGCAGGACTGGCGCTTCGTCGTCGTCACCGATGCCGGGTCGAAACGCAAGATGCAGGAGTGGTCGGAGCGCGCGTGGACGATGGCGTTCCCGGCCTATCAGGACCAGGCGGCGATCGACGCGCTCCCCCGCACGCAGCGTCTGTCCATCCAGGGCGTGAAGGATCTGGCCTTCGGCTTGGCGTCGGTGCCGCTCATCGTCGTCGTGTGCGGGCTGCGCGGCAAACACTCGTCGCCGGGCGGCTCGCACTTCCCCGCGATACAGAACATGCTGCTCGCGGCACGAGCACTCGGCCTCGGCGGGTCGATCTTCAATCTGCCGATGGTCGGTGGAAACGACATCTATGAGTTGCTCGGCGTTCCCGAGTCGAACGAGATCTACGCGTGTGTACCGATCGGGTATCCGGTGGATCGTCCCGGCCCGTTGTCACGCAAGCCGGTGAAGAACGTGGCGTACCTCGAACGGTTCGGTGAAGCATGGCCGTTCGCGCAGGAACAACCAGACGTTGGCTTCCAGGAAAGGTGGCTGAAGTGAGTTACGAAGAGATCATCTACGACGTCTCCGACAAGGTCGCGACGATCACGTTGAACCGTCCGGAGCGCTTGAACGCCTTCACCACGCAGATGGCGCGCGAGCTCATCGACGCGTTCAACACGGCGGACAACGACGACGCGGTCCGCGTCGTCATCGTCACGGGGGCCGGACGCGGGTTCTGCGCGGGGGCCGATCTCGGCGGTGGCGCAGGCACCTTCGACAACCGCGTTCGCGGCGGCGCACAGGAGATCGATTCGCACCGTGACGGCGGCGGTGTCGTGACGCTCCGCATCTACGACATGAGCAAGCCGGTGATCGCGGCGATCAACGGTCCCGCCGTCGGTGTCGGCATCACGATGACGCTGCCGATGGACATCCGCCTCGCGGTCCCGGACGCGAAGATCGGGTTCGTGTTCGCTCGGCGGGGCATCGTCCCGGAAGCTTGCTCGAGCTGGTTCCTGCCGCGCATCGTCGGCATCGGCCGCGCGACGGAGTGGGTGTACTCGGGCCGCGTGTTCCCGGCGACGGAAGGGCAGGCGAACGGCTTGATCCAGCACATCTGCGAGCCGGACGAATTGCTCCCGAAGGCGAACGCGATCGCACGCGAGATCGCGGACAACACGTCCGCGGTATCCGTCGCGCTGTCACGGCATCTGATGTGGAAGGGCCTCGGCTACGACCACCCGATGGAGTCCCACAAGGTGGATTCGAAGTGCATCTACTTCATGGGACAGTCCGCGGACGCGGCCGAAGGCGTCACGTCCTTCCTCGAGAAGCGCGACGCCAGCTACCCGATGACGGTGCCGAAGGACATGCCCGAGTTCTTCCCGTGGTGGGAAGAGCGGGCCTTCAGCTAGGACGTATCGAGCGTTACTCGTACTCTCGGCTCGAAGATCGTTCCGTCCGGACGGACCCATCTGATGTGCGGTCCCGCTTCTCCGACGAGGGACCAGCGATGCTCGTGGACGAGGTTGTGATGGTTCCAACACAGCAGCACGAGGTTCGATAGGACGGTCGGTCCGTTCTGCGCCACGGGAACGATGTGGTGCACCTCGAGGTATGCCGTCATCCCGCACTCCGGGAAGACGCACGCGCCGTGGTCGCGGACCTCGACGGCACGCCGTAGGTTCTGAGGGATGGTGCGCGAGGTGCGCTCGCCCACCTGCATGCGCGAGTCGCAGGCCAGGCGCGCCGCCGTCTCGGGTGACACGAACCCGCCCGAGGTGAGCGAAGCCACGTCGTCGGTGGCCTCCACGGACACGACGACCGTCGGCGGCTCGCACCGCTCGCCCTTCGCCAGCGCCACCAACGCTCTGGCGGCGGCGTGGTCGTAGTTCCGGAGCCGCACACCCGACGGCACGAGGGCATCGATGGCGTTGATCACTGCTGCGCCGTCCTCGGGATGCAGCTGGAACTCACCGCGGAGGTAGCGCTCGTCGTTCGTGTGGAAGGTGCGTAGGTACACGCCGTCGTCGCGGCGCTCGAGTTCCCGCGCGATGGTCTTGCGCGCTTCTCGTTCGAGCTCGGTGATGGAGACGAACGCGAGGTTCTCGAGCCACACCTCGGCGTTGTCGAGGACGGCCAGGGCCCTGCCCTGGTCGACGGAGATCTCGCCGGCGCACAGGGCCTCGAGGACCTCGGGACGTTCCTTGAGAGCCATGGCCTCTCGGACCAAGGCTCCCGCTTCTCGCCGTGACTTCTGCCACCGTGCCGCCAGGAAGGATGCGAGATCGCGTGCGCCGTGGCCCTTCCACTCGTCGGTCTCGAGCAGTTCGGCTACGGCCCGAACCGTATCGCCATGGGCGGCGCACTCGCGGGCGTGGGCCTTGTCGGCTATAGCAAGAGCAGAACACATGTTCGTATACTAGAAGGGCCCAGTGACACTGCTACGTTTCTGCGGACGTGAGCGCCTGTGAGTTCTGCGAAATCATCGCCGGTGAGATCGAGGCGAGCTTCGTTCATCGCGATGGTCAATGCTCCGCATTCATGGACATCGCGCCGATCAACGAAGGCCACGTTCTTGTCGCGCCGGACCGTCACGTCGAGCGACTGTCGGGCTTGGATGCGTCAAGTGCCGCTCATCTGATCGGCGTCGGACACCGGATCGCTGCGGCGCTCGTCGGAAGCAGCGTCCGCTGTGATGGGGTCCTATTCTTCCTCGCAGACGGCGAAGCGGCGGGTCAGGAGGTGCCGCACCTACATTTGCATGTGGTTCCGCGTTATCACGGCGACGGAGTACGGCTGCTGTCGCAAGCGCGGCCGCGTAGCCGCGAGGAGCTCGACGCGACGGCATCAAACATCGCCGCGGCGCTCGACTAAAGGACTACAGCGCGACGGTGGCGTCGCCGTCGATCTTCCGCTCGCCCTTCGCGTTCACCACTTCTAGCTTCACCTCCGCCGACCCTTCGCCCACAGACTCCACGGTCGCCCGGCAGGTGATCTGCTCCTCCGGCCACACTTGACCCACGAAGCGCGTCCGGAAACGACGGACGTTGGACTCACCGACCCAGTCCGTCAGGAACGTCGCGAGGACCCCCGCGGTGAACATCCCTTGCGCGAACACCCCCGGATAGCCCGCCGACTTCGCGAAGTCCTCGTTCCAGTGGATCGGGTTGAAGTCTCCCGACGCACCGGCGTACCGCACGAACATCGCACGGTCGACCTTCTCGATCATGACCTTCTCGAGCGTGTCGCCGGCCTTCATGACGTCGCAGCCTTTCCGGTCTGGATCGTCGTGCCGCGCGCGTACGCGACGATCTCTCCGGACTGGTCGCGAAAGACCGTCTCGGTGACGACGAACTGCATCGTCCCGCCGCGCTTGCCTTCCTTCTCGTACTGCTCTTTCACGCTCGACTCGGTTGTGAGGACGTCCCCGGCACGCAGCGGGCGCACGTACTCGTACTCCTGCTCGCCGTGCAGGACCCGACGCATGTCCATGCGCTCACGGCCGCGCCGTTCGCCGCCGCCGGGCGGCGTCCAGAAGGCGATCGTCCGCGGGAACGTCGGCGGGATGACAGCGTCGTCCTTGTTGTACGCGTCGCCGTCGTTCAGACAGGCGCGCGCGAACTCCCAGATCTTGCCTCGCTCAACATGCCATTCAGACATTCCGCCTCCGCTTCGCTACCGCGTGGTCGGTCACGGTTTCACCGTCGCCGGGTTGACAGGCGCCCATCGTTGCAAGAACTGGACGATCTCATCAACTGCGCCCGGACGTGCCGACAACAGATTCGTCCCATGCGCGTCGCCGGCATACACCTTCGTCACGGGGTTCGGCAGGTCTCGCGCGAACTGCTGCAGCGCACCGAACGCGCCGCTGGGATCGTCCCTCGCCGCCATCAGCAGCACCGGACGCTGCACGCTCGTCGTCGCCGGCACCGCGTCGAGCCCGAGGAATCGCAGCGGCGCGGAGACCGCGACGACTGCGATCGGGTCGCTCGTTTGCGCGGCGACGATCGACGCGGTGCCGCCCATGCTCGCGCCGATGAAGACGATGTCGCGCGCGCCGTTCCTCCGGAGGTAGTCCCGCGCGGCCTGGATGTCGAAGGGCGTCTTCGGGATGGTCTTCGGTCCGTCCGAGTCGGCGTAGCCGCGGAAGTTGAACGCGAGCGCCATGTAGCCCGCGGCGGCGAGCTTGCGTGCGACGGGATACCAGCTCGTGGCGTCGGCGGGGTACATGTGCGCGAGCGTGATGCCGACGGTGCTCGATCCGAAGAGTCGTCCAGTGAGTCGTTTGCCGTCGGACGTGTTGAACGAAACGTTCCGCTCGCGCACGTTGGCGGACGAACCGACGTCGGGCGCGTTCGCGGACTTCGCGCCGCAGCCCGCCGCCGTCAGGAGCAGCGCGACGAGCAGCCCGCGCAGGAGTTTCGGGGTGTTCACGACCGCCATGTCTACCAGGTTGCCTCGGCGCGAGCGGACCCTCGTTCGCCCACGAGGCGCTCGCCTCGCGGGAGGCCCTGCTACACTGACTCGCCATGCCGAAACGAGGACGTAAGCGCAAGCAGCGCCGCAAGAACAAGGCCAATCACGGCAAGCGCCCCAACGCGGGCAAGTAACGCCGTCCTCGTTAGCTGCTGACTTCTTTCCGGTCGGCTTCCGCGTCCGCCTCGATCTCGATGGCTCCCGCCTTCGCCGCGAGGCCCCCGACCACGAGTGCAGCGCCTGACACGAGGAACGCGTAGCGGTAGCCGTCCCAGTGGGGGAGCAGCGGGATGTGCACGCGCGCCATCGCTGCCGCGATGCCACCGACGACGACGCCACCGAGGATCAGGAACACGCGTGCGAGCACGTGCACGGCGGACATCACACGTCCGCGCATCTCCTCGGGCGCCGTCCGCTGTGCGTAGGTGATGCCCATGACCATCGCGATCGACAGCCCGGCACCGAAAGCGATGGACACGACGAGCGCGAGCCACGGATGCGGGATCACGGCCATCAGGATCAGGACGATGCCCGAGCCGCCGAGGGCGACGCGGAAGATGTCGGCCTCACGCGACGACGGACGCTGCGTGATGAGCGCACCGAGCGCCATGCCGACGCCCCACAACGCGACGAGCGCGCCGAAGATCGAGTCCGATGCGTGCAGCGTGGTCTTCACGTATGGGATGCCGATCGCGAAGAGTCCGCCGCCGGCTCCCGTTGCGAGCGCCATGCCGATGATCATGTTGCGGCGTCCGCGGTCCTCGAGCAGATAACGCACGCCCGTCATCAGATCGGTTTCGACGGCGTGCAGCTTGGTCTCGTCGGACGGCTTCGCCGATCGCGCGACCTTCCCGATGCTCGCCGGCAGACCGAGGATCGCGATCGCCGACACGACAAAGGTCAGTGCGTCGAAGAAGAACGGCAACGCGAGACGCTGCCGCGCGAGCAGGCCGATGATCGGGACGTGTCGGATGAGCCGTGCCGTCGCGTCCGATGCGACGACGAGCGCTCCGGCGAAGGGGATCGTCCCCCACTGCGCGAGCATGATCATCCCGTTCGCACCGGCGAGCTCGCTCGGCCGGACGATGTTCGGGACGATCGAGTCGCGCGCCGGTAGGAACACGAGACTCAGGCCCTCGAGGAAGAACGCGATCGCGTATGCGGCGCCGAGTCTCGGCGCGAACGGGACGATGCAGATCAGCCCGCCGCGGAGGAGGTCCATCGCGATCATCGTCCGGCGGCGGTCGAAGCGGTCGGTGACCGAAGAGGCAACGGGCGCGGCGATGAGCGCCGGCAGGATGCGGAACCCGAGTATCCCCGAGATCGCGAGACCCTGAACCGACGAGCCGCTCGTCAGGTTCCGGACGAACAGCATCAGGCCGAAAGTCGCCACCCAGTCGCCGAGACTCGAGACTCCGTGTCCGATGAGCAGACGGCGGAACGGCCGGTTCGCGAGCAGTCCACTACTGACCGAAACGTTCTGCGCCAAACAAGTCCCCCCGGACGGACGCGCTAAGCATACTTTTACGTTGAACCCCCGAACACGACATCCTGTGCCCTAACTCATGGGCGTCTTTGTCTTCGGAGTCATCGGTTATCTCTGCGGGACGTTGCCGTCGACGTGGATCGTCGCGTCCCGCCGCGGTCTCACGACCGTGCTCGAGGGCGTCCGGCGGAACGCCGGGTCGGCCGATGCGCACGTTCTCTTGCAGCAACACGCGGGCCGCGCCGCGAGCATCGCCGCGGCGCTCGACGTGCTGAAAGCGTTCACGCCGGTCATCATCGCGACGCGCGTCACCGGGCCGTACGAGATCGCGGCGTGCGCGATCGGGACGGTCGCCGGCCACTGCTGGCCCCCGTATCTCAGCCGCTTCGCCGGACGCGGACTCGCGGCTGCGTCCGGTGCATTCCTCGGCTACCTGCCGTTCGAGATGGTGATTGCCGGCATCGCGCGCGTGATCGGCTCCCGATTCAGGGCCGGGGGCCTCTCGTCGACGATCGGCTTCGCGGCGATCCCGTTCATCGCGTGGTGGCGGGGGCAGCCACTGCCGTTCCTCATCGCCGCGGGCGTGATCAACGTGCTGATCTTCGTGCGGCGGCTCGAAGGGATCTCGTCGGAGTTCGCCGCCGGCGCATCTCTGCGCGAGGCGGTCTTCAGGCGCGTCGTCTTCGACGCATCGGGCTGATGCGCATAGGCATAGATATCGGTGGCACGTTCACCGACCTCGTCGCCGAGACCGATGACGGGATCGTCGTCGTCAAGGTGCCGTCGACGCCGAGGGATCCGTCCGACGCGTTCGCGAACGCGCTGTCGCGCATCGACGCAACGCCGGACGAGGTGCTGCACGGGACGACGGTCGGAACCAACGCCGTCCTGACGCGCACGGGTGCGGACATCGCCTTCATCGGAACGGACGGCTTCGAGCATCTGTTGCATCTCGCGCGTCAGGATCGTCCGTCGCTCTACGACCTCCGGGCAGAGCGTCCGGAGCCGCTCGTCGCCCGAGAGCGTTGCGTCGGTGTCGTCGAACGCATAGGTCCGGACGGATCACCGCTCGTCGAACTCGATGAGGACGCAGCGCGCGAGACGCTGCGCTCGCTCCGAGGTGTCGACGGCGTCGCGGTGACGTTGCTGCATTCGTATGCGGATCCGTCCCACGAGCAGCGACTCGCCGCGCTCGTCGCGGAAGAGCTCGACGTGCCGGTGTCGATCTCGTCCGACATCGTCGCCGAGTTCCGCGAGTATGAACGGGCGTCGACGACCGCGCTGAACGCGTACGTGCAACCCGTCGTGTCGCGCTACCTATCGAAAGTGGACGAAGCGTCCTCGAGCGCGCATGTCGGTGTGATGTGGTCAGGCGGTGGCGTGCGCGGGATCGCGCGCACGATCGACCGCCCGGTGCACACGCTGTACTCCGGACCGGCGGCGGGCGTGCTCGGTGCAGTGTGGGCGGCGACGCGTTGCGGCGTGTGGGACATCGTGACGATCGACATGGGCGGGACGTCCGCGGACGTGGCGCTCGTGAACGACGGCGTGCCCGACGTCGCCGAGGAAACGTTCCTCGATGGGCTCCCGTTCAAGACGCCGTCGATCGACGTGATCTCCGTCGGCGCGGGCGGCGGGAGCATCGCGTGGGTGGATGAAGGGGGAGCGCTTCGAGCCGGGCCGGGATCGGCCGGGGCCGATCCCGGCCCGGCGTGCTACGGACGGGGTGGCACCGAAGCGACGGTCA
>Ga0307469_10000283_pt1 | contig 19318 bp, 16 predicted proteins | sample atmos_gasesAM2C__FD_203084 | JGI IMG/M metagenome (GOLD analysis project Ga0307469, IMG submission 203084) | Hardwood forest soil microbial communities from Morgan-Monroe State Forest, Indiana, United States - atmos_gasesAM2C_515 | ecosystem: Environmental > Terrestrial > Soil > Temperate...
TGTTGAATTGGAGTTGCCTCACCTGTTGCTCGAGGTGGGTGACACTGCCCCGAACGGCATCGACCCGCGCCTGCTCATCGGCAAGCGTCTGCTGCAAGCCCGTCGTGTCTGCCGTGGTCACCGTGGAGGCATGGCCGAAAGCAGTCTTCGGTTCGGTGAGTTCCCTGAACTGATTGAAGATCTCAGCGTATTCAGCGGTCTCAACGCTGCCATCCGAGGGGCAACGCACGCGGAGTCCATCCGAAATGAAAATGGCATCAATGCGCAGGCGCGTGAGATTCGGATTGACGGGCTCGACGATATAGCGGACCGTGACCGTGCCTATGTCATTGCTGCCGGGAAAGTTGGCTGGTGAGAGCGACTTCGTGCGAATCTTGTAAAACACCTGGGCGTTGGGGACCGAGTCGGTGAAGGCCTTGGAGGAAGTTGTGAATTCCGCGTCCTCGAGGTCCTGCTTCTTGGCGTACATCTTCGTGCCGCGGATGTAACCGTCGCTGGCGACCCGCTTGACAATTTCTGCGATGGTCGGGGCGGGGGCCTTGAGTTCGACTTCAAAACCAACGGTCGTCTTGCGCCGCGGGTCGTGGTAAATCTGTGCGCCGGCGGCAGGCGCGAACGCAAAGCAGCCTGCCAAGCAAAGAAAAATGAACCGGGCCCCGGCCCGGCGAAGGCAAGTCTGAACTCTCACCGGAATGCACCTAATCCTCTTCGAAAACGCCGGACTGGAATAAATGTCTAAAGCTCGATCGTCTCTGCTATATCCGGGCGATGGTGAGGATGCGCGGTGTCATCGAGCAAGCCTTGTGGGCCGCGCTCAGGCTCATCAAATTCGAACTCAATCCGCGTGGTTCCATCGGTGGAATTGAACTGATCCCTCTTACGATAGGCTACATAGAAAATCGCGCCAAAAATCAGAAGGGGCGGAAAGAGCATGATGAGCACTCCATTCCGCAGCGCCTGAAGAAAGTGAGATCCGCCGGAGGCGGCGCTTTGATAGCACAGAGGGCAACTCTGCGCGCCAAGCGCCAGAGGAATCACAAGCAACGCGATTAAAGCAGCGACACGCAGCAGCCAACCATTCCCTGATTGCCTCACGCTGAAAACCTTCAACATTCCCCCTTCAAACCAGCCCCGAACGCCTTCCGTCTTCGCCTCTAAGGCGTCCTACCTCAAACACCTGACCACTAGTGCAGGCTTAGCCGAGCGAGCCGGAACGCATCCGGCCAAATATGATCGAGCATAAACAACACGAAAATAGTAATCGGAACGAGCGTCCATAACAATTTCGGGTTCTCATATTTCATGTGCATGAAGTAGGCAATCCCGATACCTGCCTCGACAAACGCCAGCGCCAGCAGGCACGCGAGGAGGCTCTGGGGTGGGAGATGCTGATAAGTGAGAAACACTTCAACGAGCATGATCGAAATCAGCCCTACCCAGATGCCCACATACACCTTCATGCCCGGCTCATGATTCGGTGCCATGGTGATTTCTCTCTCCTCACACACACTTACAGCGTTCTACTGCGCGTTCATCAGGTACACAATCGGAAAAACAAACATCCACACGACGTCCACGAAATGCCAGTAAAGGCTGGTGGTTTCTACATGCCCCGCCTTGAGCCACCCGCGTTTGAAGCCAAGTGCGACCACAGCGAGCGCCACTACCCCCGAAATCACATGCAGCAAATGAAGCCCCGTGACACAGAAAAAGCCTGCGCCCACCTCGACAGAGCCGCCCAGCGGGTTCTGAAAAAGTCGCCAGCCTCCGTGGATCATCCCGAACCACTCGCGCAGGTGAAGGACTGCGAAAATGACGCCGAGCAGCATGGTATAGCCCATCCAGCGGAGGCACAATTTCTGATCGCCCGCCTTGGCGGCCCTCACACCGCCGAGCATGGTCAAGCTGCTCGTCAGCAGGATAATGGTCATGACCATGCCGTTGGCCACGCTGGGCCAGAACTTGAAGGGCGGCGTCCAATTCGGGCTTCCTATCCGGAGATAGGAATAGGCGAAGAGCAGCGACGCGAAAGTGACGGTGTCCGAGGCGATGAAAAGCCACATCGCGAGCTTTTTCGACTCAATGCCATAGGGAGAGGCCTCCATGAATGCCGCGTGCCCCGTGGCGAATGCTCCTTCTGAAGGATTCACAATATCTCCCTCCAAGCGCAGTTATAATCGGATCGCCATCACCAGGAACAGAAAAATCCACAGGAGGCCCATGAAGTGCCAGTAGACCGCGGTGGCACTCAGGGCGCTGGCCTGCATCGAAGTGACACTTCGCGCCAGTCGCCGCGCCATATAAATAAGTCCTGCCATACCTCCAAGCAAGTGGAGTCCGTGCATAGCTGTCAAAACATAGAAAAACGAACTACTCGGGTTGGTGGCCAAATAGAAACCATGCGCAGCGAGGGTTCTCCAAGCGAGACATTGCCCAGTGACGAAAACTCCCCCCAGCATGATCGTCGCGTAGAGCCAAGGGAGTGGACTAACCCGCGCCGCGCCACCGGTTTCCGTGTCCGGGCGCGTCGCAATAGCAAATCGCCGGCGACATCCTTCAAGTGTGTAGCTGCTCGCCATTAGAACCAGCGTGTTGAAGTACAGGACGCGCGGCAGCTCCAAGTGCTGCCAGTCCGTCGAAGATCCCTCCCGTACCACAAGCGCGCTTACGAACGCGGCAAAGGACATGAAAATTGCGCAGACGCAGACCCACATGCCAGTTTGCGTCGCGGCCATCTTCGGGGTTGTTGCAGCTCGTGCGCCCGGCCACGCGCGCGGCCCCGGGATTGCAACTCCAGGGTTTGCCGCTGGACCCGCAGGCGGATAAGTTGTGGATGCCATCGGGATCTACCCTTTTCCGCTTAAGTGGCGGAAGCCTTCCCAGGCGTTGTCTGCATGACGTAGTCCTGTGGGCCCTCCGCCCCGTATTCGTAGGCGTCTTGGTAAACAACGGGATGCTTCCCCCCGAAGTTATCAAAGGGTGGCGGCGAGGTGGTGGACCACTCGAGCGAAGTAGCCTCCCAGGGATTGTCCGGAGCCTTCGGCCCCCACCAGCGAGTGTGAAAGAGGTTGTAGAGGAAGATGAACTGCGCGGCGCCAGTCAGCAGCGCGGCCACAGTGATGAATTTGTGGACCGGAATCAGTGGCAGCAAAAAGTTGTCCGTGAACGCCGCGTAGCGGCGGACGTTTCCGGCAAGTCCGAGGTAATGCATGGGCATGAAGATGCAGTACACGCCGATAAAAGTGAGCCAGAAATGCCATTTCCCGAGCGTTTCGTTCATCATGCGTCCGATCATTTTAGGCATCCAGAAATACGTTGCGGCGAAGATTCCGAAGATGGCCGCGACAGCCATGACGAAGTGGAAGTGCGCGACGACAAAGTAGGTGGCGTGCAAGTAGGTGTCGATCGCCGGCTGCGCCAGGAAGAAGCCGCTGATTCCACCGCTGATGAACACCGAGATGAAACCAAGGCAGAATAGCGACGCACTGGTGAATCGCAAATTCGCGCCGTAAATCGAGCCGAGCCAGATGAGCACGGCAACGGTGTTGGGAATCGTGATGATGAGAGTCGGCACCGAAAACAGAATCGCCGAGAACGGATTCATCCCGCTGACAAACATGTGGTGACCCCAAACCATGTAGCTGAGGAAACCGATGGCGATCATGCAACCGATCATTACTCGCATGCCGCCCAGCAGAGGCTTGCGTATAAACGCCGGCAGAATGTGCGAAATGATCCCGAGACCCGGGACGATCGCGATGTACACCTCCGGGTGGCCGAAGAACCAGAACAGGTGCTGCCAGAGAAGCGGCGAGCCTCCGGAATGCGGTTGCAAGGTGTCGCTCACGACGAGACCGGCGGGGTTGAAGAAGCTTGTTCCTGCCGTGCGATCGAGGATGAGAAGGATGGTCGCGGGAAGAAGATCTGCGAAGGCCAGCAAGCCGATGCACGCCGTTATGAACCACGCCCAGGTGGAAAGCGGCATGCGAGCAAGAGTCATACCTTTCGTGCGCAGGTCAAGTGTAGTGGCGATGAAGTTCAGCGATCCAAGCAACTGGCCAATGCAAAAGAGCGCGATCGAAACCGCCCAGAGGTTCTGACCCATCGCTTCACCGGGGCCTGCGTCCTTACCGATCGAACTGAGCGTCGGGTAGGCGGTCCAGCCTGAAATCGGTGGGCCGTCATGGACGAATAAAGCTGCGATCAGTACGAGGAATGCGACGAAAGTGGTCCAGAACGACATCATGTTGAAGCGGGGAAAGGCCATGTCCTCGGCGCCGATCTGAATGGGGAGAAAGTAGTTTCCAAATCCGGAGAAGGGGGCGTTGGTAAGCACGAAGAAGATCATGATGGTTCCGTGCATGGTCATGAGCGACAGATAATATTCGGGAGTGATCACGCCGCCCGGCGCGCCGTTCTGGGAAAAGTGCTGCAAACCCGGGATCGGAAGGCTCGCCCAGCCGAGGTGGAGTCGCATGAGCCAGGAGAGAACCATGCCGATAAAGACGGCCGCGAGGGCGAGCCCGTAGTATTGCAAGCCGATAACTTTATGGTCCAGGCTAAAGACATGTTTTCGAATAAAGCTATGGGGCGGCGCAAGGTGGTGAATCTCCGGTTGTGCTGATGCGTCGTTCATCAATCATGCCTCCCAAGAAACCTTCGGCTGCCCGCTGACCCTTCGCGAAGCGGAACTCGCTTTGGACGATTAATCTCCCGACTGCTGCTTCAGCCAGCTGTCGTAATCCGACTGCGACATTACTTCCAAAAAGGCCCTCATGGAGTAATGGCCCAGTCCGCAAAGCTGGGTGCAAACGATCTCGTACCGGCCCGTTTTCGTTGCCGTGAAGTGAAGCGGAATATCGAGGCCCGGGACGATGTCCTGCTGGATTCGCAGCTCGGGGACGTAGAAATTGTGGATCACATCTTTGGTATGCAGTGTGAGTAGAATCGGCGTGTTGACGGGAATCGTCAAGCTGCCAACGACGATATCATCTCTCGCTGCGACATCGTTTTCGGGATCGAGGCCGAAATAGTTACCCGTCGCGTCGCTGATCTTCTCCGGGTGAATCCCTCCGAATACGCCGTCGGGGCCGGCATAGCGAAAGAAAAACGCGAACTGCTCAGCCTGAACATCGACGTGCACCGCGTTCGCGTTTGGCGCGGCCATATACATGGCCGCCCATACCTTGGAACCCACAAACGAAAGGCTCAGAACCTCGAGACCCACAATGATAATTCCAAACGCCACGACGGGCTTGTGGCCACCCGGCCAGTGTTTGATCTTTCCCCTACGGCCGCCGAACGCCCAAACGAATCCCGCCAGAATAAGTTGGGAGGAAAGAAAGAGAATGCCGGTTTCAATCATCGTTTCGTTCATCTGGCCATCAACACCTGGACCGGTCGTCGAAATCGTCGGAGGCGGCCACCAAGTGTGGGCGATGATCGGATAGACCGAAACGAGCGTGATGATTACCAGCAGCACTGCGAACACTTTGCCCATAGTCACCTGCCTCAGCCCGCACCGATGATTTAATACGGCAGAGCTTTGTAGCTGAAATTCACCGTCGCCGCCCCTGCAGAGACAGTGACTTCCTGATTTTGCGTGCCGTAAGACTCTTGCCATGCCGTCACAGTGTACTTGCCCGGTGGAACGTCTTTGATCGTGAAGTTGCCCTCCGCGTCGGTGACGGCATAGTGCGGCGTGCTCAGGACGGCAAAGTAACCGTGCATCCACGGGTGGATATTGCATTTCACCGCGATGAACTCAGGCTTCTCCCACTTCGCTTCGATTTGCGGCGCACCGGGGGGCTGCGACTTGTTCCATTCGGAGTTCACCTTCGGCATGGGATGGATGTTATGAGCTACCGGATCGTCCGTGTAGATTTGCAGGGGCTGGTTCGCCTGAAGCGGAAGAACGTGCGGAGTGTACAGGCAGCCCTTCTGGTCGTAGCGCACTGGCTGGGATGGAGGAGCGCTCGGTTTGTCACCGGCCGAGATGTACACAACTACGTACTCAAGCGAGTTGCCCGGACCGGTGACGACAGTTTCTGTTTTCGCTTGCGGGTTGTGCTCCTTTGCGCAAGTCGGCTCTTTCGACATGTCAATCGGCCGCATTTTCGCCGGCGTTCCGGTGTATGTGACTTTCCCAGTGATGGTCCCACCCCCGGGCGGCCGGGCGGACACAAGCACTGCGCACGCGACCAGCACAACAATCGCAAGACAGCTAAAATATCGGATTCGCATACCTGGCCCCCTTTTGACGTTGCTTCGTGTACCAAAAAGCGCTTCCAGATCCAGCCGGGAAGCGATGGGTTGCCTTATTCCACGCCAATCGTCTTGATGTCCGGATGGGTCTTGGCGTATTGCAGCCACAGTTCACGTGATTTCGAGTGCACAAACGGCTGGAGAGTGCGCAGGAAATGGACCAGGTCCCACGCATCATTAGGCTGAATGATGTCGGCAAACGAGGGCATGGGCGTGCCGTCCAGCCCGGTCATGAAAATCTTATAGAGATCTTGGTTCGTTTCGCCGCAGCGGAAGCGCGTGCCGTCATGGAAATTGTACGGACGGATCGGGAGATTCTTGTCGTCAGTCAGAGTAGGAGCAGATGGGCCATCCCCGCGCCCATCCGGCCCATGGCACTTCCAGCAAGCCATCTTGTCGTAGAGCTCGCGGCCATGAAGCACGCTCTCAATCACCTCGGGAGTCTCCGCGGGTATGGGAATTGGAGTACCCGGCTTTTGCGTTTTCCAGCGCGGCGAAAATGTCTTGATGTACGCTAGGACATCCACTTTCTGCTGAGGGTTGAGCGGCTTCCAGGTGGGCATCAGAGTCGCGACAATCCCTCGCGTAATCGTATCGTAGAGATCCTGATCAGTTGGAAGAGTTCCCGTGGGAGTCGAACGCCAGCGGAACAAAGCCGTCGTAAAATCCCGCGGTCTGGGATCGAGCCACTGCGCATTTTCGCCTAGGCCGTTTCCCTCGATTCCGTGACACCCCACACAGAAGCGTTGATAGAGCAATTTGCCGTTCCGAGCGTCACCCGATTTGCCATCAGCATGAGCTCCCAAGTCCTGCGCCATCACCTGCCCCGGGAGAGCGACTACGAGGCAGAATGCCCACAGAATTAAAGATCTGATTACATTCTTTTTCATATGCGCCCCTCTCCCTTAGAAGTCGAAATCTACGCCAAGCAGAACGCTGCTGCTGCTGATGTTGCAGGTGGGGACCGTCAGGCAGGTGTTTCCAAAGCCTCCGCCCTGATTGGTTATTCCGTGCGATCTCACCCAGGAATACTCTTGTTGAAGAGCAAGACCTGCGCGGCTAAACATGAATGGATACCAGCGATTCGCAATCGTGAAGGCATCGAGATTCCCGAAGTCACCGGGTGTGGCGCTGTTGGCCTGTTGTGACATGCGGATCCCCTCGTAACGTCCGATAATGATCCACTGCGGCGAAATCACGTACTGCCCTTCGACGAACCCGCCGTTCCACGAAGCGCTGCGGAGACCGGCGGGCAGGGGCCCGGAGTTCGAAGGAACACCATTTGCCAGGAATGCGTTATCATAGCCGTGCAAGTAAACGGTCTTGAAAAGGAACTTGTTGAAGTACCATTTCCACTCCACCCCCGCCCGGTAGAAGGGCTCGTTACCCCTCCCGTAGATCGGGGTCGTAACTCCGCCCACAGTTGAGGTCTGGAAGAAGGTCGGCGCGTACCCGAAGTAGGCATAGGCGCCAACCTTCATCAATCCACTGTGCGGCGTGTTGAATGCCTGCTCGAAATGGCCATAGTAATCGAAGGTCCTGCCCGCTGGCGTTCCTGCGGACGTTAGCAAGCCAACATTGCCGTCCACGCTGCTCACGACCGAGAAGGAGTAACGGGTATAACTGTTCGCGTTGTGGCCCATCACTTCCACACCCAACTGGTTGTCGCCGATTCCGCCGAAGGGGTTCGCATCGCCGGGAGGCGAGAAATGGTAGATGTAATAGAACCCGCCGTTTCCTGAGCCGGTGAGGAGGCGCTTTTCGGAAACCGGAAGGTCCAGTTCGAACTTGCCGACCTTGACGTTGAGCCATCGCGAATTCAACAGATTGTCGAAGCGGACAAACGCATTTTCGAAATGGAATGTTGCGGTGTTATCCGAAGAGGGCAGAACGCTGAAGGAAATGTTCTTGAAAAGCGTGCCCGCAAACCATATATCAATCCCCGAGAGATCGAAGCCAGCTGTCGTCAAGGTCCCTGCGTGCTCACCTCCGCCCCCGCTCCCGGGAACATTGTCAACGGGCTGATTGTTGGCGCTCTCGCGGTGCCATTGCGGCGTGATACGAATCGTCATTGGAAAGTAGGAGGCGTCCCGCGTGATGGGCGAGTCCATGTCGTTCATCATTTGGTAGCCGTTGTCTCGGAATACCTGCCCGAAGTTGTTGAGTTCAGGCCACCCAATGTGGCACGCGGAGCAGGGCAGACCATACTTCCGCGCGAACGCGGGGATCGCTTGCGCGGGCTGCGGACTTGAGAGAAAAATCGCCAGGAGGACAAGAAAGATGAAAATGCCGGACGAGAAGTCTTTTGCCCGCTTCTCCCGAAGGGGAAATCTCATTTTTGCCTCCTGTTAAAGAGTAACGATTGGAACCGAATCTTGGTTCGTGGCCTTGCGCCCGCTGGACGGAAAACTTCATCCTTCGTATTCTTAAGAAAACCCGAGAGAAGCCCAGGCAAACTCTTCACCTCGTGGGGGAAAATACATTGTTAATGCGCCGTTGCAATTGTTCTTTGGGTGGGTTTTGGGGGAGCCCGATGGTGACGAGTTAGAACAGTTCTAAGAGGAGGTGTGAGACCATACCTTTCGACCTGTGTGGCTTTGCTTCGTCTGGTTGATTTGCGCGGGAATTGTGAGACAATCGCGCTCCCACGCTTTTCACTGAGGCTCTCGGGCGGACCACTTGTCCCTTGCTGGCCAAAAACCGGCGTTGCAGTCAGATGAAGGTCCCGCTTCGTACCGGACCTTTCTCGATTCGCTCCCTTTCATCATGCGGCTCATCGACAAGCAGGGACGCTGTTTGTTTCAGAACAAAGCCGCTCTTGATTACACCGGCATGGCACAAGAAGGTGGTTTGGGGAGTGGCTGGCTGGAATGCGTCCACCCGGACGATCGCGGTCGGATGGTTTGCGAGCGCCTCGAATCGATTTCGCAGAACGAGCCGCGGAGAATCGAGCATCGCTTGCGGCGCGCCGACGGCGAATATCGCTGGTTCCTGGCCACCATTGTACCCGTCGGTGAACCGGGTCAGAGTTTCATAGGCTATTTGATCTCCGCCACTGACATCACCGACCAAAAGGACAAATTCGATTCGCTCCACCAGAGCGAAGCGCGCTACCGCCACCTCTTCGAATCAAACTTGATCGGTGTCACGTTTGCCTGCGTCAGTGGCGAAATCCTTCATGCCAACGATGCGTTCCTGGACATGATTGGCTATTCACGTGAAGACCTTCGGGCCGGGCGGCTCAATTGGGTGGCCTTGACGCCGAGTGACTACCGCCTTCAAACACGCGCGAAAATCCAGGAGATGCTGGAAACGGGTACCTTCGTCCCATACCAAAAGGAATACATCCGAAAGGATGGCAGCAGAATACAAGTGCAGGTGGCCTCGAGCCTGCTCGAGGGCTCCACCACGGACTGCGTCACTTTCATCGTCGATTTATCTAAACTGGCTGTGCTCGAAGAGCGTAATCGCGCCAGTACTGAGCGCGCCGCCGAACTCGCCAGGGCCAATCGAGCGCTCAAGCAGACTCTGGATGTTCTCGCCACGGAGAACAGGATCGATGAGGTTCTTGGTCATGTCCTGGCGGTTGCCACCCAGGTGCTGGGAGGATGTGGCTCGTTGCTCTGGTTGCGAGACTTTGAGAAGAATTCTACTCGCCTGCATCTCTTCTATCACGATCAAACCTTGATGCCAGGCCCCACGTCGGGCCACCGCCTCTCTGGCCAGGAAATCAGCCTCAACCGCAAGGATCTGTTTGTCCTCACTGTCTTCAGGCTCACGCAACCTATGTGGCACGCCGTCGAGACCAGCACAACATTGAGTGACGAGGCGAAGGCCTATCTGAAACAGCAGGGAGTGGAAGCCCTGTTGGGCGTTCCCTTGATTCTTGGCGAACAAACCATCGGCGTGATTATCGTTCGTTTCGCGCACATGCGCGATTTCGGCTCCGTTGAGATTGAATTGGCGCAGGGACTCGCCCAGCAGGCCACTCTTGCGCTGCAACTTACTCGCCTTGCGGAGCAGGCGCGAAACGCGGCCGTCACAGAAGAACGAAATCGAATGGCGCGCGAGATTCACGACACGCTGGCTCAAAGCTTCACGGGGATCCTCATCCAGTTGCAAGCCGCCGAGCAGGTATTGAATGGTTCTCAATCTGAGTCAAAGTTGCACGTTGATTCGGCAATCCGGCTGGCGCGGGCAGGGCTGACGGAGGCCCGGCGCTCTGTTTTCGCGCTCCGGCCTCAATTGCTTCAGGGTGGCGACATCGTGCATGCGTTAAACCTGCTCGTGAATTCAATCCTGGCCGAATCGCCAGTGAAGATTGGACTGTCGGTCTCGGGAAACCCGCCGGTGATGACGTCTGACACGGAGAGCAATCTTCTGCGCATTGCGCAGGAAGCTATCACAAACGCAATTAAGCACTCTGGTGGCACAGAGGTCCAGGTGCGGCTGCGCATCGAGCCGGATGTCCTGAAGCTCACCATTGAAGATGACGGTGCCGGGTTCGACCCCCATATGCCCAATCTCAATCGCGGGTTCGGACTTGTCAGCATGCACGAGCGAGCGGACCGTATCGGTGGTGAGCTCACCATCCTCACGCAGCCGGGCTCCGGCACAAAAGTGCACCTTTTCATTTCCCTCTCGCACCTGTAAGTGTGACTTCGTCAAGGGGGCTGCCATTCGCAAAGCAAACCCGATCCGCATCCTGATTGCGGACGATCACCCGATCGTCCGCGAAGGACTCGTTGCGTCGCTGAACCGCGTGCCCGATATGAGCGTTGTCTGCGAAGCTTCCACAGGCCGGGAGGCCGTGGACCTGTTCACGAAGCATGCTCCGGACATCGCGTTAATAGATCTCCGCATGCCGCAAATGGATGGCGTCGAGGCCATTGCGGCAATCTGTGGTAGCTGTGCGACTGCTCGAATCGTCATCCTCACGACATTTGAAGGTGACGAAGACGTCTACCGCGGCCTCCGCGCCGGGGCCCGCGCCTATCTGCTCAAGGACACGCGCCTCGAGGACCTCGTGGACTGCATCCGCGTCGTACATGATGGCCGAAACTACATTCCGCCGTCGATTGGGGCGAAGCTCGCCGAGAGAATGAAGGGCCCTGAGCTGAGCGCGCGCGAACTCGAAGTGTTGCGGCTGGTGGCCGGCGGCAAGAGCAACAAGGAAATCGCCGGGGCCCTCTTTCTCTCGGAAGGAACCGTCAAGGGCCACGTGATTCACATCCTCGCCAAGCTGGGTGCGAGTGGCCGCACCGAAGCGACGCGCGTTGCAATCAAACGCGGCCTCGTACACAGCGACTGAGCTCTCTTTTCCGGCATTTCGCAATTTGCTGATTACAGAATCCATCAAGCCGTGATTAGGTGCGAATCCCAATTACAAATCGACGAAGGCTTCTCGCTCCGTGGTTGTAGATATCAAATTCATTCTTCCTGCTGCACACTCCTAGTTTCGTTCCGAAGATCAGTAAGGAGAGCCCGATTCCGGAGCGGGTGCGATTCTGTACCCAGGTTGTTCTCAAGTTAAAGGATACACACAAGACCGCAAACGGACGCCAAGCTACGCAAAGATGGCGGTTTCGCGCGACGGCTTGCGATCTAAGAAGTTGTGCGGATTCCGCAGGGGTAATCGATCGGTCTTGAACTTGCCTATCTCGTTTTCATAATCCGTTGGTCCAAGGTCGAATCCTTGCGGGCACACCGATTGCTTCTTGCAATCCGGCCACAATAGAGGAATTCGGGCAGTTTACAGCGCCACCTGAAATCCCAGCTCAGCGGAGGGCGTGTTTCAAGCGCTTCGTCGTTTTTTGCAACTGGCGTTTCAGGTTCTCGATCTGCTTAGTGATGTGATCGAGTTCCTTCTTCGCAACCACTCCTGCTTTTCTAATCTTGCGAGCTGTTCCTTCGGCTCTCCCTACCACTGCTCCCACTTTTTCCGCCGCGCGGCTCAATCCGTCCTTTTTCCTCATTTCGCCGTCTCCTTGAGAGCTTGCATGTTTCACTTTCCCCTACGCACGGGAGTATAGCCCCATCCGCCAATTCCCCACCGCCAATGTTTCGGTCACTTGCATTCAGCGCCCGCGCGCACCTTGCTGGAAGGCCAATCCGCCCAAATCAATCCCGGGCGGCGTGCTTCATCCCTCGAGATATTTCACGAACACAACTTCGTTCTGCGCCTCGTTGTACAGCAGCTCGTCCACATTGGCTTGCGTCAACAGTAATCCGAACCCGCCCGGTCGCAGCCCCTTCTCCTGGCGAATCTGGTCGTGCTTCGTGGGATCGTCTGGGTCATGCGAAATGGCAGCGTGTTCCAGCTCCGCAAATTTGAATCCGGGGCCGGGATCTGCGATGCGGTAGAGCAGCATGCGTTTCGCGCGCAGATAAGAGATGCGGACTTTCCGCTTCGGATCGAGTTTGCCGCCCCATTCGACCGCATTCAGCAGCAACTCGTGAAACGCCTGCCCGACCGACCGTCGTATATCTTCCGACAGGCCGCCTTTTAAGTGCGTCATGAAACCTTCGATCCGTTCAGCCGCTTCCAGTGTGCAGGGTACCGAGAGTTCCACCCATGTCGGACGCGCCGAAATTACCTGGATCGGCAACGTCTCCGATTTTCTCTGGAGCGTCTCGCGCACCAGCGACAGCAACGATTTCGGCTCGATCGGTTTTGCCAGGTATTGGAAAGCCTCTTCCCGGATCGCGCCCAGCAGCGTCTCCGGCGTGTCGTCGGATGTCATCACGATCACCTTTGGCCGTTTCTTCGTCTTCCGCAGCGCCGCGAGTACTTCCAGGCCGTTCATCTTTGGCATCCACACATCCAGCAATGCCAGATCAAATTTGACCGTCTTCAATTTTTTCAGAGCGGCCGCACCGTCTGCAGCTTCTACAACCGTGTATTTCGCGCCTCGCAAAGTCTCCGAGATCAGCAGTCGGGTGGTTTGGTCGTCATCAGCGACAAGAATGCGCGTCATCGTTTCCTCCGCGGAGTGTGATGTGGACGGTTTCGCCGCCCGGCGGTGCTTTTCGAACTTCCGATTTCGTGGAGCGCGGGCAACAGCCTCGCAATGTCATCCTCCAGAGTCGCGTAAATTTCCCAGGCGCCTTCGAGCGTACCTTTACGCGCGATGCTTTCAATCTTGCGAGCCGTGTCCAGCGCCGCCGATGGCCCAAAATTCCCCACGGACCCTTTCAGCCCGTGCGCCGCATCCGCGAGAGTCTTCGCGTCACGCGACCCCAGCGCGCTGCGGATCCGGGCCATCATTCTAGGACAATCGTTGCTGAATGATTCCACCAGTGTGCGCAACAGTCTTCGATTACCGCTGAACCGGCCCAGCAGGATCGTTTCATCAAACGCCTTCCCCGCTCTCGCGCCGTTGCCGCTCTCGACCGCCATGCGGGCGGGTGTGGCCCCCGCTTCAATCGTGTCCACAAATGCCTTCGGCTCAATCGGCTTCGCAAGGTAGCCGTCCATACCCGCTGCCAGGCAGCGTTCGGGGTCGCCTTGCATGGCGTGGGCTGTCATCGCGAAAATCGGAATATGCCCGCCGGTAGATTTTTCTTTTTCGCGAATCGCCTGCGTCGCCTCCAGGCCCCCCATCTCCGGCATCTGCACATCCATCAGCACCAGATCGAATGCGTGCCGTTCGAGCGACGCGATCGCCTGCCGCCCGTTCTCCGCGACAATCACAGTGTGCCCGCGCCGCGTAAGCAATTGCACTACCAGCTCCTGATTCACCGGATTGTCTTCCGCCACCAGCACGCGTAGCGGGCGCTTCACGTGGCGCGACCGTTTCTGTGCCGCGGACGCTCGAATCTTCGCCGGCTTCGCGGGGATTTTCTTTCGCGCGTCCTCCCCCAGGTTGAATTGCGCAGTGAAATGAAATGTGCTGCCCCTCCCGACTTCGCTCTCCACCCAGATCCGCCCGCCCATCAATTCCACAAGCTGCTTCGAGATCGAAAGTCCCAGCCCGGTGCCACCGTACTTCCGGGTTGTCGAACTATCAGCTTGGCCGAAGGCTTCGAAAATACGTCGCTGCTTCTCCGCGGGAATTCCGATGCCCGTGTCCGCCACCGAAAAATGCAGCATCACTCCCTTGCGTGACCGCGACTCGACCTGCGCGGACAGCACCACATCACCTTTCTCCGTGAATTTCATCGCATTCCCCGCTAGGTTCACCACAATCCGTTTCAGTCGCTCTGCATCGCCTACGACTGCTTCTGGCACGTCAGAAGCTACGCGGCAAGCAAGCTCGATGTCCTTTTGTTCAGCCCGCACGGCCAGTACCTTCACAGTTTGCTCAAGCGTCTTGCGCAGCGCAAAATCCGTGTGATCAAGCTCGATTTTCTTCGCTTCACCTTTCGAAAAATCCAGGATGTCGTTGATCAGATTTAGCAACGATCCCGCGGATATTTTCACCGTCCGCAAAAATTCCCGCTGCTCCCGCGTCAGTTTCGTTTCCAGCGCCAGCTCCGTCATCCCGATAATCGCGTTCATCGGCGTGCGAATCTCGTGGCTCATGTTGGCTAGGAATTCGCTTTTCGAGCGCGTCGCCTCTTCAGCTTTCCCCTTCGCCACCTCGAGTTCTTTCACCAGTTGCGCCAGCCTCTTGGCATCCCCTTCCTGCGCTTGCCGCGCCGCTTCCAGATAATCTGCGTACAGTTTTAGTTCCGCCTCCGCCCGCCGCCGCTCCATGAACTGGCCGATCTGGCTCCCGATCGAATCGAACATCTCCATCAACTCGTCCTCAGGTTTTCTGATTTCGCGGCTGAAAAATTCGATCACACCGACCACCTTTTCACCGATGCGGACTGGAAATCCGAACCCCGAGTGGAGGCCTTCTTCTTTCGCAAAGGATGCGCGCGGAAAATTTCCCTCGTTCGGAATGTCTGGCAGCCAGACCGGCTGCCCCGTTTCCCAAACGCGCCCCGGCAGCCCGACGCCGCGCTGGTAACCGAACTCCCGCGTGGCCCATTCGAAACTCGGAAACTGAAGCGCAGGTGGATGCCACAGTTCCACGCAGCGTAATGCCCGCCCACTTTCATCAACGCGCCACATCGCTCCTAATTCCCAACCCAGTCCTTCACAGATAGACATCATTATCAAGGGCGACGCCTGATCCAGCGTCTCTGCATCCGCAAGCACACGCGTGATGGCATAGCCGGCTGCCAAGCGGCGTTCGGCGCGCTTGCGCAGCGTGATATCGCGCGCAACGGCGAATACGCGCTTCTGATCCACGCTCGGAGTCGCATTCCAAAGCATCCAGATGTACGTGCCGTCGGCGCAGCGGTAGCGGTTCTCGAATGAGAACGTCACGTGCCCCGCGCCGATATGTTTCATTTCTGCAAGCGTCGCTTCGCGGTCATCGGGGTGTACGAAATCGAGGAATTGCCGCGAGAGAAGCTCCTCGGTAGGGATGCCCAGCACTTTCTCCCAGGCAGGATTGATCCGTTTGAAATACCCATCGAAGCCCGCGATGCAGACCAAGTCCAACGATAGGGTGAAGAGTTCGTCGAGCTCGATTTCCGCACGCCGCCGTGCCTGCATCGCCTGCGACAAATCCGAAACGCTGCGGCGCAATTCAAACTGCGTCACCACTAGCCGGCTCAGTGCCCTCAGTGCTTCTCGCTGCTCCGGTGAAAGGTCGCGCGGGACCCGATCGACTACACAGAGCGTTCCCAATGCGTGCCCCTCTTGCGTCAGCAGCGGCGCACCCGCATAGAAACGGACGTTTGGCTCGCCCAGCACCAGAGGGTTGCTGCGAAATCTCTCATCCTCCAGCGCATCTGGCACTACCAGCACATCCGGCTGCAGAATTGCGTGCGCGCAAAAAGCCACTTCACGCGGCGTCTCGGCAGCCTCGATCCCCACCCGCGATTTGAACCATTGCCGATCCGCGTCCACCAGGCTCACCAGGGCGATTGGTGTGCCGCAGATCAGTGCCGCCAGTCGCGTCAGGTCGTCGAACTCCTGCTCTGGCAACGTGTCCAGGATGGCGTAGCGATGAAGAGTTTCGAGTCGTGCGGCTTCGCTCGGGGGTAGGGGTGCCTTCATGGTAGGCGGGGAGGACCCGGCTGCGCGCCATCTTATGACCACGGCGTTTGCCAAGTCAACGAGAGGCAAACAGTTCGCGCGATTTAACCGCCGAGCTTCTCATCAAGCCATTCACTGATCCGCGCCAGCGCCTGGTGCAGAATTTCCTGACTGCCGCCGAACCCGATCCTGATATGCGATTCGATTCCCAGTTGCTCGCCCGGCACAATCAGCACGCCCTTCTTGGAGCGGAGTTCTTCGGCCATCTCCGCCGAGTTCCATCCCTTGCGCAGTCCCGCCCACGCGATCGCCCCGGCTCGCGGTGCAACGTGTGAAAATATCTCACCGTTTATATCCAGCCAGTTGCGCAGTCGCGGATAGTTCCTGTTTATATACTTCCGCGTGCGGTTCAATATCCACTCGCGCCGCCTCGGCTCGAGCGCTATCGACGCGAGCCGGTCGGTCATCATTGATGGCCCGATGCTCGTGTAGTCGTGATAACCCCACAGCCGCTCGACCAGGTCCGGCGGGCCAACCACCCATCCCGTGCGCAATCCCGGCAAGCTGTACGCCTTCGACAGCCCTGCGGTGCAAATGATTCGATCGTAACTGCCCCAGATGCTCGTCGTGATCGGCCCATCCATCTCCGCGCCGCGATAGATTTCATCCGCGAGAATCCATGCGCCCACTTTCGCAGCCGCTGCCACGATAGCGTCGCGTTCTTCTTTGCGTAGTACCGAGCCAGTTGGGTTATTAGGATTGCAAATTGCCACCAGGCGCGTCTTCGGAGTGAACAGCCGCGGCAATTCGTCGAGATCAATTCCCCAGTCGAGTTTCTCTCGCAGCCACAATGGTTTTACGGTCGCACCGAACGCCCGCGCCAGCCCCGCGATTTGCATGTAATTGGGAAGCATGAACACCACTTCGTCGCCCGGCTCGACAAGCGCCCACGTGGAAATGAAGTTCGCCTCCGACCCCCCGCAGGTGACCAGCACGTTTTCCACGGCTGCGCCCTGATACATTTCGGCAATCTTTCCGCGCAGCTCCTCGCTTCCGTTCGACTGCGGATAACCCTGCCGCACCTCCAACACTTCTCGCAGCACGTCCATATCCGGCACCAGCTCCGCTGTGGTCAGCGGATGGATGCCACTCTCGGATATATTCAGCTCGACAATGTTTTCCCAGATGGACTGCCAGCGTTCGAGTTCAAACGGTTGCACTTGCATTAGGTAAGCCTCGGAAATGAGATGCGCAGCACGCGTTTGGTGTGCCCATGAAATGTATGCGAAGTCACGCCCATCTCAAAATTATTTCAGCACCTTGGCGATTGCGTTCGCGCGCTCCCTCGCGAGACAATAGCCCGCGGCGACGGCTGAGTTGTGAGGTGATAGGTGAAGCGGCGAATCAATTTTCTTGCACTACTTCTTGCGCTCACATTTCTCGCACGGGCAAATGACCAGTCGCTCGCGCAAACTGCCGACTCCGAAAGTTCGGCCGTCGCGGGACCACAATCAGGCTCGTTCAGCTTCGCCGTTTCAGGCGATTCTAGAAATTGTGGCGCTGTCGTTATGCCCGCGATCGCTGCGGGCGTGCAAAAAAGCGGCGCATCCTTTTATTGGCATCTGGGCGATTTTCGCGCCATCCACAATTTCGATGAGGACATCCAGCACCAGCCTGAACACTTGGCCAGGCCAATCACCATCAGCGATTACGAACAGCTTGCCTGGGACGACTTCCTGCAAAATCAAATCGCTCCCTTCGGCCGATTTCCGGTTTTCCTCGGCATCGGCAATCACGAAACGATTCCCCCGAAAACCCGCGAGCAATACATCATCCAATTTGCTGACTGGCTCGAGCAGCAGCCGTTGCGCAATCAGCGGCTTCATGATGATCCGAACGATCACAAACTCAAAACTTACTACCACTGGATCGTGGGTGGCGTGGAGTTCATCAACCTTGACAACGCAACCGAAGATCAATTCGATTCGAGTCAGCTCAACTGGTTCGAGAAAATCCTCCTCGCGGATTTATCGAATCCTCAAATTAAGACCATCGTCGTCGGCATGCACGAAGCGCTCCCCGAAAGCATCTCCAAGGGGCACAGCATGAATCAATTCGCTGTCGGAACGGAGAGCGGCCGGCGCGTCTACACGGATTTGCTGAAGGCGCAGAACGACGCGCACAAGCATGTTTACATTCTGGCCAGCCACTCGCACTACTTCATGGACGGCATTTTCAACACCGACTATTGGCGCGCCAACGGCGGAGTTCTGCCGGGATGGATCGTCGGCACCGCCGGCGCTGTGCGCTACCCTCTGCCGCCGGATTCATCGAATGCGCGCGCTGCAGAAACAAACGTGTATGGCTTTCTGCTCGGCACTGTGAACACGAACGGCGAAATTCGTTTCGCGTTTCAGCGTGTTAACGAACCGGACGTGCCCGCTTCCGTCGTTGAGCGATACAAACCTGAATTTGTTCACTGGTGCTTTGACAAGAATTCTCAGGCAAAATAGCGCGCACATTTTCCAAGGAGGAACTCCACATGGCTTCACCGACCGGGCAATCACAGCCAAACCCCGCGTTGATATTCGAGACGCTCAACGCCTATCAGCGAACCGCGGCGCTCAAAGCGGCGATCGAACTCGATCTCTTCACTGCGATCGGTGAGGGCGCAAAAACATCCGCTGCGCTCGCGAAGCGCTGCCAGGCTGCGGAACGAGGGATGCGCATTCTCTGCGATTACCTCGTCATCATCGGCTTCCTGACGAAGAGCGGCCAGCAGTACGGCCTGACAAATGATGCAGCAGTTTTCCTGGATCGCCGCTCGCCTGCCTACATGGGCTCGGTTGCGGGCTTTCTCACAATGCCCGAACTAATGGAAACCTCGAAAGATTTGACCGCGGTCGTGCGCAAAGGCGGCACGCTCGTGCGCGACCACGGCACCGTCGAGCCGAGCGATCCCAAATGGGTGGAATTCGCGCGATCCATGGCGCCGATGATGATTCCAGCAGCGGAGGC
>Ga0307469_10000284_pt1 | contig 19289 bp, 19 predicted proteins | sample atmos_gasesAM2C__FD_203084 | JGI IMG/M metagenome (GOLD analysis project Ga0307469, IMG submission 203084) | Hardwood forest soil microbial communities from Morgan-Monroe State Forest, Indiana, United States - atmos_gasesAM2C_515 | ecosystem: Environmental > Terrestrial > Soil > Temperate...
CCTCGTCGTTTGCTGCGGCTGAGGTCAACACCCTTCTTATCGATTGCGACCCGCAATCGAATGCCTCGAGCGGCTTGGGCCTAGTCAAGGATCCCGAGCGCATCAACACCTATCACCTTCTTATGGGGGCGGCCTCGGCCGAGGAAGCGTTGCAGCCTACTGAGCTTGAGCAGCTCTGGATCATTCCCTCGCACAAGAATCTGATTGGCGCGAACCTTGAGCTGGTCGAGAGCGAACGGCGCGAGTACCGCCTGCGCGATGTGCTCGCACCCTTGCGCGACCGGTTCCAGTTCATCGTGCTGGATTGTCCTCCAGCGCTGGATCTCTTGACTCTGAATGCGCTCGTTGCGGCGGACTCGGTGTTGATCCCGATGCAGGCGGAGTACTTTGCGCTTGAGGGCATCAGCGAACTGCTCGATACGATCGAGCGGATCCGTGCCGCGTTGAATCCTGAGCTCGCGATTGAAGGCGTCGTGCTCACGATGCTGGATGACCGCACCAGCCTTGCGAAGCAGGTCATGGCAGAGCTTCGGAAATATTTTGGGGACAAGTTGTGCGCGACTTCGATCCCGCGAAATATTCGACTGGCTGAGGCGCCGAGCCATGGAAAGCCGGCTCTGCTTTATGACGTGCGGTCGCGGGGGGCGGAGAGTTACATCCGACTGGCCAAGGAGATCATCGCGCATTATTTTGCCCAGGCGGAGGCGGCGAGCGAGCCGAAGACAGAGGAAGCCCAGGCAGTCGAGCCGCCCGCGCAGACTGTCGCAGTACAGGACGCCGCGGCGCAGGAGGTTGTGGCCACTCAGGAGTCGGCTTCTGCGGAGACGCCGGGGGCCGAAGAAGATGGGCCGACGGCCGTGGATGACATGGGGAAGACAGCTTAGATCGATGGCCGTCTATATTTATTATTATCGATGTTTGTGAAAGGTTGTAAGCTTCGATTTATGCGTTACGGGCTATCGGTGTGCGTTGGCTTTAAGAAAAGCGGCGTCTGCGGGGGCTCGATTTGGCGGACGTTTTTCGGCACGCCTTACGGCGTGCCCGGATGCGAGTGATAGACGCTCAGAGGGTAGCTCCCGTGATCGGTTCGGCCAGACGATGCGGACAGGAGTGTCCGCGCCACACGGCACAGCGCCAGGGCCGTACAGACCGAGCTGAGTCTGCGGGTACCGAAATGCTTAGCTTGTAGCGTTGTTCGTTCCAGGGAGACGAAAAAGAGAAATGACAATCGCAGCGGATAAAACGGGGGCGCAGACGGGAAGCACACAAGCGGAGTCGTCCAAAGCGGGCACTGGTCCTGCTGCGGAAGCTCCGGGTTCTTCGCGGCCCGTGTTGGCGCATGATAAACGGCGGGCACTTGGACGCGGGTTGGAGTCGTTGTTGCCGGGGCCTCGTCCGGCGAGCGCTGCGGGCGGCCCTTCTACGCCCAGCGGTCCGGCCGCGGGGATTTCTTCTGCCGCGTCGGGTGCTTCTTCTGGAGATGCGGCCAGCGCGAACATTTTCGGAACGGGTGCCGGCATCGCCGTTCCAGGAGTAATTGCTGATCTTCAGGCGCAGGCGTCGCGGAGGCAGGCAGACGGGCACGCGGTTCTCGATCTCGCGATTGAGACGATCGATGTCAATCCCCACCAGACGCGCAGCTGGACGCAGTGGGAAATTGATTCGCTCGAAGAACTCACTGACTCGATCAAGGCGCAAGGCGTGTTGCAGCCGGTCACGGTGCGTCCGGGGAAGGACGGGCATTACTTCCTGATCACGGGCGAGCGCCGCGTGCGCGCGTCGAAGATGGCGGGAAAGACGACGGTCCCGGCCATCGTGCGCGTGGTGTCGGAGCAGCAGGCGGCCGAGATGACGGTGATCGAGAACCTGCAGCGGCGCGACCTGAACTGCATCGACCTGGCGCGGGCGTACATCATGCTGAGCCAGGATTTTGGCATGACGCAAGACCAGATCGGGCAGCGCGTCGGGATCGCTCGGGAATCGGTGTCGAACTACATGCGGCTGGCGAAGCTGCCGAAATCGGTGCAGCAGTTCCTGCAAAACGGCGACCTGGATTTCAGCCACGCGCGCATTCTTCTGAACCTGGAAGATCCAGATGTGCTGGAGCGGGTGGCGCACAAGGCGGCGCATGAGGAATGGTCGGTCGACAAGCTGGAACACTTCGTGCTGTTCGATCCGAGCATGTTCGGTGCGAAGAAGAAAGAAACGAAAGGTGGCGGCGGGGCGCGCTGGGTGGATCCGAACGTGCGCGCGGCGCAACGCGACCTGGAGCGGATTCTGGCGGTAAAGGTGCGGATTCGTGATCGCAAGGGCAAGGGGAAGATCACCCTGGAATATGCGACGCTCGAGGATTTCGATCGGGTGGTGGGGATGTTGAAGGGGAAAGGGTAGTCGTTGGTCCGTAGTCGTTGGTCGTTGGCGAAGCGTTATTTGGGGGCGCGCTCTTGGTGCGCGACTTGATTTGGCCTCGCTACCGGGGCTTGCGGGCTCACGCCCGCTGCGCCGGGTGCCGTCCCTGTGGGACTCGCTCGTTGTGGGCGCTTTACCGGGCTTACGCCCGGGGCTACATGCTCTCGCGGTTTTCGCGGCTTTCAAAACCCCCGCTTTTTAATTTTGCCTAGCATCCGCGGCGAGTTTCCCGGCGGCGGCTTCGATTCTCCTGTTTCCCTGTCTATCTCCTTTTCGCGCACAGGAGTGTGCGCGCGACATTTAGAATGCGGCTAACGCACATGCATGGGGCACACCGGCAGGTGAGATGGAATATTTAATCGGTTTGATACTTTCCTTGGCGGTGGCTGGGTTTGCTACAGTGATCGGGTTTGACCGCGAGCGCGTTTTTTATCCCACCGTGCTGATCGTGATCGCCTCCTATTATGTTTTATTCGCAGCTGCGGGCGCTTCTGCGCATACGCTCCTGATTGAAGTCGCGATCGCTAGTTGCTTTTTGCTGGTTGCGGTGCTCGGCTTCAAGAAGAGTTTCTGGATTATCCCCGGGGCCTTGGTCGGTCACGGAGTGTTCGACTTTTTTCATCGGTTCTTCATCGACAATCCGGGTGTGCCGCGTTGGTGGCCGGGTTTTTGCCTGGCCTTTGATGGGGTTCTTGCGGCGTGGTTGGTGGTGCGGCTCCGGAAATATCCGATGGCAGGCTGAGAGCTGGGGTCCAGTCGGGCTGTTGTTGTCCCGGGGGCTCGCGGGCTTACGCCCGCTGCGCGGAGTGCCGTCCCTACGGGACTCGCTCGTTGTATTGCGCTTACCCCCGGCTTACGCCCGGGGCTAAATTCTGTCACCGCCTTCGCGGCTTCGCGTAGGGATGCTTCGCGGCTTACATCCTGATGCGAACCGTTGTGGGCTCGTTCTCTCTGCCTACTCCGGGAACAACTCTCAAGAGTGAGCAATTCTGACCATTCCCTTGGTCTGCCCGGGGCATACGATTCCCGCTGAAAAGGCCCGTCAAAAAGGAGCTCCCCGAATGAAGCGAATTCTCGCGATTGCGTTGCTGTGTGTACCGATGGTGCTGGTCATCGGCAGCCAGGCTAAGGAAGTCCCGGACGATGTTCAACAGGCTCTGATTGCGCTCGACAAAGAGTGGGGCCAAACCGCAGGCGATACCGCCAAGCTCGACAAAATTATCGGCGATCATGTGCTGGCGATCGGGCCCAAGGGCGAAGCGCAAGACAAGCAGCAGCTGGTAACGGCCAATGCCACCGTCGCCGCCGGTGTGACGAACGCCACGTACACGCCCGACGAATACAAGTTCGAGATGCTCAGCTCCGATGTGGTGGCGATGACGCACCGCGGTACGACCAAGGGCATGAAGGATGGCAAGGAAGTGACGGAGTCGCACCGCAGCCTACACGTCTTCCAGAAGAACGGTGGCAAGTGGCAGGTGGTGGCCAACGCGCAGTTGCCGATCGAGTAGGCAGTCGTCGGTCGTCCGTGTGCAGTCACAACATAGGATAGAGCCCAAGGGGGGATGAAGTCGTGGAATCCCACCCTAACGTCGCAAAAGGCGCGACGTTAGGATGGGCCACCCGGCGTGCAAAAGAGCGGATGCGAACCTGGGGCACCGACGGTTGCTGACCGCAACCGTACGGAAAGAATCGTGCCTGCGAGTTGCGGAAAGACTCGCGCCGCACTAGAATGCGCGCGCCTCCAAAAACAGTTTGTGAAGTGTGTTATGTGTTCCCCACATAGGAGAAAAACTATGAAAACAAGAACGGTCTTAATGGCAGTGCTGGTGTGCCTGGTGTGTGTGACGATGTCGTTCGCACAAAGCCCCGCAATGGGAACCTGGAAGCTGAATGAAGCGAAGTCGAAGATCCCGGCGGGCGCCCCCAAGAACACGACGGTGGTGTACGAGGCGGCGGGTGACAACGTGAAAGTGACTGTGGACGGAGTCGACGGGCAAGGCAAGCCCGCGCATAACGAGTGGACGGGCAAGTTTGACGGCAAAGATTATCCGGTCACCGGCGATACCGCGTCGGACGTACGCTCCTACAAGCAGATCAACGACCATACGTTGGAGTTGACCGCCAAGAAAGGCGACAAGGTCACCATCGAAGGAAAGATCACGATCTCCGCGGACGGCAAAACTCGAACCGTTCACGCTACTGGGACCGATCCGTCGGGCAAGAAGGTTAAGACCGAGGGCGTGTACGACAAGCAGTGAGTGCAGTCGTCCGTCTTCAGTCGCCAGTCTCTAGATGTTCGACTATGGCTGCGCTGATGGAAATGGAAGCCCTGCTCGGGTGAGTGGGGCTTTTTCTTTACGCTCGGGATTTCGCACGGAGAAGATCCCAAGAGGGATGGCGTGGCGGAATCCCACGTTTCGAAAAGCGCGAAACGGGGGGCACCCGGCTATCCCGTCTGCGACCCGTGTATCGTTGTGCTAACCTTTTGGCCCTTCCCGGGAACAACTTCGCATTTAAGGAGAATGGCGATGAGAATCTGGCCCCTTCTTGTTGTGGTGTTGGTGAGTGTCGTGGGATTGACGGGCGTGGCGGCGGTGGCGCAGAGCGGGCCTTGCACGGAGCAGGCGATCAAGGCGCTAGCCGGGGCGCATGAGTCCGACAATGTGTCGACCGACGATGTGTACTTCTTCTCCGGCGCGCTGGAAAAGCCGGTGGTCGGCAAAGCTGCTTACGACGACGCATTTAAAGAAGTGGATGCCACTCGCAAGAATCACAAGCAGAGTGACGATCATGTGGATCGGCTGGTGGTGGCTCCGTCGGGGGACATGGCCTACGAGTACGGGACGTCACATATCTCGTTCGATCACGAGAAACAGCATGTAGAGTTCACGGCGGCTTACCTGCGGGTGTGGAAGGCGTCGGGTAAGGAGTGCAAGATCGCGGCCATGATGGCGCAGCCGGAAGGGGAACGGTAGGGGCGGCGATCTCGATGTTGAGAACAGTCCCCAGGCTAGCGTCCAAAGAGCGGACGCGAACCTGGGGCACCCATTTCATTCGTGGACATTCGTCTGCGGCGTGCGGGCTGGTGCGACTTAGCGACACCCTCTACAATCTGCCTGCCTTGGGTTGGATGAGTCGACTCGTCTTTAACTTTCTGCTGGAAAATTTCTTGTTCTGGAGAACGCGATGCTTCGATCGTTGGCGGTGCGGTTGGCTGTCTTGGCTGTGGTGCTGGCTTCGGCCTTGTCGTCGGTCGCGCAGTATACGGATTCGGCGGCTGTGAATGAGTTGGGTGGGCCTGCTGAATTTGCCCGGCGGCGGGCGGAACTGGCTAAGCAGCTGAAGTCCGGGTATCTGATCTTGTTTGCTCGGAAGACTTTGCCTGAGGCCGTGCACTATCGCGAGGACAACGACTTTTTTTATTACACGGGGATTTCGGATCCGGGGGCGGTGTTGGTGATGGATTGCGCGAAGGGGAGCGCGATGTTGTTTGAGCCGGAACAGTCTTCGCATACCAAGCAGATTTATGGTGCGAATGTGTTGTCGTTGTCTGCGGAGGAGCGCAAGAAGCTTGGGTTCGAGACGGTGATGCCTTTGGGCACGCTCGACCGCTTGCTGGCTTACGGGTTGATGCGGAGTGATTCTTCGGACGTGTGGGTGCGGCTTTCGTTTGCAGACAAGGCGGATGGGGCGCGTCCGGAGACGGGCGGGGATTATGCGGAGGAGTATGCGCATCCGTATGGGGATCCGACGCCGGGGGACCGGGCGGCGCTGGCGAAGTTGGCGGAGCGGTATCCGATGGCGCATTTAAAGGATGCGACTCCGTTTATCGATGCGATGCGAAATATCAAAACGCCGCAGGAGATTGTGGTGCTACTGAAGAATGGGGCGCTGAGCGCGGAGGGAATCAAGCAGGGGATCGCGCATGCGAAGGCGGGCATGTACGAGTACCAGATCGAGGCGCAGGCGGATTTTGTGTTTCGGAATGGCGGCGCGTCAGGGTGGGCGTACCCGGCGATCGTGGGGACGGGAGAGAACATCAACACGTGGCATTACTTCAGCGACCGGCGGCAGATTCAGGCGGGCGATTTGGTGGTGTTCGACTTTGCGGCGGACCTCGACCACATGGCGATGGATATTACCCGGACGTTTAATGTCGGCGGGAAGTTTACCGAGGAGCAGGCGAAGTGGTATGCGGTCGATCTGGAGTGTCAGAAGGCCGTGATCGCGATGCTGAAGCCGGGGAACACCTACGAGCAGGCCGCGGATGCGGGGAAGGCGGTGTTTGCCAAGGCCGGGATCGAGAAGCAGTGGCTGGGATTTCCGGGACACTTTGTCGGGCTGGCGACGCATGACGTTTTGGCGACGAGGGGTCCGATCAAGGCGGGGCAAGTGGTGACGGTGGAGCCGATCGTGGAGTTTCCGGAGAAGAAGATGCACTTCCGGGTGGAGGACACGATCCTGGTGACGGAGGCGGGGCCGGAGAATTTGTCGGCAGGGGTGGTGAAGGAGATGGGAGAGGTGGAGAAGCTGGTGGGGAGCGCTAAGTAGCGCAAGCGGTGTTCCGTCGGTCTTGGGTTGGTCGGGATCAGATGTTATGCACCCGAATCGAACTGGCCTACATCCTTATGGAGCGGAACTGGTACGCTTTGCGATGCGTATGCATCTCAAGACCGGGTCCTCGACTCTGGGTGCAGTCCGGAGGTCTCTCCGCATGAAACACAACAGCCTTGCCCTGTTTGTTGCGACGATGATGTTGACGTCAGCGTTGCAGGCGAGAACGACACGACCACAAACGAATGCCAGCGGTCCGCGGGACGAGGGGGCGGTGCGGGAAATTGTCGACCTGGAGCGGCAGGCGAAGGAAGCGGCGCTGCATCGGGACGCGGCATTTTCGGAGCGTACGCTGGCGGACGACTACGTGGCAATCAGTCCGCTGGGGCAGGTGATCGGGAAAGCGGAGACGGTGGCCGCGCGGAAGACGGCGCAGTTGCGCTATGACTCGATCGAGGTCACGGACATGGTGGTCCGGTTATATGGCAGCACGGCGGTGGTGACGGCCCGGGCCGATGTGCGCGGCAAGGAGTTGGGCGAAGAATTCAGCGGGCCGTACCGGTTCACGCGGGTTTGGGTCCGGCGAAATGGACACTGGCAGACGGTAAGTTATCAGGCGACGGTGACACGGTAAGGGACGCTCGCTCGAAACAAGCCGCAGTAATCAAATGCCACAACCGCACAGCCGGGGCCGGCCATGCCTCGTGGATTTGGTCGATCTACGGCATTTGAAGTAACGGGCGGTACTCGGGCTTGTGCTCGGCGGGGTCTTGATCGGTTAAGAGGCCGGCGGCGATGCGCAGGGCTTCCACTTCTTTGCGGACGCGCAAAATCTCTTCTTCCTTCGCGCGCAAAACTTCCTCGATCGATTTCATGCGAAATCCTTGCGGTGGGCTGGAATTGGGAGCAACTACTCCACCATTGAGGAAGAATCTACGCCCGGAGTGGCGCCATTGGTACGTCTCAGAAGTACATGGGGCGGGGTTTAGTGGCCGGTATGGTAAGGGTGGCGGTTCAAGATCGTGAATGCCCGGTAAACCTGCTCCAGCAAGACGATGCGGGCCAGTTCGTGGACGAGCGTCATTTTGCCGAGGGAGAGAGAGGTGGCGGCGGATTTGTGGGTTTCGTCGGAAAAGCCGTCGGCGGGGCCAATGGCCAGGACAAGGGGTTGGGGGTTGCGATCCTGATGATTTTGGAGAAACTGGGCGAATTCCTCGGAAGAGAGCTGCTTTCCCCGGGAGTCGAGGAGAACGATGGTGTGGGCGGGGCGCGTGCCGCTCTTGTCGCGGAGTTTGAGGAGGGCTGTCTCGTTTGGGAGGGTGAGGGCTTCGACGTCGGCGTAGAGGGAGATTCGCTTGAGGTAGTCGTCGGTGAGGGATCGGATGGCGGGGGATTTCGTTTTGCCGATCCAGGCTATTTTTAGTTTCACTGGAGAGATTTAACCACAGAGGACACAAGGGGGCACGGAGGAACAGGGGATTCTTTTGACAACTCACCGGGCAGGTTGCTCGCTAGGCTCGCTCGTCGAGTGAAACGAACTCTGATCCTCTTGTTGGAGGGGGACGGCGATCCTTTAACCGCGAAGATCGCGAAGAACGGCCGCGAAGGGCGCTAAGAAGAACTTTTCTGGGTTGGTGCGAGCGCGGCTAGGGTTTTTGGGCGGAGGCGAGGATGATAGTCGCGCCAAATTCGATCGCGCCGTTTCTTTCATATTGACGGACGGCGGCATGGACTTCCGCGTTAATTTTGGGCCACTGATCTGACGACACTTTTTTCAGCAGAGGCAGGAATGGAGTGGCGACGGCCTGTTGCTGCTCCCAGGCTTCTTCGACGGGGCCGGGCCACGTCCAGGGAACGGTGCGGGTTTGTTCTTGTGGACTTGTGAATCCATTCTTGCTGAGCGCATTCGACAGGCTACCCGGTTCGGAAAAACGGAAGGGGTCGGGACCTCCGGGGGCGAGCAGCGGGCCTCCGATGTGGCGATGAACGATTCCGATGGTAGCGGCGAAATAGGGTTGCTCTTTCGGTCCCCAGGCAGCGAAGCAGGCGCGGGCGCCCGGTTTGAGCACGCGATGAAGTTCGCGGAGCGCGCGGTCGATGTCGGGAAAGAACATCACGCCGAAGCGCGAGGTGGCGAGATCAAATTGCTGGTTGGGAAACGGGAGTTGCTGGGCGTCGGCTTGCTGCGTAGTGAAGTTGGTGAGCCCGCGCCGGCTGCCTCGGTCGGCGGCGATGGCGAGGAGGTCGGCGCTCAGATCGAGAGCAGTGACATGGCCGGTGGGCGCGATGCGGGTGGCCATCGTGATGGCGGGCTCGCCGGTGCCGCTGGCGAGATCGAGGATGTGCATGCCGGGTTTGGGCCGCGCGTAGTCGACCAGGGCATCGGTGACATCGCGGCCCATGGCGGCGGACTTGGCCTTCCACTTTTCTGCGGCGCTGAGGCGGAAGGAGGTACCCCAGTCGGGTTTGGTTTCGGGTGCTTGGGTCATTCTCGCTTTCAGCTCGGGAAGAATTTTAAGCGCAGCGTCGGAGAAGCCTCGCGGGAAAACCTGTAACCGCTAAGGGCGCGAAGAACGGCCGCCAAGTGCGCAAAGAGAGGCGACCGTTGTTCATCGGCACGACTAGGCCCTCTTTTTTCTCGCTGGAGCCGGCGTGGTGGTGCGTTTCTTTACGACTCGCTTGGGAGCGGTTTTCAGGTCGGCGGGTTCGAGACGCTTGGCGGACTTCCAGAGGCGTTCGAGTTCGTAGTAGCGGCGGGCTTTCTCCGCGAAAACGTGGACCACGAAGTCTACGTAGTCCAGCAGAACCCATTCCGCTTGCCGGTAGCCTTCGACGTGGGAGGGGTACAGTCCGGCTTTCTTGAGGCGGAGTTCGACCTCGTCAGCGATGGCCTGGATTTGCCGCGGGTTGGTGCCGCTGCAGACCACGAAGTAGTCGGTGAAGGCGCCGGAATCTTTTTCCAGTTCGAGGATGGAGATTTCTTCGGCCTTTTTTTCCTGGCAGGCGGTGATGGCTTCGGAGACTTGGCGGCGGGTTTCGTTGATTTTCATGAACTAGTCGTTGGTTGTTGGACCCTGGTCGTTGGCTTGGATGATTGTAAATGAGGCGGGGATTCGGGGTTCCACAGGCTCTTGGCAGGGGCGGCGAGTTGCATGGTTTCTCGCAGGAATTCTTAACCACAGAGGACACGGAGGAACACGGAGCTTTTCGGCCTTGCTTCATTCCCGTGGCCTGGTTCGGAGTGCGGGGGGAGATAGCGCGGCAGCTGTTTGCGGCTTCGCGCGAGGGAGGTGGCTTACTGGCTGCTTTTATACAGGTCGCACTTCTTGATGTAGTCGGCGACGGCGGGGTCGACGAATTTACCGAGCGGCTTGCCGCCGGCTACGGCTTCGCGGATCGCGGTGGCGGAGATGGCGTGGTGGAGGCCGTCGAGCACGTGAACGGTGGCGCCGTTGAGGACGAGATCACCGCGGGCGGGCTGCTTCTCGAAGGGCTTGGTGATGTGAGCGGCCGGGCGAAGTTTTTCGGGGAGCGAATTGGCGACGTCGGCGAGGGAATATCCAGGGCGGCTGGAAACGATGAACTCGCAGAGTGCGAAGAGTTCTTCAGCTTCGCGCCACTGGGCAATGTCGCGAAAGGCGTCGATGCCGATCAGAAAAAAGATCTGGTCAATTTTCTTCAAAGATTGTTGGAGGCGGCGAAGCGTGTCGACGGTGTAGTTGGCGTCGGGGAGCTTGGCGGCCTTGGAGGAGACGGAAACACTTTTCGACGGTGGGACGGGATGTTCCGCGGGGGCTTCGAGCAAGGAGGGGACCAGAGCTTTATCGGCGGCGGTGGCGAGCGCCAGCATGGCGTAGCGATGGGCAAAGGCGGACAGCGGCTGCCGCTGTTTGTGCGGAGGGATATTGGCGGGGACAAAGAGCACGCGGGTGAGTCCGAATTTTTCGCGCGCGGCCTGGGCGAGGGCGATATGGCCGCGATGAATGGGATCAAAGGTGCCGCCGAAGAGTCCGATCTTCATGCCCGTCCTTCCGGAGTTCGCCCGCTAGTCTCACGATTTTGGCGGACTGTTGCAAGTCTTTGTTCCTCTATTTGCGGAAGGCGCGGGAGGGAGCGTATGCTGGCGCAACTCGCAGGATGTACCACTCCGATTTTTATGCCGCTACTCGTTGGCACGAATCTGGCCCGAGGACCGATGTCCATTAGGACACGGGCCGATCGGGCTCTGCTGGTTGCACTGCTGTAACTCGCCGCTTTCTTCTTGCGGCTCTAAGATTTACTTGTATGCGACAGAGCCTCCCCCTTCTTCGCACTCGTGTCGTTCCGCCTGCGCGGGATCCCATCCTGCGCTACGGCGTCGCGGTGCTTAGTACCACCCTGGCCCTGATCCCTGCACTGTTGTTTTCGGATATCGCAGAAAGCCGCCTGGCGGTCTTCGCGGTCGCGGTCATGGTCAGCGCGTGGTATGGCGGATGGAAGCCTGGGCTGGTCGCAACTTCCTTTGCGTTGACGGTGAGCGCGTACTACTCGCTCGCGGGTCCGCACACTCCCACGGAGTACCGGCAGGCGGTGACACGGCTCGCGTTGTTTGTCACGGTCGCCGTGCTGATTTGCTGGTTCAATGCGGCACTGCGCGCGGCGCAGGAAGGATTGCGCCGATCGGAGAGCAACTTCCGTTCGCTGGTGACGAATGCTCCCTATGGAATCTGCCGGTGCGATTCTCTGGGACACCTGGTGGATGTGAATCCCGCGCTGGTCGCGTCCCTCGGCTATGCCTCGGCGGCGGAACTGATTGGGCGCAACCTGAGCACACTGTATGCGGACGGACAGCAGTGGTTTGTGCTGGCTGACTACCTGCGCACTCAGAAAGAGTTCCAGGGGGTGGATTGCGAATGGGTGCGGAAGGACGGATCGACGACCGCGATGCGCCTGTCGGGACGCGCGATCAGCGATGAGAAGAAAAACGTCAGCTTCGAAATTTTCACGGAGGACGTGACCGAGCGGCGGGCGCTGGAGCAGCAACTGCGGCAGTCGCAGAAGATGGAAGCGATCGGACGGCTGGCCGGGGGCATCGCGCACGACTTCAACAACCTGCTGATGGTGATCTCCGGGTATTCGGAGTTCCTGTTGGACCGCCTGGGGCCGGATCCGGCGCTGCGCGGTCCCGCGAAAGAAATTTCCACGGCGGCGGAACGCGCAACCTCACTGACGCGCCAGTTGCTGGCCTTCAGCCGCAAACAGATGCTGGCTCCGAAGGTTCTGGACCTGAACGCGGTGGTCACCGAAAACCTGAAGATGCTGACGCGCCTGATCGGGGAAGACATCGACCTGGTGATGATTCCCGGATCGGAGTTGGGCGCAGTGAAAGCGGACCCGGGACAGATCGAGCAGGTCATTCTGAACCTGGCGGTGAATGCGCGCGACGCGATGCCGCAGGGCGGCCGGCTCACCATTGAGACCGGGAATGTGACGCTGGACGAAGCCTATGCTCGTTTGCACGCGCCGGTTCAGCCGGGCGATTACACGATGCTCGCGATCACGGACACAGGCGTTGGGATGGACAGCGACACCCAATCGCATATTTTTGAACCGTTCTTCACGACGAAAGGTCCGAAGGGAACAGGCCTGGGGTTGTCGACGGTGTATGGGATCGTGAAGCAGAGCGGGGGCTACATCTGGGTATATAGCGAGCCGGGCAACGGAACCTCATTCAAGATTTATATGCCGCACGTCACCGTGGAAGATGTGGCGGCGGTGGAGCAGCCGGCAGCAGCGCCGGCCGCTGCGCCTGTGGACGCAGCGCATGAAACTGTTCTGGTGGTGGAGGACGAAGTCAACCTTCGCCGCCTGACCCGCCAATTTCTGGAGAACCAGGGTTACACAGTGCTGGAGGCCGCGGATGGCGCGGCGGCCGTGCAGATCTGCGTGGCTCACCAGGGAATCATTCACCTGCTGTTGACGGACGTCATCATGCCGGGAATGAATGGACGGGAACTCGCACAACGCGTTTCTGAAATACGTCCGAACATGAAAGTGCTGTACATGTCGGGGTACACGGAAAACGCAATCGGCCACAACGGCACGCTGGATGCGGGCATCACGCTCCTCCAGAAGCCCTTTACCCTGCACGCACTGAAGGCGAAGGTGCGTGAGGTGCTGGACCAATCCAGGCTCCCCCAGGAGGTTGCTATGTCTGCTCGAGCAGTAATTGGCTCCGAGGCCCGAGTGCCTCGGGACAAAGTTCCCCGTTTCCGCGCGCAGCGCTTCAATCTGCATCTGCCGCTGCGTTACCGGCAAGTGGGCGAAGAAGGATGGCGGCAAGGAACGACGGCGAATATCAGTCGCTCCGGACTTCTCTTCGAGGCCGAAGAAGTCCTGCAGCCCAACGTTCAACTGGAAATCAACCTGGTGTTGCCGGCAGAGATTGCCGGGCTCAGTCCAACCGAAGTGGTTTGCCGTGGAGAAGTGGTGCGCTCCGTGGAGTTGGAAGGAGCGGCGACGAGTCCGGCGCTGGCAGCGAAAATCCTCCAGTATCACTTTCAGCACGGAACTCGTGTTTCGGAAGCGTAAGTAGCGAGACGGCTGGCGCAATGCCGGTCGGGCCGGGCGCTGCGCTCGGCGAATTTCTCCCAGGTTCTGCGGTGAGTGGGCCACGCTCGCCGCGGTGAGGTTCGCGAGAGTTTCCGCGGGATTACATTTCCTTGGGCAATTCCAGAGGTGATAGTCGCCTTGGCTTGCGGGCTGGCGCCCGCTCCGCTGGGTGTCGCGCCTACAGGGCTTACTCATTCGGTGAGCGTACCCCGAGCTTACGCCCGGGGTTATCCTGTGCCGCCGCTGCGCGGCTCTTTCTTGAACGGTGCTCCTGTGTAGTCTCCTCCGAGAGTGCGGGGGCTCGGTTGATTTTCCGATTGGGCTTTACGTTGTGTTTTCGGGCATGGGAACGTGCTCGCAGGCTGAGAGCGGTTCCAGGTACATCTTCATTGGGCAATTCCAGAAGATTGGCGATTTTTAGTATCGCCTGGCGGCGATTCGCTGGGCTTGCGGGCTGGCGCCCGCTGCGCTGGCGCTCTTACATTTCCGGATGTCTAGTTCACGCTGTCGGTGCCGATGGGCTGGTACTTGTACTGCTTGCCGTCCCAGAACACTACCGAATCGCCGGCGCTGGCGTCGGCTTCCACGGCATAGATCGCGTTGACTTGCCTCTTGCGTAATTGCAGACGCTTCACCGCGATCCGTTTGAGGGGCAAATTGATGATGACGAACTTCGCCTTGGGTGTTTCTGCCCGCCATGCCTCCGGTCCGGCACCGTGAATGACGAGTACCACCAGATTCCGTTCCACCATGTCTTCGGAGCCGAAGGTGGCAGTCAACTTGGGATCTCCGTAGCCGTAGAAGCTGTAATAGGGATCGACGACGCGGTAATTGTGTTCGGCTGCATCGAGCATCGGTTTTTTGGAGCGCGCGACGATCACCATATCGTCGATGCCGTCTCCGTCAATATCGCGAACGTAGGGTGTGGAGATGTTGGTCAGCGCAAACTCGGGGCCGAATTGCTTCTGAATGAAATCAGCGTGGACGGTCACCGAGCCATCGGCGTTGGCAACCGACTGCTGCGGGGGCGGGTCAGGGTTGGCCACTTTTTGGGCCTGCACGGAAATCAGAAAGAATCCCGACACCACCATGGCAAGGCAAGTGAATTTCTGGGGATACGACATGTCCTTACTCTAGTCCCGGGTCGCGGCGGGGGCTAGAGCATGGGAAGGTACGTCGGGACGTGTCCTGCCGCATGGCTATTGAAAGTGCTCCCAGCCTTTTGCCTCGAGTTGGCGGACGGTTCCATCGGCGTCTTTGATCCAAATTTTACGATTTTGAGTCATCCGACCAACGAGCGTGATGGGAACGCCCGCGATCCGCTTCGGAATCAGTCTTTTCGCTGGAACGGTGAAGAGCAACTCGTAGTCTTCGCCGCCATGCAAGGCGAGGTTCAGATCCACGTCTTTGGGGGTACGTCCGACCGTGGCTCTGGGAAGTTGCTCCGCAAAGATTTCCGCGCCTAGCCGGGACTCTTCGCAAATGTGCGCCAGGTCGGTGGAGAAGCCGTCGCTCAGGTCGATCATGGCGGTGGCGAATTTTTTTGCGCGGAGAAAATCGCCCACGGCAACGCGGGGCACTGGATGGAAATGGCGCGGGAAATCCTGCGGTCTTACGCGTTTGCCGGCGAGAAGGTGCTGCAATGCGACGGTGCCGCCGCCCAATTTCCCGGTTACGTAGATCAAGTCTCCCACCCTCGCCCCGGAGCGCCGGATGGCCGTTCCTTTCGGCGCTGAGCCGACAACGACGATGTCGGCCAGTATGTGGTCGGGTGATTGGGCGGTATCGCCGCCGGCGAGCGGAACTTTGAATTCCCGAGCCAATTGCAGCAAGCCCTTCATAAAGCGGTCGACCCAGTTTTGGGGCAGTTGTCGTGGCAGAGCCAGGGAGAGGAAAACGGCGAGCGGCTGGCCGCCCATGGCCGCTATGTCGCTGAGGCCCCGGGTCAGGCAGCGGCGGCCGATCACCTCGGGCGAGTGCCAATTCCGGCGGAAGTGAATGCTTTCAAGGGTGAAATCGGTGGTGACCAGGATTTCATGCCCCATCGGCGGCCGGAGGATCGCGCAGTCGTCTCCGATACCGGCCAGGACCGCGGCCACTCCAAGTTTCGAAGACCGTCGAATGCGAGCGATCAGGTCCTTTTCCGGCAGGGGCATCACGAGCAATATAGCGAGCGAAGGAGAAGCGGGGAATGGGAAGTCTTGGGAGCCACCAATGTAGAGCGGCATCACCGGGGGTTTATATCTCAGTTAACACGGCCATAAATCGGCGGATTCGGACCTTTGGAGGATGAGGAGGGGGCCCAAGGGTCAATTTGGACCACCGGGCCTTAGTAACCTGAATACGGCGGTTTCCGCGTTGACATAAGGGAACCCAGTTTGTTACCGTTTGGAAGCGTTTCCAACACCTTTGGCCGACTTAAGTGCTGTATCCCGTTCGGATTGCAGACACTGAAAGTCTGAGGCCTTACCCGGTTCCGGTAGGTTGTGAGCACGAATCAGCACCCCGCAAGGGGCGTAGCTCGGGAATCGGGATGCTGCGCGGGCTCCTGTAACCGCAGGCCGCCCGAGCATGGTCCTTGAATTCATCGACGGAAGGAATACTTGCGCAAACGTTTCTACATCCTTTTTGTGGCGCGTGACGACGACGGCCAACTGCGCAAGATCCCTATTCCCGTCCATTACCTGTACATTTTCGTGGTCGGGGCAGCCATTGGGTTCCTGAGCCTGACCGGGATCGCGAGTTCGTATACCCGGATGCTGCTCAAAGTATCTAGCTACAACCAGCTGCGCACCGAAAAAGAGGACTTGAAGGGCCGGTATTCGCGTCTGGAACAGGTTGCGAAAGAACGCGATGTCCAGGTCGCTTCGTTGGGATCGCTGGCGAGTGAAGTGTCCTCGCTCTACGGGCTGAAGTCAGACCCGACACTGGTGACTGGGGCCGATGATCAGGTCCGCACCGCCGAAGTGAACTCCTCTCTCGATCAGCTGTACGCTCTAAAGAACTCGGCGTTGACCGGTGCCACCACGACCGGTTTGTCGCTGGGTCTCACGCGCAACGCCACCACCGCAGACTGGCTACGGGCCAATCAGGCTCCCAATCTGTGGCCGGTCGAGGGTCCGGTCACCGGATCGTTCGGAGAGCGCATCGATCCATTTAACGGTGAGGGCGCGTTCCACACGGGCGTGGATATTGCGGCGATTGTCGGGCAGCCGGTGGTCGCTCCGGCCGATGGATTGGTGGATTTTGCCGACTATATGGGTGGCTACGGCCGCGCTGTAGTCCTGGAGCACGGGCACGGAATTATCACCCGGTACGGCCACCTTTCCGGATTTGCGGTGAGCCCTGGACAGCACGTGCACCGTGGCGAGATCATCGGCTACGTTGGTCTCAGCGGCCGCAGCACCGGTCCTCACCTTCACTACGAAGTTCGCATCAACGACACCCCGGTCAATCCCTATAAGTACCTCCGCATCACCGTGGCCCACGCCGGCGGTTTTGCGGCAGGAAGCTAAGAAGCGCAGTCGCCAGGCTTCAGTCGTCCGTCTTCAGCTAAAACTTTTCCAGACAAGTTGAGTGGCGCAACCACAATTGTGCTGGTTGAGAGACCAGTACGCCGTAGTGTGCGCGGTGATAGCTGGTAGCTGATGGTAAATTCGCTAGGCTGAAGACTGACGATTAGCAGACGGACGACTATTGTCTCAATCCCATCCAGCGTTCGGAAACTACCAGGGAATTACCAGGATTTTGCGGATCGTATTTCACCGAGGTGGGTAGACCGAGCCGGCAAGAGTGCAGGTTGACCCACTGGCGCAGGTAGGTGATGTCCTGGGAAGCCTCATACGATACGCCCGCGACGTCGTACTGAAAGATCAGCATGGTGGCGGAGCGTTGTCCGTCGAAGGGGAGCTCCTGCACGTCGATGACGGTGCCATCGGTGATGCGGCCCACGCTGTCGAGCCACTCCCGGCGCTTGCGTTCCAGTTCCTCCGCGCTCTTCGGTTTGCGGTGCAGAAGGAAGTAGGCGCTGAACGCGATGGCCGTCCCGCCCAAAATCAGACTGTAAATACGAAAAGGATTCATGACAAACAGGAAGGAACTGCCGCCCAGCTTCCCGATACATCAGAATAAGCCTGAAATTCGAAACGCGGAAGAGCGGCAGGGGTTACGAACGGGCAAGCCCGCGATGGGCCTGCCTGGGCGCTTGAAAATCAGCCCACTTTCGCGGAGAGGCTGCGAAAAAATCGTTTACCACAGAGGGCACTGAGGGGCACGGAGGAGGTCAAAGCCCCTGTGTACCTCTGTGGTTGAGGATTTTGATATTCCATCCGGGATCGAACACGTTCACGAGCGGGCGTTACTCATCCACGATGGGATTTCGCAACGTTCCGATTGGGTCGATGGAGACCTCGACTACCTGTCCGGCGACCACCGGGCCTACGCCCTTCGGAGTTCCGGTGGCAATCAGATCACCGGGGACCAGCGTCATGACCTGGGAGATGTAGCGGATGACCACATCGAGCGGGAAGATGAAGTCGCGGGTGTTGCCATCCTGTTTGACTTCGCCGTCGACAAGTGTTTTCACTCCCACCCCGGCCCAGGGATCCACTTCGTCGGTGACCACCGGCCCGACGGGACAAAAGGTGTCGAAGCCCTTCGCGCGGGTCCACTGCCCATCTTTGTTTTGCAGATCGCGTGCCGTGAAGTCGTTCACGCAGGTGTAGCCAAGGATGTAGGGTTTCACATCGTCGGACTCTGCCAGCTTGTAACACGGCTTGCTGATGACAACGCCGAGTTCCCCTTCGTAGTCCGTGCGCTCAGAAATACGCGGCCGGCGAATTGTGCCTCCGGGAGAATTGAGCGCCGTGGTGGGCTTGAAGAAAAGCAGCGGCTCCGTAGGAATGTCGTGGCCCAGTTCGGCGGCGTGTTCGCGATAGTTGCGGCCTACACACACGATCTTGGACGGCCGAACCGGAATCGCAAGATCGGCGTCGGCCAGCGCAAGCTGTTCCATGCGCTTGGTGCGCAGGTCTTCCATGTCCCCGCCCACTTCCTCTGGCGGCGTGAGCAGAAGACGCGTGATGACGTCGCGCCCGCCTACCGATTCGACCAGGCCGTACTGCGCTTCTCCGTTCGCCTGAAACCGGCAATATTTCATGACGCACTTATCTAATCACAAATGTCGAGGTGCAATCGCCCGAAAAATCCCTGCGTGGCAAAAATCACCTGCCCCCCCAGCCGGGAGCGGCGGGGCCATGCGATCGGGTGGAGCTAGTTCTGTGCGATCGAAAAATACCTAGGGCTGATACGGGACGGATTCGCTGGCTTCCAGCGAGTGTGCGCTCTCGTTTCCGCGTTCGTCGACGGCCGACACGGAATATTGATAGGTCCTGCCCGCGGCGACACCGCTGTCCCGGAAAGCCGGGGTCTTCACAAGGTCGGGGTTGATCTTGGCAGGCTGGCCTCCCTCCTCGCGCCGATAGACGTTATATCCGGCAAGGTCGGCGTCGGTCACGGGTGCCCAGAGCAGATCGATGAAGGCCGGCTGTCCCGGTCCAGAGTAGACGGCTTGCAGGCCTCGCGGAACGGCGGGCGGATAGATATCTTTTGTGAAGATTTTTTGCGCTGCCGAGTCATCACCCTCCACGCTCGATACCTCAACGCACTGGGGAGTCGTGGGTGTGCTCTCCTTTACAGGCTACGCGGGCGCCAGGCAAGGATCGAGAGATTCC
>Ga0307469_10000285_pt1 | contig 19287 bp, 21 predicted proteins | sample atmos_gasesAM2C__FD_203084 | JGI IMG/M metagenome (GOLD analysis project Ga0307469, IMG submission 203084) | Hardwood forest soil microbial communities from Morgan-Monroe State Forest, Indiana, United States - atmos_gasesAM2C_515 | ecosystem: Environmental > Terrestrial > Soil > Temperate...
TGAGGGACGTTATGGCGAACAGCCGTGGCATCTACGGAGGCGCCTCCACGATCACCGTAAATGCTGGCGGCGTCGGTGTGTGGGTGTCAGTCACCTGCTGCCTGATGATGCTGGTGGGCGGCTTGATCGCGGGTTTGTGGATGGTCAGCGACCGCGCCGAGATCCGTGCCCAGCTAAGAGAGCGACGCGACGGCGAGAACGCCATTCGCGCCTATATCAACACGGGCATCCTCAAGCCCCAGAACAGCAAGGACAAGAGCGATGCCGAGTGAAGAAGAGACCATCATCATTGGTGGCGGCAAGCAGCAGGCGCGTTCTGGCCTTCTGCCGAGTGGCCTGATGCCGATCCGCGACACCCTCAAGCACTACAGTACCTGGGCGCTGGCCGTTCTGGTGGCCTCGCCGGACCTGTACCAGGCCGCCAACTCGCTGGGCATGCTGGCTGACGAAGCGATGCCGCAGGCGGTCGTGTGGTCGATCCGCGTGGTTGCAGGCGTCGGCCTGATCGCCAAGTTCATCAGCCAGCGGAAGCCGCAGGCCTGAGATGAGCATCCTGTCCCGTGTCCTGCTGGGAGCTGTACTGCTCCTGGCAGGAATCGCCGTGTGGCAGCGCGGGGCAGTGGCTCAGGTAGAGCGCGCCCGGGACAACGCACAGACGGCCAAGAAGGTGGCCGAGCAGGAACGCGACAACGCCATCGCCGTGATCGCGGTCGAGCGTCAGCGGGTAAAGCGGGCCGAGGCAGTCGCAACCCAGTACGAGCAGGAGAAGGCAGATGCTGAATCGAAAGGCGCGGCTGTCGCTGATGGCCTGCGCTCTCGTGCTATCCGGCTGCAAGACCGCTGGGCAGGCTGTGAGGCCCGAGTGTCCGACCTTGCCGCCAGCCCCGGCCCCGTTGATGACAGAGCCGACGACCGAGCAGAAGGTGCGAGCGATCTTGTTCGAGCCGCAGCAGAAGCCGACGCCCAGATCCGCGGACTCCAAGCTCTGATCCGTTCCGACCGAGAGGCTGTAACCCCGTGATCGTTGCCCAGACCTCCTATCAGGCCATCCGTGGTGCTGATGTGGCATGCCAATGCTGGTTGAGGGATGAGGCAGGGCGGGTGGATGCGTCTGGGCTGAGTCTGGAGGTTGAGGCCGTGGCTTATGGACGCAAGCACGTCCAGGCAACTTGGCCCGCTACCGGCAACAACCAAGGCCGAGTTCAATTCACAGTCCCCAATGGGCACAAGCTCAACGGCGGCCTGTATCAGTTAAGGATCCGAGTCGAGCCGTCTGGCGAGCTGGTGAGCCTTGGCCTGCTGGAGATTGTGTGATGACTGGGCGCCCGAGTGACTACCGGCCCGAGTACTGCGCCAAGGTTATGGAGCTTGGCCGCGAAGGGAAATCGGTTGTCCAGATGGCCTGCGCCATTGATGTTGTGCGAGACACCCTCTACCAGTGGTGCAAGGATCACCCTGAGTTTTCCGACGCCTTTACGCGTGCGCGGCAGCTCAGCCAGGACTGGTGGGAGACACAGGCCCAATGCGGCCTGACAGCGGAGCGGTTCAATGCCTCCCTGTGGTCCCGTTCGATGGCTGCGCGCTTCCCTGAGGACTATCAGGAGCGCAAGGGGATCGAACTGACCGGCGCCAAGGGTGGCCCGGTGGAAGTGTCAGTCGAGGTTAAGAAGATCGTTGTAGCTGGGGTGGAGCCCGTCCGGGAATGAGTGAGCTGCGGCTGGAGGTTCCGGCTGCGATGCTTCCATTCTGGACAGAGAGACGCCGCCATAAGATCGCCCGAGGCGGCCGAGGTTCGGCTAAGTCGTGGTCCATCGCCCGGATGCTTGCCACGCGCGGGATCATCCAGCCGACGCGCTGGCTGTGTTGCCGAGAGACGCAGAAGTCCATCAAGGAGTCATCGCTTCGCCTGCTGGCGGATCAGATCCAGTCGTTGAACCTGGGCTATTACTACGATGTGCAGCAGCAGGCCATCAAGGGCCAGCCGGGTACATCGGCTTCCGAGAGTGAGTTCGCCTTCGCTGGCCTCAAGGAACACACGGCCGACTCAATCAAGTCCTACGAGGGCTTTGATGGGGCGTGGATCGAGGAAGCCCATTCGGTGAGTGAGCGGTCTGCCACTGTGCTGATCCCCACCATCCGGAAGCCAGGTTCTGAGCTGTGGTGGTCCTATAACCCTGAGCAGGAAGAGGACTACGTCCACCAGCTCGCGGCGATGGATGACCCGGACACGCTGGTCATCACGATCAACTGGCGCGACAACCCCTGGTTCCCATTGGAGCTAGAGAAGGAGCGGCAGAAGCTGCAGCGGATCAACTCTGACCTGTACCAGCACGTCTGGGAGGGCCAGTGCCGCAGTGCTGCAGGCTTGATGTTCAAGCGCGACTGGTTCCAGTTCTACGACGTTCTCCCAAGCCGCCTCAATCTGTATCTGGCGAGTGACTACGCGGTCACTCCGGATGGGGGTGACTACACGGAGCATGGCGTCTGGGGTTTGGCGTCGACCGGCGATCTGTATGCGGTTGACTGGTGGTACGGCCAGACAGATCCGGCTGAATGGATCGACGCTTGGATCGGACTCGTTGGGCAGCACAAGCCGCTGGCAGCCTTCGAAGAGAAGGGTGTGATCCTGCGGGCGGTCGAATCCTCGATCACCAAGCGGATGCGGGAAATGCAGACGTTCGTTCGCCGCGTGGCCCTGGCATCAGCGGGCAGCAAGGCTGAACGGGCATTGGGCTTCGCGGCCCGCGCGTCAGCTGGAACTGTCTACCTGCCGCGCCTGCCCTGGGCGGTACGGCTGCTGAACCAGCTTTGCGCGTTCAACGGCGAAGACGGTCGCCAGGACGATGGCGTCGATGTCTGCAGCCTGATCGGGCGCGGACTCGACTCCATGGCAAACGCAGCTCCGGAACAGTCCGGGCAGCAGAAGCGCCGCATGCGCGACTACGACATCAACCACGACGAACCTGACAGCTGGAAGACTGTATGACCGAGAGCGACAACCAAATCGGCCATGCCGAGCTGCTGCAGCAGTTCAGGGAGGCCGACGATACGTCACGTTCGGCACGCGAGCTATCGGAGCGTGACCGCGACTATTACGACGGCAAGCAGCTGTCTGGCGAAGAGATCGAGGCGCTGAACAAGCGCCGCCAGCCGCTCGTCGTCAGCAATCGCATTGCCCCGAAGATCGACGCCCTGATCGGGCACGAGAAGCGTATCCGGACCGACCCGCGCGCCTATCCCCGCACCCCGAAGCATGAGGCTGAGTCCGAGTCGGCCACCGACTCGATCCGCTACGTGTGTGATGCCAATCGGTTCAGTCAGATCCGGTCGAATGTGGCCGAGAACCTGTTCATCGAGGGCGCTGGCGGCGCGACGGTTACGGTCAAGGCGAACGGCGACGTGCTGGACGTGGTCATCAGCAACGTCCCGTGGGACCGCTTCTACTGGGACCCGCACAGCCGCAAGCGTGATTTCTCGGATGCGTCTTACCTTGGCGTCGTCCTGTGGATGGACGAGCAGGACGCAATTGCGCTGGCAGGCCCAGATGCTGATCGATCCGACGTGGAGTTGATCATCCAGGGGTGCTACAGCAGCACGGCGACCAGTGGTGACACCTACGATGACCGGCCGCAGTTCGTGTGGGGTGACCTTAAGCGCCGCCGTGTCCGTGTCCTGCAGCACCGGTTCAAGCGTAAGGGTGAATGGCACACCGCCATCATCTGTGGTGGCGGGTTCCTGCGTGACCCCCAGGTCTCGCCCTATGTGGACGAGAAGGGCATCCCGCAGTGCGACCTGATTGGGACCTCGGCCTACATCGACCGCGAGAACAACCGCTACGGCGTGGTGCGTCGGATGATCTCCCCGCAGGACGAGATCAACAAGCGCCGGTCCAAGGCGCTGCATCTTCTGAACAGTCGGCAGGTGATCGCAGAGAAGGGCGCTGTCGATGACCGTGAGCAAGCCCGCCGCGAGATGGCCCGTCCAGACGGCTATGTTGAAGTCAACGGTGGCATGCGGTTTGAGGTTGCCGACGGCATTGCCTTGGCGGCTGGGCAGTTCAACCTGCTGCAGGAGGCTAAGGCCGAGATCGATGCCAGCGGTGTGAACCCGGCTATCGAAGGTGATGCCAGCGCCCCGAGTGGCCGCGCCCAGGAAATGATGATGGCCTCCGGCCTGGCTGAGATGGCGGGCGTGTTTGAGGCGCTGCGCGACTGGAGCTGGGAGGTCTACCGGCAAGTATGGTTCCGCATCCGGCAGTATTGGACCGACGAGAAATGGATCCGGGTCACCGATGACGAAAGGAATATGCGCTGGGTGGCAATCAACCGCCCGATGACGCAGGCGGATCTGATGATTGAGCAGGCTGAGCAGTCGGGCCAGCCATTGGACCCGCAGCAGGTTGCGCAGCTCCGCGCCGATCCGATGATGCAGCAGGTGTCCGTCCAGAACCCGCTGGGTGAGCTGGACGTTGATCTGATCCTTGAGGACGGCCCGGACTCGGTCAACCTGCAGAGCGAGCAGTATCAGTCGCTTGTTGATCTCAAGAAGGCGGACCCGGCATCGATCCCAACACGGATGATCATCGAGGCCTCCAGCCTGCGGAACAAGGATCAGATCCTTGAGCATCTGGACAGCGGCGGCATTCCGCCCCAGGTCCAGCAGCAGATGCAGGAAATGCAGCAGGCGCTCCAGCAGGCGCAGCAAGCCGTGCAGGAATCCGAGCAGAAAGCTCAGGAGGCCCAGGCAGACAACGCCATCAAGGTGGCGGAGCTGAACCTGAAGCAGCAGGAGCTTGCCATCCGGCAGGAGGAGCTTGGTATCGAGAGATACCGAGCCGAGACAGAGCGACTAACGGCCATTAGGCCGGATCCAGAACCCCAACAGACCCCGCCACCGAGCGGGGTTTTTGTTGGCTGAGATGTGCCCTTTGGGGCGGCGGACGCGCACGCACTGGCGCGAATCGTGACGACGGCGAACGGTCGGTAGGAGTGATCAATGAGCAACGAGAACCGCGATTTCCTTGATGAACTGGTGACTGCCGAGGAGGCCCCGTCCACTACCGAAGCCGAAGAGGCTGTCCAGGGCGAGCAGCAAGAGCAGCAGCAGACGGTCGAGCAAGTACAGCAGCCGGAAACCCCGGCGACCGAGGCGACGACGGCCACGGAGATCAAGGAGCCGCAGACGGTTCCGCTTGCTGTCGTTATGGCAGAGAGGGATAAGCGGCAGCGCCTAGAGCGTGAGCTGGCTGAAGAAAGGGCGAAGCATCAGGCCCAACAGGCACCGGCACCCAGCTACTACGAGGATCCAGAGGGCTATCTGGCCCGCGCACAGAGCGACATCGAGCAGCGGGCAACCGCTCGTCTCAATGCGGCACTTGAGGCGCAGGCAAGAGAGCAGTACCCGGATTACGAAGAGAAGCTGGGTGTCGTCATGGAACACGCGCAAGGAAATCCCGCCATTGTGCAGGAAATCATGACTGCGCCAAACCCAGCAGTGGCCGCCTACAAGATGGGCCAGCGACTGTCGGAGTTCCAGCAGATGCAGGACCCGGAAGCCTATCGAGCCAAGGTCGAGGCAGAAGTAAGGGCCAAGATCGACGCCGAGAACAAAGCTCGTGCCGACCAGCGGCAGAAGGCTGCCAGCGAAATCCCTCCTGACCTATCCCAAGCCCGGAACACGCGGGGTGAATTCACCCCGAAGTCCGACGTTTTTAACGAGCTATTCAAGGGGTAACAGGAAATGACCAACACCACCATCTCCGCAGCCGTCCGTGCCAAGCAGTGGGACGACAACTTCTTCATGGAGTATGTCCGCGCCAACCGCTTCAAGCGCTACATGGGCACCAGCGAGAACAGCATCATCCAGGTCAAGAACAACCTGACCAAGAAGAAGGGTGACGCGATCACCATCAACCTGGTCGGTGCGCTGGATGCCGATGCTGGCCCGAACACCGGCACCACCACCCTGGTGGGCAACGAAAAGGCCCTGCCGAACGACGGCCACAAGGTGACCATCGGCGTGGTCCGTGACGCCACCGTGGTCAATGTCGAGGAAGAGCAGGCTTCGGCCTTCGATGTCCGCGATGCCGGTCGTCAGGCGCTCAAGGACCTGTCCATGCGCTACCTGCGCAACGACATCATCAAGGCGCTGGGTTCGGTCCAGGGCGTTCCGTACGCGACCGCCAATGCCACCCAGAAGAACTCCTGGACTGTCGCCAACGTGGACCGCGTCTTGTTCGGCGATGCCGTCGCCAACTACAGCGCCACCCACGCCACCGCGCTGAACAACGTGACGGCAGCCATGACCTTGACCCGCGATACCGTCTCGCTGCTGCGCCAGATCGCGCAGGAGGCCGAGACCGTCAACGGCGACGGCATCCGCCCGTTCACCTACGGCGAGGACGAAGAGACCTACGTCCTGTTCGTCAACTCGCGCGCGTTCCGTGACCTCAAGAAGGATCTCGAAACCGTCCACAAGGATGCCCGCGAGCGCGCCCTGAGCAACCCGCTGTTCACCGGCACCACCTCCCTGTACTGGGATGGCGTCGTGATCCGCGAGATTCCGGAGATCGGCAACTTCAACAACACCGCAACCACTCCGATCCCGGTCACTCCGGTGTACCTGTGCGGCGCGCAGGCGCTGGCCGTGGCGTGGGCGATGACCACCAAGACCACGCTGCGCAAGGAAGACGACTACGGCTTCCAGTACGGCGTCGGCTTCATGGAGCTGCGCGGCGTCGAGAAGGTGCTGTGGGGTCAGGGCACCACCGCTGCGAAGGACTGGAGCGTGGTCACCGGCTACGTGTCGGCCCCGGCAGCGGCGTAACGGTTGGGAGTATGGGGCGGCGGGTTGTCCGTCGCCCCTCTTTTTCGGAGAGAGCATGGCCACGTATAGCCGCGAAGAACTGGTGCGGCAGGTCCTGCTGCGCCTTGGTGTTCTTGACGCCGACGAGGCTCCGGAAGCGCGGGATGCTGCCGACGTTGGCCGCATGGCTCAGGCGGTAATGGAAGATCTCTACACCGAGGGGAAGCTGCCATTCGACATCGATGGCGACATTCCGGCGCGCTACCTCACGCACCTGAGCTATGTCATTGCTGAGCCGCTGGTGGCCGATTACGGCGCGCTTGCCCGTGAGGCGACCATCGCCCGCAATGCAGAAATCGGGCGCAAGGCGATCAATCGCCTGAACGCGACCACCTACCAAGGCGCAGTCGTGCCTTCGGACTACTTCTAATGCGCGCCCAGCCCGTAGACCTTATTGGCGGCGTCTACAAGGACAGCTCGCTGCCGTGGTCGTGCCAGGACACGGTGAACTGGCTGCCGGTGATGGCGGAGGTAAGCGGGACTCGGACCGTGTCCAAGTTCTCGACGCCTCCGGGCTTGCAGCCGTTCCAGAACATCGGCAGCGGCCCGATTCGTGGCATGCACGACTGCGAAGGTCTGCGACTGATCGTGTCGGGCCGGATCCTGTACCGGATTGGCGATGACGGTATCGGCGTGCCGCTGGGGACGATCCCTGGCGTTGGCCGCGTGCAGATGACGCACAACCAGTTCAGCACTGGCTATCAGGTGCTGGTAGAGAACGGGCAGGGCGGTGGCGGGTACGTCTACAACACGGTGGACAACACGTTCGCCAAGATCACGGACGAGGCCTATCCGGGCTCGATCTCGTCGGACTTCCTAGACTCCTTTGTGCTGGGTGTCGAGCCGCTTGGCCGGTACTGGTTCCATTCGAATCTGGCGAATGCGACCGACTACAACAGCCTTGATCGGCAAGAGGCTGAGGCGTCGCCCGACAAGATCGTGGGCCTGGCGGTCAGCCAGTTTGAGGTAGTTGTCTTCGGTCAGCGCACGATTGAGTTCTTCTTCAACAGTGGGCAGACCACTGGCACCTTCCAGAACCGACGCCAGTCGATCACCCGTGGCTGCGCCTCGCGCCACACGATCAAGAAGCTGGACAACACCCTGTTCTGGCTGGGCGATGATGGCGTTGTGTACCGGCTGGATGGCTATGCGCCGCGTCCTGTGTCCACGCGCGCTCTGGAGAAGTCCTTTGCCCAGTCCAATTGGGCTGAGGCCATCGCCCACGTGTGGGAGGATCGGGGCCATAAGGTCTACTACCTGACCTTCCCTGACGGCCAGACCTTCGGCTATGACGTGATCTCGGGGCTGTGGCACCGCCGCGAGTCGTTCGGCCTGCAGCGCTGGCGTCTGAACCACACGATCAAATGGGGCCGCGACTGGTTCGGCGGTGACTTCCAGAATGGCCGCATCTGGCAGTTGGATTGGGACTACTTCCTTGAAGGCGACCAGCCGATCATCAGCGAGCGCGTCTCGGGCGTCGTCTCGGACAACCAGAGTTCGCTGGTCATCCCCAACGCGGAACTGATCTTCGACACCGGCCAAGGTCCTGGCACCACGCCGATCACCTTCCCGGTGCAGCCTACAGCTCCTGTCGTCACTGGCGCTGCGCCGGACGGCTTCGTCAACTTCCCGTACACCTTCACCTACACGGCGACGGGCGGCACGGGCGCACGCAAGTTCTCGGTCCATTCGGACACGGGCGGCTCCGTCCCGGGCGTGACCATCGACGCCAACACGGGCGTTGCCACGTTCAGCGCTGCATCCGCTGGCACAACCCGCTTCTACGTCCGCGCCACCGACTCGTTGGGCATCTGGGGCGAGGTCTACGACACGATTCAGATTGCGGATCGGCTGCCGTTCCTGGATATGGCTGCTTCGTTCCTAGGAACTTCGGTTGCTGCTCTTCATTACGATGTGACCAGTAAGGTGATCACCCGAGAGGCATTCGCAAATGTCTCTGGAGGGTCAAATGACCGTGGTGCCGCTGTAATTGGCGATGTCTACCTATCCGGAAACGCAACATCTCCATACGTATTCGCGTGGAAGCGTAGTGGGGCAGCGATGGCACCAATGGCGGCACCTGTTTCTCCGCCAACTGGGCCAACTCAAACGATATCTGTCTTTGGCGATGTTTTGCTGGTTGGTCACGCAACGTCGCCCTACCTGAGCGCCTACAGGATCAACCAGACGACTGGCTTCGCCAGCAAGTTCCCTGCTCCAGCCATCCCACCGCCAGGAACTGTCTTTGGCGTGAAGATGCATCCAAGCGGTCAGTACGTTGTGGTTACGACACAGCTTCCTCCATACGCCATTGCCTATCGCTGGGACAGCAATACCGGATTCGGCGAAAGACTAACTTCGCCAGCGATGACTGGTTGGTCTACGGGGATCGCCTTCAACGAATCTGGCACCCATGTTGCTATCGCCAGCTACTCAGCTCCTAGCGCACGGATCTTCCAGTGGTCTGATGGTTTTGGAGTTTTGGTGAGCACTGTCCCCGATAATCTTGGGTCTGTCGCGGTAGCTCTGTCCGACAAGGCTGGTCTGTTTGTGGCTGGTTCGGAAAGCGGCGGCTCAAATGCTCGCGTGTATCGCTGGAGCGCATCAGCCGGCATTGGCGCGCAGATCCCCAACCCGCCCAACTTCGTATCAGTCGCTCGATCTATTGCCATATCGTCCGATGGCAAGGTTGTCGCCCTTACGTCTACCGCCAATGATGGTCTTGGCCTGTGCGAGTGGGACAAAGACAGTGGCGTACTTTCCTCGCCATCCAAGTTCGGAACTACTGGCGGATTATCCGTCCAATTCAAGGCATAGCCATGGCCGACACAGATCACTTTGTAGAGGTCTGCTACAGCGTCGATGGCGGCGCGACCTGGAGCAACTGGAAGCGCAAGAGCATTGGCGCTGTTGGCGAGTACGGGAAGCGAGTGCGGATCTTCCGGACTGGTCATTCCCGGCAGCGTGTATTCCGCATCCGCGTTTCCTCGCCGCGCAAGCATGACCTGCTGGGCGCGGTCCTGACGGTTGAGCCGACGGACGACTGATGCACATCTCAACGGCCCCCGACTTCCTGGAGGCCGTTGCGAACCACCCGAGGGTCTATCCGTTCGTGTCCTGCAAAGGGTGCGGAGAGATTCGCTTTGGCGACGGCTGGGAGGACTGCGTCGGGATTGAGTTCGGCGAGGCGGGCGGATTCGTCTTCCATCGCCGCGCGCCCGGCGCATACGAGGTTCACACCCTGTTCCTGCCCCGAACTGCGGGGACGCTGGAGTACGCCAAGCAGGCGCTCGATCACATGTTTCACGTCGAGAACGCCGAATGGATCGGGACTCAGGTCGCCCGGGACCTTCCGCACGTCAAGCGCTTCGCGTTGAGAAGCGGCTTCACCAAGTTTCACGAGATCGCCAATGGCTGGGAGCGCGACTCCGGGCCCGTTGACGTTGAGCTTTTCGAGCTAACCAAAGAAAGATTCCTGGGAGCAAACACATGCCAGCCGTAGCAATCGGAGCGGTCGTATCCGCTGGGTCTGCATACATGCAGAATCGCGCACAGAAGAAGGCGGCGAACGCGGCTCAGTCTGCGGCTGGGGAGAGCAACGCCCTGCAGCAGCAGATGTACGAGAACGCGCGCGGCGACCTCAAGCCTTATCAGGACATCGGCTTGACTGGCCTGTCTGGGCTCAATGCGCTGGCTGCAGGCGACTACAGCGGGTTCCAGAACAGTCCCGACTACATCTATGCGCGTGATCAGGCTCAGCAGGGCATTGAGCGCGGTGCAGCGGCACGAGGCAGCCTCTACAGCGGCGGAACCAATGTGGATCTGGCAAATGCCCTCAACGGCATCGCTTCCCAGAATTTGGGCGGCTACCGAAACATGCTGGCTGGCCTCGCAGGGATGGGCCAGAACGCATCGGGGATGATCGCCGGAGTCGGGCAGAACAACGCCAATGCTCAGGGCGGAAACAATTGGGGCGCGGCCAACGCCGCAGGCAACTCCGCCATCAACCAGGCCAACAACTGGAGCCAGCTTGGTGCGGGTCTGGGTGGCTTGGCGAACAACTGGCTGCAGCAGAACGCGGCAGGGCGTCAGAGCTCGTTCACGCCGTCCAACAGTCTTTGGTCGGGGCAGGCATCGACTGGCGCCGGTAGCGCCTACAACCTCGGCAACAACCTCAACAATCTCACTGGCTGGAGGGCCTGATGGCTAACGCACTCACCGGCAACTTTGGCCCTCTGGCTGCCATCGACTACGTGCAGCAGCAGGGCGAGATCGGGCGCCAGCGCGGCCAGCAGAACCGGCTCAACATGCTGGCCGGGCAGTCCTACTCGGCTACGACTCCGCAGGATCAGTCCTCGCTGCTCGGCCAGATGGCGACCATCAACCCGCAGGCGGCCCAGGCCCAGCAGCAGCAGTTCCAGGGGCAGGAAGATCGCAACCGCAAGCTGGTCTACAACGCCGCTCGCTACCTCAAGGGCGCACTCGACCGGCAGAACCCTGCCGAGATCGCCGGGGCATGGCGTGCGGTCCGTCCGGGCCTGATCAACGCTGGCCTCGCGACCGAGCAGGAGCTTTCCCCCGAGTGGCAGCCGGACTACGCCCAGACCGTGCACCAGGCGCTGGCGATGGGGGAGGGCGGCAGTAGCGATGTTGTCCAGTCTCAGAAGATTGGCGAAGACGGCTTCATCTACAACACTTTCCGCGACGGTCGAATCGTCAATACAGGCGTCAAGGCCGACCGACAGGCATGGTTCCGCGACCAGCCGGGCTTTGAGCCGGAGATCATCAACAAGGATGGCTCTGTCAGGGCGCTTGGGTCTTCGGGTGGCGCAATGGCCCCGTCTCCTGCAGGACAGGGCGTGTCGGTTGGAACAGGCGCAGGTGCTGTCCGAATGAACATCGAAGGTATCCCCGCTGCACAGCAGCAGCGCATGGCGCAGACCGCATCTTTGATGCAGCAGGCTGGATACCCAGAAGAAGAGATCATGGGGTTCCTGCAGAGTCAGCTCCCGCCCGATTCTCCCGGCCTACCGCAGGCAGGGTCGCCACAGCCGCAGGCGATGAGCCGTGCACGACCGACCGCCGCACAAGATGCACAGGCGACCGAGATGGCCCGCCAACAGGTCCAGTTAGCAGCTCTACCGGCCCGTCTGCAGCTTGAGAATGACGCGGCGCTCAGCCGTGCAAGTGGCGAGTCTCAGGTTAAAGCACAGGCAGATAGAGCCGCGACGGAGCGGTCTAACGACAATGCGGCGCGAGTGTATGAGGCAGGTATGGCGGGCGTCTATCAAGGGATGCAGAACACCTCGACAGGTCCAATTGTTGGGCGGCTGCCTGCCCTAACGGACAATCAGCAGATCGCTGAGGGGTCGGTATCTGCAATGGCGCCGGTTCTTAAGCAGATGTTCCGTGCAGCTGGCGAAGGTGTATTCACTGACAAGGATCAGGACCTGTTGATGAAGATGGCTCCGGCACGCTCGGATTCTCCGGCTGCTCGTGAGGCGAAGATGGCAAACGTGGACAACATCGTTCGGGCCAAGCTCAACATGCCGCCGCCGCAGAAGGCTACCAACCCCAAGACGGGTGAAACCCTCTATCTCCGCTTCGGCCAGTGGGTGAAGAAGTAATGGCTACTCCTCCGCTTCCGCCTGGATTTGAGCTGGTTCAAGAGGCTCAGCAGCTTCCGCAGGCCATGGGGGCTACGCCGCCTCTGCCTGAGGGCTTTGTCCTGGATGACGGGCAGGCCCAGCCACAGGCCCAAGGTGCCTACGCGAATCCTGTTCGCTCTCCCGAATCCAGCTCTCTGTTTGGCAAGCTACTAGATCTCGCGGCAGGCCCTTCGCCTCTGCAGGGCAGGACGCCGGAAGAACTGAAGATTGACTATCAGTCCCGTTCGCCCGTTGTTAAGGGGGCCGTGGGTGCAGGCAAGACCATTGATAGCTGGATCAACGGCATCTCCCAGCTGACGGGGCAAGATGTTCCCGGCGCTGGCAGCCAGGGGAATTTCGCTGGAGGTGTTCTTGAAGGGGACGCATCTACAACCGTTGGGAGGCTTATCCCGGAAGTGGCTGCGCTGGCTATCCCGGCAGGCCGGATAGCAAAGATCCCTAGCTTGTTAGGCAGGGTCGGAGCTAACTCAGCAGTAGGTGCTGGACTTGGTGCAATTGGCGAAGCTAACTCGCTGGGCGAGAGGCTGACCAATGCGGGGATAGCGGCAGCTGGTGGCGGTCTAGGCGAACTTGGTGGCAGCGCTCTCCGCGTACTCGGCAACAGAGTCACCCCAGAGATCACTGCGCTCTATAACCAGGCCAAGCGCTTCGGCGTTGAGCTGACTCCGGCGCAGCTGTCGAATAGTCCTTTCGTGCAGCGTGCTACCAACCTTCTGCGCAGCATGCCGCTGTCGGGAGCCAATCAGGCATGGGAGCGGCAGGTCGGCCAGTTCAATCAGGCTGTGTCGAGGGAGTTCGGCGAGAACGCCCCCAAGATCACCCCGGAAGTGTTCGCTAGTGCCAAGTCCCGCATCGGACAAGAGTTTGAGCAGCTCTCTGCCAATTCCAAGCTCAACATCACGGATGGATTGATGGAACGCCTTGGCGGCCTGCAGCAGGAAGCAGCTGCATTCGCAGATGAAGGTACGGTTCGCGCTGTTGGAAGTGCCATCGATCGGATGTTCCGGCAATCCAAGGACGGCGTACTGCCAGGGCAGGCCTACAAGTCGCTCGATTCAACTCTCGGCAAAATCATGGCGAGCGGTGGCGAGAAGTCGTTCTACATCGGTCAGGTTCGCGATGCCATCCGCGAGGCTATGGATGAGTCCATCGAACCGGCTATGCGCCAGGCTTGGCAACAGGCGCGTGGACAGTACAAGGCACTCAAGACTGTTGAGCCGTTGGTCGCCAAGAGTGCTGATGGCTCGATCTCTCCCGCTCAGCTGATGGGCCGCGTGACAGCCAACAATGCTGGCAAGTCGGCAATGGCATCTGGGCGAGGTGGGAACCTTGGGGATCTTGCGCGGGTAGGACAGGCGATGAAGTCGCCATCCAGCAGTGGCACGGTTGAGAACGCGCTTGCATCGCAGATGGGGAACCCATTCGCGTGGCCGTTCTTGGCAGCGAGAGCCGGTGTCGGCGCTACGGTTGGCCGGGCTGCCAATAGCAACATGCTGGCTCGATTGATGGCAGATCCGCAGACTCGTGGCGCGGTCGTGAACAACCTAGCCCGTCTGGCCGGGCCCCTCGGCATCCTCGCGGCTCCTGCTGCTAGCGCTGCCGTCATGGCCGAGCCGAGGCGGCGTGTGGATGAAGACTGAAGTGTGGTGGTCGCCCTTGGCGGCTTCCTTTGCGGCCTTACGTGCTGCCTTCCGTTCAAGGCGCGCAGCGCGCTTGGCCTCGTAGCGAAGCCGCTTGCGCTCGTCATGGCGTTCGATGGCTTTCCAAACCTTGATGGCAACAGGGGTTAGAAGGGCCACGACAAATGGGGCGATCCAAGGGCTGTAGTCCATCACTTCATCCTGTTGAGGCCAGTCTTTCCCATGCCAGTGAGGATGATGTTCTTAATCACATCCTCCACCGGGATGCCACTCAATTGCGCCGCTCGGGTGATCTCGGCGAACTCGCCATCGCTAAAGCTGACAGTGGCAAAGTTCGACCCATCGGAACGTTCCAATTGGACAAGCTGGATGTGGGCGCCCTCGGTTAGATGTTCCAAGGGGACCCCCAGGCATTCGGCCATTCGGAGCATGATCCCTGGGCGCGGCAATGACATTCCTCGCTCGTACCGCGCAACCTGCGTATGGCTTATGCCTAGAGCGTCTGAGAGGTGTCGCTGGGTGAGCCCAGCACGGAAACGGGCCTCCCTGAGGCGGGCGGCAAAGTCAGCGTGAATGGGGCGGATCTGTTCAGACATGGGGAGAGGATAGACGAGTGTCGTAGTGGCTGCCAAAAACCGCTTGACCAACGTTCCAAAACGTTCCAATATGACGCGCAAGTGCAGTAAGCGTGCTGTGCTAGCAGTCCAACCGTAGAGGGACGTCATGACTAAGAAGGCCGAAGAAATGGTCCCGGTTGGCTACCGGGTGCCCCGCGAGGTGGTTCAGTGGCTAAGGAAGAAGGCTGAACGTGAAGACAGGTCACAGAATTGGATTCTGAACCAGTTGCTCCGGAAGGCGATGACGGAAGAAGTCCGGGGGGCTGCATGAGCAACCTTCAGGAGGTCTCAGAAGTTGTAATTCTGGCTGGCGAACATGTAATGACCGATAGCCGCAAGGTAGCCCCGAGGTTCAGGAAGCGCCACGGCGATGTGTTGAGGGCGTACGACAGGCTTGATTGCGATGAGGACTTCAACCGACGCAATTTTGCGTCCGTTACCTACATCGACGCTAAGGGCGAGATGAGGCGGTCCATCCAGATGACCAAGGACGGTTTCATGCTGTTGGTCATGGGATTCACCGGGCGCGAGGCAACAAAGGCGAAAGTGGCCTTCATCAACGCTTTCAACGAGATGGCCGAGTTCTTAAGTGCGCAGGCGAATGGCGCACTTGCCCGTTGGCAGGTCGCCTATCTTGAATACAGGCATGACCAAGACCATGCGTCTCGGTGCGGGAAGGATCTGGCGATGTGGAGGGCGCGGAAGCTGGTGCATGTGGCCCGACTGGAGAAGCTGGACCCTCAGATAAAGCTTCCTCTAACCGAACGGGCCGAAATAGGCCCTCATTCGACCCTCTGATTCCTGAGGGCAAAAAAAGAAACGCCCCGGCGGCTACCGGGGCGTCTCAGAGTCGACTTCCAGCGAGGAAATCATGGCAAATGCTACTCAGATTGGCATCCGTGTCAAATCACCCGCCTTTAAAGGTTCAGGTCGGATGCGTGTTTTTGCATGCAACAGCGACTCCATGCAGCCCGCTATCAACCCCGGCGAATTGGTCTCGGTGGACACCTCTGTGACTACCTTCAAGGGTGATGGGGTCTACCTGATTGATATGGGGAATTCGCCGCAGATCAAACGTCTTGTCGAGTGTGGCGGAATTTTCGTTAGCTGCGACAACGATAGCTATGGAAAGCCATTCCCGGTTCCGCCAGGAACCGTGATCCACGGCATGGTGTGTTCGAGACAACGGATAGACAGATTCAACTAATAACCAGCCCCGCTTCGGCGGGGTTTTTTTATGCCCGAAGCCCGCCCAGCGCGGGCTTTTTCTTTGGGAGAGCCCATGAGCGGACGCTTCTACGACCCGAATCCGGTCTACTTCGACCTGCTGAGCAACCAGCCTGTGGCTGGCGGGTTCCTGCAGTTCTACAACCAAGGCACCACGACCCCGAAAATGACGTGGTCGGATCAGGCGCTGACGATCCCGAACGCCAACCCGGTGCCGCTCGACAGCTCAGGCCGGGCAAACGTGAACATCTGGCTCTCTGGGTCGTACTCGGTGCGGCTGACGGATAGCCTCGGCGCCGTGATCTGGACGCGGGATGTGAACGACGGGTCCGTTGGCAACAGTGCTTTCCCGACCCTGGAGGCGGGCAAGTTCCTGACCAATGACGGCTCGGTGGTGCAGTGGGCCGAGATCCTGCAGCTTCCGGACCCAACTGGAGCCGATGGCAAGGTCCCGGTAGCAAACGGCGGCGTCTACGTCCTGCAGTCCTTCCCGACCTATCCGACTGTGCCGGTTGTCACGGGCAGCGCAATCAAGATCGGCGACCAGTTGTTCCAGCGAGGCACCGGGAGCATCCCCGCCAGCGGGACCAAGGTGGCTAACACCACGCTCAACTTCCCAACTCCCTACGTAGAAGCTCCGTACTGCACGGTGGGGATAAATCGCGGGAGCGGTGTGGTGGCAGCTGGCTTCATCGGGTGCTTGGGCTGGACTGCCAGCACCACGCAGCTGACCATCAGTTGGGACCTGAACATCGTTCAGACCGGCAGTGAGTACAACCTCACCAGTCCGATCCCGATCCAGTGGAGCGCCATCGGCAAGGTAGCCAGCTGATGGTCAACCGCTTCCCTGGCGAGCAGCCGCGCTTTGATCAGCCGGTAGTTGACCAGTCCGGACGCGTCACGCAGGCATGGGCGAACTACTTCCTGCGGCTGGCGTCCGTCGAGTCCGACGATGAACTGCGGGCGCTCTACGAGGCCTTGGCTGCCAGGGTAGCCGCATTGGAGGCAGGCGGAGGCGGCAGCTTCCAGATCCTCGGCCAGCAGTCCATTGCGGTGAACGGCATTCCCCAGCCGGGCCATGTGGTCATCATCACGCTGCAGGGAGACACGGATAGCCCGGGCAATACGGAGTACTACGGCACCGGCCCGACTGGCACAAAGGGCTGGTTCCCAGTCTCCGGCACGATCACGGTCAATGGCGGCGAGCTGACGAAGACCGTCGGCGTCGATGGCGTGACCACGTTCGGCCTCGCCGATGTGGCCGACTCTGGAACCGGCACTCTGCTGGCGACGACCTTCGACGCGAAGGGCCGCAAGATCGGGAGCCGCCCTGCGACGATCACCGGCACCACACAGCAGATCAACGTCGCCAATGGCAATGCGGCGGCCGGCCTGCCGACCCTGTCTCTGGCCCCGGAGGTCCTGGCGGCGTTGGCTGAGGCGGTGACTGCCCTGCAACCCAGCGATGTAACCGGCCCGAACAGCGTCAAGGTGACGCCGAACGGATCGGGCGGCATCGTCCTGCAGTTTGAAAACGATCAGGCATCTCCGGCAGCACTGACCGCCTACAGCACCGATTCAACTGGCGCGCGAGGCTGGTGGCGACCGGCCCTGTTTGAGTCCACGGGCGTCATCAACGGCGGTGCCCTGTCGATCAACGCGGGCAACAACGCCCGGTTCGATATGGCACAGGCAGTGATTGGCTACACGGACTGGAGCGTCACTCCGACGCAACCCACCCGGGTGCTTTTGACGGTAGGCCCATTCACCGCCCAGGTAGTGACCAACATCGCCTCGGCGAACGCCACCTATGTCGGCATCCAGATGCCGGGCGGGACCATCGTCCAGCAGACAAGCCCGTTCTCAAACGCTCAGCGGCGCACCATAGCCCAGATCGGCGTACTGGTGCATAGCAACAACGTCAACCTCAACGCGATCAATGATCAGGCGGCCACGATCCGGGCCGGAGTCAACCAGATCGGCGACCTGATGATGGCGGTGGGCCCGCTAAACCTGACGGGTAACGTCTACAGCGCCAACGGCGCCAACCTCAACATCAACAAGACGGGCGGCTCCATCTTCAAGATGGGCTCCAACTTCCAGGCCAACAACCTGGATCCGCACGTTGTCAGCCAGAGCTCGCAGACCGCGCTGACGTTCCGCTACCGGCTGAGCAACGGCACTGAGGGCGCTGACACCACCAACATCAACCCGAACCAGTACGAGAGCTCTCCGGGCGTACTGACCAACATTCCGATCCTCGGCAACCAGTGGCACGTCCAGCGCATCAGCCTGTTCCAGTCAGGGCTGACCAGGATCCAGTACGGGCAGCAGCTCTACGCCAGCGCTCAGGCCGCGATCAACGGCATCACGATTGATTCCTTCAACACCGAGCAGAACATCGCCGAGAACGGGATCCTGCGGTGCTACCTGATCATCAATCGCGGCCTGCTCGGTCTTCTGGGCAGTGCCACCTTTGCGCCAGTCAGCAAGTTTGGCGCGCTACAGGCAAGCAGCGGGGCAACCCCCGACCACAACAGTCTGCCAGGCCTGCAGGGTGGCACCTCGGGCGAGTACTACCACCTGACAGCCGCTCAGGTCGCGGCTCTTGCCACATACGCCATTGATGCCAATGTGGTGCACAAGACCGGCACTGAGATCATTGGTGGGAACAAGACCTTTAGCGATCTAGTTCTGATCAACAACGCCCTTACAGTGGACCGTGCGGGCATTGGCACCATGTCGCTGACCGCTCCGGGTGGCGCGGCCCCTGGTTTCATCATCAGACGGACAGCCAGTGGATCACTCTACCGCAGCGAGATCCGTGGGCAGGATGGGCGACTCCAGCTTGGTACGAATCCAACTGCAGGAGCCGATACCGCGCCGTCCAAGTTCTTTGAAATTTGGGACGACTCTATTCGTTCCACTGTGGACAACTCCATCTCAGCAGGCACCGCTGCGTTCCGCTTCACCCAGGTTTTTGCCGTCAATGGCGCCATCAACACCTCCGACGCCCGCCTCAAGACCGAGCCGCGCCAGCAATCGGATGCTGAGCGCAAGGCCGGTTCGGAGCTGGCCCGGCTTCCCGCCATCTGGGAGTGGCTGACCGGCGACCGTCTGCATGCGGGTCCGACTGTGCAGGCTGCGATGGCGGTGATGGAGGCTCATGGGCTGGATCCGTTCGCTTACTCCTTCATCTGCTACGACGAGTGGGAGGCTGAGCCGGAGCAGTGGCACGAGTGGGAGGCAAAGGACGCCGTTTTGGACGAC
>Ga0307469_10000286_pt1 | contig 19207 bp, 14 predicted proteins | sample atmos_gasesAM2C__FD_203084 | JGI IMG/M metagenome (GOLD analysis project Ga0307469, IMG submission 203084) | Hardwood forest soil microbial communities from Morgan-Monroe State Forest, Indiana, United States - atmos_gasesAM2C_515 | ecosystem: Environmental > Terrestrial > Soil > Temperate...
CCCTTCCCGCGCCGCGTTGATCGAGCCGCCGACGTCTCCGTCGGTGATGAGGAAGACGCGCGCGCCCGCTTCGCGTACCGACGCCACGAGCTCCTCGTGGCGCGGACGGTCGAGGATCGTCACCGTCACCTCGGCCGGCTTCACGCCGAGCGCCTTCGCGACGCGGACGACGTTCTCCTCCGGCGGAGCGTCGAGGTCGACGTGCTGCGCGGCTTCCGGGCCACAGACGAGCTTGTCCATGTAGAGGCACGGGCCGGGATCGAACATCGTCCCGCGCTCGGCGAGCGCGACGACGGATACGGCGTTGCCCTGACCGCGCGACGTGAGACCCGTCCCGTCGATGGGATCGACCGCGACATCGACCTCGGCGCCGGTGCCGTCACCGATGACCTCGCCGTTGTAGAGCATCGGGGCTTCGTCCTTCTCGCCTTCGCCGATGACGACGGTGCCGTTCACGCTGACGGTCGAGAGCATCAGACGCATGGCGTCGACGGCCGCCTGGTCCGCGGCTTCCTTATTTCCTCGTCCGATCCACCGACCTGCGCCGAGCGCCGCGGCCTCGGTCACGCGCACGAGCTCCATCGCGAGGTTGCGATCGGGCGCGCCTCCCATGTCCTGCGTCACGTTCTTGTCCTCCTCAGGCTTGTCTGATTTCGCTCGTCGGTGCGCTTCGCGCACCTCCGGTCGTCACTTCGCGTCGCCGCGTCCGTTGAGACCGGGGAAGATCCGTCCGCCCCGTTCCATCCGCGCCGACAGAACCCATCGTTTCTCCGGACTCATGTTGAGATCGACGACGCCGACGCGTTGTCCCGTCCAACCGGCAAGCCGCCACGCCGATGGCCGGACGAAGCTCTCCTCGCGACGCAACACCGCACGCACGGCCGCGAGGATCGCCGCTTCGTCCTCGGCGGACGGTTCCGGCGTGATGTGCGTCTCGAAGAAGTCGGTCACGCTGGCAGATTAGTCCCTCGGGGAGTGAACCGGCACGACGTGCGGTATGTTCACGTTTTCGGAGGTTGCACATGACCGAGCCGGGACGACCACTCGGCACTCCAGACGACATCGAGGCGCTCGTCCGGAAATACGTCGCACGGACGGCTCGCCGGTACATACCGTTCATCGCCGCGCTCGTTGTTCTCGTGCTCATCGCGTTGCTGTTTCCGTCGCGTTCCCAGCAGAACAACAACCTGACGAACACTGGCAACGGCAGCAGTTCGTCGCTCGGGGGATCCACATCGGGTGGATCGGTCGGCGGTGGCGGATCGTCCGGTTCGACCGGTGGCGGCTCGACGAGCGGCGGCGGAGGAGGCAGCGTCGGCGGCGGATCGTCGTCCGGGATCGGTGGACCGATCACGGCTCCCGCAGCAGTCGGCACTCGCGGCATCACACGGAGCGGTATCGAATGCGGACCGGGCGTCCGTCAGGTGAAGTGGACGGTCTACGCGCCGCTGTGCATCCCGAAGTACACCGGCTACAACGGCGGCACGCGGTACCGCGGCGTCATGAAGGACAAGATCGTCTCCTTCTATCGTGTCGATCATTCCGCGCAGGACACAGCGGTCAACGCGGCGCTCGGGAAGGCGAACCTCGACGACACGAAGTACCTCGCCGACCTGCAGACGTACATGACGTATTTCAACTCGCAGTTCGAGCTGTACGGACGGAAGGTGCAGCTCTTCCAGTACACAGGCACCGGCGATTACCTGAACGAAGACCAGGGTCTCGACAACGGGCAGGCCGCCCACGATGCGCAGACGGCGTACCAGGCCGACGGATTCATCGACTCGACGTTCCCGCTCAAGGGCTCGTACCCCTTCTGGAAGGCGATCGCCGACGACAAGATGCTCACGCTCGACCCCGTCGGGTTCCCGCAGAGCTGGTACGTCGAACGTCAGCCGTACTGGTACTCCGCGCTGCCGACGGGAACGGCCACCGCGAACTGGGTCATCAACATGGTGTGCCAGCGCATGGTCAACATGAAGGCGAGCTTCGCCGGCGATTCCATCTACAAGCTGAAGAACCGAGTGTTCGGTCTCATCCACCCGGACAACCCCGAATACAAGGACATCGGTTCGTATATCAAGAGCGAGCTCAAGTCGCGATGCGGTGTCGATCTCACCGGGAAAGAGGTCTCGTACACCATCAACGTCGCGGAGATGGGGCAGGAAGCCGCGAGCGTCGCGGCGCAGATGAAAGCGGCCGGCGTTTCGACGGTGCTGTGTTACTGCGACCCGATCTTCCCCATCACGCTCACGAATGCGGCGGACGGCCAGAGCTACCACCCCGAATGGTGGACTCCGGGATGGGGCGACGCGCAGGCGCAGAACCTGCCGAAGGACCAGTGGACGCACGCGGTCGTGCTCGGGGCGCCGTATCCGGCGAAGAGTCAGGACGAGGCGTACAAGGTCTACAAGCTCGCGAACCCGCACGGCGAGCCGCAGAGCCCGTACTACGCCGTCGCCTACGGCGTCCTGCTCGTGATGTACGACGCGCTGCAGACGGCGGGGCCCGACCTCAACCCTCGAACGTTCCAGAAGGGGTGGTTCGGCATGGGCACGATCACCGGACCGGCGGGGACGCTCGAGTGGGCCCCGCAGCATTACAGCCCGATCGTGTCGGGCCCGATGTCGTGGTTCGACTTCAACCAGGTGAGTAACTTCGATCAGACCGCGGGCGCGTACCGCGCGTGCGACAGCGGGAAGTACCTGCCCATGGACCTCTCCAAGGCGAGTCAGTGGGGGTCGGGCCAGGTCGCCTGCTTCAAGTGAACCTCGGTAGCGTCCTCGACGTTTTCAGGGAGCATCGCCGGCTCGTTCCACTGGCAGTCGTCGCGCTGCTCCTCGTCGCCTGGCCGATCGCCGCCGCGCTCCTGCCGAACGGGCTTCCGACGGGCGTGGTCGTGCTCGGCCTCGTGCTCGGCTCCCTCGAAGCCCTCACGGCGATGGGCCTCGTCCTGATCTACCGTGCGAACCGCATCATCAACTTCGCGCAGGTCGAGCTCGGCGGGCTCGCGGGTGTCATCGCATTGCTCGGTGTGATCGCCTTCCATCTGCCGTACTTCGTGGCCGTGCTCATCGGCCTCATCGCCGCCGTCGGTACGGGGGCGCTCATCGACCTCGTGGTCGTGAAACGGTTCGACGAAGCGCCGCGGCTGATCCTCACGGTGGCGACGATCGGATTGCTGCAGATCCTCGGCGGCGCCGAGCTCGGGCTCCCGTCGCTCTTCAAGAGCCTCAAGCCGCTCTCGACGTTCCACGGGCCGCTCCACGTGACGTTCGGCGTCGGACCGGTGCTCTTCCACGGCGACGACGTCGTCGCGATGGCGGTCGTCCCGATCGTGCTCGCGGGCCTCGGATGGTTCCTCTATCGAAGCGACATCGGCATCGCGATCCGCGCCGCCGCCGACTCCGGCGAACGCGCGACGTTGCTCGGCATCCCCGTTCGGAGGCTGTCGACGATCACGTGGATGGTGGCCGGTGGTCTGTCCGGACTTGGGTTGATCCTTGCGGCGCCGATCAAGGGACCGAACCTCGGCGTTGTCGGTGGACCGCCGTTGTTGCTCGCACCGCTCGCCGCGGCCGTCATCGGCCGCATGGACCGGCTCGGCACGGCGATCGCCGCCGCGCTCGGTATCGGGGTGTTCGAGCAGGTCGTGTTCTGGAACTACCCGCGGTCCGCGGTCGTCGACGTCGCGCTGTTCGCGGCGATCCTCGTCGCGCTGCTCGTCCAGCGCCGTGGGTCATCGCGCGGCGACGATGACGATCTCGGACGATTCGCGGCGATCCACGAGGTGCGTCCGATCCCGGCGGTCGTCGCGGCGCTGCGCGAAGTGCAGATCGCGCGTGTCGCGATCCCCGTCTTCGCCGGCGCGTTCCTGCTCGCGCTCCCGTGGATGGTGAACGCGGCGACGACCATCCTGCTCACCTTCATGGTGATGTACGGGATCATCGCCGTGTCGCTGGTCGTGCTCGCGGGCTGGGCCGGACAGATCTCTCTCGGACAATTCGCGTTCGTCGGGATCGGCGCGGCCGTGACCGGGAGCTTGCTCGTCCACCAGAACGCCGATCTCTTCGTCGCGCTTGCGCTCTCGGCCGTGGCCGGCGGCGTGGCGGCGTTGCTCGTCGGTGTTCCGGCGTTGCGGATACGCGGTTTGTTCCTCGCGGTGACGACGCTCGCGTTCGCCGTGCCGGTGTCGACGTTCGTGCTGAACTCCGGGTACTTCCCGGCGCTCGACCCACGTGACGTGCCGCCGCCGCTGCTACTCGAGCGCTTCGATCTCGGCGACATCCGCAACCTCTACTACTTCGCGTTCGTCGCGTTGTGCGGTGCGATCCTGCTGACGGCGAACATCCGTCGCAGCCGTGCCGGACGCGCGATCCTCGCCGTCCGTGACAACGAGTCGGCGGCCGCCGCGCACGCGATCGACCCCACCCGGACGAAGCTCTTCGCCTTCGCGTTCTCCGGTGCGCTCGCCGGATTCGCCGGTGGCATCTTCGTCGTCGCGAATCGCGGCATCGGATTCCTTGGATACAACCCGATCCTCTCCGTCGAAGCGTTCACGACCGTCGTCGTCGGCGGACTCGGCTCGATCCCCGGCGCGCTCCTTGGTGCGGCGTACGTGCACGCGGTGCAGGACTTCCTCGGCTCGACCGGTGAGCTCCTCGCATCGGGGGCCGGGCTCCTGTTCCTGCTGATGGTGTTCCCGGGCGGCCTCGGCGAGATCCTGTACAACATCCGCGACCTGGGGATCCGGTGGGTCGTCCGGCGGAAGAACATCGAGCTCCCGGAGCCTGCGGCGGCCGGCAGCGCCGACGTGACGGAACCGGTGCCTCGCGTCGCCGGTGACGTCGAGGGTCTCGTCTCGTGTCGCGGTGTTGACGCCGGTTACAGCGGATTGCAGGTGCTCTTCGGCATCGACATGGAGCTCGCCGAGTTCGAACCGTCCTCGCTCCTCGGTACGAACGGCGCGGGGAAGTCGACGTTGCTGCGCGTGCTCTCCGGCGTACTACCGGTGACATCGGGAGAGGTCGTCTACGACGGACAGGACATCACGAAGTGGAGTCCGCCGGAACGCCTGCGCGCGGGCATCGTGATGGTGCCGGGCGGCCGCGGCGTGTTCCCGTCGCTCACCGTCGCCGAGAACTTGCGCATGGCCGGTTGGCTGCGCCGGAAGGACAAGGCCGATCTCGAAGCCGGGCTGAACGAGGTGTACGAGCTCTTCCCTGTGCTGCGCGACCGATCGGACCAAACGGCATCGTCCCTGTCGGGCGGCGAGCAGCAGATGCTGACGCTCGCGCAGGCGCTGCTCTGTCGTCCGCGACTGCTGATGATCGACGAGCTGTCGATCGGTCTTGCGCCGAGCGTCGTGTCGCAGCTCGTGCAGGTCGTCGAACGGCTCCGCGATCAAAACGTAACGCTCCTCGTCGTCGAGCAGTCGCTGAACGTCGCTGCGCGCCTCGCGGACAAAGCTGTGTTCCTCGAGAAGGGCCGCGTCCGGTTCACGGGTTCGATGAAGCGCCTGATGTCACGTCCGGATCTCGCGCGCGCCGTGTTCCTGCGACGCCCGGATCGCGTCGTGGCACGCACGCGACGTACGAACGGCGACGTCGTGTTCTCAGCCGACGCTGTCGGTAAGCACTTCGGCGGTGTCTTCGCCGTCGACGACGTGACGCTCGAAGTCAAGGCCGGCGAGATCCTCGGGATCATCGGACCGAACGGTGCCGGCAAGTCGACGTTCGTCGGGATCTGCTCGGGCTTCCTGCCGCCGGACAACGGGCATCTGTACTTCCAGGGCGACGACATCACGGGGCTCGCGCCGGCCGAGCTCGCTGAGCGCGGTGTCGGCCGGACGTTCCAGGACGCGCGTCTGTGGTCGTCGCTCACCGTCCGCGAAGCGATCGCCGTGGCGCTGGACCGTCACGTCGACGTGCGCGAGCCACTGGCGTGCGCGTTCCGCGGAGCGAGCGTCGCCGAGTCGGAGCGCGCGGTGTGGCTGCGCGTCGACGAGGTGCTCGAGCTCGCCGGCCTCGTCCCGTACCGCGATTCGTTCCTCTCCGAGCTCTCGACGGGAACGCGGCGGATCCTCGAGCTCGCGTGCGCGATCGCGCACCAACCCGAGCTGCTCTTCCTGGACGAACCGACGGCCGGCGTCGCGCAACGTGAGAGCGAGGTGCTCGGTGAGTTGCTCGTCGATCTCCGCGACCGAGAGCACGTGACCCTCGTCGTCGTCGAACACAACATCCCCGTGATCTCCGCGATCTCCGATCGCATGGTGTGTTTCGACCTCGGCAGCGTTCTCGCCGAGGGCACGCCGAAAGCCGTTCTGTCGGACGCCGCCGTTCTCGCGAGTTACCTCGGCGAGCAGCCGACGAACGGTTCGTCGCGCACCCGGCGCAAGCCGCGCGCTCGCGCACGTGGCTGACGTTTCGCTCCGCCGTTCACTCGCGCCGATCGCGGCGTCGTTCATGCTCTTCGGCGCGTACTGGGGCTCCTGGGCCGTCGCGGCGGCGAACGTCGAACGCGAGCTCCATATCTCGCACGCCAAGCTGGGACTCCTGCTGTCGACGGCGCTTCTCGGCGCGGCTCTTACGCAGATCGTCGGCGGTGCGCTCACCGAGCGTCACGGCACGGCCCGACTCCTCAGCGCGACGATCGCGACGTGGGCCGTGCTGATCATCGGCGCGGGCTTCGCGCACACAGCGGTCGAGTTCTCCGTCCTGCTCGTCGCGATCGTCACCGTCGGTGGGTTGTTCGACGTCGTGATGAACGTCGCGGCGACGGCGGCGCTCGCCGAACGATCCGGCGCGCTCGTCCGGTTCCATGGGTTCTTCAACGCGGCCGCGGCGATGGGCGCGGGGGCGACCGGGGCGCTCATCGCGAACCATCTGTCGTGGCGATGGACGTGGGCCGTCGACGGACTCATCGCGCTCGTCGTCGCAGCGATCGTCGCGCGCGCGCCGATCCCTGCGGGCGGCGCGGGGGAGCGGGTCCCGCTGGCCGGCGCACTCACCTTCCTCCGGCGCGAGGGCCTCGTCCTCATCGCGATCGCCTTCGCGTTCGCGGCGATGGTCGAGAACGGGACGGAGATCTGGGGTGTCCTCTTACTGCGCACGCGGCTCGCATCCGGTCTCCTCGTCGGCGCCACGAGCGCGGTCGCCGGCTACGCGATCGCCGCGACCGCGCGCGTGTTCGTCGGACCCATCGCCGGACGCCGCGGCGCCGCGCGTGGTGTGTTCCTCGGGACGATCGCGGCCGCGACGGGCCTCGTCCTCCTCGGCCTTTCGCACGTGGCATGGATCGCCGGTGGGGGCCTCGTCCTCGCGGCCGGCGGCGTGTCGATGTGTTGGCCGCTGCTCCTCGCTCACGCCAGCGGTGGTTCGGACAGACCGGCGGCCGTCGTCGGCGGCGTGACCGCCGTCGGCTACCTCGGGTTCGTGATCGGTCCGGCGATCATCGGACTGATCGCGGACAAGGCAGGACTGAACGTCGGTGTGCTCGTCCTTGCGGGAGCCGCGCTCTACGTCGCCGTGAGCGTCCGGTTGTCGTCGCGGAGCAGCGCGTAGATCGACCAGCTCCCGGGGACGCCTTTCAGCTCGTGCTCCCCGCGGTCTTCGAATCGAAGCCCGCTGCCGGCGACGAGGTCGGTCACCGTCCGGCTGACGAGGACTTCAGAAGGTCCCGCCAGGGCGGAGACGCGCTGGCCGATGGCGACGGCGATCCCGCCGATGTTCTCGCCGCGGAGCTCGATCTCTCCGATGTGCAGGCCGGCGCGCACCTCGATGCCGAGTGCGCGGACGGCTTCGGAGATCGCCTCTGCGCAACGGACACCCCGCGCAGGACCATCGAACGTTGCGAGCATCCCATCCCCGGTGTGGGTGATCTTCCTACCGCGGTAGCGTTCGAGTTCGCGCGCAACGATCGCATCGTGCGCGTCGAGGGTCTCGTGCCAGCGCCTGTCGCCGACGCGTGCGGTCTGGTGTGTCGACTCGACGATGTCGGTGAAGAGCACAGTTGCGAGGACGCGATCGGCCTCGTGGATAGGCCGTTTTCCCGTGATGAACTCCTCGATCGCGTCGACGAATTCGTCGACGGGTCCTGAGAAGAAAACGTTGTCGACGCCGGTGAGCCAGACGAGTTTCGCGTCCGGGATGTGCTCGGCGAGGTACTCAGCTTGCTCCGCGCGCACGAGAGGCGAACCCCTGCGATGCAGGACCAGCGTCGGTACGCGGATCGTGTCGACGACGGCCCGGTAGTCGTGCGTCATGCTCCACCACCACAAGGGCAACATGCGCCCGGGACTCCCGATGCCGCGTTCGAAGCGTCCGAGCCACCGCGCGAATGCATCGTCTCCTCCACGGCTCGGTGCCTGAAGGACGGCGCTTTCCTCGGTGCCCCACGTACGATCGACCCATCCGCCGAAGCTGCGGATCGTCTCGGTCGGCGCCCCCGCCGGGTAGTCATCGGTGCTCTCCCAGCGTGCGGCCGTTTGGAAGAGTACGAGCGACTCCGTCCGCTCGGGATGAGCCGCTGCGAACAGCATCGCGACGGGGCCTTGCGTTCCGTGCCCGATCATGTTCGCCGTGACGCAACCGACGGTGTCCATGACGACCCGCACGTCGTCGACCCACGACTCGACGGTCGGCACGGCACCGAGCGGCACCGCATCTGACGCGCCGTTGCCCCGAGGGTCGAGGCAGATGACGCGACCGAGCTTCGCCAGGCGCGTGAGCACGTGCGCGTACCCGGCGTCTTCCCACATGACGTCGATGCAGGATGCGTACGGGATGAGGACGATGTCCCGCGGTCCGTCGCCAAAGACCTGATACGCGATTCGGAGCCCATCCGTGCTCGTCGTGTAGCGGGTATGCGGCTGCACGGGCCTCGTTAGAGCGGGATGTTGCCGTGCTTGCGCTGCGGGAGCGACTCGCGCTTCGTCCGGAGCATCTCGAGGTGCCGGATCAGCATCGGGCGCGTTTGCGACGGTTCGATCACGTCGTCGATGTAGCCGCGCTCCGCGGCGATCCACGGGTTCAGGAAGTGCTCGGCGTAATCGTCGATCAGCTCCCGCCGCTTCGCGTCGGGGTCGTCGGCGGCCTCGATCTCGCGACGCTGGATGATCGGGACGGCGGCATCCGCTCCCATCACCGCGAACTCCGCAGTCGGCCATGCGAACGCGATGTCTGCGCGGATGTGCTTCGAATTCATGACGACGTATGCCCCGCCGTAGGCCTTGCGCGTGATCACCGTGAGCCGCGGCACGGTCGCTTCGGTGTACGCATAGAGCAGCTTCGCGCCGCGGCGGATGATGCCGCCCCACTCCTGGTCGGTCCCGGGTTGGAATCCGGGCACGTCCATGAACGTCACGATGGGGACATTGAACGCATCGCATGTGCGGATGAAGCGTGCGGCCTTCTCCGACGCCTGAACGTTCAGCGAGCCGGCGAGGATCTTCGGCTGGTTCGCGATGATGCCGACGGCGTGTCCGCCGAGTCGTCCGAATCCGCAGATGATGTTCTGCGCGTAGTGCGGGAAGTATTCGTAGAACGAATCCTTGTCGATCACGCGCGTGATGACGTCGTGCATGTCATACGGCTGGTTCGACTGAGAGGGGATCACTTCACCGGGGTCTGGGTCGGTTCGTCCGACGGGATCGCCCGTCTCGAGATACGGCGGCTCCTCGAGGTTGTTGCTCGGCAGGTACGAGAGCAGGTGACGGACCTGCTTGTAACAGTCGTCCTCGTCCTCGGCGACGAAGCACGCGACACCCGACTTCGTTGCGTGCGTCATCGCGCCCCCGAGCTCCTCGAGCGTGACGTCCTCGCCGGTGACGGTCTTGATGACGTCCGGACCGGTGATCTGCATGTTCGCGATGCCCTTGACCATGTAGATGAAGTCGGTGATCGCGGGGGAGTACACGGCGCCGCCCGCGCACGGTCCGGCGACGATCGAGATCTGCGGGACGACCCCCGAATACCGGACGTTGCGATCGAAGATGTACGCGTAGCCCGCGAGCGCCACCATCCCTTCCTGTACGCGCGCACCGCCGCCGTCGTTGATGCCGATCACCGGTGCGCCCGTCGACGCGGCGAGGTCCATGATCTTGCAGATCTTCTCGGCGTAGACCGCGCCGAGCGTTCCGCCGATGTAGGTGAAGTCCTGCGCGAAGACGAAGACCTTGCGTCCGTCGATCGTTCCCCAGCCCGTCACAACGCCGTCGCCGTAGACACGGCGATCCTCCATCCCGAAACCCCGCGCGCGCGTCACCGCAAGTTGGTCGAATTCGACGAACGAGCCTTCGTCGAGGAGCGCGACACAACGCTCACGCGCGGTGAGTTTGCCGCGTTCGTGCTGCTTGCTGATCGAGTCAGGGCGCTCGCCCTCTTGGGCGCGCTCTTTGCGCTCGCGCAGCTCCTCGATGCGCTCGGACATGGTGTGGACGGGCTTGGTGTCTTCGGTCATGGGCGTCAGGCTATCGGTTCCCTTATGACGTCTTCTCGACGAGCTCGATCAGGATCCCGTTGGACGTATTCGGATGGACGAACGCGACCTTGTGACCTCCGCCCCCGATGCGCCACGTCTGGTCGATGAGCTCGGCCCCCGCGGCCTTCAGGCGCTCGAGCGCAGCCTCGATGTCGGGGACCCGGACGGCGATGTGGTGCAGACCCTCGCCCCGTTTCTCGAGGAACTTCGCGACGGTCGACGTGTCGTCCGTCGGCTCGAGAAGCTGGAGGTGTGCGTCGCCGAGCGGAAGCATCGCCTCGGTGATCCGATCGGTCTCGCCCGTTTCGATGTGGTCGGGTTCGAGGTCCCAGATCTTCTTGAACGTGGCAAGCGCCGCGTCCATGGACCTCACCGCTATCGCTACGTGGTCGATCTCCAACAGGCCTCCAGGGAATAAACGGGGGTCCCCTATACTTTGCCCCTCAGGGCAGATAAGGAGGCAATCATGACCGAAACCGTCATCGTCGCCGGCGCTCGTACGCCGATGGGCAAGTTCGCCGGCGGACTCACCGACTTCTCCGGCGCGCAGCTCGGCGGGTTCGCGATCAAGGGTGCTCTCGAGCGCGCCGGCGTGGACGCCCCAGACGTCCAGTACGTGATCATGGGCCAGGTTCTCCAAGCCGGAGCCGGACAGATCACCGCGCGCCAAGCCGCCGTCGCCGCGGGCGTCCCGATGACGATCCCCGCCATCACCATCAACAAGGTGTGTCTCTCCGGCCTGAATGCGATCGCGCTCGCCGATCAGCTGATCCGCGCCGGTGAGGTCGACGTCGTCGTTGCCGGAGGTATGGAGTCGATGACGAACGCGCCCTACCTCGACCCGAAGGCTCGCTTCGGTGCGCGCATGGGCGACGCGCAGCTCATCGACTCGATGATGTACGACGGCTTGTTCTGCGCCCTCGATCGCAAGTCGATGGGCCTCGCGACCGACGAGTTCAACACCCGCTACAACCTCACGCGGGAGGAGCAGGACGAATTCGCGGCACGCTCGCACGCGCTCGCGGCGAAGGCGACCGAGACCGGGTTCTTCGCGCAGGAGATCGTTCCGATCGAGGTACCGCAGCGGAAGGGCGACCCGATCATCGTGGAGCGCGACGAAGGCATCCGTGCCGACACCACCGTCGACTCGCTCGGCAAGCTCCGTCCGGCGTTCGCGAAGGAAGGCACGATCACGGCCGGCAACGCGTCGCAGATCTCCGACGGCGGAGCGGCCGTCCTCGTGATGTCACGCGAGGAAGCCGCCAAGCGCGGACTGCAGCCACTCGCCACGATCGTGGCGCACGGCATGGTCGCCGGTCCGGACACATCCCTCCACGAGCAGCCGGCGCACGCGATCAAGGCCGCGCTCGCGAAGACCGACATCAAGGAGTCCGACCTGGTGTCCGTCGAGCTGAACGAAGCGTTCGCGTCGGTCGGCGTCGTCTCCGGCCGCGAGCTCAACGTCGATCCGGAAGCCATCAATCCGCACGGCGGAGCGATCGCGCTCGGACACCCCATCGGGATGTCGGGCGCGCGTCTCGTCCTCACCCTTGCGCACCAGCTCAAGGAGCTTGGCGGCGGCGTCGGCGCGGCGGCGCTCTGCGGCGGCGGCGGCCAGGGCGACGCGCTGATCATCCGCTCGTAGTTGTCGCGTCGCTCCGACCTGCTGACGGGCACGTTCGTCCGCCTGATGCTGGTCAACTTCGGGTACTTCCTGTCTGTCGGCGTGATGCAGCCGATCCTGCCGCTCTACGTGCACGGACCGTTACATCAGAGCAACGTCGCCGTCGGTGTTGCGCTCGCGGCGTTCACGGTGACTGCGCTCGCGCTACGTCAGCCGTCCGGCCGTCTCGGCGACGCTCGCGGACGACAGCTCCCGATCCTCGTCGGGACGATCGTCAACGTGATCTCGGTCCTCGGGTTCCTCCTCGCGACGAACCTCGTGCACGTCGTCGCGTTGCGGATGCTGACCGGCGTCGCCGAGGCGTTCATCTTCGTCGGTGTCGCGACGGCCGTGCAGGACCTCGCCCCGGACGAACGACGCGGTGAGGCTGCGAGTCTCTTCTCGCTGTCGCTCTTCTTCGCGCTCGCGATCGGCCCCCTGATCGGCGAGTGGATCTTGACGCACTACGGCTTCCACGCCGTGTGGTGGTTCGAGGGCGCTGCCGGAACGATCGCGATCGTCTTCGCGGCGACGCTTCCCGACACACGAACGGACGAAGCGCGTCCGAAGGAGCCACCGCCGCTCATCCATCCGGCGTCGATCCGTCCGGGCGCGATCCTCGGGTGCGCGATCTGGGGCCTCGCCGCCTTCAACGGCTACGTTCCGTTGTACGCGACGCTCGTGCTCCACATGAAGAACTTCTCGCCGGTCTTCCTCGTGAACGCCGTCGTGATCTTGATCTTCCGCAGCGTCGGCGCGAAGCTCCCGGATCGCCTCGGCCACCTCCGGACCGCTCGTTTCTCGCTCGTCTGCACTCCGATCGGTCTCGCCGTGATGGGACTCTTCCGGACGGTGCCGTCGCTCTACATCGGCGCCATCATCCTCGCCGTCGGACAAGCCCTCGCGTTCCCCGCGCTCATGAGCATCGCGGTGAACAACGCACCGGGGTCCGAGCGTGGCGCAGTGATGGGGACGTTCACCGCGTTCTTCGATATCTCGTTCGGGGGTGGCGCGCTCGTGCTCGGCGTAATCTCCGGAGCGATCGGCTACAACAAAGCGTTCCTGTCGGCGGCGGCCGTCGCCGCGCTCGGTCTCGGCGGGATCATGTTCTTGCCGCCGAAGGTGAGTGCTCCGTCCGGACCGCCTCGTCCGGTGTTCGAGATCGAGCCGCCCGGCGAGTAGCGCTACGGCGCGTCGAACGTCTCGAGACGGCGTGCGCCGAGCGTCGTGAACAACACGATCATGCCCGTGCTCGCCGCGGCGAAGACCAGCAGGACGAGGCCCACGATGGGGTTGTGGTGGGCGAATCGTCCGGCGATCCAGAGTGCGAGACCGGTTTGCGTCGCGGCGAACACCACGAGCTCTGCCATCTCGGCGAACACCGGACCGATCCCGAGCCGCGGGCGTTCGAGGTCGAACCTTCCCCACAGCGCCGCGGTCGCGACGCCACCCACCATGCATCCGGCGAGGATCCACACGATCACGACGATCGAGACGACGACCGTCCAGAGCGCGAGATGCCGGACGAAGCCGATCCCCGCAGCGGTCGCGGCGATCAGGAGTGCGGTTGGGACGGCGTACGCGATCGACTTTCCGGCGATGAGGTCGATGCCGCGCACAGGCGCGAGCTTGAGCAAGCCGATGTTCTTCCGTTCCATGAGGAGTCCGACGGCGGCTTGGTTCGAGATGACGAACGGGATGATGAACGTGAAGGCGTAGGGCGGCGTTCCCGTTCGGCGCAGCGAATCGATCGCGAGGAACCCGTAGATGAGGAGCGGGAACACGAGCGTCTGCAGCAGCCGCATGTCACGAACGAACGAACGCCATTCCTTGATGACGATGCCGCGCGCGACGCGCGGTACAGGCGGCGCGATGCGCTCGAGGAGCGTCCCACTGCGCTTCTTCGTCGATGCCTCGGCGAGTTGCGTCCATGAGCTTTCGAACGTTGCGAAGAAGACGGTGTAGGTCACGGCGATGAGCGCTCCCGCCGCGATCGCGATCAGGACGAGATCGGTTCCGAGGAGAGCCCAATCATGCGCGGCGATCGCGCGGACGAGGTTGCCGGGCCACGAGGTCGGTGACCGACCGACGACGTGGAGGATCGATCGCCCGACCGCATCCAGCCGCGCGGCATCGAAGCGATCGGACGAGACCCGGGCGTAGAAACTCGACGCCGAACCCGCGAAGATCACCCACGCGAGCGGGAGCAGCGGCGTGATGAGTCCGATGATCATGCGCAGTCGAGGACCGATCATCACGCGCGCGAGGACGAGCGCGACGAGCATCCCGGGCAACGCGGCGATCGTCGCGAGCAGGAGAGGCACAACGAGCGCAAGTAGCGGCGCGACGGCCATCGCGTGCGCTCGTCCGAATCCCCATGTGACCGCGGCGAGCAGCGCCAGTGAGATCGGCGACGCGATGACGAGTTCGAAGAGCTTCATCCCGAACAATCGGCGGCGGGGGAGCGGCGCGACCATCAGCAACTCGAGGTCGGAGTTGAGGAACAGACGCGTGATGCCCCATCGGAATCCGGCGATGACCTGGAACCCACCAACCGCGGCGTAGGCCAGGAGGAGGAGGGCATCCGCGAAGGCCGGCGCGCGCGGAACGAGCACGCTGAATATGCCGCGCGAACCCAGCACGGCGAGCACGAACACGCCGAGCGCAAGGATCGGCGCGATCAACACCATCACGCCGCGGTACTGGGCGATGATGATGCGAACTCGCCACCGCAGGAGCTTCAGCATCAGCTCTCGGCGAGGAACCTCGTGAGCTCCGCGGTGTCTTCGCCGCCGGTGAGCTCGAGGAAGATGTCTTCGAGGCTCGCGTCGGCATCGCTCTGTCTCGCGCGGAGCTCGGCCAGCGATCCCTGCGCCACGAGCTTCCCATGGTTGATGATCCCGACGCGGTCGCACATGTGCTCGGCGATCTCGAGCACGTGCGTTGACATGAACACGGTCTTCCCGCGACGCGCGAGCTCGGTGAGCAGGTCCTTCACGATGCGGGCACTGCGCGGATCGAGCCCGGACGTCGGTTCGTCCAGGAAGAGGATCTCGGGTTCGTGCAGCAGTGCAGCGATGAGTCCGAGCTTCTGACGCATCCCGCGCGAGTAGCCTTCGACGACCTTCTCCGCGTCGTCGAACAGCCCGAGCAAGCGCAGCAGCTGCGTGGCGCGGTCCCGCGCTTCGTCCTTCGGCACCTGGTAGAGGTCGGCGATGAACGAGAGGAACTCGCGTCCGGTGAGCTTCTCGTACACGTACGGATTCTCGGCCATGTAGCCGATGCGCTTCTTAACCTCGAGCGGTTGTGTCCGGACGTCGTAGCCGGCGACCACCGCCGAACCGCTCGTCGGACGAAGCAGTCCGATCAGCATCCGTATCGTCGTGCTCTTCCCGGCGCCGTTCGGGCCGAGGAAGCCGAAGACCTCGCCTCGATTCACCACGAGGTCGAGCGCGTCGACGGCGGTCTGTCGGTCGAAGACCTTCGTGAACTTGTCTGTCCTGATGGCCTCCGCCGGCATCACGCAACGATAGAACGGCGAAGCCTCCACGTCGCGATGGGCAGGATCACGACGAGGAACGCTGCGAGGACCGCGAGCTGCGGCAGGATCGAACGAAGGCCTCCGCCCTGCGCCACTAGCTTGATGAAGGCATCCATCGCCCACGCCTGGGGGAAGAGCTGTCCGAGACGTTGCATCGGTAGCGGCATGATGAACCGCGGCCACATGCACCCTGCGAGCATCGCCATCCCGATCCCGATGGGCGGCACGAGCGAGCTCGCCTGCTCGGGCGTCCGGAAGACCGTTCCCGCGAGCATCGCGAACGCCGTCGAGACCGCCACGTACAGCGTGATGAGCACGAACGCCGACAGCGGGTCGCCGAAATGGACCCCGAAGATGAAGATCCCGAGCGCGACGATGTAGACGGCTTGGAACGCCGCGTTGATGAATCGTCCGAGTCCGTAGCCGAGCACGACCGATGTCGCCGACGTCGGCGAGGCGTAGATCCGCGAGATCAGGCCCTGCTTCCGGTCGGCGATCACGAAGCCCGCCGCGCCGAACGACGTCAGGAATACGAAGAGCACGAGTTGCGAAGGCGCGGTGTAGCTGAAGCCCTGCACGATGAACTGACCCTTCGCCGCATGACCTACCGTCTGGACCTGCACGCCGACCGGCTGCGTCGCGCGCGCCGCCGCACGTGCGGCGGTCAGGGTCTGATCGAAGCTCCGGTGCGTGTGCGAGGCGGCGAAGTTCGCCGCTTGGAGCAGCGCGCCTTCTCGCGCGACGAGTGCATCGACGGCGGCTCGGACGACGATGGGCGGCCGGTTCTGATCGGCGACGAACGTGACCTGCGTCGGACGACCCGCCCGCACACTCGCTTCGTAGTCGGTCGGGATAACGATGCCGGCGGAATACGTGCCACGGCGCAGCGCCTTCCGCAGTGTGTCGTCGCTCGTGACGTGAAACGTTCGGAGCGTCTTCGAGTTATCGAACGCACGAACGAGGTCCGTCGTCAGCGCGCCGGACGACCTGTTCACGAGGCCGATGGGGATACGACTGCTGGCGAGGTTCTTCGTCGCGGAGCCGATGACGAGGATGATGAAGAACGGCAGGAGGATCACGAAGAAGATCGCGGTGCGGTCGCGCAACATGCGACGGAAGATGGTGCCGGCGATGACGAACGGCGTCCTCATGCCACGGCGATCCTTCGTGCTCGCACCGCCGCGATCGACCCACAGATGAGCACGAATGCGGCGATGGCCGCGAAGTTCGGGAGGAGGTTCGCCGCTTTCGCGCCGTCATAGGCGATGTCGGTGAACCCGCGGAGTGCCCACCCGTTCGGTGTCAGGGCCGACAGCTTCTGAAGGAACACCGGCATCTGGAAGAGCGGGAAGAAGTTGCCCCCGGCGAGCGCGAGGACGATGCCGACGACGCTGCCGTACGCCGCCGCCTGCTCTTCGGTCTTCGCGAGCGTCTGCACGAGCGCCGTGAGTGACATCAGGGCGAGCACAACGAGCACCGTGAGGATCGCGATCGCGAGCGGATCGCCCCAGTGCACGCCGAACAGGACGTGCATGCTCACGAACACCGTCGTCATGCTCACGAGTCCGAGCACGAAGATCGCCGCGGCCTTCCCGAGGATGATCGCGCTCTTGGGTGCGGGCGCCGCCAAGATGCGGGGAAGCGTCCCCTGCTCCCGCTCGGCGAAGAGGCTCCGCGCGCCCGTCGAGACGATGAAGAAGAGGAAGAACATCGCCATGCCGGGACCGAAGTAGTCGGCCCCCGTCACCTTCCGCGTGGCGAGTCCGGCATCGGCGAGCTGCACAGGTATCCGCTCGCGCGCGGCGTCCGCCGCGAGCGTGGAAACGTTCTTCAGGCTCGCGCCCGACCGGATCGCCGCGAACACCGACAGACGCGATGCTTGGACCTGTTCGGTGAAGGACGTCGCGACGGCTTGAGCGATCGACGCTTCGAATCCGTCGTCTGCGCGACCGACGACGACGACGTCCGCGCGCGCCCCTGAGGTCACGGCGTTCTGGAAGCCGGACGGAACGATGTATCCGGCGGAGGCCTTGTTCGTCCGGACGAGGTCTCGGACGTTCGCTGCTGATCCCGAGGTTCGAAGCGTGATCAGGCCGCGTAGCTGCGGCGACGTGAGCACCGATGCGAACGCTTTCGAGACCTGCGAATGGTCCTCGTCCGCGATCGCGACGCGCGCGTGGATGTTCGTGAACGTCGGACCGAAGCCGCCGCCGAAGGCGCCGCTGATGATCGCGGCGAGCAGCGTCGGCGCGACGAATGCGATGAAGAACGCGCTTCGATCGCGGAGACGTTGTCGAAGCTCTTTGCCGGCGATGACCCACGCGACGCGCACGGCTCAGTCCCTCAGCGCTTTCCCCGTGAGATGGAGGAACACGGCTTCGAGGTCGGGCTCGATCACCTCGACGCTCGAGACGTCGAGCGAGCTCTCCATCGCAACTTCGAGCAAACGCGCGAGACGCCGCCGGCCTTCGCGGACGAGGAGATGGACGCCGCCCTCGGACGTCGCAGCGTCCTGCACGCCGTCGACCTCCTTCGCCGCGAGCACGAACGTCTCGAGCTCCCCCTTCGCGCCGATCTCGACGCGATCGAGCTGTCCCACCTTGTCGACGAGGTCGCGTCTCGTCCCCTCGGCGATGATCTTCCCCGCGTCGATGATGCCGACGCGGTCGCAGAGCCGTTCGGCTTCCTCCATGTAGTGCGTCGTGTAGAGGACGGCGACGCCGGACGCAGCAAGTGCTTCGATGCCTTCGAGGATGGCGTTCCGGCTCTGGGGATCGACGCCGACCGTCGGTTCGTCCAAGACGAGCAGTTTCGGGTCGTGGATGATCCCGGCGCCGATGTTGAGGCGGCGTTTCATCCCGCCCGAGAAGTGACCGACTCGCTCGTCCTTCCTGTCGGTGAGTTCGACGAGCTCGAGGATCCGGGACACGCGGCTCGTCAGATCCGCCCCCTTGATGCCGTAGAGCCGCGCGAAGAATCGGAGGTTCTCTTCGGCGGACAGATCGAGGTAGAGCGCGACCTCCTGAGGGACGTATCCGATGAGCAGCTTCGCTTTGACCCCGGACCCAGTCATGGCGTTGCCGGCGACGGTCACCGATCCCTCGTTGGCGTCCAGCAGCCCGCAGATCATCGAGACCGTTGTGGTCTTGCCTGCCCCGTTCGGGCCGAGGAGGCCGTAGGTCTCACCGGCGGCGATCTGGAGTGAGACGCCGTCGACCGCCGTCAGGTCCCCGTACCGTTTGCGCAGGCCAGAGGCCTGAAGAACCGGCTCCACCGTTTCCCCCCGCGTCATCTCGAGCACGCTACGCCACGACCGCGGCGACCGCATCGTCCGGCGAACGGAACCGGTACACCGCCCCTGGTAGGACGTCCGCAAAGAGGGCTCAACCCCCGTAAGTAGGCTACCCTTTGGCCCGGCAGGAGATCGGCCGCACCTGCGTTACAGGAGTCCCTTCTGGCTCGCGCGAAGACGAAGTATCGACCGACGCAAACAGACGAACTGCGTCGTTGGCGCGAGGGCCTCG
>Ga0307469_10000287_pt1 | contig 19199 bp, 34 predicted proteins | sample atmos_gasesAM2C__FD_203084 | JGI IMG/M metagenome (GOLD analysis project Ga0307469, IMG submission 203084) | Hardwood forest soil microbial communities from Morgan-Monroe State Forest, Indiana, United States - atmos_gasesAM2C_515 | ecosystem: Environmental > Terrestrial > Soil > Temperate...
GCGGTCAGCAAACACCACGGCGTCATTCACCGCGCGATCGCCGAAGCCTTCGACGAGCTCTGAGGGGTTCGAGTAGAGCCCGGAGCAGATGCCGTTGAGGATGATCCCGGCGAGTGCCTCGCGGCGCTGCGCGAAGGCGGCGGCAATCTGTGCCTGTCGCATGGCGTTGACGGCCGCCACCTGTTCGGGTGTTGGCGCCTCGTGAATTCCACGCTGTCCGTTCTTGTTCGAGTTCATCGTGCACTCCTCCCGTTGGTTGTGTGTGAATCAGCGGCGCCTGATCTGCCGGGAAAGCCCGAGCCGGTGCGCCTGGCCGTAGAGCTGGTAGAGATCGACGCCGAGCCGGTCGGCGAGCTCGCGCAGTTGGTTCTTCTCGCGCGCGTCTGCGTATTCCGCACGCAGTTGCGCTTTCATCTCGGGAGTCCACGTGCCCTTGTGCTCCTGTGTCGGCTCGGACGACACCACAGGTGCCTCGTTCATGGCTGTCTCCATCCTCGAGCGGCGAGTACGCGCATCGTCGTTTCGATCGCGCGCCGCGGCTTCACGTCGTCCTGCAGGAACTGAAGGACCGACCATCCGAGCAGGATCGCCGCGTTGTGCTTGGCGTGATCGTTGCGCATGCCCTTGACGTCGGCGTGTCCGCCCATCGTGTAGATCTTGTCGCCGATCCGACGCACGACCACGCCCTGGATCTCGACGGCGACGTGGTACTCGCGCCAGGCAAAGTCGAAGCGCCACTGCTTGCCCATGGCAGCGGCGGCGAACCGAAGCTGCCGCTCGGGCGGCGGCAGGCAGAACTGCCGGCAGTGCTGTGCGAACAGCTCCTCGGGCCCTGCCCTGCGGTCGTCCGCGCCAGGCCCCGGCTTCTCGAGCTCGAACCATTCGGGCTCAAGGAGTGAGGCCTGCGCGACACGACGTGGGGCCATGGGAGCGTCAGTGAGTCGCGGCAGCGGCCGCGCCGCCCTCAGTAGCTGCCGGCGCCGGCTCGCTGCCAGGCTCGCCCATCGGCAGTTGCGGCTGCTTCTTGTCGCGCTCCGTCACGCGCGCGTTCACCAGCGTCAGCTTCACCTCGCGGTGTTGGTGGTCCTGCAGCGCGAGGTTGGTTTTGCCGATACCCGGGCGCAGGTAGAGCGAGCCGCGGGCCTCGACCATACCGCCCACCTGCGGCGTCAGCACCAACTTCGAGATCACCATCGCGGGCCGGTAGTCGTCCTCCTTCGGATCACCCGAGGACTCGAACTCAAGCTCGCGATCGCCCGAAACGATGATCGCCGCGCGGTCGGCCTGGAACGACTCCGAGAGGTAGAACGACTCCCCGCCCCACCACGCCATCGGCTCCGCTGCGGCGTTTCCCTTGCTCGTGTCGAACCAGGAGGTGTGGGTGAGCTTGTCTCGCATGAAGGAATTCAGCTCGGCCTTGGTCAGCATGAGCTCCGTGAACGGCAGCGTGAACGCCGTCACGTAGTCCTCACCGTGGCGCTCCAGGTTGTTCGAGATCTTGCCGAGCCGGCAGGTCTTCCCCTCGAGGTTGAGAATCTTCGTGTGTGTCTTCGCCATGTCATCTCCCTTCGCTGTTGACGTGAAGTGCTTCGCCGTAGAGCCGCTCGAAGGCCTCGGCGTAGGTGATGTCGCGCCCGTCTCGGTGCCCGCAGATCCGCGAGGGCCCACGCTCGAGGATCGCCTTGCGCAGTTTTTCGCGACGCGTGTTGTGATCGGTGGCGCCATCGAAGAGCCGGATCAGCGGACCGTCACGGCCGAGGCGCTTCGCGAGCCACGCCTCCCCGTCCATCACGCGGTGCATGTCAGGTTCGGGCATCGTGGCGGCGCAGCAGCAGCGCGCGGCGATCGGCGCGGAACTTGCGATCCTCGGCGATGGCCGCGGCGTAAATCGGGGATGCCATCGGCGTCTCGACCATGATTCGCGCGCACCGGGCGATGCCGAGTTCGAGGCGGGCGAGCTCGGGGTCCTCGCGCAAGTACTCAGCCCACTGCCTGGCGGCGCGCTCTTTGTGGGCAGCCAGCGGATCGGGTGTGGCCTCATTCGCCTTCGCCATGCGGTTGTCTCCTCGCTGCTCGAATCTGGTCCACGGTCACGCGGAACATGCGTGCGGCGTCGGCGTCTGTGGTGGCCGGGTCGGCGTTGAGCAGTACCAGGGCGCGCGCGATGCGGGATTCCTCCGGGTCCTCCTCCAGGGTCCGTGCTCTGTGTGTACCGTTCCGGCCGGACAGGAGCGAAGCCGCCGAGCGGGGGCTGGGTTTGACCTCTCCGGATGGCACTGAGTGATCTTGATTCTGGATTCTGGATTCTGGAGAGCTAGGCGTTACCGAGACGTTTGGCGAGCCATTCGCTAGGCGTTTCGCTAGACGTTCTCGCCAGTCGCTCGGCCGTAAGTCTGTGGAATCCGGACCTTTTCCCGCGTTGCAGTGTCGGCACATCGGTTGCAAGTTGTCGATGTTGTCGGCACCACCTTGATAGACGGGACGGATGTGGTCCTTGCACAAAATGCCGCCAAAGAGCTTGGATTTATGCACTCCGCACTTCACGCACTGATCCCCACAGACAGCGACCAGCGCCTCCCATTCCTCCTTGGTGTGAGTTCCCAAACGCCTCGCATTAGCTAGGCGTTCGCTACGCGTTTTGCTAGGCGTTTCGCTAGGCGTTTTCTCTGGCTGCTCTCTTCCTGGCCACCGGGACTCGACTGATAAGTGCCCGGATTGCTTGGCGAGTTCTGACCGCGCCTCCATCTTGCGAATCTCGGCGTCGGCCCTCGCGTTTCGTCGCTCGCCATGGCGCACCGGGAAGAACTCATCCGCGACCTTGCGCACCGCTGCCCGCTCGAGCGCCGTGGTAGCTCGACACAGCCGATTGAGCGCCGGCAGTTCTACCGGCAACGGCTGCTGTTTGGCGTAGTAGTGATCGAGGAGGACGGTGTAGACGCCGTGCTGGGTGAGCGACAGGTGCGAGGTGTCCCGCTGATAGTCGCCGATGTATCGCTTGTACCAGTCCACGCGCGGCGCCTGGACTTCAGGGCTGCAGGGGCACATTGAGGCCCAGGACCTCCCGGCGTTCTACGCACCTGCCGCACCACTGTTCCTCGTAATCGCTTTGGAATATCGCCTCGCACCCGTGGCACCTGATGAGGAGCGTGGGCGTGTCGTGATATTCGGAAAGATCGATAACGAGTGAGAGCTTGGTGGTGTTATTGGCAGGCGTGCCGCTGCCTTCGGTTGTGCCCGTGCGCATCCCTTATCTCCAGCACCAACACCAGACGGTTCCCCCCGGGGTGTTGGTTTCAGTCGTGAGTGTCAGCTGCCGCGCATCCTGCGAGGCGTCGAGTTAAGTCCGATCACGCGCCACACGCGCGCGCGAGTCCGTATGCTGTGAGGTGAGAACACCAACAACCTAATCGGCTGCAGGTGTTGCAGTCAGAGATCGAGCGAATGCAGATGGCTCACGCGGGTAGATGTCCGGCCGCAGCTCCTGGCGCGTCACCGCCCCACCGACGGCCTGCTCGATCTGGATCACGCGCTCGGCGGGCACGCCGTCACGGAGCATTTTCTGCACGAACTGGTACGTGACCTCGAGCTTGCGGGCCAGTTGAACCTGGCCGCCCGCGATATCGACTGCTCGCTGCAATGCGGCGAGCGCCGCCGGATCATCCCGGCCGATCCGCTGCTGCCGTCGCTGTGCTTTCTGTCGCATGATGGGCCGACTGTACAACTATGGGTTGCAAACGGCAAGCAACCCATGCGCGGAACGGGACACCGTACCCTGCAACCGATGGTTGCCCCCGGCAAAGCCTCACAGCGGCGCGAGTTCTCCGAGAGGCTTCACGCCGTGCTCGATGAGCGCGTCGGCGAGGGGTGCCCATCCCGTACGGGCCGCGGGCGCACGACCTGGCTGTGGCGGCGGTTGTCGCTGCGCGGCCGTGCATTCGTCAGCCGCGAGCAGGTGCGCAAGTATCTTTCGGGCACAGACGTACCCGACATGGCCAACTTCCTCACCTTATGCGATAGGCTCGGCGTGTCGCCGATGCGGCTGTTGCCGGGTGCGGGCGAGGCGGATGACAACGCGGAGCTCGAGCAGCTCGCGCGGCTGTGGCGCACGCTCGATAAGGAAGGACGCGCCCACGTGTTGAGTGTCGCGGCGCTTGCCGCCCGGGCTGCCGGTCAGAGCGCCGCCCCCCAGACTTCCTCGAAAACGGCGCGTGCGTCTCGTGGGCACGTACCTGCCCGCGAGCCCAAGACCGGCTCCTGACCCCGCACGAAACGCTCGCCCTGCTAGATGGTTTACCCGAGCCCTGAGCCGGTGATCGCCGGCTTCTGCTCGCTGGCTTCCCCCTATTCCCTGACCCCGCGGTACCTTCGTTATTGTCAAGTGGGGACCGCCCCCGGTCCGTAAGCGTCTGTAAAAGACTGCAACCGAGCGTGAAAAGCTCGCCGGCCGGCCTGCGTCCCACTTTGCAACTGTCGGTTGTTGACCTGTGCAACTGATAGTTGTATGGTGACGGCATGAACCGACCCACCTACAACAACGCGCCGGCGCTCCTTGCCGGCTTCCCGCTCTGGTTCGCCGCGAATCGGCCGGCGCTGCTGCGGTGGTGGTGGCACTGCGATGGGACGGTCATGCGCTCCGGCGGTCCGCAGGCTGCCCAGGACAACGATTTCGAAGAGTTCGCGCGCGACCAGTTCGATCGTGAGCGCGCCGCGGCAGCACATCCCCGGCTTCTTCAGCAGATGGAGGCACGCTCGTGAAGGAATGGCTGCAGTCACTGACGCTCGAGCAGCTGCTCGCGCTCTACATCGTGTTCTGGATCGTGGTGGTGTGGGCGTACATCGCCTGGCGCGGAGTGCGTGATGCGCGACGCAGCCCAATGGCCACGCGCCGGCGTGATGCGCGGCGCGGCGCAATGGCCACGCGCCGCCTGGGCTCGCTGCCGGCGCCCTCGCCTTCCTGCCAGCGGAACGGCACTCAGGCGGTGCCGCGATGAACGCCGCGGTCGACACCGTGGTGCGCGAGCGCCTCGAGTACCTCGAGAAGCGCCGCAAGTACCTGGGCGGTTCTGACATCGCCGCCATGCTCGGCATCGCGCCGCAGACATGGAGCCGCAACTCTCCGGTCACGCTCTACCTCGATAAGACCGAGCCGCCGAAGCCTGAGAACGACGCGCTCGCTGCGCGCCGGGTCAAGCGCCGCGGCAAGCGGTGGGAGGGCGTGGTAGGCGAAATGCTGGTCGAGTCCCTCGAGGAGCGTGGTCACAAGGTCGAGATCGTCTCGACGAACAAGCAGTACACCGACCCGGACGTCGAGTACTTCGCCTGCGAGATCGACTTCGAGGTGCGGCTCAATGGCGAGCAGGAGATCACCAACGTCGAGCTCAAGACCGTGCACCCCTACAAGGTCCACGAGTGGGGTGATGAGGGAACCGACGAGAGCCCGGTCTGGTACACCGCCCAGGCGATGTGGGGGCTCGGCATCACGCGCCGGCGCCGCTGCATCGTCGCTCCGCTCTTCGGAGCGGACGAGCTGCGCACCTACTCGGTCGCCGCCGCCAACGATGTGATCGCCGACATTCGCGAGACCGGGCGCAAGTTCTGGAACGAGCATGTGCTCCCGCGCGTGCCGCCCCCGCCTGGGGGGCTCGTGGACCTCGCGAAGCTCTTCCCGAACGACTGCGGGCTCACCGTCGATTACACCAACGACGTGGAGTTCGTTGACGCGATCGCGGAGCTGCGCGCGGCGGATGCCGACTTCGATGCGGCGACGGTGCGCTGGAACGCGGCCGAGGAGATCTGCAAGACGAAGATGGGCACGGCGGCTGTCGCCAATATCGGCGGCAAGAAGGCCGTGTCCTGGAAGAGCCAGGTCGACCGCCGGCTCGACATCACCCGATTGAAGGAGGAGCGCCCGGAGATTTACACGGCGTTCCTCAGAGAGTCCGCCATTCGAAAATTCCTGCTGAGCAGGACGAAGGAGAAGAAGTAGCCATGTCCACTCAACAACTGCGCACCGCCACGGCGGCCGCCAAAGAGCCGAAGAGTTTCATGGAGCTCATCGAGGCGATGAAGCCCGAGATCGCGCGCGCGCTCCCGCGCCACATCAATCCCGAGCGCATGGCGCGCATCGCGGTCACCGAGTACCGGAAGAACCCGAAGCTCGGCGAGTGCGAGATCCGGTCCGTGTTCGGCGCCATCATCATGCTCTCGCAGCTCGGGCTCGAGCCCGGTGTCATGGGCGCCGCCTACCTGATCCCCTACAAGGGCGTCTGCACCGCGGTCCCTGGCTGGCAAGGACTCGCCGATCTCGTGGCGCGCGCCGGGCGCGCATCCGTGTGGACGGGCGCGGTGTATGAGGGGGATGAATTCGAGTACGCCTTCGGCGACCGCCCGCACATCACGCATCGGCCGAGCGACGACGATGAGGCCCCGGGCCCCGAGAAGCTGACCCACGTCTACGCGGTCGGCCGGATCAAGGGCGCCGAGTGGCCGGTGATCGATGTGTGGTCGCGGTCGAAGGTCACGAAGCACCGCGATCGGTTCAACAAGGTGGGCAACGCCCACTACAGCTTCCAGCACTTCGAGATGTACGCCCGCAAGGTGGTGCTGCTGCAGGTCATCAAGTACATGCCGAAGTCGGTCGAGCTCCAGAAGGCCGTCGATCTCTCGGACGCCAGCGAGAAGGGCGTGACGATCGATATGAAGCAGGCGGCCGCCGGATGGGTGCCAACCACCGACGACGAGCCGGGCAAGGTGCCGACGAACGAAGAGGCCATCGCCAGCATCAAGGCGACGAAGACGATCGCGGACAACGAGAAGAACTACGAGGCGATCCTCAACGCCTTCACCGCGGCGAGTCAGAAGCTGCCGGTCGAGATCGAGAGCGCCTACACCGACCACAAGACGGCGCTCGAGCAGAAGCTCTGATGCCGCCCCTCGAGCGGAAACAGGTCGGGCCCACTGAGACCTACCACGGCCGAAAGCTCACGGCGCGGTACATGGGCCCCGACGTCCTGGGCTACGTCGACGACATGGAGCTCAGCGGCTTCTTCCTCGACGTCGAAGCAGCGCACGCCGCCGGACGCCGGCACGTCGACGCAGAGATCAAGGCGGCCGAAGAAGCGGCCAGAAAGAACGAGAGGACACGCGCGTGAAGATCATCAGTCTCCAAGCCGAGAACGTGAAGAAGCTGGTCGCGGTCGAGATCCGGCCCGACGGCAACCTGGTGCAGATCACCGGCAAGAACGGCCAAGGCAAGACGAGCGTCTTGGATTCCATATGGTGGGCGCTCGCCGGCGCCTCGCACATCCAGTCCGCGCCGATCCGGAAGGGCGCCGCAGAGGCGCGCATCCGGCTCGACCTCGGCGAGCTCAAGGTCACGCGCACGTTTCGCCGGGCTGGCGAGGATGGCAAGGAGACCACATCGATCAGCGTCGAGAACGCCGACGGCGCGCGCTACCCGTCCCCGCAGAAGATGCTGGACGCGCTGCTGGGCGAACTGTCCTTCGACCCTCTCGAGTTCGCACGCATGGCGCCGGCGGACCAGTTCAACGCGCTGCGGCGCTTCGTGCCCGACGTGGACTTCCAGGCGATCGCGAACGCCGACCGGGGCGACCGCGAGCGGCGCACGGAGGTGGGCCGATTCGCCCGGCAGGAGCGCGCCGCCGCGGCGCTCATCACGACGCCGGTGGACACGCCCGAGCAGCCGATCGACGAGTCGGCGCTGGTGACCGAGCTCGAACAGGCGGGCGCAAAGAACGCCGATCTCGAGCAGCGCATCGCAAACCGCAGGCGCCTCGCCGATCAGGCGGACGCCTACAGCAAAAAGGCGGCCGAGTACCGCGCCCGGCAGGAGGAGCTCAAGCGGCAGATCGAGCAGCTCGAAGCCCTGGCCGTCAAGGAGGTCGAGAAGGCCGAGGAGCTCAAGGCGCGCGTTGCCGGAGCCGAGGAGCTGCCGGCGCCGGTGGACACCGCCGTCATCCGCAACCGAATCGATGAGGCCCGCGCGGTGAACGCAAACGTGCGCAAGCTCGATGAGCGGATGAAGCACCAGGCGCGCGCTCACCAGCTCGAACAGGAGATGGAGACGCTCACCGCGAAGATCGAGAAGCGCCAGGCCGACAAGGAGGCCGCGATCGCCGCAGCGCAGATGCCTGTCAAGGGCTTAGGCTTCGGCGACGGCGCCGTGCTCCTCAACGGGCTGCCGTTCGAGCAGGCGAGCGATGCCGAGCAGCTCCGCACGTCGGTGGCGATCGCGATGGCGCTCAACCCGAAGCTACGCGTGATCCGCGTGCGTGACGGATCGCTCCTCGATGAGGACGCCTTGAAGCTCCTGGGCGAGGTCGCGGCCGAGCGCGACTTCCAGGTGTGGATCGAGCGCGTGGACTCCTCCGGCAAGATCGGGTTCGTCCTCGAGGACGGCCACGTCCGCAAGAGCGCCACCGAAGCGGCGGCCTGATGACCGCCATCATCCTCGACACCGAGACCACGGGCTTCGATGAGCCCGACGTGATTCAGCTGGCGTGGCTGCCGCTCGTTTCGAGCTGGGAACCGGGCCAGAAGAATCTGTGCCTGCCTGGCACGGGTCCAGGTGAGCGCGGAGGCGTCTACGCTTGGAGGCCGCGCAAGCCGATCACGTTCGGCGCGATGGCTGCGCATCACATTATCCCGGAGGACCTGAAGGACGAGCACGAGTGGACCGGGTCGTGGGAGTTACCGCCGGCGACCGACTACCTGATCGGCCACAACGTGGACTACGACTGGAAGGCGATAGGCTCCCCGCCCGTGCGCCGCATCTGCACGCTCGCGATCGCGCGCAAGCTGTGGCCCGACGTCGACTCGCACTCTCTTGGGGCGCTGGTCTATAGCCTGATGGAGAGCCGCGAGGCGGCGCGCAACGTGCTCAAAGGCGCGCACAGCGCCATGACGGACGCCGGGCTGTGCCACTTCCTGCTCACCCATGAGCTCGCGCGCATGCCGCTCATCCTCAACTGGGAACGCCTGTGGGCCGCGAGCGAGCGGGCGCGCATCCCGACGCACTTCACCTTCGGCAAGTACGGGCCGCAGAACGGGCAGCCCGGTGTCGCGATCGCCGAGGTGCGCCGCATGGATCCCGGCTACATCGACTGGTGCCTCACGAAATGCGACCAGTGCAAAGACGAGTACTGGCAGCGGGCGCTGCGGGGTCAAACATGAAATTCATCTACGTCGCGAGTCCCTACACGAAGGGTGACGTGGCGATGAATGTGCGCCGGAACATTGAGGCCGCCGACCGCATCGCACAGGCGGGCCTTGTCCCGTTCGCTCCACTGCTGACGCACTTCTGGCACCTGGTCATTCCGCACCCGTACGAGTTCTGGTGTGCACAGGATCTGGCGTGGCTTGAGCGCTGCGACGCAATCTTGCGCCTACCCGGTGAATCCTCCGGTGCCGACGCCGAGGTTAAGCACGCCCTGAAGCTCGGGATGCCGGTGTTTTATTCGCTGGAAGAGCTTTTCAGGCGACGAGCCGGTGACTGACTGGCTCAACGCAACGCACCTCGGCGACTGCCGGGATCTCATGCGCGCCATGTTGGCCGACGGCGTGCGGGTGCAGTGCGTGGTGACCTCCCCGCCCTACTGGGGCCTGCGCGACTACGGCGTCGCCGGCGCGCTCGGGCTCGAGCGGACCTGGGTGCGACACGTAGCGCGCATGCGCGCGGTCTTTCGCCAGGTGCGCCAGCTGCTCGCCGAGGACGGGGTGCTCTGGCTCAACTACGGGGACTCGTATCACTCGCCGCGACCGCCGGGAGGCGTGGGATACAACTCAACGATCAATGGGCAGCGCAGCCAGGAAGAGTTCCGCAAGGCATCGCGCGCCATGAAGTCTCGCATCCGTCCGCCGGACGTGGACGGCCCGAACCGGCGCCGGCAGGCGGCACTCAAGGCCAAGGACCTGGTCGGGATGCCGTGGCGCGTGGCGTTCGCGCTCCAGTCAGATGGCTGGTGGCTGCGCTCGGACGTCATCTGGTCAAAGCCCAATCCGATGCCGGAGTCGATCCGCGACCGCCCCACGAAGTCGCACGAGTACGTGTTCCTCCTCTCGCGCTCGGAGCGCTACCACTACGACGCGAAGGCGATCGCCGAGCCCTCGAGCGATAAGAGTCACCCGCGCGTCGGCCAGGTCAAGGTCCAAGGGTGGGCCGAGGGCCCCGGCAGTCACAGCCCGAAGGATCACGCGCGCGCGAAGGCGGGACTCAAGGACTCCACGAAGTTCGGCCGCGGCGCGGGGTGGCGCGTGCCGGGCGCCTTCGGCCATACGGTCACCGACCTGGTGGAGGAGCGCAACGTGCGCACCGTGTGGACCATGCCGACACAGCCATTCAGCGGCGCGCATTTCGCGACGTTCCCCGAGGAGCTCGTGAGGCGCTGCATCCTCGCCGGCTCGCGCACAGGCGACGTCGTGTTTGATCCCTTCATGGGGTCGGGCACAGTTGCGAAGGTCGCCACGGACCTCGGGCGGCGTTTCATCGGGTGCGAGCTCTCGGCGGAGTACCTGAAGCTCCACGAGCTCCGGCGCACCACGATCGGGATGCCGCTGTGAATCTTGACATGGCAACCGAGCGCGCCACGGTGGAAGCCGAGCTCATCACATGGATGGCCGTACACGGCAACATCCTCCTGGCGCTGCGCCATCCCCGGAACGACGGGCCCTCGGGTCGGCTGGTGTCCGACTTCGCCCAAAAGCTCGGCCGCATGTTGGTCGACGGCGGCCTCCTCACCGAGGCGGAACTCGCCCACACCTACCAGGTGGAGCGCGAGGAGCGCGGGAGGGCTTCGTGATCATCCGCCCTATTACGCTTCGCCAGGCGCGCGCGTTTGTGTACCGCTACCACAGACACAATCAGCGGACGACCGGCGGGCTGTGGGCACTGGCGTTGATGCGTGACGACGAGCTCGTGGGCGTGGCGATCGCCGGGCGCCCAGTGTCTGAAGTACTGCAGCGGCGCGGCTACTGCGAAATCGTGCGCGTGTGTGTCGTGCCCGACGTGCGCAACGGCTGCTCGATGCTCTACGGCGCATGCCGGCGCGTCGCGCAGGCCATGGGCTACGAGCGCTTCGTGAGTTACACCCTAACCACCGAGCCGGGATCGAGTCTCCTCGCTGCTGGATTTAAGCCGGTGGCAAAAGTACGCGGGCGCGAGTGGAGCTCGAAGAGTCGGCCGCGACTACCAGGCGAGAACACCGAGGACAAGGTCCGGTGGGAGGCGCTGTGAGCCGCGTCGGCGAACCATACACCCTGTGCCAGCTGTTCTATGACGGCTTCGCCTCGCTCGAGGTCGGGCAGTTCCTGAAGACGCCCGGCGGTAGTGCCTACAAGATCCAGTCCGTGCGGATCAATCGCAACCGCGCCTATCGGCAGCATCTGGAGTGCCTGCGTTGGCCGGTGGCCGAGATCCCGAAGCGCGCGAAGGTGCACCCGCTCTACTGGTATCCCCGCAAGAAGAAGCGCGGCCGCACGCTGGCCCAGCTCGGGAGGACGGCATGAGCTTTGAGGACCTGAACGACTTCACCGAAGCTCATGAGAAGCGGATCGTCCGGTGCCGCTCCTGCAGAGCGCGAATCATATTTTTGCCGACCAGCGCTGGCCGCGTCATGCCCGTCGACGCCGACACCGTGGACGAAGAGGACGAGGTCTACGAGCAGGGCAAGCACGTCAGCCACTTCGCAACGTGTCCCGAGGCTAACAAGTTCAGACGAGGAGGCCCGCACACATGAGCGCGCCTCGCACGTTCACCTTCAATTTCTCGCCGCTATTCACCGACAAGGTTGAGTCCGGCGCGAAGTTGCAGACGATCCGGCGCTGGCGGAAGGATGGGAAGGTGCCGCGCCCAGGTGATCGAGTGAGGCTCTACGCCGGTCTGCGCACTCGCAGGGCTCGGCTGTTGGTCGATAGCGTGGTGGTGGAGTGCTTCCCGGTCACCATGGACTTCACCGATGAGCGCCCCGTGGTGAGCAACGGGATCCACCTACACCGCGGCGAGGCGACGTCGTTCGCGCAGCTCGACGGCTTCCCGAGCTTTGCTGCGATGTCTGACTGGTTCAAGGAGACGCACGGCGATCAGTTCGAGGGCTTCTGCGTGCGGTGGAGATCTCCATGAGCGACTCTCCGGTTTCCTCAAATTTCAAACTCTCAACTCAGGAAACGCCCGGCATGACCGCTCCTCTGCCCTGGCGCGTGTTCAAGATGGACGACTGCGACTGGTGGCTGGCGCGCACGCTCGAGGAGGCCCGCGAGAGCTACAAGCACGAGACCGGCGTGGACGATGAGGCCGTCGAGAACGCGCGTGAGGTGACAGAGGCCGAGCTGGATAAGCTCACCTTCGTCGATACCGACGAGAACGAGCGCCAGATGCGGAAGTCTCGCCGATCCTTCCGCGAGGAGTTGCGCCAGCGCGTGGAGTTCCGCGAGAGGTTGAAGGCCGAGTACGGCATCGAGCCGAAGCCCGAGCTGTTCGCATCATCGGAGTACTGACCATGAGCGATGCCTCCTCAAATCCGGTGGCGCAAGGTCTCGCGAAGCGGATCGAGCAGCAGACACAGCCAAACGGGGCGTCCTGCACGCAGACCTGCATCGCGATGGCGCTCGGCGTGCCAGTTGCGGAGCTTGGCGTTCCTCTCGACAACGGGCTGGACTTCGATGATTTCGGCGTATACCTCGCCGAGCGCGGCGTGTGGCTGCGCCGCTGCATCATCGTGGACGGACGCGGCGAGCGCTTCCAGCAGGGCTGCGTCTACATCGTCGGAGTCCGGTCACTGAATCTGATCGGTGGCGATCACGCGGTAATCCTCGACGCGCGCGGTGAGGCGACCAACACCAACCCCCGCAGCGGATGGAAGTTCTACGACCCGAATGTCGGGCGCGATGGTTTGAAGGTCTACACCTGGGTAGACGACACCGGGCAGGTTGTGGACTTTTGCGAGCTTCGAGACCGCAGTCGATGGGGTGTTGTTTGTGTAGGGAATAAGCCCGCACCCGCAGTCGAGACGAAAGCAGCTCCATGACCCTGATTTCCGTCGCATGCAACAACCCGGACAATGGCCTATTCGTCGGCCGGTTCGATCATGTGCATTACGGAGACGACCAGGACATGGAGATTGCGTGCCGCTTCTGGGGCTCGCGCGCCGGCATGCGAATGAGGTTCCTTGAGGACGGCCGAGTCCGGCTCGGCAGGCGGGTGTTCGAGTACCAGCGCCATAAGGAGTGGTACGGAAACTGGTGTTGGGATGCGTTCTGGATGGAACGCGCAGAGGCTCGTCGCTTCCTGCGGTACCTGCGCGAAGATGGGCGCTGGCATTGCGAGGGAGGCCCGACGCGCCTGTATTACTGGTTCAACAAGCCGGTATCACCGGAGAACGGGGACGTCACGCAGTGACCGACGAAGAACTCGCCCGCTATCTCGGCGTGTCTGTCGCGGCGGTGGTGCGGCTCACCGAGCGCGAGCGCAAGGCCTACGAGCGCCTGTACCACACCGAGCTCGGCGTCAAGATGTGGCTCCGTGGTGAGGGCCCAAAGCCCCCCGGCGTGATCGTGTGCGATGCGAGGCGGAGGCAGTGCCGGTGAGGGGATGGATCAATGGTCTTGCCGAGTGGACCGAGGGCGACACCGCCTTCCTTTCGGTCGCGTTCACCTGGAAGTTGAATGAAGCCCGCGACCGCGCGCGGTGGTACTCCACGCTCGGCTATCGCGTGCGCATCGGTGGGCCCGCGACGTTCCGCCCCCGCAGCTACATGGACGGGTATGGCGAGGTCGGTGGCGAACTCCCTGACGCGATCGCCCGTCACAATCCAGACGCCACGGTCGCCTCCCGCGGATGCCCGGTGAATTGCTGGTTCTGCATCGTGCCCAAGCTCGAGGGGCGCGCCTTCACCTTGCTCCCGGACTTCCCGGTGCGGCCGGTGCTCTGCGACAACAACCTCTCCGCGCTCCCGCGCGAGTACCAGGTCCACATTGTCGAGCGGTACAAGAAGACAGGCGTGCCGCTCCTGGACGCGAACTCCGGCTTTGAGCCGCGCACCTTCGATCGCTGGGTGTTCGGGCTTTGGAAGGAGATCAACCGCGGGCCCTGGCGCTTTGCCTACGATGACCTCGAGGAGCGTGGCTACGTGCTCGAGGTCATGCGGATGCTGCGCGAGCTCGCGCCGAAGCGGAAGCGGGTGTACGTGCTCATCGGAAACGAGCCGGTCGACGCCTGCCTTGGGCGCATCCGTGAGGTCCTCGAGTGGGGGGGCGAGCCGCACGTTCAACCGCTGATGAAGCTCAACGCGCTCGAGAAGGAGTATTGGGTGCGCTTCGATTGGACTGTCGAGAAGCTCCGCGACGTCGCGCGATGGGCGAATCGCCGGGTGTGGCGCTATGCCACGTTCGAAGAGTACGGGCGCAGCGTCAAGAGCTCACGCCTCGAGCGCTACGACGCACAACAGGGGCTGTTCGTATGAAGCTACCGATCCCAGCCGCAGCGCTCGCACAGCACACGGCCATCCTCGGGAAGACCGGCAGCGGCAAGACGACCACGGCGAAGGTCGTCATCGAGCACGTCGTCGATGAGGGTGCGCGCGTGTGCGTCCTCGACCCGATCAAGTCCGACTGGTGGGGCCTCACGAGCTCGGCCGACGGCAAGCACCCGGGCCTCCCGTTCCAGATTCTCGGGGGACCTCGAGGACACGTGCCGCTCCACTCCGGCGCCGGCCGCGCGATCGGCGGTGTCGTGGCATCGGGCGCGCTGCCGCTGTCGATCCTCGACATGGCCGACTTCGAGCCCGGCGGCCAGCAGAAGTTCTTCGCCGACTTCGCGCGCGTGCTGTTGCAGAAGATGCGCGGCGTTCTCTACCTGGTGGTGGAGGAGGCGCACCTCTTCGCGCCGAAGGAGCGCGCAGGGTTCGGTGCCGAGAACATGGCGATCCACTACGCGAAGCTCATCGCCACCGCGGGCCGCTCGAAGGGCGTGCGCCTGATCGTCCTCACCCAGCGCGTGCAGGCGCTGCACAACGCGATCCTCGGCAGTTGCGAGACCCTCATCGCGCTGCGCCTCACGGCGCCGGCCGACCAGGAGCCGGTCGTCAAGTGGCTGCGCTCGAACGTGGCCGACAAGGACCTGCGCACGCAGATCGAGACGACGCTCGGTGGCGTGCGCACCGGCAGCGGTTGGGTGTGCTCGGGCGAGGCGAAGGTGTTCGAGCTCGTGGACTTCCCCCGCGCGCTCACCTACGACAACACCCGCACACCGGACCAGGGCGATGCACAGCGCGAGATCAAGACGGCGCCCGTGGACGCAGACAAGCTCCGGTCGATCATCGGGGACGCGGTGAAGGAAGCCGAGCGGGACGATCCGCGGGTGCTGCGCGCCCAGGTGGCGACCCTGCAGCGCGAGCTCGCCGCAAAGGCGGGGCGGAAACCGGAAGTTGACGTCGACGCGCTCGCGAGGGCGAAGCTCGACGGGTTCGCCGAAGGGCACGCCGAAGCCGTGAAGGCGATCCGCCTAGCGCTGCAGCGCTCGATCGACCTCTTCCAACAGGACGTCGTCGAGGCCTTCTCGGCGATTCCAAAACCAGCCACGCGCCCGGAAACGCCCGCCCGCCGGTCTGCGCCTAGTACTCAGAAAGTACTGGAAAAGTCCCGGCCGAGCCCCCGTAGTTTCCCGGTTTCCCATTCCAGCCACGGCAACGGCGCCGGCGAGAAGCTGAGCAAGGCCGAGCGGCTGGTGCTCACCGCGCTCGCGCAGTACCCGGGCGGGCGCACGAAGGTGCAGGTGGCGGTCATCACCGGCTACGCGCACACCGGCGGCGGTTTCAACAATGCCCTCTCATCCCTGCGCAGTCGCGGCCTGATCGAAGGAGAAGCCGACCGGTTAGCGATCACGGAAGCGGGCGGCATGGAGCTGGGAGACTTCGAGCCGCTGCCCACGGGGCAGGCACTCCTTGAGCATTGGATGCGGCAGCTCTCCAAGGCCGAGCGCGGCGCTCTGCTCGCGCTGGTGAACGCCTACCCGAAGCAGCTCGCGAAGGAGGAAGTGGCGGCAGAGGCCGGGTACGAACCGAACGGCGGGGGTTTCAACAACGCGCTCTCCCGCCTTCGGACCCTTGAGCTCATCAGCGGCCGCGGCGAGCTGCGCGCGAGCGAGGACCTCATCGGGTGACGGAAGTACTCGAAGCCGCGTTGAGCCTCGAAGACGCCGCGCGAGCGCTGCGCCTGGCGCCCTCCACTTTGCGCAAGCGCGCCGCGGCAGGTAAGGTCCCCGGGTACAAGCCGGGCCGGCAGTGGGTGTTCCTGCCGTCAGAGATCGCCGAATACAGGAAAGCGAGCCGTCCGACGTGTCGATCTATCGCCGCCGCAACACTCCGCACTGGTGGTGCCGATTTCAGATCGCCAACCGAGAAGTCCGCCTCTCCACTGGCACTCGAAATAAGACGCAAGCGAAGGAATTTGAAGCCGCGGCTCGCGCTCGTGCCTGGCGGCAAATCCGGTTAGGCGAGCGCCCACCGTTCCCCTGGACCGCTGCCCGCAAGCGCTGGCTCGGCGAGCGGCGGCGCCGCGATGATCCCTCCGTCCTCACCATCCTCAACTGGCTCGACAAGCACCTGAAGGCGCGCACGGTTCAGGAGATCACCCGAGAAGTGGTCGATGAGCTCCGGGCGCTGAAGGCCGAGGAGGCGAGCGAGGCGACCGCCGACCGGCACATGGAGCGGCTGCGCGCGATCCTGCGCAAGTGCCGCGACGATTGGCAGGTCGTGGACTCAATCCCCAAGGTCCCGATGTACCGGCCGCGCCAGGGCGAGCCGCGGTGGCTGACGCGCCGGGAGTTCGCGCGCCTGTGCCGCAAGCTCCCGCGGCACCTGCGCCTCGCCGCGCGCCTCGCCGCGGAGACGGGGCTGCGGATGCGCTCGCAGGCGCGCCTCACCTGGGACCGGGTGGACTTCGAAGCGCGCCGCGCGTGGGTGCCCGGCTATCACATGAAAGCCGGCAAGCCCCTCGGCGTGCCTCTCTCGAGCCGCGCACTCCGGACGCTGCGCGCGCTGCGCGCCACGAGCCCCACCGCGCGCTTCGTGCACACCTGGCGCGGTAAGCCGATCGATGACTTCAACACGAAGGCCTTCAAGGACGCTGTCACCGCCGCCGCTGTCGCGCCGCTGCGCTGGCATGACCTCCGCCACACCTGGGCGAGCTGGCACGTGCGCTCGGGGACCAGCTTGCACGAGCTCATGCAGCTCGGCGGGTGGGCAAGCTACGCCATGGTGCTCAAGTACGCCCACCTCGCGCCCGATCACCTGGCGGACGCGGCCGAGCGGCTGTCCCGGCGCGCGGCTCAATAAGAAGGCTCAGGAGCGGCGATGTACCGCCCCGCCCCCACGCCACGGCCACAGAGCACCGTGCCGACGCTGCCTGCCGCGCGGTCCGCTGTGCCGGTTTTTGTACGGTCGCGGGGTCGGTTCTGGGACTTCTGGGGACGCTTCAGGCCACGAAACAGGGGGTCACAGGGGGCAGGAGGCGTCCTGTTCAGGCTCATAACCCGAAGGTCGCAGGTTCAAATCCTGCCCCCGCTACCAAAATCAGAGACTTACGAGCGTTCCACGGGGAACGTATCTGCTGTGCCGGTTTTTGGCCGATACCTTTAGCTACGCTCCCCGCGGATCTTTCGGGACATTGCCTCGCGGATGCGCTGGACGATCGTGGTGCTGGCGTGGTGCTCCTCCACGTCGATGGTGTCGCCCTCGAGCGCCACCGGCTCCGGCGGCAGCGTGCGCAGCGGCACGGTCGCGCGACCGGAGCGACGGTCCTCCTTCTGGCGCTGCCAGGCGAAGAAGTCCAAAACGCTCACAGGTGCACGAGCTGGCCGAGGATGAAGCCGAACATCAGCGCGGCGACCACCAAGGCGAGGCAGGCACCATGCTTGCGGAACCAGCCACCATCGGCGTTGACCTGGCGCAGGATCGCGCGGTTCTCAGGCAGCGCGCGCATCGGAGGCTGGACCGAGGTGGGCGAGAATGCGCGCGGTGATGTACGGGCCCCACGACTTCAGGTGCTCGGGCGTGAAGATATCGCTGTGGCCCGAGACCACCGGCAGCCCTGGGGTGCGGCCGCAGTCGATGTTGGCGATCGCCGCGTCGGTGCCGGCATAGCCCGCGTGCCCGAGCTCGCCCCACACCGGATCGACGATGCCGAGTTCCTCGGCCACCTTCGCGGCCTCGGTGATCTCATCGCCCGCGTTGTAGTAAACGTCGATCCACTTCACTTGCGGTGGCCGCACGATGGTCTGCTCGAGCGCGCCATCGATGAACACTCCACCCGCGAAAGGTGCTCCGAGCCTCATCAGGTCGTAGCCGATCGCACACCCGTTGCTGTGCCCGATGAAGAGGTCGTCAGGCTGCACGTAGGGCAGGATCGCCCGCACGATGAGCGGGTTGACGATGCGCGTCTCAAGCCCCGCGATCCAACCGTAGTCCGGATAGACGAAGATGAGGCCCGCTGCCGCAAGGTACGGCAGCAGGCCCTCCACCACGGGATCACCTACGGAAGTATGGATCCCGTGAACGACGTGGACGCGCACGCTTACTTCGCCGCAGCCGCCGTCGCAGGCGCCGCAGCAGGCGCGGAGCTCGCAGCTTGTGCCTTGGCAAGAGCAGCCTGCAGAGCCGCTTCCAGCTCGTTCGAGATCGTGGCGTTGACCGCCTCAATCTCGCTCGGCGCGAGCGACGTGAGCCCCGCCGTGAGACTCGAGCGCAGCAGGTCGAGCTGAGAGATATACCCGAGCTGTCCCGTCAAAGAGAGCGGGTCCAGCTTAGACGTGTTGCCGAGGAAGGTGATGAGGTCGGGGGCTGCGGTGATCACCACCTGATTCTTCAAGGAAGCGAAAAGCGTCGAGAGCAGTTGGCTGAGGTTCACGGCTTGGACTCCTGTGCCGGCGGCGCCGGCGGTTTGGTGAGAACGATGGGCGGGGCGGCCTTCTGAGTGACGCGCCCGTGGAGGGCCACGCTCGCGGCGATCGCGCTGATGGCATCGAGCACCATCTCGGCGGCGCTATCAGCCGTGACCCCGTAGAGGCTGAAGTCGATGTGGTACTGCGCCTTCGCACGTGCCAGTACCTGCACGATCACCGCCGTGAGAATGCCGACGATGATCTTGGACCTGTACCAGGGCATCGCGTCGGGCGCTGTCTGCTGCTGCTG
>Ga0307469_10000288_pt1 | contig 19190 bp, 14 predicted proteins | sample atmos_gasesAM2C__FD_203084 | JGI IMG/M metagenome (GOLD analysis project Ga0307469, IMG submission 203084) | Hardwood forest soil microbial communities from Morgan-Monroe State Forest, Indiana, United States - atmos_gasesAM2C_515 | ecosystem: Environmental > Terrestrial > Soil > Temperate...
GGGCCACCGTGTGTTACGAGGACGCCTACGGCAGCCTCATGCTCGAGGCGCTGCGCCAGGGCGGGGCGGATGCGCTGGTGAACGTCACCAACGACGCCTGGTTCGACCACTCGAGCGCCCGGCACCTGCACTTCCAGGTGGCGCGCGTGCGCGCGCTGGAGGAGGGCCGCTACCTGATCCGGGCCACCAACGACGGCATTTCCGCGGTGATCGGGCCGCACGGTGAAGTCGTGGCCCGCGCCCCGGAATACCGCCCCGTGGTGCTGGTCTCAAAGGTGACCCCGATGGCCGGTCTCACCCCCTATGCACATGTTGGAAACTTGCCTCTCGTGACGCTCGCCGCGCTGGCGCTGGCATGCGGGCTGGGGGTGCGGAATGATAGGCTGTGGCGGACCCGTTCCGGGTCGCCCAGCACGGTTGCCTGAGGGACACTCACGTGAAAGCCGAATCGATCCTCGCTCCGCCGTTGCGCCGGACGCTCGCCGTGCTGGCGCTGGCGGTGGCGCTCGCCGCCTGCTCGCGCGACACCAGCGCCCAGCAGACGCGACCGGCGGCCGGCCCGGCCACCCAGCAGGCCTCACCTGCCCCCGTGCGGGCCTCAGCCGCCCCCGCGCCCGTCTCCGCCGCCGATTCCACGGCCGAGCCCGCGATGCGCGGGCTCCCCGACTTCACGGCGCTGGTCGATAAGTACGGGCCCGCGGTGGTGAATGTCGAGGTCTTGGAGAAGGCGCAGCAACAGGGCTTCCAGGGCCTCTCGCCCAACGACCCCTTCTATGACTTCTTCCGCCGCTTCGGCATCCCGGCGCCGGGAGAGGGGCCGCGCGCAAACCAGCCGCCGGTGCGCGGCGCGGGCTCGGGCTTCATCGTGAGCCCCGACGGCTACATCCTTACCAACACCCACGTGGTCGCGGACGCCGAGACCGTCACGGTGCGGCTCACCGACCGGCGCGAGTTCCAGGCCAAGGTCATCGGCGCCGACGATCGCACCGATGTCGCCGTGATCAAGATCAACGCCGCCAATCTGCCGATCGTCAGGCTCGGCGATCCCTCGCGCATCAAACCCGGCCAGTGGGTACTCGCCATCGGCTCGCCGTTCGGCTTCGAGAACACCGTCACCGCCGGCATCATCAGCGCCACCTCGCGCTCGCTGCCGAGCGACAACTACGTGCCGTTCATCCAGACCGACGTGGCGGTCAACCCCGGCAACTCCGGCGGGCCGCTGTTCAACATGTCGGGTGAGGTGATCGGCATCAACTCGCAGATCTTCAGCCGCACGGGCGGCTTCATGGGGCTCTCGTTCGCGATCCCGATCGACGTCGCGCGCAACGTCGAGGAGCAGCTGATCAGGACCGGCCGCGTCGTGCGCGGGCGCATCGGCGTCACCATCCAGGATCTCAACGCGCAGCTCGCCGAATCTTTCGGGCTCGACCGGCCGCGCGGCGCGCTGGTCTCCTCGGTTGAGAAGGACGGCCCGGCTGCGAAGGCCGGCATCCAGCCGGGCGATGTGATCCTCGCCGTCGCCGGCCACCCGATCGAGCATTACGGCGAGCTCTCGGGGGCGATCGCGGCGATGAAGCCCGGGAGCGATACCTCACTCTCGGTGTGGCGCGGAGGCAAGCAGCTGAACGTCAGCGTGGCCGTCGCCGAGCTCCACGAGCAGCAGCAGACGGCCTCCGCGCGCGGCCGCTCGCAGGGCGGCGGCGCCAAGGCGGCCCCGAGCGCCTTCGGGCTCACGGTGCGGCCGCTCAACCCGCAGGAGAAGCAGCAGGCCGGCACGCAGGGAAGCCTGGTCGTCGAAGAGGTCACCGGTCCCGCGGCGGCCGCCGAGGTCCAGCCCGGCGACATCATTCTCGGCGTCAACGGCAAGCGCGTGCACACGGTGGCCGAGCTGCAGGAGGCGGCCAAGACCGCCGGCAAGAGCGTGGCGCTCCTCATTCAACGCGAGGACGCCCAGATCTTCGTGCCGCTGCGCCTGCCGTAACCACAAGATGCAGGAGATCTACGATCCCGCGGCCGTCGAGCGCGCCGCGCAGGAGTATTGGCGGGAGCGGCGCGCCTTCGAGGTTCGCGAGGATCCCGCCAGGCCGAAGTTCTACTGCCTGTCGATGCTGCCGTACCCCTCGGGGAGGCTCCACATGGGTCACGTGCGCAACTACACGATCGGCGACGTGCTGGCGCGCTACCTGGCGATGCAGGGCTACAACGTGCTGCAGCCGATGGGCTGGGACGCCTTCGGGCTGCCGGCTGAGAACGCCGCCATCAGCAACTCCGTGCCGCCGGCGAAGTGGACGCGCGACAACATCGCGCACATGCGCTCGCAGCTTCAGTCGCTCGGCTTCGCCATCGACTGGCGGCGCGAGGTCGCAACCTGCGATCCGGATTATTACCGCTGGAACCAGTGGCTGTTCCTGCGCATGCGTGAGCAGGGCCTCGCGTACCGCAAGAGCGGGGTCGTCAACTGGGATCCGGTCGATCAGACCGTGCTCGCCAACGAGCAGGTGATCGACGGGCGCGGCTGGCGCACGGGGGCGCCGGTCGAGAAGCGCGAGATCCCGATGTATTACCTGGCGATCACCCGCTACGCCGACGAGCTCCTCGCCGCACTCGAAGAGCTGCCCGACTGGCCCGAGCGCGTGCGCGTCATGCAGGCCAACTGGATCGGCCGCAGCGTCGGTTGCGACATCTCCTTTCCGTACGCGCCCGACACCGCGAAGGCCCTCGGTGGCGCGGGGGCCGTCAAGGTGTTCACCACCCGCGCCGATACGCTCTTCGGCGCGACCTTCATGGCGGTCGCCGCCGAGCATCCGGTGGCGCTCGCCGCGGCGCGCGGCAGTCCCGCGCTCGCCGCCTTCATCGAGGAGTGCCGGCGCGGCAGCGTGATCGAGGCCGATCTCGCCACGCAGGAAAAGAAAGGCATGCCGACGGGGCTCCACGTCCTGCATCCCTTCACCGGCGAGCCCCTCGAGGTGTGGGTCGCGAATTACGTCGTGATGGCCTACGGCGAGGGCGCCGTCATGGGCGTGCCGGCCCACGATGAGCGCGACTTCGAGTTCGCGCTCAGGAACGGGCTGCCCATCGTCACGGTCGTGCGCTCCACGACCGGCGCGTACCACGAGGTGCGCGAGCCCTGGATCCCCGCCTACAGCGAGTATGGCGTGACGGTGAGCTCGGGAGAGTTCTCCGGGCTCACGTTCCAGCAGGCGGTCGATGCGATCGCCGCGGCGCTCGAGAAGAAGGGCCTGGGCCGCAAGCGCGTGCAGTTTCGGCTGCGCGACTGGGGCATCTCGCGCCAGCGCTACTGGGGCTGCCCGATCCCGATCGTCCACTGCGTGGCGTGCGGCGAGGTGCCGGTGCCGGACGAGCAGCTGCCGGTGGTGCTGCCCGAGGACCTGGTGCCCGATGGCAGCGGCAACCCGCTGGCGAAGTCTCCGGCCTTCTATCTGTGCAAGTGTCCCAAGTGCGGCTGCGAGGCGCGGCGCGAGACCGACACCATGGACACGTTCGTCGACTCGTCCTGGTACTTCATACGCTACGCCTGCCCCGGCGCGCGTCGCATGGTCGATGAGCGAGTCGACTACTGGCTGCCGGTGGATCAGTACATCGGCGGCATCGAGCACGCGATCCTGCATCTGCTGTACGCGCGCTTCTGGAGCAAGGTGATGCGCGACCTGAAGCTGGTGAAATTCGGCGAGCCGTTCACCAGGCTTCTGACCCAGGGCATGGTGCTGAACGACATTTTCTCCTACGAGCCGCCGGGCGGGCGCAAGCGCTACTTCAATCCCGCCGACGTCGAGACGATCCTCGCCGCGGACGGCAGCGCGCTCTACGAGGTGGAGACCCCCGACCTCGGAACGCTGCAGGTCGAGCACGAAGGCATCGGCAAGATGTCCAAGTCCGAGGGCAACGGCGTCGATCCCGAGGGGCTCATCGAGCGCTTCGGCGCCGACACGGCGCGCCTCTTCACCATGTTCGCATCGCCGCCCGAGCAGACGCTCGAGTGGTCGGACGAGGGCGTGCAGGGCGCCTCGCGTTTCATCCGCCGCCTCTGGACCGCGGTGTACGAGCATGTCGCGGCGGGCGCCGCGCCCGCGCTCGATTCCGGGGCGCTCACTCCGGGGCAGCGCGAGCTGCGGCGCTCGGCACACCAGGCGCTCGCCAAGGCCACCGACGACATCGGCCGGCGGCGCAACTTCAACACCGCGATCGCCGCGATCATGGAGCTGCTCAACTCGATCCAGCGGTTCGCCGACCCGAGCCCGCAGGGGCGGGCGCTGCGCCAGGAGGCCCTCGGCATCGCGGTGCTGGTGCTCGCGCCCATCACCCCGCACGTCTGTCACACGCTGTGGCAGGCGCTCGGCCATACCAGGGCTGTGGTCGATGAGCCCTGGCCGAAGCCCGACCCGGCGGCGCTCACCCAGGACACGCACCAGCTGGTGGTGCAGGTCAACGGCAAGCTCCGCGGACACGTCATCGTTCCCGTGGGCGCCGACGAGGCGGCGGTGCGCGCCGCGGCGCTCGCCGACGAGCAGGTGCGGAAGTTCGTGGCCGACAAGCCGGTGCGGCGCGTGATCGTCGTGCCCGGCAAGCTCGTCAACGTGGTGGTATGAAGCACCCCGGGAAATCGCGCTTGCGCCAATCGGTGAGCGTATTTCGCCGGGCAACTTGCGCGATTTCCCGGGGGCCCCGCTGATGGCGCGCGCGCCGGGCAGTGCGCACGCGGTCGTCACGCTGGCCTTCGGCGCACTGCTCGCGCTCGGCGGCTGCGGCTTCCACCTCGAGGGGCGCACGCCGCTGCCGGCGAAGGTGTTGACTCCTTACCTCGCAGCCGAGGACCGGCAGAGCGACTTCGTGCAGAGCCTCGAGCGCGCGCTGCTCGCGAATGGGGCGCAGCTCGCCCCCGACAGGACCACGGCTTCCGCGGTCGTCACCATCCTCAAGGACAATCTGAAGCAGCGGGTGCTGTCGGTGTCGAACCTCAACCAGCCGAACGAGTACGAGCTCACCTACACGGTGAGCTTCTCGGTGACGGCGGGCAGCGAGGAGCTCCTGCCGCCGCAGGAGATCTCCACCACGCGCAGCTACAGCTTCGATCCGCGCCTCCTGCTGGCCAAGGAACACGAGGCGGACATCCTGCGCGGCGCGATGGCCCAGGACCTCGCTGACATGGTCATGCGGCGCCTGGCGAGGCTCTAGGGCCGTGGCCGGTTCACCGGCAGGGGGCGCACCGCGCGCGGTCACCGCCTCATCGGCGGCGGCGCTGACCGCGCTGCCGGAGTTCGGCACTCCGGCGGTCCTGCTCCTGCGCAGCATCGACCGGGTCCCGGTGGCGCTGCTGCTCGACCGCTTCGGGATCGACCTCACGCTGGTCGCGCACGGCGAGGAGATTCCGGGATCCTACTGGGGCGACAGCGAAGCGGGACTGAAGGGCGAGCAGCTCCATGCGCGGCTCGACACCCCGCTGCATTCGATTCTTCACGAGGCGGGTCACTACATCTGCATGAGCCCGGAGCGGCGCGCCGGGCTCGACACCGACGCGGGCGGCGAGGACCTCGAGGAATCCGCGGTGTGCTACCTGCAGGTACTGCTCGCGGGCGAGCTGTCCGCCGTGGGCCGCGCGCGCATGCTCACCGACATGGACTCCTGGGGATACAGCATTCGCCTGGGAAGCACGCGCGCCTGGTTCGAAAGCGATGCCGGGGATGCGCGCGCCTGGCTCGAGCGCCACGGCATGATCGGCGCGGACGGCTCGCTCACCGGCCGCCTGCGCGGCGGGTGAGCGTGTCCCGCAAGGGGGGCAGCGGATTTCAGCTGTCCTTGAGAACCGTCCGCTAGCCTTGGGGCGTGAGGGCGCGTTAGACTCCGGGCCCCTTGTCCGGCCGCTCGTGTTGTAAGCAAATGCGTCGCCTGTCGCTTCCGTGGGTCCTGTCGCTGCTGCTGGTGTTCGCCCAGCAGGGCGCGGTGCTGCACGAGCTCGGCCACCTTCAGCATGGCGACCACGGCAGTGTTCCGGCGCTGCGCGCACAGCTACCTGCGGACAGCACCTGCGCAACCTGTGAGGCTTTCGCCCAGGTGGCCAACCCGGCCTCGGGCGCCGCCCATACTCTCTCCGCTTCCGCGTCCGTCTATCTTCCGACTCCCGCCCCCAACTACACGATCGTCGCGGCCGACGCCCTGGCGCCGCGCAACCGCGGTCCTCCGCAAGCCTAAGCCTCGTTCCCCTTCCTGAAGGCTCGCAGCCCCGATCCACATCGGGCGCTGCGTGACATGCGGCTTTTGCGGAGTTGTTTATGCTCGAGCATCGATTGCGATTCGCCACATCCAGCGTGGCGTTCCTGGTCACATTGTCCCTCGCGGCGCTGGCCACCGCGCCAGCGGTAAGGGCGGCGGATGGCGCGGCCATCCCCGATGCGGCTGCGGACGGCAACGGGCAACTGAGTACCATCACGATCACGGCGCAGCGTCTCAACGAGGTCCGCCAGGAGATCGAGACGCGGACCGGCGCCTCGACGTACACCATCACGAGCGATGCGATCGCCGCGACTCCCGGCGGCGAGAATGTGCAGATGAACCAGGTGCTGCTGCAGGCGCCGGATGTGGTGCAGGACTCCTTCGGACAGCTGCACGTGCGTGGCGACCACAACGGTCTGCAGTACCGCCTGAACGGCATCATCCTGCCCGAGGGCATCAGTGTCTTCAGTCAGACGCTGAGCCCGCGCCTGATCTCCTCGCTGAGCCTGATCACCGGCGCGCTGCCGGCCGAATACGGACTGCGCACCGCGGGCGTCATCGACCTCTCCACCAACAGCGGGCTGCTGCAGCCGGGAGGTACGGTGTCGGTCTACGGCGGCAGCTTCGGCACCTTCGAGCCGGCCGCGGAGTACGGCGGCAGCTCCGGCAGTTTCAGCTATTACATGACCGGGGACTACAAGGTGAACGATCTCGGCATCGAGTCGCCCGACGGCAGCGCCAATCCCCTGCACGATCACTCGGCGCAGGGTCACGGTTTCGCCTATTTCGAGGACATCCTCGATCCGAACAATCGCCTGTCGTTGATCCTCGGCACGTCCGACGATTCCTTCGAGATTCCGAACCAGCGCGGGCTGCAGCCCGGGGCCGGCCTCACCGTCAATGGCCAGACGATGTTCCTCAGCGACAACCTCAACGACACCCAGCACGAGGCGGCGCAGTACGCCGTCCTGAGCTGGCAGCACTCGCAGGGACCGCTCAACTGGCAGACCTCGCTCTCGGCGCGCTACACCACGCTGCACTTCGCGCCCGACTGGCTCGGCGACCTGCTCTACAACGGCATCGCCCAGGACGCCTACAAGTCCGACACCGCCCTCGGCTGGCAGACCGACGGCTCCTACCAGGCGGGCGATGCGCACACCGTGCGTGCCGGGTTCTACCTCCAGCACGACAGCGCCAAGAGCAACACTGCCTCGCAGGTGCTGCCCGTCGATCCCGTCACCGGCGTGCAGACGACCGACGTGCCCCAGGTCGTCATCGACAACGGCACGCAGTCGCAGAGCATCGAGAGCGTCTACCTGCAGGATGAATGGAAGGTCCTCAACCCGCTCACGATCAACTACGGCCTGCGCTTCGATCACTACAGCGCCTACTCCAGCGGCAGTCAGCTGAGTCCGCGCCTGAATTTCGTCTGGCAGTTCGCCGAGGGCACCACCGTGCACGGCGGCTACTCGCGCTATTTCACGCCGCCGCCCTTCGAGCTGATCGGCTCGGAGACGCTCGCCAAGTTCCTGAACACGACCGCGCTGCCGCCGGGCTCGATCACACTGGATACCTCACCGATCGCCGCGCGCGCCAACTACTACGACTTCGGCATCCAGCAGAAGCTGCTCGACAAAGCCCTGACGCTCGGGGTCGACAGCTTCTACGAGCAGGCGGTGCACCTGATTGATGAGGGACAGTTCGGCGCGCCGATCATCCTCACGCCCTTCAACTACCGCTACGGCCTGATCGGCGGCTTGGAGTTCAGCGCCAACTACGCGGTGAAGGATTTCTCCGCCTACGGCAACGTCTCCTTCCAGGCCGCCCACGGCAAGCAGTGGGAGTCCTCGCAGTTCAACTTCTCGCCCGCCGACTTCGACTATGTGTCGCAGAACTACATCCACCTCGACCACGAAGGGCGTGTAGCTGCCTCGGGCGGCGTGTCGTACCTGTGGCTCGGCACGCGCTTCAGCGGCGACTTCCTGTTCGGTACCGGGCTGCGCCAGAGCATCAACTTCCCGAACGATGATCACGTGCCGAGCTACACGCAGGTCAATCTGGGGCTCAGCCACGACTTCCAGCTGGCCGGATCCGGGCCGCTGACGGCGCGTATCGACGCGATCAACGTCTTCGACAAGGTCTACCAGATCCGCAGCGGTAGTGGCGTCGGGGTGTTCGCGCCCCAGTACGGGCCGCGGCGCGGACTGTTTGGGGGGCTGTCGTGGAGATTCTGAACTCCTGACCGCGGGCGGCTTATGGTTGATAATGCGCCGGTGGCCGCAGCACCGGATCGCATTTGAAGCTGAGCGCCGATTCTCTGGCGACGCACCTGCGCGAGCGCCTGCTGCCCGCCTATCTCGTCTCGGGGGATGAGCCGCTGCTCGGCGGCGAGGCGGCGGATGCCATCCGCGCCGCCGCCCGCGCCGCGGGCTTCACCGAGCGGGAAGTGTACGTGGCCGAGCGCGCCGGCGATTGGGAGGAAGTGCGGGGCTCGGCGCGCAATCTCTCGCTGTTCGGCGCACGGCGGCTGTTCGAGATCCGCATGTCGGCCCGTCCCGGCGCCGCCGGCAACGCCGCGCTCATCGAGATGCTCGAGGCCGGCGATCGCGACACGCTCATCGTCATCCTCACGCCGCGCCTCGACCGCGAGGCGCAGGGCGCGGACTGGGTGCGCGCTCTCGAGGCGCACGGTGGCTGGGTGCAGGTCTGGCCGGTGGATGCGGCGCGCCTCGTGGGGTGGCTGCGCGGACGCGCCAGGAAGCTCGGGGTCGAGGCTAGCGACGAGGCGCTCGAGCTCCTCGCCGAGCGCACCGAGGGGAACCTGCTCGCCGCGCACCAGGAGTTGACCAAGCTCGCCCTGCTCGCCGACGGCGCCAGGCTGACACCCGAGAAGGTGCTCGCGAGCGTCGCCGACAGTGCGCGCTTCGACGTGTTTCAGCTCTCCGAGGCGGTGCTGAGCGGAGCGGCGGCGCGCGCACTGCGGGTGCTCGCGGGCCTGCGCGCCGAGGGCACCGAGCCGACGCTCGTGCTGTGGGCGCTGACCAAGGCGCTGCACGACGCGTGGAATGCGCTCACGGGGGCGGGCGGCGCCCAGCGCGGCTGGCAACGCCAGGGCGCAGCTCTCGAGCAGGCGCGCCGCCGCGCGCCGCACCTGCCCTTCACCGATCTCACCGCGCGTGCCGCCCGCGCCGACCGCGTGATCAAGGGGCGTACGCCCGGTAATGCCTGGGACGAGCTCACACTCCTCACCAAGGCCCTCTGTGGCTAGCGGCGCGCCCGGCTCGAGGCTGCAGCCCATCGGCCTCTTCGGCGGCAGCTTCGATCCGATCCACTGCGGGCATCTGCGCACCGCGTTCGAGCTGTGGCAGGAGCTCGCTCTCGCCGAGGTGCGTTTCCTCCCGACTGGCAGCCCCCCGCACCGCGACCACCTGTATGCGAGCGCGGAGGTGCGGCTCGAGATGGTGCGGGCCGCGGTCGCGGACCAGCCGGGCTTCGTGGTCGACGACCGCGAGGTACGCCGCTCGGGCCTGTCGTATTCGGTGGATACGCTCGGCGAGCTGCGGCGCGAGTACCCACAGCGCTCGTTGTGCCTGCTGCTGGGCATGGACGCGTTTCTCGGGCTGCCGAGCTGGCATCGCTGGCGCGAGCTCCTCGAGCTCGCCCACATCGTCGTGGCCCACCGCCCGGGCTGGAAGGCGCCGACCAGGGGGCCGCTCGGGGAGCTCATGGTCGACCACGGCACGGGCGCTATCCGTGAGCTGCACGAACGGCCGGCCGGTTGCCTCCACGTTCGGGCGGTGACGCAGCTCGAGATCTCCTCCACCGAGCTGCGCTCGCTCATCGTCGCCGGCCGCGATCCCCGCTATCTCGTTCCCGATGCAGTACGGCAGATCATCCTCGACACGAGGTGCTATGCTGCACAGCAAGGTTCATGAGACCCCGAGGCCACCAGGAGACGCCACCTAAGCACATGACCACCCGTACAAGCCTGCGCCCCGCTGCGGAGCGCGTTTCGCCCCTCAGGGAAGCCGTGACGACTGCGCTCGATGATATGAAGGCCGCTAACGTGAGGGTTCTGGATGTACGAGGGCTGACCGACATTGCCGATACGATGGTCATCGCGTCCGGCAATTCCGACCGCCACGTGCGCTCGATCGCCGAGCGCGTGGTGGAGAAGGCCAAGGCGGCGGGGTTCCGGCCGCTCGGCACCGAAGGCGCGCGCGACGGTGAGTGGGTGCTGGTCGATCTCCAGGACCTCATCGTGCACGTGATGCTGCCGCGGGTCCGCGAGTTCTACGGCCTCGAGCGGCTCTGGGAAGGCGGCGGCGAGACTCACACGATCAGCGCCCCCGCTCTGGCTCATACCGCATCCCGCCGCCGCCAAGCCTCGACCTGAGCTCCAGCCATGCGCGTGCGGCTGATCGCCGTCGGCACGCGCCCTCCCGGCTGGGTGCGCGATGCGTGCGAAGATTACCTAAGGCGGTTAGGCTCGCGCCTGCCGCTCTCGATCACCGAGATCGCAGCGGGTCCGCGCACCACCGGTGAGCCGCCGGCGCGGGCCATCGCGCGCGAGGGCGAGCGGGTGCTGGCGGCGTTGCGCCGCGAGGACCATGTGGTCGCACTCGATGAGCGCGGCACCGAGCTCTCGACCCGCGAGCTCGCCGCCTGGCTCAAGACCCGTATGCAGGAAGGCGAGGATCTGGCATTCGTGATCGGCGGACCCGACGGGCTCGCGCCCGAAGTGCTCGCGCGCAGCAGGCTACGCTGGTCGCTCTCGCGCCTGACGCTCCCCCACGCCCTGGTGCGCGTGCTGCTCGCCGAGCAGCTCTACCGCGCCCACAGCCTCCTCGCCGGCCACCCCTATCACCGGGACTAGGCGATGCCGTCCGCCGCGCCGCTCCTCACCCTCGCCTCGGTGTCGCCGCGGCGGCGGGAGCTGCTCGCGCGGGTCGGTGTCGCGCACGTGGTGAGCGCCGCCGACATCGACGAGACGGTCCAGCCCGGCGAGGCGCCCGCCGACTACGTGGTGCGCATGGCGTGCGCCAAGGCGCGGGCGGTGCGCGCACGCCACGCCGGGCTCCCGGTGCTGGCCGCCGACACCACCGTCGTCGTCGACGGGGTCATTCTCGCCAAGCCCCGCAACCGGGCCGACGGCATCGCCATGCTCGGGCGGCTCTCGGGGCGCACGCATCAGGTGCTGACCGCAGTGGCGCTCGCGACCGCCTCCGGCATCGCCTTCCGCCTGAGCGTGAGCGAGGTGCGGATGCGGGCCGTAACGCCCGAGGAGGGCGCCGCGTACTGGGAGACCGGCGAGCCGCGCGACAAGGCCGGCGGCTATGCGATTCAGGGGCGCGGGGCGCTCTTCATCGAGCATCTGAGCGGGAGCTTCTCCGGAGTGATGGGACTGCCGCTCTACGAGACCGGGCAGCTGCTCGCCGAAGCGGGCATACGGTGGTGACCCGGTGAGCATCGAGATTCTGGTCAACGTCGCACCGCGCGAGACTCGCGCCGCGGTCCTCGAGAACGGCGTGGTGCAGGAGATCCACGTCGAGCGCACCAGCCGGCGGGGCCTGGTGAGCAATCTCTACAAGGGACGCGTATCGCGGGTGCTGCCGGGCATGCAGGCCGCCTTCGTCGAGATCGGTCTCGAGCGCACCGCGTTCCTGCACGCCGCCGATATCGCGCGCGCGAGCTCCGATGACACGCTGGCGGCCGCAGTGGCCGCGGGACTGCCGCCCGCCGAGGACATCCGCCGCCTGGTGAATCCCGGCGACGACATCCTGGTGCAGGTGATCAAGGACCCGATCGGCACCAAGGGCGCACGCCTCACGACTTTCATTGCGCTGCCTTCGCGCTACCTCGTCTATCTGCCGCGCGGCCTCGGTGTCGGCATCTCATCGCGCATCGAGGACGAGGCTGAGCGCACGCGCCTGAAGGGCGCGCTCACCGCCCTCGTGGGCGCGGACGCGCCCGGCGGCTACATCGTGCGCACCGCCGCCCAGGGAGTGAGCCCCGAGAGCCTGGGCGAGGACATGGCGTATCTCGCGCGCCTGTGGGAGCACGTGCGCTCGCGCAGCGCCGAGGCGCAGCCGGGCTCGGTGGTGCACGAGGATCTGCCGCTGTCCTTGCGGGTGCTGCGCGATGAGCTCGCGCGCGGCGTCAGCCGTGTGCTGGTCGATTCACCGCGCGAGCAGGCCGCGATGCTCGAGTTCGCCGCCGCCTTCGTGCCTGGCGCGGCTCCCACCATCGAGCTGTACGCAGGTCCCCGGCCGATCTTCGATCTGAACGGCGTCGAGGAGGAGATCACCCGCGCGCTCGATCGCAAGGTGCCGCTGAAGTCCGGCGGCCACCTGGTATTCGATCAGACCGAGTCGATGACGACCATCGATGTGAACACCGGCGCCTATGTGGGCCATCGCAATCTCGAGGAGACGATCTTCCGCACCAACCTCGAGGCGGCGGTCACCATCGCGCGGCAGCTGCGGCTGCGCAATCTCGGCGGAATCATCATCATCGACTTCATCGACATGCGCGACGAGCCGCACCGGCGTGCGGTGCTCGCCGCGCTCGAGCGCGCTCTCTCGGGCGATCGCGCCCAGACTCACATCGTGAGCCTCTCGCCTCTCGGGCTGGTGGAGATGACCCGCAAACGCACCCGCGAGAGCCTGGAGCACCTGCTGTGTGAGCCGTGTCCGGATTGCGAAGGCCGCGGGTTCGTGCGCACGCCGGAAACGGTGTGCAACGAGATCTTTAGGGAAATTGTGCGACAGAGCCGGCAGTTTGCCAGCCGTGAGCTGCTGATACTGGCCCATCAGGACGTCGTGGACCGGCTCCTCGACGAGGAGTCAGCCACCCTCGGGGAGCTCGAAGCGCAGGTCGGCCGGCCGATCCGCCTGCAGGTCGAGGCGCTCTACGGCGTCGACCAGTACGACGTCGTGCTCGTCTAGGACAGGTGATGCGTGTGAGGCCCGCGGACAGCGCTGCCGGGACGGACGCGCCGGCTGCGGGGCAGCCGGGAGCGACCCGTGCGCGCACGCTGCTGCGCGTGGCCCTGATCACGCTCGCCGGCGCATCGCTGCTGGCCACGGTAGTCCTCTTCACCTATGCGCTCGCTGCCGCGCGCATTCCCGAGCACCGCGCCACGCTCGAGACTCTGGTGCACGCCGAGACCGGACTCGACGTGCGCTTCAGCGAGCTGCGGCTGCGCTGGGGCTGGTACGGGCCCGAGGCGGTCTTTCGGGACGTCGAGCTGCACGAGCCCGGCGAGGCGCGTGCGCTCCTCACCGCCCCGCGACTCGTCGTCGGCGTCGACCTCTGGCGGATGCTGCGCAGCGGCGACCTCTCGATCAGCCGCATCACGCTCGTCGATCCCAACATAGATCTGACGCCTGGCGCGCCCGCGCGCGCGGCGCGCTCATCGCTCAAAGCCGCGCCCGCAGACCCGCCCGGGCTGCTGTCGCGCTGGCGCGGGACGCGCATCGACGTCGAGGGCGGAACGCTGCGCGCGGAGCTCGCCGGGGTGATACTCGATGCCGGCATCCGCCGGATCGCGCTGCGGCGCGCGGGAGCCGAATGGACCGCGGATGCTCAGCTCAGCCTCCCGGAAGCGCTCGGCACGACGCTGGAAGCGGCGCTGCGCCTGCATGGCGACGCCGCAGACGCCGCGGATCTTGCCGGCACGCTCACCGTGAGCAGCCACCGGCTGCAGCTCTCCGGCTGGGGGCCGCTTCTCAGGTCCGCGCCGTTCGCGCAGTACCTCCCCGGTGCAGGCCGCGCCGAGATCACCGTGCAGCTCGACCTCGCGCAGGGCGGCGTGCAGCGCGCGCAGGGCACCGTCGCCGGCGCGGCGCTCGAATGGCCCACGCTGGGACCTGGAGCGGGGCTCGCGCTCGGTGAACTGCACGCCGACTGGCAGCTGCTGCGCAATCGCGCGGGCTGGCATCTCGGCGTCGAGCCGCTCGCGCTCGGAGCAGGCTCGCCACGCGCTTCCCTCAGCATCGACGCCGCCGCCGACGGCGGCTGGGTGCGTGGGCGGCTGCGGCGCGCGCCGGCTGGGGTGCTCGCGGATCTCGCCCGCGGCGCGCTGCCAGAGCTGCGCTTCTCGGGGCTCGAGCTCGAGGGGATGGTGCGCGAGGCGAGCTTCGATTGGAGCGCCGCGCGGCCCGCGGAGGCGCGGCTCGAGACCGCCGCCGAGCTCGGCGACCTGAGCATCACCCCTCCCGGGCGCGCTGTCACGCTCGCGGGCCTCACGGCACACCTGCGCGGCACGGGCGCGAATCTCGAGGCGGCGCTCGATGCGAGCGGTGCGCGGGCGAGGTTCGCGGCCGATCCGGCTCTGGTCCTCGGCCCGGTCGGCGTGCGTGCGCGGCTCGCACTCACGGACAACGGACGTGCCTGGCGAATCAGCGCCCGCGAGCTCGAGCTCCGTGAGGGGAATGAGCGACTCGCCGTGCGCGGCGCGCTCACCGGCGAGGACTCGGGGGGCCATCCGCGCCTCGACGTGCGCGCCACCCTGAGCGGCGTGCCGGTGGAGCTGGTGCGGGCGGCTCTCGGGGCGCCGGTGCTCGCCGCACTCGGCACCGCCGGCGGGCTCGACGGCGGCACGATCGAGCATGCGCAGCTCATCGCCCGTGGCCCGCTCGATGAGCCGCTGCCCTGGAGCGGCGCGCGCCGGGAGTTCGCGGGCTCACTGAGACTCACGGGAGCGAGCCTCGCGGGTACGGAAGACTGGCCGGAGCTCCGTGGACTCGATGCGCGCCTCGACTGGCGCGGGGCTCGCGTGCGCGCGCGCGTGGACGGCGCCGCCGCGGGCGCCTTCCGCCTCACCGCGGCCCGTGCTGAATGGGACGCGCGCGATGCGACTCTCGCGCGTCTCGCGGGGCGCCTCACGGGCAACGCCGCTGATGCGCTCGGCTGGCTCCGCGATCACCCCCAGCTCGAGCCCTACGCTCCGGGCGTCGAGGGCATCGATTTGAGCGGGGATGCGGTCCTCGACTTCGAGCTCAAGCGCACGGGAGCACCCGCAGGGCCCGCGCGCCCCGCGCGCTTCGCCACGCGGCTCCTGACGCGCGTCGACGGCGCGCAGTTGCGGCCGGTAGCCGGACTTCCCGGGATCGACGCCCTGCGGGGCACGCTGAGCTTTGCCGACGGCCACCTGCAGCGCTCGATGCTCACCGGCCAGTGGCTCGGCGGCCCGATCGCGCTCAGCGTCGCGGAGCGGCGCGAGCACGGCGCCACGGCGGTCGCGATCTCAGGAAAAGGAACGCTCGACGCCCGCGCGGCCGTGGCCGCCGCCACGGGGCTCCCTGCCGCCGACACTCCGATCCACGGTAACGCCGATTGGAGTGCAGACTTGAGGCTCGCTCCGGGCGCGAACGGGGCGCGCCCGGGCTGGCGTGTCCGCGCCGACTCCTCCCTGGCCGGCGTCACGAGCAGCCTGCCCGAGCCACTCGCCAAGCCTTCCGGGTCCGCTCTGCCGCTGCACGTCGAGCTCCTCGGGACCGAGGACGCCGCCGAGCTGCGCGTCGCGCTCGGCGAGCGGCTGCGCGGCCTTGCGGCCGTCAGCCGCCGCGGCGAGCTATGGCGGATCGAGCGCGGCGCGCTGAATTTCGCCGCGGGCGCACCGGTGATGCCAGCGGCCCCCGTCCTCGAGATCGAGGGGAGCGTCAGCCGACTCGACTTGCCGGGCTACGCGCTGCTGTGGCGGCAGCTCGCGCAGAGCTCCGCGGTGCCGGCACTGCGGGTCGAGCTCACCGCGGCGGAGCTCCTCGCCGCGGAGCTGCGCCTGCCCGACGTGCGCGTGTCGGCGGAGGCGGGCTTGAGCTCGGGGCAGGTGCGGCTCGCATCCCGCGACCTCGATGCCCGCCTTCTCTGGTCCGCCGCGGTCGACGCCGCCCATCCCGTGAGCGCGCATCTCGAGCGGCTCGATCTTGCCGGGCTCCCCGACGGCGGCAGCGCCCCGGCGGCTCTGCTTTCCGCGCTCGGATCCGACGCGCGCCTTTCCATCGGTGAGCTGCTGTGGCAGGGCCGCCCGCTCGGCAGCCTCGATGCCACGCTGGCTGCACACGCCGGGACGCTCGAGGTGCGCAACCTCCGCATCGCCGGCGCGGGCGATGAGACGCGCGGCGCGCTCAGGTGCCGGGACGGCACGTGCCGCGCGAGCTTCGATCTCACGAGCCACGATGCCGCCGCGACTCTCGCCCGGCTCGGCTTTCGCAGCGACCTCACGGCCGCGCGGGCGGTGGCGAGCGGCGAGCTCGAATGGCCTGCGGCGCCCGCCTCTATGCCGGGCGATGCCAGGGGGCAGCTCCACGTGGAGCTCGACGATGGCCTCGCCCGCGGCGCCCCGGCAGCCGGTCCCCAGGCTAGCCCCCTCGGGCTCCTCGCGGTCCCCGGCCTGATTGCCGGATTGGGCCTGGCGCAGCTGCCCTTCGCGCGGCTCAGTGCCGACTTCAAGGTGGCGGACGGCCAGGCGGTGACCTCCAACCTGCACCTGGACGGGGAGACCGAGATCCTCCTGCGGGGCCGCATCGGTCTCCTGGCCCGCGACTACGATGCCCAATTCTGGGTGCTGAAGGGCGAGGAACGGCTGCCGGCCGCCGTGCGGCGGCTGGGCCCCGGACCGCGGGTGGCGGCGCTCTGGATGTCGCTGCGGGAGCTGTTCGGCGGCTCCAGCCACGAGCGTGCCGCGCTGCGCTTGCGCGGCACGTGGGATGACCCCATGGTTAACCCATGAGAGTCGCGGCCCTCCAGATGACCTCGGGACCGGAAGTCGAGGCGAATCTCGCCACGGCCGGGGCCCTGCTCGAGGAGGCGGCGGCGGACGGTGCGCGCCTCGCGGTGTTGCCGGAGAACTTCTCGTTCCTTGGGCTCAAGGACGCCGACAAGCGCGCGGTCGCGGAGGCCGATGGCGCAGGTCCCGTGCAGGAGTTTCTCGCCGCGAGCGCGCGGCGGCTGAAGCTCTGGATCGTGGGCGGGACGATGCCGTTGAGGAGCGGCGCGGACGGGCGCGTGGCGGCGGCCTCGCTCGTCTACGATGCCGATGGCGCCCGCGTGGCGCGCTACGACAAGATTCATCTGTTCGACGTCGACATTCCCGGCCGTGCCGAGACCTATCGCGAGTCGGCCAACGTCGCCCCGGGGACGCAGACGGTGGTCCTCGATACCCCGGCGGGACGCCTCGGACTATCGGTATGCTACGACGTGAGGTTTCCCGAGCTGTACCGCCACCTGAGCGCCGCGGGGGCGCAGCTGCTGTCCGTTCCGTCCGCGTTCACTGCGCCCACGGGGCGCGCTCACTGGGAGACGCTGCTGCGCGCACGCGCGATCGAGAACCTCTGCTACGTGATCGCACCGGCGCAGTCCGGGATTCATCCGAACGGACGTGAGACCTATGGAGACAGCATGATCGTCGATTACTGGGGCAGGGTGCTGAAGCGCGTGCCCCGCGGGCGCGGCTGCGCCGTGGCCGAGGTGGACCTGGCAGGCCAGAGCGGCGTGCGCGAGAGCTTCCCCGCCCTGAAGCATCGCACCCTGGCCGCGGACCGAGACACGTGAGCGCGAGTGAGCCCGAGGCCCCCGCGCCCGCCGCTCCGCCGGCCGATCCGCTCAAGGTGGCGCGCGAGCTGATCCTGCGCCCCGGCGGGCTCGACGATCGCCGCATCGACGCGGTATTCGGCGAGGTGCTGACGCATTCCGTCGACTTCGCGGACCTTTATTTTCAGCTCGCGCACCAGGAGTCCTGGTCGCTCGAGGACGGCATCGTCAAGGACGGCAGCGCCAGCATCGAGCAGGGGGTCGGCGTGCGCGCGCTCGCCGGCGAGAAGACCGGCTTCGCCTACTCCGATGAGATCGTGCTGCCGGCGCTCGAGGAGGCCTCGCGCGCCGCGCGCGCCATCGCCGTGCAGGGCGGGGAGCGGCGCGTCAGCGCCTGGCGCGCCGCGCACGGCCACCAGCTGTACCTGGCGGCGGACCCGGCCGCGGCTCTCGCCACCGCCGACAAAGTCGCCTGGCTCGAGCGCGTCGATCGCGAGGCACGGCGGCTCGACCCGCGCATCATCCACGTCAACGCGAGCCTGGTCGCGGTGCACGAGGTGGTGCTCATCGCCACCAGCGAGGGGGAGCTCTCGGCGGATGTGCGCCCGCTGGTGCGTTTCAACGTCTCGGTGCTGGTCGAGCAGAACGGCCGGCGCGAGCAGGGTTATGCCGGTGCGGGCGGGCGCTACTCGCTCGCCGATCTGGTCGCGAGCGACAAGCCGCTCGAGCTGGCGCGCGAGGCGGTGCGGCAGGCGCTGGTGAACCTCGAGGCCGCGCCAGCCCCCGCCGGCACCATGACGGTTGTGCTCGGACCGGGGTGGCCCGGGATCCTGCTGCACGAGGCCATCGGGCACGGGCTCGAGGGGGACTTCAACCGCAAGGGCACCTCGGCCTTCGCCAACCGCATCGGCGAGCGGGTAGCGGCGGCGGAGTGCACCGTGGTCGACGACGGCACCCTGGCCCGCCGCCGCGGCTCGCTCAACATCGACGACGAGGGCACGCCGACGCGGTGCACGACGCTCATCGAGAACGGCGTGCTGCGCGGCTACATGCAGGATCGCCTGAATGCGCGTCTCATGGGAGTCGCAACCACCGGCAACGGCCGGCGCGAGTCCTTCGCCCACACGACTCTGCCGCGCATGACCAACACTTACATGCGCCCCGGTCCCCACGACCCGGGCGAGATCATCCGCTCGGTGCAGCGCGGCATCTACGCGGTGAATTTCGGCGGCGGCCAGGTGGACATCACCTCGGGAAAGTTCGTGTTCTCGGCGAGCGAGGCCTACCTCATCGAGAACGGGCGCGTCACGACGCCCCTGAAGGGCGCGACGCTCATCGGCAACGGACCCGACGTGCTGACGCGCGTCACCATGGTGGGGAACGATCTGAAGCTCGACGACGGCGTCGGCACCTGCGGCAAGGAAGGC
>Ga0307469_10000289_pt1 | contig 19095 bp, 17 predicted proteins | sample atmos_gasesAM2C__FD_203084 | JGI IMG/M metagenome (GOLD analysis project Ga0307469, IMG submission 203084) | Hardwood forest soil microbial communities from Morgan-Monroe State Forest, Indiana, United States - atmos_gasesAM2C_515 | ecosystem: Environmental > Terrestrial > Soil > Temperate...
GCTACGGCCGCTGGACCCTGGGGCACGACGAGGAGGTCATGCCCAACATCACCTCGGCCAACATCGCCTGCGGCTTCCACGGGGGCGACCCGCACGTGATGCGCCGCACCGTGGCGCTGGCCCTCCAGCACGGGGTCGCGGTGGGCGCCCACCCCGGCCTGCCCGATCTGATGGGCTTCGGGCGGCGGCGCATGGACGTCTCCCCCGCCGAGCTCCAGGACTACCACCGGTACCAGGTCGGCGCGCTGTCCGCCTTCGCCCAGGCCGCCGGCACTCGCGTGCAGCACGTCAAGCCGCACGGCATCCAGTACCACATGTTCGAGGAGAACCTGCCGCTCGCGCGCGCCACCGCCGAGCAGGTGCTCGAGCTGGATCCCGAGATGATCCTGATGACCATGGCCATGACCAAGTACGACGCCGAGGCCCGCAAGGTGAAGGGCCTGCGCATCGCGGCCGAGGGCTTCGCGGACCGGGTCTACGCCGACGACGGCCAGCTGGTGACACGCAAGCTCGGCAAGGACGCCCTGATCACCGACCCGGCAAGGGCCGCCGAGCAGGCGGTGCGCATGGCGATGGAGGGCAAGGTCCGCACGATCACCGGCAAGGTGATCGACGCGCGCGTCGAGACCATCTGCATTCACGGCGACAGCCCGGGCGCGGACAAGATCGTGGCCGCGGTGCGCGAGGGCCTGGTCAAGGCGGGCGCGACGGTGAAGCCGTTACGCGACTGGTTGCCGCGCTGAGCGGCGGTTCACTGTAGCGCAGGTCCTGCGGGGTCGGACCGAGGCGTCCGAAATGGGTACAGTGTCTGGCGCTCCTCGTCACCGGGCATCGGAGCTCGGTCCGACCCACCGCTCGTAACCGTTCGACACTCCAGATCTTTCCTCCCCTCCGAAAACTGGCACCGAGTTTGCCCTAGAGAGGCTCGGCACATAGCCATGGCGGACTACACGGACGGCAGGAGCGTGAAGGGCGCGAAGACCGGCGGCAGCCGGCCCGGCGAGATCAAGCCGAGCTTGGCGCATCGCGGCCATCGTCTCGCGGGACTTCACGCGCCTCGCGGGGACTTCCGGCTGCGTCACGCCCTGGAGTCCCGACCGCACGAGTATCCCGGTCAGCTCGCGCGGGCTCATCGCCTCCCGCATCATCCGCGAGGCCTAGGTCGATGAGTGCAACCGATCCGGCCGGAATCGCCACAGGGGAGGAACGGACCATGATGCTCACAGAGCGCACCAGCGGCAACACGACGCTTCGGCTGCTCTCCGGGTCGGCTTACCGGCGAGAGAGCAGCGCCATGCCCTCGGACTCGCAGATCGCCCACGCCCTCTTCGACGCGCAGAGCGCTCCGAGCGTGCCGTCGCGGAAGAGCTTCGACGAGATCCTGTTCATGGGGCAGCACAGCACGGGCTGGACGCAGGTGTTCAAGCAGCTGAAGTCGGAAGGTCTGATCCAGGAGCAGACGCTGGGGCACGTGGTGGCGCGGTGGACGAATCGCACGATCCGCAGCCGCCGGCCGATCCTGGCTCACGCCGAGCTCGAGCCCGTCGGAGCTTCCGCCTAGTCCGTTTCGTTTCGAGCGCTACCGCGCGGCCAGCAACGCCTCGAGCCGCGCGGTAGCGCGCTCCCAGTCGAACTGGGACCTCACGAAGTCCTGCCCGCTCCGGGCCAGCCGCCTCCGCAAGTCAGCATCCTCCACCAGCCTCGACAACCCCCACGCCAGCGCGTCCACGTCCCGCCGGGGGGCCACCACCGCGGTTCGACCGTCGATCGCGTAGTCGCGACAGCCGCCGTTGTCATAGGTGCAGAGCGTCGCGCCGCAGGCCATCGCCTCCATGGCCGGCATGCCGAGGCCCTCGTCCCAGGACGGGCAGAGATAGATCGGGCACCGGCTGTAGAGCCAGGCCAGGCGCTCCTGGGGCAGGTTCTCGTGGAACTCGGCGAAGGGGAGCTTGCGAGGGGGCGGCTTGATCCCGAAGCCCACCAGCCGCAGCTCGGGGTGCCGCGCGCGGACCCGGCCGAAGGCCTCGAGCCCGTCGGCCACCCCCTTCCAGGGGTACTCGTGGAAGAGCATCAGCACCCGGAGCTTGCCGTCCTCCTCGGCGGGAACCGGATGGAAGAGACCCGGCTCCACCGGAGTGACCACCACCGCGGCCGGGGTCTCGAACCGCTCGGCCATCACGTCGGCGAGCCACGTCGAGATCACGATCTTCCGCAGGGGCACGCGGTAGGTCGCATCCACCCGGGCCGCCTCGCCGTGGTAGAGGCTCTCGTAGTGCTGGATGAAGTAGAACTTCCGCCCGCAGCGCGGCGGGGCCGCCGCCACCGTCTCCACCGACTGCCAGGAGGTGGCGATCACCACGTCGCCATCCGGCACGCGGGCCGAGCTCCACTCGGGCACCCAGCGCACGCGCGCCTCGAGCCCCGGCATCCAGTCCGGCCCGGTCCGCACCCGGTTCCGCCACCACGCGGCGAGGGTGCGCTTCACCGGCACGAGCAGCGTCACCTCGTGGCCCCGGCGGGCGAGGCGGTCGGCGTGGAGCAGGATCGCGCGCACCCCGCCCGCGATGCGGAGATGCGGGCAGAGGAACGTGATCTTCATGATCAGATGGCCATCGACACCTGACCCGTGCGGCGATACGCGGCCGGGTCCAGCACCACGTTGATGCAGTAGACCTCGCCCGAGCCGAGGGCGCGCTCGAGCGCGGGCCGGAGCTGGCCGGGCTCGGTCACGTGGATCCCCTTCCCCCCGAGCGCCTCCACCATCCGGTCGTAGCGGGTGAACGGCAGCGAGGTCGCCACCGAGCGCTCGGCCCCGAAGAACGAGAGCTGCGGATTGCGGATCTGCCCCCAGCCGCCGTCGTTGCCGACGACGACCGTCATCGGCAGCTTGAAGCGCACCGCGGTCTCCACCTCCATCCCGTTGAGCCCGAAGGCTCCGTCGCCCGCGATCAGGAGAACGCGCTGCTCGGGGCGAAGCAGCTTGGCCGCGATGGCGAACGCCGGGCCCACCCCGAGGCAGCCGAAGGGCCCCGGGTCGAGCCACTGGCCGGGCCGGGAGAGGGCCACGATCTTCGACGCGCACCCGACCACGTCGCCGCCGTCGCCCACCACGGTGGTCTCGGCGTCGACCACCGCCGCGATCTCGTGGCCGAGGCGGTAGTGGCTGATCGGCACGTCGTCGGAGAGCCGCTCCGCCATGAGGCGCGCCTGCGCGTCGGTCTCCCTCTTGTGTAGCGCGTCCCGCCAGCGGTCGAACCGCGCGGCCAGGTCCCGCGGCAGGGCGTCGGCGAGCGCCCGGAGCGTGAGGCCGATGTGGCTGGTCAGGCCGACCGCCAGCGGGCGGTTGCGCCCCAGCTCCACCGGATCGCAGTCCACCATCGCCACCTGGACGTTCTCGGCGAACGAGGGCGCCCGGCCATAGCCCAGGCGGAAGTCGAGCGGGGTCCCCAGCACCAGCACGAGATCGGCCTGGCCGAGCGCGAACCCGCGGGCCTGGGCGAACACCTGCGGGTGGTCGTGCGGGAGGCAGCCCCGCCCCGCGCCGTTCGTGAACACCGGCATCCCGGCGCGCTCGGCCAGCCCTCGCAGCTCCGCGGCCGCGTCGTCCCAGTACACGCCGCTGCCCGCCATGATCATCGGGCGCTCCGCGCGGGCCAGCAGCGCGGCCAGCTCCAGGACCGACGCCTCATCGGGAGCGGTGGGTCGCCGGTGGGCATAGGCGGTCGGGATCGGCGCCATCCGGTCCTCGACCGTGGTCATGAGCAGGTCGACCGGGATCTCGACGAAGACCGGCCCCGGCCGGCCGGTGAGCGCGTGCCGGATGGCGGTGGTGAGCACCTCCGGAATCTGGCGCGTCTCGGAGACCGTCCACGAGCCCTTGGTGATCGGCCGCAGCAGGTCGACCTGCTCGACCTCCTGGAGCGAGCCGAGGCCGCGTAGCCCGAGCGGCGCCGCGCCCCCGATGAGGAGCACCGGGCTGCGGGCGGAGTAGGCATTGGCGATGCCGGTGACCGCGTCGGTGACGCCAGGGCCCGCGGTGACCAGGGCCACGCCGACGTTGCGGGTGAGGCGCGCGTAGGCGTCGGCGGCGTGGGCGCAGGCCTGCTCGTGGCGCATGTCCACCACCTGCACGCCCTCGGTGATGCAGCCGTCGTAGATCGGCAGGATGTGGCCGCCGCAGAGCGTGAACACGTGACCCACGCCCGCCTCCCGGAGCGTGCGCGCGACCAGGTGCCCCCCGTTGAGATCCGCCACGCTAGCCGGCCGGCTTACCCGGGACGTGCACCACCTCGAGCTTCACCCGGTCGGGATCCTCGAAGAAGACCGCGTAGTAGCCCGGCCGGTACTCCGGGAACTCCCGCGGCGTCTCATAGAGGGGCGCGAGCCGGTGCGGGATCATGAACTCGTCGCGAAAGCGCTCCACCTCTTCCCGGCGCTCCACCCGGAAGGCCACGTGATTGAGGCCCGGCCGCTTGCGGTGGAAGCCGTGCCCGGCGTGGGCCGGCTCGGTCGCGATCACCCAGATGTCGGCCCCGCTCCCCGAGAAACCGACGACCGTGTCGCTCTCGTAGACGGTGCGGTATTCGAGGTAACCGAGCAGGGCCTTGTAGAAGGGAAGGGAGCGGGCGGCATCGCGGACGTTGATCTGGAAGTGATAGACCTGGGCCTTCACCAGAACTTCTCCCACTTCACGCTCTTGCGGTCCATGCCCTTCTTCACGAGGGCGTCACGGACCCGGTTGATGGTCTCCCCGCCCCCGCAGACGTAGACGATCAACCGGTCGATCCCGTACACGAGGCGCTCCACCGCCTCCGCGGGCTCTCCCTTCTCGCCGCGCCAGGTCGCGGGCGGCTCGCGCAGCACGGGCAGGTAGGAGAACCCCGGATAGCGGCGCGCGAGCGAGCGGAAGTCGGCGTCGTAGACGAGCCAGCCCGGGTTGCGGGCCCAGTAGATCAGCGCGGTGGGCCGGCCGTAGCCGGTCTCGTAGAGATGGCTCAGGATCGAGCGCACCGGCACGATCCCGATCTCCTCGGCCACGAAGACGGCCCGGCGGGGGTCGGCGCGGTCGAAGACGAAGCCGCCGGTTGGCCCCTTGAACCGCACCTCATCGCCCGGCTGGAGGCCCCGCACCCACTGCGAGCCGATGCCGCCCGGGGCCACGTCGATCGACAGGGTCAGCACGCCCTTCCGCGTGGGCGACGAGACCATGCTCCAGGCGCGCACGTTCTTGGGGCCGAACGGCACCGAGATCCACTGCCCGGCGTCGAAGGTCCAGTCGGCGGGCTCGATCACCGCGAGATCGATCTCGATGATCTCGGGGGTGACCGCCCGCCGCGCGGTCACGCTCGCCCGGCACTCCCGCGGCTTCATCGCTTCTGGAACCGCGGGATGATCTCGCTCGCGATCGTCTCGAGCTGGGCCGCCTCGTCCGTGAGATCGCCGATCGGGTTCATGACGAAGTAGCGGCAGCCCGCCTGCATGAAGCGATCGATCTGCTCGGCGCACTGCTCCGGGGTGCCGATCACCCCGTACTTGCGCGCGAGGGGGCCGAAGTCCTGCGCGTAGCGGTTGGAGAGGATGCGCACCCAGGCGCGCTCCGCGCTCTCGTAGTCGCGGCCGACCGTGACGAAGGTCAGATGCCCGGCCACGAAGCCGTCGAGGCTCCGCCTCGCCGCCTCCGCGGCCCGCCGGATCTTGTCCAGGCTCTGGGCGTAGCGCTCGGGCTGGACGACATACGAGATCCACCCGTCGCCCTGGCGGCCGGCCCGGGCCAGCGCCGCGTCGGAGCGGCCTCCGATCCAGATCGGCGGGCCGGGCCGCTGCACCGGCTTGGGATCGATGCTCACGCCCTCGAACCGCGTGAAGCGGCCCTTGAAGGAGGCCGGGGTATCGCGCCAGAGCGCCCGCACCACGTCGATGCCCTCGGTCACGCGGGCGCCGCGCTCCTTGTGGGGCACGCCGCAGGCCTCGAACTCCTTCGGGTTCTCGCCACCCACCCCGAGCCCGAAGATGAGCCGGCCCCCGCAGAGCGCGTCCAGCGTGGAGGTGATCTTGGCCACCACGGTGGGCCGCCGCAGGGCCAGCAGGTAGACGCCGCTGCCGAGCTTGATCCGGCTCGTGATGGAGGCGTAGGAGGCCAGCAGCGTCAGCGACTCGTAGATCGGGTTGTGGAAGGACACGTGGTCGCCGGTCCACAGCGAGTCGAGCCCGAGCGCCTCGCAGCGCCGCGCCAGGGCGAACTGCTGCTCGGGGGGGTGCATGGAGAGGAACGCGCCGAACCTGGCTTGCAGATCCATCGGCTCCGCCTACCGCGGGAAGGCGTCCTTGACGCCCCCGTCCACCGTGATCGTGCACCCGGTGGTCTTGGCCGAGCGATCGGAGGCGAGGAACAGGACGGCCTCCGCCACGTCCTCGGGCAGGATGGGCCGGGCCAGGATGTTGCGCTGGCGGTAGAAGTCCTCGAGCTCGTCCACCGTGATGCCCTGAGCCCGCGCGCGTTCGCGGCGCACGTCCTCGGACCAGAGCTTGGAGTCCCGGAAGACCGCGTCGGGGTTCACGATGTTCGAGCGGATCCCGTGGGGACCACCCTCCAGCGCGAGCACCTTGGCGAGCTGCGCCTCCGCCGCCTTCGAGGCCGAGTACGCGGAGAAATCCTTCCCGGGCGACATCACGTTCTTGGTGGCCACGAAGACGAACGCGCCGCCCAGCCCCTGCGCCTTCAGCACCCGCATGCCCTCGCGCGCGACCAGGAAGTGCCCGGTGGCGTTGACCGCGAAGGAGCGCTCCCAGTCCGCGAGCTCCATGCGGTCGACCGGTGCGGCGTGCGCGGTCCCCGCGTTGGAGACCACGATGTCGATCCCGCCGTAGGCCAGCACCGCCTCCTCGAAGGCGGCCCGCACCGAGGCCTCGCTCGTGACGTCCATCCGGAGCCCGATCGCCCGCCCCGCCCCGTGGGCCCCCACGATCTCCTCGGCCGCCTTCCGCGCCCCCGCCGCGTCGAGATCGCCCACCAGCACGTGCGCGCCCTCGGCGGCCAGCCGCTGCGCCGCCGCCCGCCCGATGCCGCTGGCCCCGCCGGTGACCAGCGCGATGCGCCGGGCCAGCTCCTTCTCGGGCGGGGCGAGTGAGAGCTTGTAGAGCTCGAGCGGCCAGTACTCCACGTCGAAGGCCTCTCGCGCCGAGAGCGACACGTAGCCTCCGAAGGAGGTGGCGGCACCGAGCACCGAGATCGTGTGGTGGTAGATGTCGTCCACGATGCCGGCGGTGCGCCGGTCCTTGCCGGCCGCGAAGAGCCCGAGGCCGCCCACCACGATCACGCGCGGGAACGGATCGGTGAGCTTCGCGCCCTCGGTGTTATGCCCCTCGAAGTAGGCGGTGTAGTCGGTGACGAAGCGCTCCACCGCCGCGGTCACCCCGGCCCGCACCGCCTCCGGATCCGACGGGTCCGCGACCGGTGCGAAGCACGGCAGGCGCTTGGTGAAGATGGTGTGGTCGGGGGTCGCGGGCCCGATCCGGCAGAGGGCGTCGGCCTCGCGCGAGGCCGCGAACTCGAGCACCGGAGGCGCGTCGTCGAAGAAGAGCACCTGCCGCCGGCTCTTGCCGACCAGCCCGCGCAGGTGCGGGGCCACCGCGAGCGCCACCCGCCGGCGCGCCTCCGCGGCCGGGCTCGCCACCGCCGCGCCGCCGAAGCGAGTGCGCCCCTTCGCGCGATGGGCGATGGCCTCCTCGGCGCGGCTGATCAGCTGGACGGTGGCCTCGTAGGCGTGCTTCACCGAGGCGCCCCAGCAGATCGTCCCGTGCTTCTCGAGCAGGATGGCACGCGCGTTCGGGTGCGCCGCGAACACGGAGGCCACCTCGCGGGAGATCAGGAAGCCCGGCCGACGGTACGAGAGCGCGATGACCTCGTCGCCGTACACCTCGCGGAGCACGTCCCGGCTCCGGTCGTTGTTGGTGAGCGAGACGACCGCGTCGGCGTGGGTGTGGATCACCGCCGAGGCGGGCAGGAAGCCGTGCAGGAGCGTCTCGATCGACGGCCGCGGGCTCGCCGGCTCCTGCAGCGCGTGCGCGAGATAGTCCACCATCTCCTGGTCGCCCATGTCCGGGCGATCCAGCAGCGCCAGCACGTCGTCCATGCGGACGCCCGGGAAGTCCTTCTTCTGGATGCTCTTGAGATCGGAGCCGCTGCCCTTGACCCGGAGCACGCGGGTGGGCCGGCCGCGGTGGTCGCGCTCCTCCTGCTTGATGGAGGTGTTGCCGCCGCCCCAGACGACGAGCGTGGTCTCGGCCCCGATCAAGCGCGAGGCGTAGACGAGAAGATCGAGATCGCTCTTGCCCTGCGCGTCACCGTCGCTCCAGCGGGAGTTCATGGCGCCCTCACCATACCCGAATCCGCCATGGCGGTAAAGATTGCGGGACGCTATCGTGACCGCGTGACCGCGTGGACGCGGCGGGGCCTCACACTGGGTGCGGCGCTGGCCCTCACCCTGATCGGGCCGCCCGATTCCGGGCGTGGCTCCGGCGAGGCGCGCGCCGACGGCATCATGCTCATCGAGGCCGGCGCGTTCTGGATGGGCAGCGACTCGACCGTCCCGGACGAGGGCCCCATGCACCGCGTGTACGTGCGTGACTTCTGGCTCGACCGCAACAAGGTGACCAATCGGGAAGTCGCCCAGTTCCTCGAGGCCCGCGGGCTCCGGAGCCCGGAGGGCATGCGCTACTTCGATCAGGACGATCCCGACGCGCGGATCCACCGGCGCGGGGGCCGGTTCATCGCCGATCCCGGGTTCGAGGAGCACCCCGCGGTCGAGGTCTCCTGGTTCGGTGCTCGCGACTACTGCCTCTGGCTCGGCCGGCGCCTGCCCACCGAGGCCGAGTGGGAGAAGGCAGCCCGCGGGCTCGACCGCCGTCGCTACCCGTGGGGCGACGAGGCGCCGGATGCCGAGCGGGCGGTCGTCGGGCGCCCCTACAACGCCACCGAGCGCGGCGACCTCCGGCCGGCCGGGGCCGGCCCCACCGGAGTCCAGGATCTGCTCGGCAACCTGCGGGAGTGGACGGGCTCGGCCTACCGGCCCTATCCCTACCGGGCCGACGACGGGCGCGAGCAGGCGACGCTCGACGCCGGACGCGTGGTCCGGGGCGGGAGTCACGACGACCCCTTGGACGCACTGCGGGTGACGATCCGCCGCCTCTCCTCGTATGATGGAGGGCGCGGTGGGCTGGCCCACGGCCACCACCACACCGGCTTTCGCTGCGCCACCTCGGAGGACCTGGGAGGACGATGACGTCATGAGAGGCCTGATGATGGACTACCCCCTCACCCTCACCCAGTTCTTCGAGCGCACGCGGCGCCTCTTCCACCGCAAGCGCATGGCGACGCGGGTGCCCGGGGTAGGGCTCCAGTGGTACACCTACGCGGACTACGCGGACCGGGTCTGCCGCCTGGCCGGTGCGCTGCGTGGCCTCGGCCTGCAGAAAGGGGCGCGGGTCGGCACCTTCGCGTGGAACTCCCACCGCCACATGGAGGTCTACTTCGCGGCGCCGCTCATGGGCATGGTGCTGCACACCGTGAACATCCGGCTCTCCGCCCAGGACGTCACCTACATCGTCAACCACGCGGGCGACGAGGTCCTGATCGTCGACGCGAGCCTCTGGTCCATCCTCGAGCCGATCCGGAACGACCTCACCACCGTCAAGCACATCATCATCATGAAGGACACCCCCGCCGCCGAGGTGCCCGCGGGGGCGCTCGACTACGAGCAGCTCGTGGCCGCCACCGCCCCGGTCAGCGAGTGGCCGCGTCTCGAGGAGACGGACGCGGCCGGCATCTGCTACACCTCCGGCACCACCGGGCACCCGAAGGGCGTGGTCTACACCCACCGCGCGATCTACCTCCACTGCTTCGCGTCCTCCACGGTGGACGTGCTCGGCATCTGTGAGCGCGACGTGATCCTGCACATCGTGCCCATGTTCCACGCCAACGCGTGGTGCGTGCCGTTCGCGGGAGTCATGAACGGGGCGACCCAGATCTTCGGCGGGCCCAACCCGCAGCCGCGGGACATCATCGAGATCGTCCACCACGAGAAGGTCACGGTGGTGGGCGCGGTGCCGACGGTGTGGATCGCCATCCAGGGCATTCTCGAGAAAGAGCCGTGGTGGGACATCTCCTCGATCCGCTGCATCCCGATCGGCGGGTCGGCCGCGCCGCGGACCCTCATCGAGCTGTTCGACAAGAAGTACGGGGCCTACATGCTCCACGCGTGGGGGATGACCGAGATGACCCCGCTCGGCAGCGTCTGCCGGCCGCGCTCCTACATGGACGCGCTCCCCGAGGACGAGCGCTACGCGGTGCGGGCCAAGCAGGGGACGCCGGTGGCCGGCGTCGACATGAGGATCGTCGACGACGCCGGGAATGTCCTGCCGTGGGATGGCAAGAGCGCGGGCGAGATCCAGGTGCGCGGGCCGTGGGTCACCAGCGGCTACTACAACAACCCGGAGGGCGCGGCCCAGTTCACCCGGGACGGCTGGTTCCGCACCGGCGACGTGGCCACGCTGGACCCCGACGGCTACATCCAGATCACCGACCGCACCAAGGACCTGATCAAGTCGGGCGGCGAGTGGATCTCGAGCGTGGACATGGAGACCACGATCATGGGCCACCCCAAGGTGCTGGAGGCCGCGGTGATCGCGGTCCCGCACGAGCGCTGGGTGGAGCGGCCGCTCGCCTGCATCGTGCCCAAGCCCGAGCACCGGGGCACCCTGACCGCGGAGGAGATCTACGAGTACCTCAAGCCCCGGGTGGCCAAGTGGTGGCTCCCCGACGAGGTCGTCTTCATCGAGGCGGTGCCCAAGACCAGCGTGGGCAAGTTCGACAAGAAGGTCCTCCGCGACCGCTTCAAGGCCTGGAAGCCGAAGTAGCGGGCGACCGACCCCCGGCTAGCAGCGCTTGGCGAGGGCCGGCCAGTCCTCGCCGGGAAGGAGGGGCTCGGGCGTGCCCTTCCAGGCCGCGGCCATGGCCTTGAGACGGGCGATCCGGTCGGCGGCCAGGGGGTGGGTGGAGAAGTAGGTCAGCGCCTTCGGCTGCCGGCCTTCCTCCTGCCCGATGGTGTCGAAGAAGTCGATCATCCCCGCCGGATCGACCCGGGCGGCCAGCAGCATCTGCATCCCCTCGATGTCCGCCTCGTCCTCCGCGCGCCGCGAATAGCGCAGCTCGCCCAGCGTGCGCGCGGTCTGCAGCCCGTAGGCGAGCGGGCCCGTCACGTCACCGGTCAGCGCCATCAGCAAGAGCCCGGTGGAGGCGTCCTGGATCACCGCGCGCGTGGTGTGGCGCCGCAGCACGTGCTGCAGCTCGTGGGCGACCACCCCGGCCAGCTCCTCCGGCGTGCGCGTGCGCTCGAGGAGCCCCTTGAAGATGACGACGTTGCCGCCCGGCAGCGCGTGCGCGTTCACCACCGTGCGGTTCACCACGTACACCCGCAGGGTGTAGGGCGACGGCGGCGCGGACGCGGTGAGACGGCGCACGATCTCGTCCATCGCGGCGCCCAGGCGCGGATCGCCGCAGCGCCGATCCGGCGGGGCCATGTAGGCGATCGCCGACCGGCCCACGCTCTCCTCCCACGCCACCGGCACGCGCGGAGCGACGAGGGCGGCCAGCGCCGGGATGCCCCACAGGTAGATCGCGGCGGTGACCGCGAGCACGCCCGCCGCGGCCGCGATGGTCCAGCGCACCCGCGCCCGGCGCCGTCGCGGGTCGTGGAAGCGCAGGCGCAGGCCAGGCGCGACCTCGTGGAGGCTCTCGAGGAACGCGCTGTCCGGAATGAGCAGGGTCTCGGGCAGGTTGCCGCCCCGCTCGATCCGCACCTCCTCCCCCGCGTAGAAGCCCTGGGTCTGGCGCAACTCGCGGTAGGGCCACAGGCGCGGCGCGGCGCCCGCGGGGCTGATCTCGAGCGCCTCGCGCATCAGGCGGACGGTCGCGGCATGCCGGGCCGCGGTCTGCCCGTCGAGATAGATGCCCTGCCAGTCGGTCCGCACCGGGGTCGGGGACGGTCAGGCGAGGTCGAAGCCGGAGTCGAAGAAGCCGGACAGGCCCTCCCCGATGTTCCCGGCCTGCTGCGCCTGCTGCTGGATGCGCGCGAGTTCGAGGACGCCCACCAGGGCCAGGTTGCGGAAGGCGAAGTTGATGTTGCGCACCCGGACCCACGGCCACGCGATGCCCAGCGTGCCCACGAGCAGCAGGAGGTTGACCACCCACAGTCCCAGCAGGGCGCCGCCGGTCACGCGACACGAGAAGCGCGCGGTCCCGAAGGTGGTGTGGTCCCAGAAGTAGCGGCGCTTGAACGCCACGTACCAGACCCAGCACAGGCCGAGCGTCGGGAGGGTCAACAAGATCGCCACCAGGAAGGGCCCGAAGAGCTCACGCCCGCGCCCGTTGAAGTCGAACTTCTCGCTGCCGAAGTAGGAGTGCGCGACCATGAACGCCTGCCGCGACACGAGGAAGAACGGGTAGTAGAGGCCCAGGGTGAGGCCGGTCAGGAAGCTGCCGAGGATGAAGATCTTGATCAGCGCCCACACGTGCCCGCGGAAGGAGAACCGGATGCCCCGCCAGGAGGTGCGGCTCAATCGATAGCGCCGCGCGCCCACCATCGCGATCGGGAAGAACACGAAGAACAGGCTGCCGGAGACCACGCCCGCGATCACCTTCGCCACCGGCGGCACGTCCAGGACGTCGCGGATCATGTTCAGGAAGAGGATCGGCAGGCCGAAGACCAGCACCGCCTTGATCGTGCCCAGCAACAGCTCGCGGGCCGTCCCGTGATAGGCGAAGCGGTCGCCCTCGATCTGGGTCTGCCCGGAGAGATACGCGCGGATGCGCGTCTTCGCCCAGAAGTAGTAGATCCCGAAGGTGACGATGGTCAGCAGGACGTTGACGACGTGGATGCCGAAGAGGGTGCCGCCGTTGCCGTTGAAGGTCGGATGCCGGGCGGTCGAGACCGGAGGCGGCTCGGGTCCGGGCCCGGACGGCGGGGACACGTAGACCGACGGGCGTGACGGAGGCGCCGGCGGCGGGGCGGCAGGAGGCATCGGGGCGCGGGGTGGCGGCGCGCCCGGCGGTCCGGGCTTGCGGAAGAACGACGGCTGGCCCGCGGGTTCCTGCCCGTCCATACGAATCGACTATGGGCAAGAACCTGCTGGGGGTCAACTTTTCGCGGGTCAGGCCCCCGCGCCGTCGGCGGCGGCGTAGCGCTCGAGGTGATGCTCGGCGTCCCCGAACGTCTGCCCGATCATGGTGAGCCGCCGGAAGGTGTGGCTGACCTTCAGCTCCTCGGTCATGCCCATGCCGCCGTGGAGCTGCACCGCCTCCTGGCTCACGTGCCGGCAGGCGTCCGCGACCTTGATCTTCGCCGCGGAGACCGCCCGGCGCCGCTCGTCGGGCGGGGCGCTGTCGACCTTCACGCACGCCAGGCACGCCATCGAGCGGGCCTGCTCGTAGCTGATCACCATGTCGACCATGCGGTGCTGCAGCGCCTGGAAGCTGCCGATCGGCACCCCGAACTGCCGCCGCGTCTTGAGGTACTCGAGCGTCGCCTCGTTGGCGAAGCGGATCGCCCCCACCGCCTCCGCGCAGAGCAGCGCGGTGGCATAGTCGGCGGCGTCCTCGATCAGCGGCAGCGCGCGGCCCTCGTCGCCCAGCCGGGCCTCGGCCGGCACCGACACCCCGGAGAGCCACACGTCGGCGGCCCGGAGCTCGTCGATCGTGCGGTACTGCTTGAGGGTGACCCCGGGCGCGCTCCGGTCGACCAGGAACAGGCTGATGCCCGCCGGATCGGTCTCACCACCGCTCGTGCGCCCGGACACGATCAGCGTATCGGCGGCGCCCCCGGCCAGCACCGCCCGCTTCTCCCCCTCCAGGGTATAGCCCGCGCCGGATCGCTTCGCCTGAGTCGCCACGTGGCCCAGGTCGTAGCGCGCGGTGCGCTCGGTATGGGCGAAGGCCAGCTTCTGCTTGCCCTGGATCAGCCCAGGCAGGATGCGCTTCTGCTGCGCCTCCGACCCGGCACGCGCCACCAGCCGTCCGCCCAGCCCCACGTTCACCCAGTAGGGCTCGACCACGAGGCCCTCGCCGAGGGCTTCCATGACCAGCATCACGTCCACGGCGCTGCCCCCGAACCCCCCGTGCTCCTCCGCGAACGGCACCCCCAGCAGCCCCATCTCCGCAAACGCCGCCCACACCACCTCGCTCCACCCGCTCGCCGAATCCACGATCTTCGCCCGCTTATCAATCGAATACTCGTTCGCCAGATACCGCTTCAGCGAATCCGCAAGGAGCTGCTGCTCCTCAGTCAAATCGAAGTTCATCTGGTCACTCCTCGCGAAAGTTCGTCCCACATTTGCAGCACCGCGACGTCCGGCGGGGCCGGGGGGTGGCCCTGGGGGGTCCGGGTGACCCGTTCCTGCCAAGCGAAACGGTGACTCCAACCGCCCAGGTTGGGAACTCCTCTTCGGGTGGCCGGAGAATAGCGCTGCGTGGTCAGAGGACCCCCCAGGGCCACCCCCCGGCCCCGCCGGACATCGCCACCCGCGCCCACGCCTCCTACAACCCGAGCGTGGCTTTGGCGATGATGTTCCTTTGGATTTCGTTGGAGCCGGCGTAGATCGTGGCCTTGCGCAGATTGCAGTACCGGGGAGCGAGCCGCGCCGTGAAGTGGTCGAAGTCCATCGCGTCGACGGGCCGGAACGCCTGCGCCAGCGGGCCCGCGGCCTGCATCATCAGCTCGGTGATCGCCTGCTGGATCTCGGTGCCCTTGATCTTGAGCATCGACACGTCGGCCCCCGGGGGCCGGCCGCTGCGGCGCATCTGGTCGAGGAACCGAAGATTCGTGATCTCGAGCGCCATCAGCTCGACCTCGACCCGCGTGAGCCGGTCACGGAAGCGCGGGTCCTCGATGATCGGACGGCCGTCCTTCATCTGCTCACTCGCCACTTCCTTCAGCTTGGCCAGCTCCCGCTTGGAGGCGCCGATGCGGCCGGTGCCCATGCGCTCGTAGCCCAGGAGGTACTTGGCCACCGTCCAGCCCTTGCCCTCCTCGTGCACGAGGTTCTCGGCCGGAACCTTCACCTCGTCGAAGAAGACCTCGTTGACCTCCTTGCTGCCGTCGAGCAGGACGATCGGCCGGACCGTGATGCCGGGGGTCTTCATGTCGATCAGCAGGAACGAGATCCCGTCCTGCCGCTTGCCGCTGGCGTCCGTGCGCACCAGGCAGAAGATCCAGTCCGCGTGCTGCGCCATCGTGGTCCAGATCTTCTGGCCGGTGACGACGTAGTGGCCGTTCTGCCGCACCGCGCGCGTCTTGAGCGACGCCAGGTCCGAGCCCGAGCCCGGCTCCGAGTAGCCCTGGCACCAGAAGTCCTCACCCTGGTAGATGCGCGGGAGGAACCGCTTCTTCTGGGCGTCGGTGCCGAACTGCAGGAGCACCGGCGCGCACATACGCACGCCGAAGGGCACGACCATCGGAGTGGCCGCGAAGCCGCACTCCTCCTCGAAGATGTAGCGCTGCACCACGTTCCAGTCGGTCCCGCCCCACTCCGGCGGCCAGTCGGGCGCCACCCAGCCCTTCCTGGCCAGGATCTTGTGCCAGCGCAGGAGCTCTTCCTTGGACAGCTCCTGGTAGCTCTCCATCTTCTGGCGCAGGTCGACGGGCAGGTTGGTGCGGAGCCAGCCGCGGACTTCGTCGCGGAATGCCAGCTCCTCGGGCGAGTAGTTCAGGTCCATGGTCAGGCTCCTCTCAGCGGAGTCGTCGTCGGCCCCGGGCCGGGCCGAGGGCCATGCTATCCCAGGGCGCGGATGAGGTCCAGCAGCCGACCCAGGGTGGCGAGCCGCGCGGCCAGCCCCTCCCCCGCGGGCTCGACCCGCAGAGTGGTGATGCCGGCCCGTCGATAGGCCTCGAGGCGGGCGCGCACCATCGCCTCCGTGCCGAGCAGGTTGGTCTTCTGCACCAGCTCGTCGGGCACCCGCGCCGCCGCTTCCTCGCGCTTGCCGGCCAGCCAGAGCCGCTGCACCTCGACCGCCACGTCCTCGTAGCCCGCCCGGCGGAACGCCTCGTTGTAGAAGTTGTGCTGGCGGGAGCCCATGGCTCCGAGTGTGAACGCGAGGCCCGGCTTTCGCGGGGGAAGGAGCCGCTCCACGTCGTCCGAGAAGGCCACGAAGCCACCGGCCTGCAGGTCGAGCTGGGCGAGCGATCGGCCACCCCGGGCCGCCCCCGCGGCCAGGTGGTCGGTGAAGACGCGGGCGTGCTCGGGCATGAACGACGTCCCGAGCCAGCCGTCGGCGATCTCACCCGTCATCTCAAGACTCTTCGGGGAAAGGGTCGCCAGATATATCGGAATGCTCGGCTGCGGGGGCGCGGCGGATCGGATCGCCTTCCCCTCGCCGCCCGGCAGCGGCAGCTCGTAGAGCTTGCCCTTGTACGCCAGGTGCTCGCCGGTGACGGCGCGCCGGACGATCTCCACGATCTCCCGCATGCGCTGCACCGGCCGGTCGAAGCGGATGCCGTGCCAGCCCTCGATGACCTGCGGCCCGCTCACGCCGAGGCCGAGGACGAAGCGGCCGTTGGACATGGAGGCGAGGCTCATCGCGGTCATGGCCACCAGGGCCGGCGTGCGGGTGCCCGCCTGGATGATCCCGGTGCCCAGGCGGATGCGCGAGGTGCGCGCGGCCATGAAGGCGAGCGGCGTGACCGCGTCGTGGCCCCACGCCTCCGCGGACCAGACGTCGTGCACGCCCAGGTGCTCGGCCTCGGTGACGTAGGCGCTCGCCTCCGCCCAGTCGGTCTGGGCGAGCCGGAGCGAGATCGAGACGCGCATCAGGCGGAGGGGGACGCGCCGAGGGCGGCGGCGATCTTCTGGAGCTGGCCGGCGTGATCCAGGTCGTGCAGGCGGGTGAAGAGCAGGGTCTCGCGCCAGGAGAGCGGTCCGAATGCGGGGTGGTCGATCCGTCGGTCCGGCGCGGCCGCGGGATCGGCGGCCAGGACCTCCGCGAAGAGGGTCTCACGCTGGCGCGCGAGCACCTCGTACCAGGCCTGGGCGCTCCGGAGGGGAGCGTCCTCCACCCCGCGCCGGGTCGGCCGCGGCCCCGCCGGCCGCCCCGCGAGCGCGTCGCGGATGCCGCCTCCGAAGTAGCCGTCGGCCATCACCACGTGCGCCATCACCTCGTTGCCGCTCCACTCCTCGGGCGCCGGTCGCTCCGCGAACCGCTCGACCGGCACCGCAGCGGCGGCCGCGCGCAGATCCGCCATGGCCGCGCGTACCTTCTCGACGAGCGCCGCCGGCGTGAGCTTCGCGCCCTGGGCGACCAGATAGCTCCGGATCCGCGTCTGCTCCTCGTCCATCGCGCCCTGGACTCTACCAGATGGGGTCAGGCCTTATTCCGACTTTCTCGGCGCCGTCAGAGGCCGAGTTCGTCGAAGAAGAGGGAGATCACGCGCTGGACCTCGGCGCGGTGGGTGCGGTTCGGGAAGTGGGGGCCGTCCGCGACCACGTGCAGGCGCGCGCCCGGGATGGTTTCGGCGACCCGGCGGGACATGGCCACCGTGGGGAAATTGTCCACCGAGCCCGCGATCACCTGCACCGGGCAGCGGATGCGGCGGCAGTCCGGGAGCCACTCGGTGCGCTGATAGGTCTCGTCGAGCAGCGCCAGCAGCGAGGCCACCGAGTGGCGGCCGAGCGCGCCGGTCAGCTCCGCGTAGCGCTCCGGGCGCGCCTTGAGCCGCGCCAGCGCCTCCTCGCCCATGCGCAGGCGCACGTTGGCGTCGAAGTACTCGGCGAAGCGACCCGCCTCCACGAGCGGCCGCTGGCGGGCCCACCAGGCCTTGTCCTCCCGGGTGGGCTCGAAGGGTGGCCCGCTGATCGACACCACGCCCCGCACCCGCTCCGGGGCGTGGGCCGCGATCCAGAGCGAGAGCGCGCCGCCCATCGAGGCGCCGCCCCACACCGCGTCGCGAATGCCGAGGGTATCGATCCAGTGGAGCAGGTCCTCGGCCTTGCGCGCGTATGTGTAGTCCTCCACGCGCTCGAACCGCGTGGAGAGGCCGTGACCGCGCGTGTCAGGGAAGAGCGCGCGCACCCGGTCGAAGAACGGCTCCAGATCCGCCACCATGACCGAGGAGTCCTCGACCGACCCGCCGTGGATCCAGATCACGACCGGCGGCGACGCGGCGGCGCCCGGAGCCAGCCCGGCCTCCCGCCAGTGGAGCCGGACGCCGGTGGGCAGGGAGACTTCAGGCAGGGCCCATCCTCTTCTCCAGGGAGCGCGCGTAGCGGGACATGGAGTAGGTGCAGACCCAGTAGACGACCGCGATGAAGAGATAGATCGGGAACGGGCGGATCTCGCGGTTGTTGACGACCTGGGCCGCCTTCGTCAGGTCCATGAAGCCGATGATCGAGGCGAGCGAGGTGTCCTTGAAGAGCACGATGAACTGGGTCACCAGCGACGGGATCATGTTCTTGAGCGCCTGGGGCAGGATCACGAAGCGCATGCCCTGGCTCCCGGAGAGCCCGAGCGCGGTGCTCGCCTCCACCTGCCCGCGCGGCACCGACTGGATGCCGGCGCGGACGATCTCGCCCAGGTAGGCGGCCTCGAAGATGACGAAGGCGGCCAGCGCGACGCCGAACTCGGGGATCGCGGTGTGGAGCACGATCGGCATGATGAACCACATCCAGAAGATCACCATCACCAGCGGGACGCCCCGGAAGAACTCCACGTAGAGCACCGCCGGCGTCCGGATCCACCACTGCGGCGCCAGCCGGGCGATGCCGATGAAGATGCCGAGGAGGAATCCCAGGATGATCGAGGGGATGGCCAGGCGCAGGGTGCCGCCCACGAAGTTGCCGATGCCCAGAAAGCCCTGGAGCATCAGGAACGGGAAGTTGCGCCAGATGACGTCGAGGTCGAGCATGGCTAGCGCCGCTGCCGTCCACCCACGATGAGGCCGGGGATCGCGGTGTGCCGCTCCACCCAGGACATGATCGTGGCGATCGACACGCAGAGGACCAGGTACACGAGCGTCCCCGCGGTGAGCGCCTCGATGGCCTTGGCGGTGTAGG
>Ga0307469_10000291_pt1 | contig 19016 bp, 19 predicted proteins | sample atmos_gasesAM2C__FD_203084 | JGI IMG/M metagenome (GOLD analysis project Ga0307469, IMG submission 203084) | Hardwood forest soil microbial communities from Morgan-Monroe State Forest, Indiana, United States - atmos_gasesAM2C_515 | ecosystem: Environmental > Terrestrial > Soil > Temperate...
TCTTCCGTAACCTCGGCATCGCGTTCTCGAAGGGGCCGGGGAGCGAGCTGTCGCCGCTCGAGCGGGCTCGCGTGATGGAGATCGCGGACTTCAAGAAGATGAACCAGATCCGCGCGCGCGTCGACGAGATCGTGAGTGACCCGGCGACGGCCGAGTCGCTGAAGCCGTACTACCGCCAGTTCTGCAAGCGTCCGTGCTTCCACGACGAATACCTCGACACCTTCAACCGTCCGAACGTCACGCTCGTCGACACCCGGGGACGCGGCGTCGAACGCATCACGGAGAAGGGGATCGTCGCGAACGGCGTCGAATACGAGCTCGACTGCATCATCTACGCGACGGGCTTCGAGGTCGGGACGTCCTACACGCGACGCGCAGGGTTCGAGCTCCACGGCCGCGACGGCGTCACGTTGTCCGAGCATTGGAGCGACGGCATCCGGACGCTGCACGGCATGCTCGCGCACAACTTCCCGAACTGTTTCATCATGGGTCCACAGCAGAGTGGGTTCACGGTGAACTTCCCGCACATGCTCGACGAGCAAGCGCGTCACATCGCGCACGTCGTGCGGTACGCGATCTCCAACGACGTCCGGACACTCGAAGTCACAGCGGAAGCCGAACAGGAGTGGATCGACACCGTCCTGTCTCGCGCGGCCTTCGGACGCGAGTTCCTGAGCGAGTGCACGCCGGGGTACTACAACAACGAGGGCAAGGTGTCCGATCTCGCAGTGCAGAACGGATTCTTCGGTGGCGGTTCCGTCGAGTTCTTCTCGATCCTCGAGACGTGGCGGAACGACGGGACGCTGCCCGGCCTCGCCGTCACGAGTTCGCGTCGGGACTGAGGACAGCTCGCCCGTCGGCTGACCATACTGACCCTGTGCCAGAGCGCAACGTCCTCGGAGCCGACCTCGAGCCGTGCGGGTTCGATCCCATGACGGGATGGTTCCGGGACGGCTGCTGCAACACGAGCCCCGAGGACGTCGGCAGTCACACGATCTGCGCCGTCATGACCGCGGAGTTCCTCGAGCATCAGCGCGGCATCGGGAACGACCTCATCACCGCGATGCCGGACTACCACTTCCCAGGCCTCGTGCCCGGGGACCGGTGGTGCGTGACCGCGCGCAACTGGTTGCGCGCGCACGTGGACGGCGCGGCGGCCCCCGTGGTGCTCGCGTCGACGCACGAACGAGCGCTCGAGATCGTCCCGCTCGACATCTTGCAGAGCTACGCGGTCGACGTGCCGAGCGACATCAGCGGACTCGAAGACTGAGCTAGTCGTCGATCGCGGCGTACGCGAGCGTCCAGAAGTCGCGGAACACCGCCGGCGGGCGTGATTCGTCCCACATCTTGTTCGTGAGGATGACGGTCACCATCTCCTCGTGCGGATCCGAATACCACGCGGAGCCGAGACCGCCGCACCAGCCATATCGTCCGGGGACGGATGCGATGTTGTCGCGCTTCGTGATGATCGACAGACCGAGACCCCAGCCCATCGCGTCGAAGTCGCTGGGCTGCAGACCCGAGACCGCCTTCTGCTCGGGTGTGAGTTGGTCGGTCGTCATGGCTTCGACAGAGAGCCGCGACACGATCCGTTCGCCGTCGAGCGTTCCGCCGTTCAGCATCATCTGTCCGAACGCGTAGTAGTCGTCGACCGTCGACACGAGACCACCGGCTCCGGACGGGAACGCCGGCGGCGTCGACCAGAAACCATCGACCTCGTCGAATGCGCCGGCGCTCGAGTAGCACGCGGTGAAGCGGTCGAGCTTGCCGGACGGAACACTGAACGACGTGTCCTTCATGCCGAGCGGTTCGAAGATGCGCTCGCGCAGGAAGTCCTCGAAGCTCATCCCGGACGCGCGCGCGATCAGTACGCCGAGCACGTCGGAGCCCGTGTTGTACATCCACTTCTCGCCGGGCTGATGCATGAGCGGGAGCGTTCCGAGGCGGCGGATGTATTCGTCCGGCTTGGGCATGGGCGTGCCCGGTGGGCTCATGCCGATCCCGATCTCGTTCGCCGCGTCAACGATGGGGTACATGCGGGGCGGACCGAAGAGCCCGCCGAATCCCATCTGGAAGTTGAGCAGGTCACGAACGGTGATCGAGCGATCCGCCGGAACCGTGTCGTCGATGGGTCCGTCGACACGCTTCACGACCCGGCGATCGGCAAGCTCCGGGAGCCATCGTTCGACCGGATCCTCCAGCCGGACGACGCACTCCTCGGCGAGGATCATCGCCGCGACCGCTGTGACAGGTTTCGTCATCGACGCGATGCGGAAGATCGTGTCGCGCCGGACGGGCTCGCCGCCGATGGTCTTCGTCCCGAGCGTCTCGATGTGGGCCTCGCCGCGTCGCGCGACGAGCGAGACGATACCGGGGGTCGTCCCGGCTTCGACGTAGCCGGCGAGCACGTCGTGGAGCCGTTCGAGGCGAGTCTTGCTGAGTCCGCTGGTCATGGCTTCCTCCTATCCGTCCTGGTCATGGGACGTTTGGGGCTCCCGGAACTCATCGGTACGGCACCGATGAGTTTGCCGCCGCCGGCGCGTCGTAGGGGTGACGATGGGTACGCTAACCGCTGTGTCGATCACCGACGCCTCGCTCGAACTGGAGCTCGAGTCCTACCGCCGGGAGCTGACCGGCTACTGCTACCGGATGCTCGGGTCGGGGTTCGAGGCTGAGGATGCCGTGCAGGAGACGCTAGTCCGCGCCTGGCGCAACATCGATTCCTTCGAAGGACGATCCGCGCTCCGGTCGTGGCTGTACAAGATCGCCACGAACGTCTGCGTAGACATGCTGCGCAGCTCGCAGCGACGCGCGCGTCCGATCGATCTCGGTCCGGCGACGACGACCGCCGAGCCGCATCTCGAGACGACGGCGCACGAGAACTGGGTGCACCCGATGCAGGACGATCGCGTCCTCGGCATCGAGGCCGATCCCGCGGACGTCACCGAGTACCGCGAAACGATCCGGCTCGCGTTCGTCGCCGCGCTGCAGCTTCTGCCCGCGCGGCAGCGGGCCGTCCTCATCCTCCGTGAGGTGCTGCGGTGGCAGGCGACCGAGGTCGCCGAACTGCTCGAAACGTCGGTGGCGTCCGTGAACAGCGCGCTGCAACGTGCCCGCGCCACGCTCGACGGCATGCAGCTGGACGACACAACTCCGCTCGACCCCGCGCAAGAAGAGATCGCGACGAAGTACGTCAAAGCCTTCGAGGCCTACGACATCGACTCGATCGTCAGATTGCTGCACGACGAGGTGAAGTTCTGCATGCCGCCGTACGAGATGTGGCTCAACTCGGCCGTCGAGGTCGGACGCTGGATGCTCGGTCCCGGTGCGCCGTGCCGCGGCTCGAAGATGATCGCGACCTCCGCGAACGGATGTCCGGCGTTCGCGCAGTACCGTCCGGTGCCGGACGAACCCGGCGTGTGGCGTCCCTGGAACCTGCAGGTGTTGCAGATCGCCGACGGCAAGATCGTGTCGATCGACAACTTCCTCAATACCGAGCTCTTCGAGTGGTTCGGTCTACCGACAGAGCTCCGGGAGTCCGAGGAAGTCGAGCAGCGCGCGTAGCTCGTCACTCGCGCCGCGCACCTCGAGGTCCCAACCGAGACGCCGTGCCGTCACGTGCAGCTGCGCGAGTGCGTCGACGAACGCGAGGTTCGGTTCAGCGCCCGAGATGACGACGACGACACGTTCTCCCACACACCTCAGGACGTATGGGAGCCGCCGTTCTCATCGGGGACCGGTTCGAGGCGCGTCAGCTCGAGCGGGATGACGCCCGCCCAGATGGGCAGGCCGAGGTCCTCTTCGTCGTCCTTCGGGCCGCCGGTACGGATCTTCGCGGACGCTTCGTCGATCGGCAGTGCGAGGAGCGCGGTGCGCGCGAGCTCGCCCTCGTTCGGGTGACGGATGTCCGCCCAGCGTCCGGGGACGAACCGCTCCGTGAGTTCGTGCAGGACGCGGCACTTCATCTCGGGATCCTCGACGCGCGTCGCCGTGCCGAAGATCACGACCGAGCGGTAGTTCACCGACTGGTGGAAGGCCGAGCGGGCGAGGACGAGGCCGTCGAGCAGCGTCACCGTGACGCACGCCGGCGCGCCGGAACTCAGCACCTTCACCATCCGGCTGCCGGTGGCGCCGTGGAGGTAGACGTGGTCGTCGACGCGGACCTGCAGCGTCGGGATCACGACGGGCTGGCCGTCGTCGACGAAGCCGACGTGGCACACGAGGGCCTCGTCCAAGATGGCGTCGATCGTCGGGCGGTCGTAATGCCCGCGATCCGGCGCACGCCGCACCGTCGTGCGCTCCCTGTCTCCCATCGGGGGATGCTACACGGCTCTGGACCGCTCCGTACGTCCTATCCGTAGAGGGGCGAAGACGCCTTCATCCAGCGAAGTTGCATGCGCATCTCCGCGACGCGGATCCCGTCGAGCGTGTCGGCGTGGCTCTCGAACCACAGGTATTCCGTCTTCGGACTCTCGCCGACGGCGAGGATGATGCCGCCGACCTTGTACGTCCGGTCGAGCACGAGCGGTCCGTTGATGTTTCGCACCTCGATAGCTCCGAAGAGTCCGACGGCACGTGCGGATCTCTTCCCGATGAAGCGCGACGGGTGGCCGTAAAGGAAGTGCACGGTCGTCGCCGGCGATGCGATCGGTCCGCCGAAGGGGGAGTCGGCGTACCACTCGAGCGGCTCGGTGATGATGTCCATGCGCGACGCTTGAGCTTTGGACGCCATCGTGATTTCGACCTCGTCGATCTTGTCGCCTGCGCTCATTCCGGCGAGGATCCGGAGTTCGCCCGTTTCCCACCGCGTGAGGTCGAGCTGTTGCAACGCTGTTGCTTCGTCCGGCTCGCCGACGGACGCTGTGCCCTCGCCGACGAGCATGCCGTCCTCGCGCTCGATCCACGCGCGGACCTGTGTATCGCCCTTGCGTTCGGGCACATCGAGGAGCGCTCGGACCGGCTCGCGATCCGTCGTCGCGTTCTTGAAATTCATCGAGAGCGTCCCGGTGTCGAACCACTTGTCGCCGAACGCGTTGAGCAGCAGCGGCGGGAAGAGCTCGAGATGGATGGACCCCGCAACCGTGCCGCCGCGGAAGCCGAGCTTGGACGCGACCTCATCGTTGTGGATGCTGCCTTCGATGTTCTGGGCTTGATTCACCGACTGCCGGAACGGTCCGGCGATGACACCGTCGGTGATCGTGATGTCTGCGATCCGCTGCGCCATGTGGCCTCCCCTTGTCGGATCTGAAGAGTATCGCTCGGACCGGGGCCCCTTCGCTATCGTGGCGGCGGTGAAGAGGATCCTCCCGCGCCGCCACCGGCGGCGTTTCGACCGCAGCACGGCAAAGACGCTGCGTGCGGGCAGTCCGGCGCACTACACGGCCTACGTCGGTCCCCCTGATGAATACGACCTGATGGGCGCGATGCAGTTCAGGCTGCTCGCCACTCTCGGATTGCGGTCCTCCCATACCGTGCTCGACTTCGGTTGCGGCTCGCTCCGCCTCGGACGACTGCTCATCGCCTACCTCGAGCCGGGGCGCTACGTCGGCCTCGAGCCGAACAAATGGCTCGTCGACGAAGGCATCGACCAGGAGCTCGGCCGTTCCGTCCTACGCGTGAAGCAACCGCGGTTCTTCGACAACGACGATTTCGATGCGACGAAGTGCGGCGGCCCGTTCGACTTCGTGATCGCTCAGTCGATCTTCAGCCACACGGGGATGGATCTCATGGAGAAGGCGATCTCCACGAGCGGGCGCTCGTTGACACCGACCGGCGTGATGTTATTCACGACGGTGCCGCCCGACGACCAGCGTCCGCCGTTCCAGGGGAACGGCTGGCGGTATCCGGGTCTGACGCCGCACGCGGCGCCGGACGTCGCCGCCCTCATCGCTCGGCTCGGTCTCGCCGGCCGTGAGATCCCGTGGTACCACCTGCGCCAGCGATGGTGGATCGTCTCGAACGATCCCGCACAGATCCCCGATCCGCGCTATGACCCACATCTGCTCGGCGGGACGCTACGCGTCCCGAAGTACGCCGCGAGCGTCGGGGACGCACCGCCGCCGATCGAAGCGGACGACGAGTTCGAACATGAGTGAGGCTTGGTAGGGTTCGCGCGATGGCTTCCCGTCTGCGTTCGCTGTTGCGCCGAAACCGACGTCCCGCCGACTGGCATCGCGAGGCGGTCGGCGGGGAGTGGGAGACGATCGGGAAGCTGCAGTTCGACTTCCTCGTCGCGCAAGGGCTTCGTCCGGAACACAACATGCTGGACGTCGGGTGCGGAAGCTTGCGAGGCGGCCTCCACTTCGTGCGTTACCTCGAACGCGGTCACTACGTGGGCCTCGATGTGAGCGCGGATCTGCTCGAGGCCGGCAAGCGCGAGCTCGCGGACGCGGGATTGGCCGACAAAGAGGCGACGCTCGTGCACACGAACAAGTTCGACGTGACGCAGCTCGGGCGCACGTTCGACTACGCCCTCGCGCAGTCTGTCTTCACACACCTGCCGCTGAACCCAATCATCCGATGCCTCGTGATGATGGACCGCTACCTGACGCCGGCCGGCCGGTTCTACGCGACGTTCTTCGAGAACCCCGAAGGGAAACGAAACCTCGATCCGGTCCCGCATGGTACGGACGTCCGGACGAGTCACTTCGACCGCGACCCCTTCCACTACGACGTCGAGACGATGCGATGGGCGTGCGAGGGTCTCAACCTCGTCTGCGAGTACATCGGCGACTGGGGCCACGCCCGCGGTCAGCGGATGTTGTGCTTCCGCCGGCCGTAGCTACGTGACGTCGTAGCCGAAGGAGCCAAGGTCGAGTCCGGTCAGCTCGGACGTCTCCCGATTGCTCGCGCCGAAACGCCCCTGAACCATGAGGTCGACGGCTGTCCGCAATCGGCGCTCGGCGCGGCGCGACACCACAGCGGGGATCTTCGGTCCAAGCGATCGCACCGCTTGGAGGCGCATGCGTCTGAGCTTCGGGGAGTGCAGCTCACCGCCATCACCGTCGGAGAATCCCAGCGAGCGCACGATCACGTTCGATCTGCGGAGGAACGACACGAGCAACGCGGGGAGCGGCGGGTTGTCACGGATCGCTGGGACGTCCGATGGGTACGGGTTCCCGACGAACTTGCAGATCTCGCCGGCGAACGTCTGCGCGTCGAGCGTCAACAGCTCGAAGGGGAGGATGCAGACGCGGTCGGCGCCGAACAGCCCGCGGTAGTACGCGATCAGGTGGTGATAGGCGAGCCAGTCGAGACCGGGTCCCGGACGACGCCGCTCGCGCGGTGAGCGGTCACGCCACAGCTCGTCGACGTGTTTCGTCCCGGACGCCTTGACGTACTGCTTGTAGGTCGAGAGCAACATCGAGCGCTGCTCGCGTATCACGATGAGGACACGTCCGTCCGGGTACGTCGACTTCAGCCGATCCGCGAGCACCTGCGCGTCGATCGCGTTCGCGAGCGGCTGTCCGGCGAGCAGCTCGTGCGAGACAACCGGTATCGCGTTCGACGCGCTTGCTTCGTCGAAGAGCGGCTGCAAGAGCTTCCGCGCGCGCTCGGTGTCGAACGTGAACGGATTCCCTCCGAGGAAGGCGTCATCGATCACGATGCGTTCCGGCACGCTCACGAAGCCGTGCTCCGTCCGGTTGAAGAGCCGGTTCTGGAGCCAGGTCGATCCCGTCTTCTGCAACCCGACATGCAGGAGAGGTTCCTTGGTCAACGGCTGGCCTCCGGGCGGGAAAACCCGATTGTACCGTGCGCTTTGCTACAGCCCGAGGAGGTCCGCGGCGCGCTGCACCGACATCTCGACGCTGATCTTGAACGCATCGACGTTCACGCCCGCCGTGTCGAGCGCGCCGGCGAGGTACCGCGCGTACACACCCTCGACGATGCACGCGCTCTTCCAGTGCGCGAACGCGATGTAGAACCCGACGCCGGACACATCTCTGCCGGACCGGTCCGCGTAGCGGTCGAGTAGCTCGTCGCGCGTCGGGAAGCCCTCCACCGATGTCGGTGACATCCGATGCGCCGGTCCGGCCTCGCCGGGCTCGACCCACGTGTGCAGCACGTACCCGAGATCGGCAAGGGGGTCGCCGAGTGTCGCGATCTCCCAATCGAGGACGGCGGCGATCGTCCCATCGACCGACGAGATGCAGTTGCCGAGTCGGTAGTCGCCGTGCACGACGCGCGCAGGGCCTTGCTCCGGAGCGCGCTTCGCGAGCTCATCGTGGACCGTGTCGAGCAGCGACAGCTCGCGCGTCTTCGACGCATTCCACTGCGAGTACCAGCGTTTGAGCTGGCGTGCGATATAGCCCTCTTTCCGTCCGATGTCGCCGACGCCGAGCTCGTCGGGATCGAAGCGGTGCATCTCTGCGAGGGCGTCGATGAAGGACTCGCCGATCGAGCGTCGCTGTGCCGGGGTGTACCGCTCCTCGGCGATGGTGGCGTCGTGCAGCACGTTGCCCTCGACGAATCGCATGACGTAGAACGGCGCGCCGGTCACCTCGACGTCCTCGCAGAAGGCGAGCGGCGGCGGGACCGGAACCGGCGTCGGATGGAACGCCGAGATGAACCGCCATTCACGACTCATGTCGTGCGCGGTCGGCAGAAGATCGCCGAGCGGCGGACGACGGAGGACGTATCTGTTGCCGGCGCCGTCCTTCACGTCGAACGTGAGGTTCGAGTGGCCACCCTTGATGCGCGTGAAGTCGAGAGGCGGCGTCAGCCCGTCGATGCGGTCGGCGAGCCACTCGGTCACCGCTTGGACGTCCGCTCCCGTGGTCGTGCTCATCGTTCTCCGTTCCGCGTGCTCGTTCCGACCCTCATCCGCTGCCCGAGGGTACGCTCCCTGGTTATGTCCGGCGCAACTGCGGATGGCCTCGTCCTCGAGCTCGAGTTGTCGTTGCCGGACGTCGTCTACGTCGGTGCCGGGAACACATTGTTCCTCCGCGGACGGTGCTATCACCGCGACGCGCACGTGAAGCGACTCGAGATCGCGATCGACGGACGGGCGTCCCGGGTCGTCACGCACTCGCGCGCCGTTCCGGAGGTACTCGACGGCACGATCCCCGTCGACCCGAAGGCGCACGTGCTCACGAGCCGGTTCTGGGCGCACGTCGCCCTTCCACGGATCACCGCCGACCGTGAGGTCGTGGTCGACGTGATCGCGACGCTCGACGACGGAAGGACGATCCGCCGCTCCGTCGGACGCACCACGCTTCGCGCGACGATCCCTGTCGCCCGTGGCGCACCCACCGCACGCGTCGCGGTCTGCGGCTTCACCTCCGACCCGAGCATCGCGGCGCTGCGGTCGTGGGCGGCACGTCTCGCCGACGGCATCGACGATTGGGCCCTCATCGTCGTCGACGATCGCTCGCCGACGTCGAAAGCCCGCGAGTTGGACGCGTTCGCTGCCGAACAACCTCGGGTCTTCATCGTGCGGAACGAAACCCGGCTCGGCCCCCTGCGGAGCCTCGAGCGCGGACTCGCATGCGTCGCGCAGGAAACGTCGCTGCTCGCGATCGGCGACTTCGCGTCACCCGCCTCCGCGGACGCGGTCACATCGTCGGTGCGTCAGCTGGACGCTGCACCGTCGCTCGACGCGGTGGTCGGAACGGCGCCGGCCGACCTTGCGAGCGCACTCGTGATGTCGGACAGCCGTGGCGGCGCGGTGGTCTTCCGTTCGTCGATCGCGGACGTCGTTCTGCCGTTCCCGGCGGACGCCGGCGTCTTCGAACCGGGAGCCTGGATCGCCGCTGTGGCGACACAACGCGGCGGTGTGCGGTCGATCTCAGGCGCGCTGCACGCAAGACGCACGAACCTCGGGAGCCGTTCCGTCCGGAGGGCGCTCGCCGCGGCGGCGCGATCGTCGGCTGCGTTCACGTCGATCACGCTCGCGCAAGCGGCGCTCCTCGCGCACACGCTCCACGCACGGAGCGCTGGCGACGCACGCGTGCTCCGCCGGATGGAACGCGCGGACCGATCGGTCGCCGCAGCGCTCGGCCTCCGGGCGGTGGCCGCGCGCGCGGTCTCGTCGCTCGTCCTGCTCCGGTCCCTCACGTTCTTCTTCAAGCTCCGCGGGACGCAGCTGTTGGAAGGCCGCGCGGTCGCGACCGCCGCGGCAACGTCGATCGACGCGCGCATCGCGAAGATCGAGCACGACATCGCGCCGCTCTCGCTCTCGGTCTCGTCCGGCGTTCGGAAGCGGATCAACGTGGTCGTCCCAACGATCGACTTCCGTTACGTGTTCGGCGCCTATCTCACGATCTTCCATCTCGTCGAGGCGCTGCACGCGCGAGGATCGGACGTCCGGATCGTGATGGTCCAGGAACGTCCGCAAGATGCGACGCGGTGGAAGAGCGAGATCCGCCAGTACCCGGGCCTCGAGTCGCTGCTCGATCACGTCGAGATCGTCGACGTCGTCGACCGTTCGATCGCGCTGGAGGTCAATCCCGCGGACGCATTCATCGCGACGACGTCGTGGACGGCACACGTCGCATCGTCCGCCGCCCAGGCGCTCGGACGCGAACGATTCACCTTCCTCGTTCTCGAGTACGACCCGCTCGTGCACCCGACGGGCTCGATCCACGAACTGTCCGCGTCCGCCTACGACCTGCCCCACGACGCGATCTTCTCGACCGAGCTCCTCGAGCGGTACTTCCGTACGAACGGGCTCGGCGTCTTCAAGACGGGCGGCGCAGCGGTCGCGATCGACAACCCGATCGATGTACACGAGCAGAACATCGTCCGCCGGACGGATCCCGGCATCTTGTTCTACGCGCGGCCGGAAGAGCACGCCGCCCGCAACCTGTTCGAGATCGGCGTGCTCGCGCTCCGGCGCGTCGCCGCCCGCCGCGGCAACGAGCTCCGGTCATGGCGGATCCACGGCATCGGCGCGCTCCAGCCGGCAACCGTCGAGCTCGGTGACGGCCTCGTCCTCGACGTCCTGCAACGCGTACCGCTCGATCGCTACCTGCAGACGCTCGAGTCGTACGACGTGGGCATCGCGCTGCAAGCGACACCGCACCCCGGTCTCGTCGCGCTCGACATGGCGGCGGCCGGCGTCGTCGCCGTCACGAGCTCCTACGCCACCAAGACGGCGGCCGACCTGACGCAGATCTCGTCGAACATCGAACCGTGCGGGTCCACGATCGACGACGTCGCTCGCGCGATCGAGGCCGCCATCGATCGGGCGGCTGATGTCGAGGCCCGTTCGCGCGGCCGCGAACTCGCCTGGCCGCGCACGTGGGACGACGCCCTCGGCGCCCGCCTCGACGAGATCTGCGCGTTCGGTTCGCTTCAGTCGCGCTGATGCGCGCCCGCGGCGAGGGGAGCGGTCGGATCCGTCGCGCGCAACACGCGGAGGAACTGCCGTGTGTTCAGCCGCCGGACGGACCGCGTCTCGCGGCGCTTGCGGGGGAGCGTCCGGAACGCTTCGACCGCGGCACCGACGGCGTCCCTGATGCGGACGTCCTTCCACGCGCCGACCTTCCTCGTCCCGCCTCCCTGCATCGCGACGCGGCGCCCGGGCGTGAACCCGATAAGGCGCGCGGGTATCCACCAGACGACGCGCAGCGCCTTGCCGGCCACCCACAACGCGAGTGCGAGCGGCGGCAACGTCTTGCCCGCTGCCCAGATCCGGTTGCGGACGCCGAGCAGATGGATGCGGACGTCGACGTCATAGGACGCACCACGCTTGTGGTACACGATGGCGTCCGGAACGAGCATGCAGCGGTGTCCGGCAACATTCGCGCGGAGGTCGAACTCGACGTCTTCGTGCGTGAAGAAGAACTCCGCGTCGTAGTCACCGATGTCCTCGAAGAGCGAACGCCGGTAGATGGACGCCGCCGCGCACGCGCCGAAGATCCACGACGGCTCGCTGAAGTGCGTCGCCGGCTCTTCCTCGCCGATGTTGAAGGAGGCACCGATCCACAGGTCGTAGGTGTGTCCGGCGGAGTCGATCAGCTCCGGCGTGTCGTACCGGAGCAGCTTGGATGATGCGAAGGAGAACTCGGTGTGCGCGTCCATCGCCGTGACGAGGTGCTCGAGCCAGTCCGGCTTGGCCTTCGTGTCGTTGTTGAGCAGGACCACGTATTCGGCGGCCGAGGCGTGGATGCCGGTGTCGACGGCTCCGGGGAACCCGGTGTTCTGCCCGAGCGCGATCACGTGGACGTGCGGCCAGTGATCGCGCAGGTAGTCGACGGAGGTATCGCTCGACGCGTTGTCCACGACGATCGTCTCGAAGTCGCGGTACGTCTGTGCTGCGAGCGATTCCATGCACTCGGGCAAGTGCCGGAGGCCGTTCCAGTTCGGGATGACGACGCTGACGCGCGGCAACTCAGTGTGAAACGTCGTAGCCGAAGGACGCGAGATCGAGGCCCGTCGCTCCTGCCGTCAAGCGGTTGCTCTCGGCGTAGCGTCCGCGCGTGAGGTCGGCGATCGTCTCGCGCCAGCGCGTTTCCACGCGCTTCGAATACGACTTGGGAGTGAGCCGCGCGAGCTTCCGGAGGATCTTGAGGTGCCCGCGCATCGTCCGGCGTTCCTGGATCGGGCCCTGGAAACGCTCGGACAGACCGAAGGCGCGCAGCACGACATTCACGTAGCGGTTCACGCTCAGCAACCCCGCCGGCAGGCTTACGTTCACGGAGCCTTTTGGGACGCTCGTCGGCGCGGGCCGTCCGACGAACTTCGTGATCTGCGACACGAAGTCGAGCGCGTCCCTCCGCAGGAGCTCGTAGGGCAGGACGAGGACGCGGTCCGCACCGAAGAGCTTCTGGTAATAGCCGACGAGGTGGTGATAGGCGAAGTAGTCGAGCGTCGGAGCCGCCGTCCGTCGTTCCCGGACGGTTCGGTCGCGCCAGCGCTCGACGATCTTGTACGTCGTGAAACGCACCTGCGACTTGTAGACGGACAGCAGCATCTCGCGCTGCTCGCGGATGACGATGAGCACGCGCGCGGCCGGGAACGTCTCGTGAAGACGGTCGGCGATGTCGCGCGAGTCGATCCCGCCGGTGTTCGGATCGCCGGACAGCCGCTCGTGCGACACCACGGGGACGAGATCGCCGGCCTCCGCCTGCTTGAGGAGCGGTGCGAACGATTCGAGTGACGGCTCGAACTCGAACGGATTGACGGAGATGAACGCTTCGTCCACGAGCATGCGCGGTTCCGCCTGGACGAAGCCGAAGCTGGGGTCGGCGAAGACCTCGTCCTGCAGCCACGTCGATCCTGTCTTGTGGTAGCCGATGTGGATAAGGGTTTCGCGCATGTTCGTCAGTAGACCAAGTCCTGGAGCGCGCTGAGGGCGCCGCTCGAATAACGAGCATACCGGCCGGTCCGGAGCTCCCGAAGCACCAGCGCGATCCGCTTGGTCCGGCGGTCGGGGAGCGTCCCTCTCAGACGCAGGTGCGCGGCCCGGTCCGCGAGGCCGGCGACGGGGGTTCCGCCCAGTCGCTCGATCACCGACTGGAAGAACGCGGCCTGCGCGCGACGTCCCTGCCGATGCAGATCGGCATCGCGGACGCTCAGCTTCCGCCTCGCAGCGCGGACGCTCGTACGCCGGCGTTCGACGGACGATTCGTCGGGCATCACCGCGGCCGGCGGCGCGATGTCGCTGACGCCGGTTCGCATCAGTGGTTCGTCCACCATGGCGTAGGGCCCCGTGAGCAGCGCGAGCGTCGCGAGCCACGCGTCGAACGAAACGTGCTCCGGTACGGGCGAGACGGTCCCGCGCAGATCCGTACGGATCATCGTTGTCGATGCGGGGATGAAGGGATGCGCGATGACGAGCGGCAACAGTTCACCGCGCCTCGCCGCCTCGCGACGCTCGGCGTTGAATCCCGCGGCGTCCCACAGCGTCGTGCCGTCGAGCGTCGCGTTCGAGAAGACATACCCCGTGTCGCTCGCGAACGCCACCACGAGACGTTCGATGCGCTGCGGCATCCACACGTCGGACGACGACGCGATCGCGATCGCATCGCCGGTGCAGTCTCCGAGCACGATGCCGTGGTTCACCCCCGGCCCGAGCCGTCGTTCGTTGACCTCGACGCGCACGGGGAACGGTGCCTCGAAGGCCCGCGCGATGCTGACGGAGTCGTCCACCGAACGGTCGTCGCGGATGACGAGTTCGTCGGGCCGGTGTGTCTGCGCCCGCAGGCTCTCGAGGAAGGCCGGCAGCGTCGACGCGTCGTCGGACGTGCAGAGCGCGACGGAGATCCGCACTTAGCCCGTCTGCATCGAGGGCTCGGCGAGGACGAGCACCTCCTCGTAGAGCTGCTTGCACCGCTTCGCCTCGGCCCGGTTCGTCGCCGCGACCATGCGCGCGCGGCTTCGTACCGCGGTGTGGAACGCGTCGGCGTCGAAGATGTCGTCGAAGGCCGGCGCGGCGAGATCGAGTCCGAAGCGGACGCGGAGCATCTCGATCAACCGCTGCGGCTGCCGGACGAACCCCTCCGCCGTCCACCACATGCAGCTCGCCGGGTTCGCGTCCGTGAAGCGCTTCATCTCCGCGTTGTGCGATCGCCAGAGCTGCAGCCCGCGCACGGGTTGGGTGCGTACCGAGTCGTTCGACGCGCGTCGCAGCAGCGAATCGAGCACGGCGAGCGGCGGGCGGACGAGGAACAGGTAGTTCGCTTCCGGGAGCACGCGCTTCCACAGATCGAGGAAGAGCGCCGTGCGTGGTTCCTTCCATCCCCACTGCGCCAGGTTGAGCCGCGGGAGCACCGCTTCTTCGGCGAGCGTCACGTCGCGCTCGTCGACGGGCAGCGGGATGTCCTCGTCGTCGACCGTGAATCCGTCGCCGACCCCGTGCCGGCGCAACATCTCGAGATGGATGTCGTGCATGCGCGCGTCCTCGAAGTAGCCCTTGGGATTGCCGACGTCGGGGCCGAGCAGATCGCGTCCGATGTCGAGACCGGCGCGCTCCAGATAGCTCGCGACGAGGGACGTCCCGCTCCGGTGCATGCCGGTGATGATGAGGACGCGCCCCACGCGTCACTCCTTCCCGAAGTGAACGTTCTTCGGGTTCACGGTCTTGCGGAACACCTTCAGGAACTTCTCGCGATCGACGGGCGTCGGGAATGCGAGCTGGTCGTAGAGACGCTCGGGCTCCTCGAGGTAATCGGGGAACCAGAGCAGCGAGCTCGCTACCGGATAGTCGGCAACGGCTGTGATCGCGCTGCCGATGCGGTAGATGAGCACGCTCCGAGCCTGGTTCCGGTACTCGATCGGCGCCGTTTCCTTCACGCCCATGCCGGACAGCCGTGCGCTCGCCTGCACATCGTCCGTACGGCGGAACGTCAGCACGACGTGCTCGATCGGCGCCTTGGCTTCGAGCCAGACGCGGAGCGTCCAGGAGAAGCGCGGGTCCTTCGCGACGGCGAGCTTGCCGGCGATCGCGCGCAGTCGGTCGCCGTAGCGGTCGGCGAGCTCGCCGACCAGATCCCAGCGCTGCGCGCCGAGGTTCGTGACCGGGGGGCCGAGCGGGATGTCGAGCTCCTTGTAGAGCTCGTCGTTGATCTGGACGACCTCGGGGTGCTCGCGTCCGGCGTTGATCTTCTTGTCCCACCCACCGCCCGGGTCGAATCCCAGGTTGCGGTAGAGGTCGGCGAGGAAGGACGTACCGCTTCGTCCGGGCCCGGTGATCGCGATCACTGCGACAGGGTGCGTTCGGCGCTCGGCTGCAACGTCCACCGCAGCCGCGGCACGATCACACCCGGCCGCACGCGCGCGACGCCGGGGATGACGTCAAACGCCACGACGAACGTGTGCTCTTCGTGGACGATGCGCCTCGACGTGGCGTACACGCTGACGAGGTAGCGACCCGGGCGAAGGAGAGGCCCCGGCACCTCGCAGACATAGGAGTAACAGCCGACGTCCCAGGAACCGCTACCCGGGTTCGAATCTTGATCGGACGTCGAAAGGATCGTCGTTCCTGCCGTGTCCGTGATGCGCAGGATCACTTGCAGATCCTCGACGTGCTGGCGCGCATCCCAGCGGACGCGGATGCGGACCGGCTGGTCGTACTGCACGTTCACGTCGGGCGATCCGTCCTCGTCGATGACCTCGACCGTGGAGATGCGCACCTGCTGCCCGCACGTGGCATCGTCGGGGTGCCGCCACCGGGCTTCGCTCGAGAATCCCGTCGACAGGTACGACTCGATCACCGTCTGCGGATCGCCGTCCATGCGGACCTTGCCGTGTTCCATCCAGATGCAGCGACTGCAGAGGCCGTTCACGGCGCCGAGGTTGTGGCTGACGAAAAGCACCGTCCGCCCGGCGCCCGCGACCTCCTCCATCTTCTTCAAGCACCGCGCCTGGAAGGATGCGTCACCGACCGACAGCACCTCGTCGATGAAGAGGATCTCGGGGTCGAGATGTGCGGCGACGGAGAACGCGAGACGCACGCGCATGCCCGTGGAGTAGTGCTTCACCGGCGTCTCCATGAAGGAGTCGATCTGCGCAAAGTCGACGATCTCGTCGTACTTCTTCGTGATCTCCGAGCGGCTCATCCCGAGGATCGCACCGTTGAGGTAGACGTTCTCGCGTCCGTTGAGCTCGGGGTGGAAGCCTGTGCCGACCTCGAGCAATGAGCCGACCTTGCCGTAGATCTCGGCTCGTCCTTCTGTCGGATGTGTGATGTGCGCGAGGATGCGGAGCAGTGTGGTCTTGCCGGCGCCGTTCTCGCCGATGACGCCGAGCACCTCACCGCGCGTGACGTCGAATGTGATGTTCCTGATCGCCCAGAGGAACTCGTTCTCCGTGCGCTCTCCACCCGTCTTGAACGGACGTCGCAGCGCGTTGAAGATCGACTCGCCGAGACGGCGGTAGGGCTGGCGCTCCCCGAGCCGGTAGCGCTTCCCCATATCGAGCACGCGGATCGCGAGCTCAGACGACATCGATGATCAGGTCCTCGATGCGTCGGAAGTAGATGAGACCGGTGAAGATCATCACGACCAACGACGCGATCCCCGGCAGGACGAACCCCGTTGGGAACTTGCCGACGCCGGTCACGGCCCACCGTGACATCTCGATCACGCCGGCGATCGGATTCAGGGCGTAGTACGGACGGAACGATGGAGGGATCTTCCTCGGCGCGAGGAGGATCGGCGAGGTGAAGAGCAGGATCTGGATGAGGAAGGGCGTCGCTTCCCGGATGTCCCGGTAGAGGGCGTTCGTCGCGGACAGCCACAGACCGGCGGCGAACGCCGTCAGTCCCGTGAAGATGAGGACGACCGGGATGATGGCGAGCCTGCTCGTGAACGGAACGTGGTAGACGGTCATCAGGACGGCCAGGACGAGGAACGACATGATGAAGTCGACGATCCCCGGGAACACCGACTCGAGCGGGAGGATCAACCGCGGGAAATAGATCTTCTGCACGACCTGCTGTGCGCTCACGATGCTGGACGAAGCCGCCTGCAGCGAGCCGGAGAAGTACGACCACGGAAGCAGCGCCGAGAAGTACCACACCGGCGTCGGGACCGTTGTCGCGCCGCTGCCCCGGAGCTTCCCGAACACCAGCGTGAAGACGACCATCAGGACGATCGGACTGATCACCGCCCAGCCCGCGCCGATCACGGTCTGCTTGTACCGGACCTTCACGTCGCGCCACATAAAGAAGTAGGCCAGTTCACGGGTGCGCCACAGCTCCTTCAGGCCGAGGTCGAACCAACCTCGCCTCGGAGTGATGACGTCCTCGGGTTCGCGGACGGCGACCGCCTCGCTCATGGGAAGCATTCTAGGTGCTGTCACGCCGCAGAATGACGCGTTGCTCGTCGGCCTGGCGCTTCAGGAAGAAGCGCTCGATGTAGTCGTCGTCCCTTTCGATCTCGGCATAGATCCGCTCGGAATCGCGTTGATTCCGCGCGATGCGGCGGTCGCGACGCTTCGCGATGAGCGCTCCACCGAGCCCTTGGCGCGTCTTCGCGCCCGGGATGCGGAGGAACGAGATCAAACGTTCCGCCCGCCAGATGTCGTACGACGTGTACGTCGCCCGGAATGCAGCACCGTGGTGATAGACCAGGTCACCGTAGACGCCGAAGAGCACCGGGTGGACGTTTCGTCGGTTGGAGCGGTCGAGCGGTAACCACGCGATCTTCTTGTCCTCGAGCGCGTTGAGGATCCGTCCGCCGACGTCTTTGCGGTTCCGGCCGATGCGGTTCCGCCACCCGCGCCCGCCCTTGGACCAGTCACCGTCGATCGACCGCCAGAACCCGGCGGTTGTCACGGCGAAACACGGGTGCGGCTGCGGGTCGCCGAGGTTCTCGAGACGTCGTGCCGCGATCAGTGGAAACTCGGGGAGGCGACGCTCGAGCATCGCGGTGACGTCTTCGATGGGGAACGCGTCGCCGTCGATGAAGATGAGCACGTCGTCGGGGGCCGAGACCTCGCACGCTCGTCGCGCCATCTCGTTGAGCTTCTCGCCGTGGCCGCCCTCGAGCGACATCGCGACGTCGAATCGATCCTCGTAGCCGGGCTCGACCTCGTCGAGCGACGCCCACACCTCATGCGGCGAGTGTGTATGACGTTCGATGTTCCGCCGCTGGATGTCGATCCAGCGAGCGGAACCGAAGTGGACGGTCAGGTATCGGATCACGCGGTCAACGCGAGCGTCAGCCGCTCGAGTTCGCGCCAGACGTCGACGAGGCGTTCGGGGATCGGTGGTAAGTCCGTCGTGTGGACGAGGCTCCGGTCGAAGAAGCTGTCGGCAGAAGCCGGATCACCCACGCCGAGGGAGGCGCGGATCGACCCGAGCGACTTCTCGAGGTGCTCTGGCTCGACGTCGAACCGGATCACGGGGAACGGACGGCGTTGATGCTCACCGATGAGCCGTTCGTTGTAGATCTTCCACAGATCGAGCGCCTCGTCCTCCGTGAAGTCATCGTGACGCGCGCGGAGCGAGCGGACGACCTCGGACGGGTGCCGGTAGATCCCGATCGGAACGAAGTTCTTTGCCTGCTTGTGCCACTCGTCGAGGACGAGCAACGTGCGCGGATCCTTGAATCCCCACAGCACGGCGGTTG
>Ga0307469_10000292_pt1 | contig 18956 bp, 14 predicted proteins | sample atmos_gasesAM2C__FD_203084 | JGI IMG/M metagenome (GOLD analysis project Ga0307469, IMG submission 203084) | Hardwood forest soil microbial communities from Morgan-Monroe State Forest, Indiana, United States - atmos_gasesAM2C_515 | ecosystem: Environmental > Terrestrial > Soil > Temperate...
CACCAACGTCAAGCAATCCGCCGCCATCCTCAAGTGCTGCGAGGAAATCGACCGCCTCGAGTCCGACGCCGACCGCGTGATGCGCTCGGCGATGTCGAAGCTGTTCCGCGAGGAGAACGACCTCAAGCACCTGATCAAGCTGCGCGTGATCTACGACCTGCTGGAGTCGATCACCGACCGCTGCGAGGACGTCGCGAACATCGTCGAAGGCATCGTTCTCGAGAACTCCTGATGGACGGCGGCGCGGCCCAGATCAGCCTGGGCGTCGTGTTGAGCCTCATCCTGGTGGCCCTGGCGTTCGACTTCATGAACGGCTTCCACGACGCCGCCAACTCGATAGCGACCGTGGTGTCGACCCGGGTGCTGAAGCCCTACCAAGCGGTGCTCATGGCCGCCTTCTTCAATTTCGCTGCATTGTTCGTATTCGCGCCGAATGTCGCCACCACGGTTGGCAAGGGAATCGTGGATCAAGGCATCGTCGATCAATACGTCGTCCTGGGAGCATTGATCGGTGCCATCGCCTGGGACCTGATAACGTGGTGGTACGGGATTCCATCGTCTTCCTCGCACGCATTGGTCGGCGGGCTGGTTGGAGCGGCGCTCGCCAAGGCGGGCACCTGGGCGCTCATCGCCCCGGGCATCATCAAGATCGTGCTGTTCATCTTTATCTCGCCGGCTCTCGGATTCGCGATCGCCGCGCTGCTGATGCTGGCCGTAGCGTGGGTCTTCAGAGGCAGCTCGCCCAGCAGAATCGACCGCTGGTTCCGAAGGCTGCAGCTCGTGTCGGCGTCGTTCTACAGCCTGGGGCATGGCGGCAACGATGCTCAAAAGACCGCCGGCATCATCTGGATGCTTCTGATTGCGTCGGGACATCTGCACCCCAGGGAGCCGATCCCCAACTGGGTGATCTCGATCTGCTACATCACGATCGGGCTCGGCACGGCGTTCGGCGGCTGGCGCATCGTCAAGACGATGGGACAGCGCATTACGAAGCTGCGCCCCGTCGGCGGCTTTTGCGCGGAAACGGCGGGCGGCATCACGCTCTTTTCCACGGCCGCGCTCGGCATCCCCGTTTCGACGACCCACACGATCACGGGCGCAATTGTCGGCGTGGGCTCGGCGCAAAACATCTCGGCGGTGCGATGGGGTATCGCGGGCACCATCGTCTGGGCGTGGATCCTGACCATACCGTGCACCGCATTCATCGCCGCCCTATCTTGGTGGCTTGCGCGCGCGCTGCTCAGCTAGCGCAGCACGCGCTCGTTGCCTTCACAGGTTGAGTGCGTTTGTCCTCTCCGTAGACCGGCACGGAATCCAGCGTGTGAAACGATTCCCATGCAATGCCTTGGGGATCGATGGTCCAGTATTTGTCGCTCCTGGCGTAGCAGCACGACACGCCCTTTTGCTCCGAAGTCGAGACGTCAGCCTGCGCAAGCCGCGCGCGAAGGCCCTCCAGCTCGGCGTCGTCTTCCGCCTGGATGCCCAGATGGTCGACACCGCTTCGCTTTGCCTGGGCGGAAATCGCGAAGTTCACGCGCGGATCCTCGAGCTGCCACTTCGCGTAGTCGTCTTTCCTTATCGTGGGCTCGGCCGCAAACAGCGCGGAGTAAAAGCGAATGCTCTCTGCTAAATCATGCACGGCGACGTGCACGTGAAACCGCTTCATGGCGGACTCCTTTCGCGTTGAGGGTTCGTGAAGCCGCCGGCGCGCACGAGCGGCCGGCACAGCAGTTGTCGGTGAGATAGCCCACCAGCTCGTTCATGTTCTGGAAATCCGCGCTGTAGATCACAAAGCGCCCGTCCTGGCGGCTCTGCGCCAGCCCGGCGCGCGCCAGTTGAGCGAGGTGGAACGACAAGGTTGCGGGAGGCAAGCCAAGCTGCTCTCCGATCCGGCCCGCCGCGAGTCCTTCGGGGCCGGCTTCTACGAGAAGCCGAAAGACCTTGAGCCGCGTGTCCTGCGCGAGAGCGGCGAGTGCCTCGATAGCCTGTGACGTTTCCACATTTCTAGAATAGTGGAACTAATGCTGCATGTCAACCCGTCCCACGGTGAACGTTACCGTCATTTCGCCGGCGCGCTCGAAGCGCAGCGTCACCGGGATCTTCTCGCCCTCCTTGAACGGCCGCTTGATGTCGACGAACATCAGGTGGGCGATGCCGGGCTTGAGCTCCAGGCTGCCGTTCGCCGGGATGTCGTAGCCTTTTACCTGGCGCATACGCATCACCTCGCCGTCGTGGAGATGCACGTGCGTTTCGACTCGCGCCGCGAGCGGAGAGGCGGCGCGAATCAAGTGATCCGGCGAGGAAGACTTGTTGCGGATCGTCATGTACCCGGCCGCGGTTTTTGCACCGGGCGGCGTGGCCCGCGCCCAGGCGTTCTCGATTTCAATCTGGGCTAACGCAGGGGTCGCCAGCAGGGCGAGCAAAAAAAGCGCATGTCTCATTTTCGGTTCTCTTTCTCCTGTAGCTCGCGCCACAGGATCTTTCCCGTGGCGGTCTTGGGCAGCTCTGCGACGAATTCCACCACGCGCGGCACCTTGAACGCCGCCATGCGGGCACGCGCCCACTCGATGATGTCCTCGGCGCGCAACTGTCCCGGCGCGCCGGGCTTGGGCACGATCACCGCCTTCACGGTTTCGCCGCGGTAGCCGTCCGGCGCACCGATGACGCAGGCTTCCTGGATCCCGGGGTGCGCATAGAGCATGGCCTCGACCTCCGCCGGCCACACCTTGAAGCCCGATGCGTTGATCATGCGCTTGAGGCGGTCGGTAATGAAGAAGTAGCCCTCGTCGTCATAGTAGCCGAGGTCGCCGGTGCGGAAAAAGCGCTTGCCGTCGTGCTCGATGAACGCCTGGCGCGTCGCCTCGTCCTGGCGCCAGTATCCCTTGAACACCTGCGGGCCGTGGACCACGATCTCGCCGACCTCGCCGGCGCCCAATTCCGCAAGACTGTCAGGGTCCAGGACCCGCGCATCGGTGTTGAAGATCGGGATGCCGCCGCACTGGCGCTTGGGGCGGTGCGGCGGATTGATGTGAGTCGGCGCCATGGTTTCGGACAGCCCGTATCCCTCGACGTAAGGCAGGCCGATCACTTCTTCGAGGCGGCGCGCCACGGCTTCGGGCATCGCCGCGCCGCCACCGCCGAGGACGCGGAGCGACGACAGGTCGTAGCGCTCGAGCTGCGGGTTCGACAGAAAGTCGACCAGCATGGTGGTGATCGCCGACCAGTTCGTCACTCCCGCACGCTCGATCTGCAGGGCCGCGCAGTCGCGGTCCCAGCGCGACAGCAACACCAAGGTGGCCGCGGTATGCAGCGGTGCGTTCATGCAAGCCTGCATGCCGGTGACGTGAAACATCGGCAATGCGGACAGCACCACGGTATCTTCAACCGTGCCGCGCCAATGCATGTACGGGATCGTCGTCGCCTGTACGTTCGCATGCGTGTGCATGCAGCCCTTGGGCTTGCCGGTGGTTCCCGAGGTGTAAGGCATCACGGCGAGATCGTCGGGCTGGGCAAGATGCTCGCTCGGAGTCAGCCCTGCCTCGATCGCCTCACGCCACGCTATGGCCGCGGCCTGTGCCTGACGAGGAGCGCGCACGAACGCAGGCACTGGCAGATCAGTCGGCTCGCGCAGATAGTCCGAGTACGTCGCGAGCAGCACATGCTTGAGGCTCCTTAGCGGCGCAAGCTCGAGGAACAGCTCCTGCCCGGCGATCACCACGGAGGCGCGGGCATCCTCCACGTAGTGGCGCAATTCCTCCGTGCGGTTCATGGGGTTTACCGGCACGACCACCGCATCGGCGCGCAGGATGGCGTAATAGGCGATGACGAATTGCGGGCTGTTCTGCAGGTACATGAGGACCCGGTCGCCGCGGCGCACGCCGCAGCGCTTCTGCAGGAAGCCGGCGAGCGCGTCGGCTTCGCGCTCGAGCTCGGCATAGGTGATTTTCGTGCCGTAGAAATCGATCGCCGTCTTGCCCGGGTGACGGTCGGCGCTCGCCGCGAGGTTGGCGTACACGCTCGCCCGCGGCACTTCCAGAGTGTGCGGCAGGCCCGGCGGCCAATGCGCGTAATGCCTGGTAAACATCAGACGGCGAAGCGCTTGACCGCTTTCTCGTCCCAGGTCATGCCGAGGCCGGGCCGCTCGGGAATCGGCACATGGCCATCCTTCACCTGCATCGGCTCGCGCAGGACCGGCTCTGCCCAGTCGACGAACTCGAGCCAGTGGCAGGTCGGCGTGGCGGCGAGCAGATGGCAGCTCGCCTCGGGGAACAGGTGGCTCGACATCTCCACCCCCGCGCCTTGCGCCAGCGCGGCGGCGCGCATCCAGCCGGTGACGCCGCCGATGCGCTGCGCGTCCGGCATGACGAAATCGCAGGCGCCGGCGGCCAATGCCTGCGCCATCTGCTCAGGCCCCATGAAGTTCTCGCCGATCTGGATCGGCGTCGCGATCTCGCGCGCCAGGCGGGCGCAGCCGGCGAAGTCGTCTGCGCGCACCGGCTCCTCGATCCAGCAAACGCCGCCCTCCTCGTCGATCATGCGGCCGCGCCTGAGCGCCTCGGCGACGCTCAGCCCCTGGTTGAAGTCCACCATCAGGACGACGTTCGGCCCGATCGCCTTTTTTACTTCCCGCAGAGCCTGCAGATCTTCGCGCGCCTCCGGCCGTCCGAGCCGCAGCTTTACCGCAGTAAAGCCTTCGTTCACCAGTTCTTGCGCCTCCGCGGCCAGCGATTTGAGAGGCATGATTCCCAACCCCTTGGAGTTATAAGCGGGGATCGGCCGCGGCGTGGTGCCCAGCAGGCGCGCGAGCGGCAGGCCGAGCGCCTGGCCGGCCGCGTCCCAGGCTGCCATGTCGATCCCCGACATCGCGAAAAGCACGATGTTGTGCACGCCGAGCAACGTGTACTTCGCGCGCAGCTTGCGCTCGATGTCGAACGGCGCCACCGGGTCGCCCTTCAGCATCTCGGCCATCGCCTCGACCAGCCCGGCGATCGGCGGCAGGTTGTGCTTGCCGATGCCGAACAGGTACGAGCGCCCGACGATGCCGCCGTCGGTCTGCAGGTCGATGAGCAGCAGCGCGGCGGCAGTAAGCGCTCCGGTGCTGGTGGCGAGCGGCCGCTTCATGGGGGCGGCGACCGCGCGGGTCCGGATACTCTCGATCTTCAGCTTCATTTCCCCTCGAAGCGCGGCTTGCGCTTCTCCATGAAGGCGCGCCGGCCCTCCTTGTAGTCCTCGCTCTTCGCGCAGCGCTCGATCGCCGCGCGCATGCGCCCCGCGTCCGGGGCGCCGGAGGCCTTCACGTATTCCTCGAGAACCGTCTTGGTATTGGCGATCGCCAGCGGCGCGTTGTCGCACAGGATCTGAAGAATGTCCCCGACCGCGCTTTGCAGCTCGGCGTCGGGGAACACTTGATGCACCAACCCCATGGCGAGCGACTCCGCTGCAGAATAGCGCCGGCCGAGGAACATGATCTCTCGCGTACGCGCGTGACCCACGGTTTCCAGCAGGCGCTTGTGGCCCTCGACGTTGTAGGCGAGGCCGAGCTTCGCCGCCGGGATGCCGAACTGCGCCGATTCGCCGCAGTAGCGCAGATCGCAGGCGAGCGCCACCTCGAGCCCGCCGCCCAGGCAGAAGCCGTGAATCATCGCCACGCAGGGCTTGAGCGAGCCCTGGATCGAGTGCAGCACCCTGTCGAGCAGGTCGTCGTATTGCGATACCGCGCCCTGTTCAGAGCGCGCTGTCTCGAATTCGGAGATATCGGCACCGGCGGAAAACGCTTCGTTGCCGGCGCCGCGGAACGCGACGCAGCGCACTTCGCGATCGGCGTCGAAGCGCGCTATCGCCTCCGGGATGCCGCGCCACATGACGCCGCTGATCGCGTTGCGCCGCTGCGGATTGTCGAAGACGATCCAGCCGACGTTCGCCTGCTTTTCGACTTTCAGGCTCACGGTTTGCCGGATGGGCCGTAAATGGAAGGCGGTTTCGTCGCCGGGTCGCGAGGCGTCCAGCGGCCGGCTTCGACCTGATGGAAGAAATCCTCGAGCAAGCGGTTGAACACCGCCGGCTCCTCCATGTTGAGCACGTGCCCGCTCTTGGGCAGCACGGCCAGCGCCGCCGTGGGGATGGTGCGCTTCATGAGAACCGAGGCCTCGAGCGATCCCTCGTCCTCGTCGCCCGCCACGATCAGCGCCGGCACGTCGATGCGGGCCATTTCGTCGATCAGCTTGTAAAGCGAGGGCCGTCGCGCCTGGTAGCCGAGCATGGTGTTCGCCGAGCCCTGCGCCGAATGCTCCGAGAAGTGGCGCGCGAAATCGGCGAAGGCGCGCGGGTTCTTCTCCTGCAGCTGGACGCGTGCCGGGCCTTGGCCGTAGGTGGCCGCGGCGTGCGCCATGCCGCTCTCGAGCATCAGCCTGGCGAGCGCGCGGGAATCGTCCTGGAACTTCTGGTGCTGCGCCGGGTGCGCGCCGTAGCCGCAGCCGGCGATGGTGAGGGAAAGCGCGCGATAGCCATACGCCATGCCGAAATGCAGCGTGGCGAAGGCGCCCATCGACAGCCCGACGACGTGCGCGCGCTGGATGCCGAGCGCATCGAGCACGCAGCGGATGTCGTCGCGGGCGCGCGCCTGCGAATAGCGCTCGACGTCCTGCGGAACGTCGGAGGGCGGGTAGCCGCGCGCGTTATACGCGATGCAGCGATAGCGGCGCGAGAAATGGCGCAGCTGCGGCTCCCAGCTGCGATGATCGCCCGCGAACTCGTGGACGAACACGACAGCTGTGCCCGCGCCGGTTTCCTCATAGTAAAGCCGCACGCCGTCGTCCGCGGTGATGAGCGGGTTCATTGTGGCATTCTATGTCGGTGAAAGCGGTTCTCTGCAAGCAGTACGGCCCGCCCGAAACCCTGGTGGTCGAAGAGCTGCCCTCGCCGCGCGCCGGGCCGGGCGAAGCGGTGGTGTCGGTCAAGGCGGCGAGCGTCAACTTTCCCGACGTGCTCATCATCCAGAACAAGTACCAGTTCAAGCCGCCGCTGCCGTTCTCCCCTGGCAGCGAGCTGGCGGGCGTGGTGAAGGAAGTCGGCGCGGGCGTGAGCAGCGTGCGGCCCGGCGACAAGGTGATGGCCTTCACCACCTACGGCGCGTTTGCCGAGGAGGTGAAAACCGACGCGGCGCGGCTGCTGCCGATTCCCGAGGGCATGGATTACGAGAGCGCGGCGGCATTCGTGCTCACCTACGGCACCTCGGACCATGCATTGCGCGACCGCGGCTCCCTGCAGGCCGGCGAGACCCTGCTCGTGCTCGGCGCGGCCGGCGGCGTCGGCCTTGCCGCGATCGAGATCGGCAAGGCGCTCGGCGCGCGCGTCATCGCCTGCGCCTCGAGCGACGAGAAGCTCGCGGTCTGCCGCGAGCACGGCGCCGACGCGACCATCAACTATGCGGCCGAAGATCTGCGCGAGCGCATCAAAAGTCTGACCGGGGGACAGGGGGTTGACGTCATCTACGACCCGGTTGGCGGCGCCTACACCGAGCCGGCGTTCCGCTCCATCGCCTGGCGGGGACGGCTGCTCGTAGTCGGCTTCGCCGCCGGCGAGATCCCCAAGCTGCCGCTGAACCTCGCGCTCCTCAAGGGCGCTGCGGTGGTGGGCGTGTTCTGGGGCGACTTCGCGCGCCGCGAGCCGAAGGCCTTCGCCGGCAGCATCGCTCGGCTCGGCTGGTGGTTCCGCGAGGGGAAGCTGCACCCGCATGTCTCGAAAATATTTCCCCTTGAAAAAGCGGCCGACGCGTTGCGGCTGATGGCCGCGCGCCAGGTCAAGGGGAAAGTGGTGCTGGCGGTGTAGCGTCGCCCGGACCCAGCGGCCGCTGCATGATGACGCCGTCCACCCAGCGGCCGAACTTGAACCCCACGGAGCGCAGGGTGCCGACGCGCAAGAAGCCGTGGCTCGCGTGCAGGCCGATCGATGCGGCGTGGCCGCTGTCGCCGATCACCGCGATGAGTTGCCGGTAGCCGAGCTCTTCGCAGCGGCGGATGAGCTGGCCGAGGATCGCCCCGCCGACGCCGCGGCCCTGCATGTCGTCCCGGACGTAGACCGAGTCTTCGAGCGCGTAGCGATAGGCCGAGCGCGAGCGATAAGGCGCGCAATAGCCGTAGCCGGCGACCACGCCGGCGAAATCGGCGATGAAGTAGGGCAGGCCGCGGCCGGTGACGTCCTCGTAGCGCCGCCGCATCTCCTCGAGCGAGGGCGGCTCTTCCTCGAACGACGCCAGGCCGCGCAGCACGTGGTGCGCGTAGATCGCGTGCACAGCCGGGATGTGCTCCGCCGCGGCCGGCCGCAGCTGCACCGCCTCAGCGAGAATAACCCGGCTCCTCTCGATCGAGGATGCGCTTGAGCGCGCCGAAATGCGCGCCGGCGTACTTCGGCGTGTCGGCGAGGATCATGCGACAGGTCTCGCGCACCACCTCCGCCCGCACAGCCCTCAACTTCGCGCCCATCGAGCGCGCCAGCACCTGCAGCCGGCTGGCGCGCTCGAGGTAGTAAAGGGAATCAAAGGCTTCCGCGACCGTCGGACCGACGACGATCACGCCGTGATTGGCGAGGAACAGGACGCGCTTGCTGCCCAGGACGCGGGCCAGGCGGTCGCCTTCGGCATTGTCGACCACCAGGCCGTTGTAGGTGTCGTCGTAGGCAATGTCCTCGTGAAAGCGCAGCGCGTTCTGCTCGACCATCTCGAGCCGGCCGTTCTCGATGAGAGTCAGCGTCGTGGCGTACGGCATGTGGGTATGAAGGACGCACGCCGCCCTGGGATTGGCGAGATGGATGCGCGAATGAATGTAGAAAGCGGTCTTCTCGAACTCGCCTTCGCCTTCGAGAACATTGCCATCGGCATCGAGCGCGAGAAGGTTGGAGGCCGTGACCTCGCTCCAGTGCAGCCCGTAGCGGTTCAGAAGAAAGCGCTTGCCGTCGGGCAGCATCAGGCTGAAGTGGTTGCAGACCCCCTCGTGCAGGTCCATGCGCGCGGCGAGCCGGAACGCGGCGGCGAGGTCGATGCGCGCGGCGCCCTCGACCGCCCCCATCGTCCCCAGCTCCTGCATCGTCCCCATGCACGTGATTATAGTGCCGGCATGAAAAGGGCGCCCGAAGGGCGCCCCTTGCGCCGAACGTCAAGCGCGCTGTTATGGCTCGACGGGAATGTACTTCTCGACGGCGACGCGCCCTTGCACCACTTCGTTGTTGCCGAGCCGCAGCGTCAAGGTTTCATTCGTGAGCCAGCGCTCCAGGAACTGGAAGTAATTGGGGCTGCCGAGCACGCCGCTGGTTCCGCCCGGCCAGATCGACTTGGCGCGCATCGCGCCCGCACGCGCCTCCACCACGGTCCGATGCGCCGGACCGTCCTTGAACATGAAATCGCCAGGGGTCTGCCCGCGCGCGTTATGCGTCGACGCATCGACGGTCTGGAACCCGCCGTCGGTGGGAATGCCGCTCACCCCGGCGAGCGGTGCGGGGAAAGCACCGCCTGCCGGAGGAATGCTGAACACCGAGCCAAGCGGATGCGCGAATACGACGCGATGCAGGCGTCCCCAGCGATAGTCGTTCTGATTTGCCGAACCGAAGAAGGCGGGCATAGCGAGCAGGTCGAGGCCTGCGCGTAAGCTCCTGAGAATCACGAAGTCGCGCCGATCGGCAGCCGCTGCGATTCCCGGCACGGCGAAGAAATCGACGCCAGAAGCGCCGATTCCTCCATTGGCGGCAAAGTTATCGAGCAGATTACGAAGCGCCGCAAGGCTATCCATGTCGTCGGGCGCCGGCAGACCGCCAAGCGTGCCGTTGATGACGCTCGACAGAATGCGTGAGCGCCACGTGGAATAGATCGATGCAGCGACGCTCGCCTGGATCTCGGCTGTGGAAGGCGCCTCCAGCTCGCCCGGCCTGTCGGTGGCATCGTACCCTTGGGCGATTCCGGTCGGCGTCGAGCCGTTCCAGCCACGCAGGCGCCCCACCGCCTCGGCCACTCCTGCGTCGGAGGCCAGCGCACGCAGTTGCGCCGCGGCGGCCGGGTCGGTCGAGGCGCGATCGAACGCTCGAACGATGTACGGGGTGAGTACCTCGGCATCGCGCAGGATCACATCGGCCTGGATCGCTTGCATTTCCTTGAAGGACACGCGACGGTTGCCGGTTTCCAGCAGCTCGCGCAGCCTCTTCTCGATGCGCGCGGCGCGGAAAGCGCGGTTCCACGAATACGCCATGTAAGAAAGCCCGCCGCCCGGTCGCAGCTGGTTGAGAGGATTGTTGTCGCGCGTCACTCCCGCCGGGTCATTGTTGCCGTTGACGAAGTATCCGGCCGGCGGATTTTCGATCTGCGGATGCTCGGCGAACGGCAAGATCTCGTGCGCGGTCGCCTGGTGCGGCTGCCGATTGATCACCGGCAGCCACTCATTTCCGCCCTGGCCGTTGCGCACGAACCACGGCGGCACGCCGTTGACGGTGCCTGCCTGCAGATCCTCGCGCACCGGTATCTCGCCGGAAGTGAAGTAGGCGATATTGCCGTGCACGTCGACATAGACGAAGTTCTGCGCGACATCCATGCGCTGCAGTGCGTCCTTGAACTCGTCTAGGTTGCGAGCGCGGTTGATGAGAAGAAACGCCTCGAGCTCCTGCGTCGGGCCAAAGCCGACGTACTGCACGCTGAGCGCCGCTCCGGTCGCAGGGTTGAACGAAATGATCGGCCCGCCGTCGCGGCGCGGCACGACGAGCGTGGCGCTCGGAACGCCCGCCGTAATGACGACGAGCGTGCCGCCGACGTTGGCGCGGAATGTTTCCGGGATGGGGATCAGCGGCTCGAGCCTGTTCAGGTACACGGTGGATAGTCCGCTTGGCGAGGCCGGGTCTGGCCTGACCTGCTCGGCGAAGGTGTCGGTCACGTCGACCATGTTGTTCGTCGTTCCCCAGGCGATCCAGCGGTTGTAGCCGTGGGTGACGCCCGGAGTTCCGGCAACCGTGCTGCCGAACACCGGCTCGCCTTCGATCTCGAGGCCCATGGGATAGAAGGTCGCAGGCGTGGGAAGCGGGAGGTGCGGATCGTTTGCAAGCAGCGGACGCCCGTCTGCGGTAAGCGCTCCGGACACCGCCCAGAGGTTCGAGCTCCCGCGCGCTTCGGCATTGAGTATGCCGCGAAAGACCGGGATGTCGCGCACGCGCTCCAGGTAATCGCGCATCAGCTTGACGTGATCCTCGCCGTGCATGCCTTCGTGCGCGCGCTCCATACCACGCTGCTCACCGTGGCGGTCACCGGCGTGCGGAGTTGCGATCCTGGCGTCCGGGACGGTAGCGTTGGGCTCGAACCCGGCCGAACGCCAAAGGTCCTGCGTGTACAGCGCGATGCCGCGCGCGGGGCCGAACACTGCCGTGTAGGACTGCAACGCGACTGTGCGCGTGATATCCAGGTCGAAGGCAAGCGAAAAGGCGAGCAGCTTGCCGATCACGATGCTGTCGACCGGCGTCCACGGCGCGACCTGCCCCAGCGCAAGCGCGCCGTATTCTGGCGGCAGCGAAGTCTGCGCCTGCAGGCGCGCGTTGACGCCTTCGGCGTACGCCTCGAGGGCCGCGCGGAAGCGTGGCGACGCGGCGTCGAGCGAGCGCTGCGCGCCGCGCCGCAGCCCGAGGGTGCGAAGCTGCACATCGTTCGCGAGCGCTGCTGTGCCGACCAGCTCGGCAAGCGTGCCGCTCGCCAAGCGCCGGTTGTAGTCCATCTGGAAAAGCCGGTCGCCCGCGTGCACCCAGCCCTGCATGAAATACAGGTCATGCTCGTTGTTGGCGCGAACGTGCGAGATGCCTTCATCGTCGATCGTGATTCGTGCCGCGCCCTGCAGACCGGCAAGGCGTTGTGGCGTTTCAGCGAGTATTGCTCCGCTGATGCAGAGCGAAAGGCAAAGCGCGAGCGTTCGCAGCATGGTGATCCTCCCCCTGTAATTATTAGTGCCACGCTAGCACCGAAGCGGCGTTGCGCACATCCCATTGCCATGGGAGCGCGGCGGCCTACGGCGCGAGCGGGATAAAGGCTTAGTTCAACCCACGCTACGCCGCCGCCTGATCAATGTCAACGTCAGGGCTTCAGCGCGCGGTAGAGGAAAGGCAGCGACACGTCCATCCGGTAATCGATGTCGGAATGATCGTCGTCGAATTCCTGGTAAGTGTGCGCGATGCCCGCCTCGTGCAGGCGCCGCGAGAGGATGCGCGAGCCGTAGTGAATGTGAAACTGGTCGCGCCAGCCGCAGTCGATGTAGATGCCACGCAGCGACTTGAGGTTGCGCTTGTACCGCTCGACGAGCCGCACCGGGTCGTGCCGCTGCCACTGCCGCCAGCGCTCCGGGAGCACTTCGCCGGTCTCGAGGTTGAACGGCAGGCGGAAGCCGTTGGGCGCCGCTGGATCCGGGTCGTAGGTGGCCGCCATGCACAGGTTCATGATGCAATGCCCCTCGGCCATCGACAGCTTGGGCTTCTTCCACACGGCCGCGAGGAAGCGCCTCACGCGCCCGTCGTCCAGGCCGCGCCCGGCGGCCTTCGCGGCACGCGGCGCGTCGTAGCGCCCCGGCTTTTGCCTTCGCGCGCGGTACTTCGCCAGCTCGTTCAGCGTGTTCGGCCAGTCGTGCCAGTACACGAAGTCGAAATACGCATCACCCGAATGGTCGGCGATCGCGCCCCAAGTCGACGCGTACTTCATGCCGTGAAGCACCGCGCCGTAGCCCCCGGAAGACTTGCCGAAGCAGCCCCGGTGATCGCGCGAGGCGAGGGTGCGGAACTCGCGGTCGACGAACGGCACGAGCTCGCGCGTCAGATAGTCGGCGTAGCGGCCGATCGCGCTCGAGTTCACGTACTGGTTGCCGCCGAGCGCCGTAAAGCAATCGGGGAAAACGAGGATCGCCGGTCCCATCCTGCCCTCGTGGACCAGTCGCGCGGCGCGCTCGGGGACGTTGTCGCTGAAATTCTTCCACGCCACGTGCGCCAGGCCCGAGCCCGTGAATCCCACCAGATCGAACAGCACCGGGAAGCGGCGTCCGCGGCCGCGCCCGGCACCCGCGTCGTACTGGGGCGGAAGCCAGAGCGCGAGCTTGCGCACGTGCGGATCGCCCAAGGGATTGTCCTTGAGCACGCTCGAAGCGTACTCGAGCGTCACTACGGTCCCGGGTTTCCATCTCGGCCGCTTCAGCGCCATATCGAGGCGCTGCGGCGGCTCACTCTATGAGCTGGTGCTTCACCGTGTAGTGCACCAGCTCCGCATTGGTGGCCAGGCCCAGCTTCTTCAGGATGCGTACCCGATAGGTGCTGATCGTGCTCGGGCTCAGGAACATCTCTTTCGCAATCTGGTTGATCGGCTTGCCCGAAGCCAGCAGCCACATCACCCGATACTCGCGGTCGGAAAGCGTCTCGTGCGGCGGCTTCTGGGCGTCGGGCGCCAGCTCCACCGCCAGCCTCTCGGCCAGCGAGGCGCTGACATACTTGCCGCCGCCCACCACCTTGCGGATGGCGGCGGCCAGCTCCTCCCCGGCGCTCTCCTTGTTCATGTAGCCGGCACCGCCCGCCTTCAACACCCGCCGCGCGTGCAGCTCCTCCGGGTGCATGCTCAGGATCAGCACCGGGCGCTGCGGGAACTCGCGTTTGATCTCGCCCAGCAGCTGCAGCCCGCTGCGGCCCGGCATCGAGTAATCCAGGATCGCCACGTCCCAGTCGAGCTTGCGCGCGAGCTCCAGAGCTTCATTGCCGTTCTTCGCCTCGCCCACCACCAGCATATCGGGCTCGCCGGTCAGCATCTGCTTCAGGCCGTGGCGCACCACGGGGTGATCGTCCGCAATCAGGATCTTCATAGGGAAGCCTCGCATTCTACTTCGAGCGCAGCGGAAGCGACACGGTCACCTGTGTCCCCATGCCACGAGTTCCATTGATGTCAAGCTTGCCGGAAAAAAGCCGCACGCGTTCGCGCATTCCCAGAAGTCCCAGCGATTTGGAGCCGCGCGTCTCGGCTGCCGTGATGCCTCTGCCGTTATCCTGGACTTCCAGCGTGAGCGTGTCCGCGTCCTGCCGCATGGAAACGTCGACCCTGGTCGCATTCGCATGGCGCGCCACATTCGTCAGCACTTCCTGAAAGATCCGGAACACCGCGGTCGAGCGTTCCTGGTCCGGCCCGTCGCTGTCCGGCGGCAGATTTACATTGCACCTGATCCCCGTGCGCAGCTGAAAGTCTCTGGCCTGCCAGCCGATCGCAGCCGCCAGGCCCACCTCGTCCAGAAGGTCTGGCCGCAGTCCCGAGGCGATCTTGCGCACCGAACGAATCGTGTCGTCGATCAGGCGAAACATCGACTTGATCTTCTTCAGCAGCGGTTTCTGCGCGGCCGGCAGCCTGCCGCCCAGCCAGGTCAGATCCATCTTCAACCCGGTCAGGGCCTGGCCGAGCTCATCGTGGATCTCGCGCGCGATCCTGATCTGCTCTTCCTCGCGCACGGAGCGCATGCGGGCGCTCAAGGCGCGCAAATTCTCCTCCGATTCCCTCAAGCGCGCGCCGGTCTGCTCATGCTCCGCGATCTCCCTGACCAGCGCCGCGTTCTTGGCATGCAGCTCGATGAACACCGCGACCTTGGATTTCAGAACCTCCGGAATCAGCGGCTTGACGATATAGTCCACGGCTCCCACCTCGTAACCGCGGAACATCGAACCGACATCTTCAGTGGCGCCGGTAACAAAGATGACCGGGGTGTGTCGCGAGCGCTGGCGTTCCCGGATCAGCCGCGCCGTCTCGAAGCCGTCGACGCCCGGCATGCGCACGTCCAGAAGGATCACCGCAAACTCCTGCTTCAAGACGCAACGCAGCGCCTCCTCGCCGGAATGCGCCAGCACCAGGTTCTGCCCCAGGCCCTGCAGCAGCTCCTGCAGCGCCATGAGATTGCGCCGGTCATCGTCCACGATGAGGATGCTGGCCACCGACGAACCCGACATCGTGTCTTCTCCTGCCGGACTGCCCGTTTGGTCGCGCAACGCGTCTACCGCAGAAAGCATAGCCTGATCCTGATGCGGCCCTTGGCGCCCGGCGAAGTCGGCATTGTCGCTCGTCCTCACTGGGTCAGCCACACCCGCAGCAGCGAGAGCAGCTGTTCCGTGTTGACGGGCTTGGCGAGGTAGTCCGAGGCGCCGGCCTCGATGCATTTCTCGCGGTCCCCGATCATTGCCTTCGCCGTGATGGCAATGATGGGGAGGTCCTTGAACTTATCCGGCTTGCGCATGATGCGTATCGTGTCATAGCCGTCGAGCTCGGGCATCATGATGTCCATCAGAACGACGTCAATGCCGGGAGTATTCGTGAGCAGCTCGATCCCGTCCTTGCCGTTCTCCGCGTTGAGCGCGATCATGCCATGCTGCTCCAGCACGCTGGTCAGGGCGAAGATGTTGCGGATGTCGTCATCGACGATCAGCGCCTTCTTCCCGGACAGCTCCTGCGGCGATTTGCGCCGCTGCGCGAGGAGCTCGCGTGTCTTCCCGGGCAGGCGCTCCACGGCCTGATGCAGGAACAGCGTAGCTTCCTCGAGCACCGCTTCGGGCGTGCTGACGTTCTTGAGGATGACGACTTCCGCCAGCTTGCGCAGGTTGTCGTGCTCGTTCCGGTTTTGACCGTCGCTGCCGTACATGACGATGGGAATTTTGGCGGCACGCTGGGTCCTGACGAAGCTCTTGAGGAAATCTGTCGCGCTCATGTCGAGCAGCGTCCGATCCACGACGATGCAGTCGAACGGGGTGCGCTGCGCGGCCTCGAGCGCCTCCTTGCCGCTTGCCACCCCGGTGATCTTGACGCCGTCGGTGCGCAGCGCCTCGCTGATGCTGGCCCGCTGCGCTGCGTCGCCGTAGGCGACGAGCAGCGTCTTGACCTCGCGATCGACGAACTTGCGCGTGCGGGCCAGGGCTTCCTGCAACGCCTCTTTCGCCGCCGGCTTTGGCACGACCCCCAATGCTCCCATGTGCATGCACCGGTCCATGTGATCACTCACCGAGATCACGTTCACCGGGATGTGCCGGGTCACGGGATCGTGCTTCAGCAGATCCAGCATCGCCCAGCCGTCCATGTCCGGCAGCAGCAGATCCAGCGTGATCGCGTCCGGCGTGAGCTCCTTCACGAGGGGCAGGGCCGCGCCGGCATTCGCAGCGACCACCCCTTTGAATCCGCTCTCGCGCGCAACGTCGAGCAGCGCGGAGGCGAACTTGAGGTCGTCTTCCACGATCAAGACCACGTAATCACCGTCCCGGATCCTGTCGCGGTCATCGCGGATTGCCGGCTGTGAAGCTGACGGCGACCCTGCCTTCAACATCTTGTAGTTCCGCTCCGCATAGGCGGGGGCAGGCTGCGGCGCGGCTGCCGCCTGACGTGTTCTCTCTTCGCCCGCGGGCTTGTAGGTCAGCGGCAGGTAGAGCGTGAACGTGCTGCCCTTGCCGGGGGCGCTGCTCACCCGGATTTCACCGCCGAGCAGGCGGGTCAGCTCGCGGCTGATGGAAAGCCCCAGCCCGGTGCCTCCATATTGGCGGCTGGTGGTTCCATCGGCCTGCTGGAACGGCTCAAAAATGCTGTGCTGCTTGTTCGCCGCGATCCCGACGCCGGTGTCGATCACGGAGAACGCCACGACCGCGTCCGCCGTATCGAGTTGAGGATGTCCCGGAGTCCAGCCTGACTTCGCCTGCGCGACCTCCAGCGTTACCTTGCCGCGCTCGGTGAACTTGAACGCGTTGGACAGCAGGTTCTTGAGGATCTGCTGCAGCCGCTTCGCGTCGGTCTGGATGCCCGCGGGCAGCTCCGCGGCGACCCTGACGTCGAACTCGAGCCCCTTGGCGTTCGCCACCTGACGGAACGTGCGTTCGACATAGTCGGGCAGCTCGGAGAACCGCTCGAACTCGATGTCGAGCGTGACGGTACCCGACTCGATCTTGGCGAGATCGAGAATGTCGTTGATGAGCGAGAGCAGATCCGTGCCCGCGGCATGGATGGTCTGCGCGTGCTCGATCTGTTTCGCAGTCAGGTTATTGCCGGGGTTATCGGCCAGCAATCTCGCCAGCAGCAGCAGGCTGTTCAGCGGGGTGCGCAGCTCGTGGGACATGTTGGCGAGAAACTCGGATTTGTAGCGCGAGCTGAGCGCGAGCTGCTCGGCCTTCTCCTCGAGCGCGGCCTTGGCCTGCTCGACCTCGCGGTTCTTGTACTCGACCTGCGCCATCTGTTCCGAGAGCTGCCTCGCCTTTTCCTGAAGCTGCTCGTTGGTGCGCTGCAGCTCTTCCTGCTGCTTCTTGAGCAGGGTTTCCGAGTTCTGCAGGTTCACGGCCTGCTGTTCCAGCCGGTCGTTGGTCTTTTTCAGCTCTCCCTGCTGGCTTTGCAGCTCCTTGGTCAGCGATTGCGACTGCTGCAGCAGATCCTCGGTCCTCATGCTCGACTCGATCGTGTTGAACACGATGCCGATGCTCTGCGTGAGCTGGTCAAGGAACGAAAGATGTGTCTCGCTGAACTTCTTGAACGAGGCCAGCTCGATCACCGCCTTGACCTCGTCTTCGAACATCACCGGCAGCATGATGATGCTCAAAGGCGCGGTGGAGCCCAGCACGGAGCCCACCCGCAGGTAGTCGCGCGGCACGTCCGTGAGCAGGATTCGCTTCTTCTCGTACGCGCACTGGCCGATGAGGCCTTCGCCGAAGCGCAGGGTTTTCGGCAGGTTCTTGCTCGGCTTGTGCGCGTAGCTCGCGATGAGGTCGAGCCGCAGCTCATCGCCGCGCGTGGGCTGCGCGTAAATCACGCCTTGCTGGGCATCGACCAGCGGCGCCAGCTCGGACAGGATCAGCTTGGACACGGTGACCAGGTCGCGGTGGCCCTGCAGCATGCGCGTGAAATTCGTCAGGTTGGTCTTCAGCCAATCCTGCTCGGTGTTCTCGAGCGTGGTGTCCTTCAGGTTGCGGATCATCTCGTTGATGTTGTCCTTCAGGGCCGCCACTTCCCCCTGCGCCTGGACCATGATCGAGCGCGTCAGGTCGCCCTTGGTCACCGCGGTCGCCACTTCCGCGATCGCCCGCACCTGGGTCGTCAGGTTTGCCGCCAGCTGGTTCACGTTATTCGTGAGGTCACGCCACAATCCTGCGGCGCCCGGAACCTTGGCCTGACCTCCCAGCTTGCCGTCGATGCCCACCTCGCGGGCCACGTTGGTGACCTGATCGCCGAACGTCGCGAGGGTGTCGATCATCCCGTTGATCGTGTCCGCGAGCGCCGCGATCTCGCCTTTTGCCTCAAACACCACCTTGCGCTTCAGGTCGCCGTTCGCGACCGCGGTAACGATCTGCGCAATGCCGCGCACCTGGTTGGTCAGGTTCGCCGCCATCGCGTTCACGTTGTCGGTGAGATCCTTCCAGGTTCCCGCCACCCCCGGCACCTGCGCCTGGCCGCCGAGCTTGCCCTCGGTACCGACCTCGCGCGCCACCCGCGTCACCTCCGAGGCAAACGCATTGAGCTGGTCCACCATCGTGTTGATGGTGCTCTTCAGCTCCAGGATCTCGCCTTTCACGTCCACCGTGATCTTCTTCGACAGATCGCCCTTGGCCACCGCGGTGGTCACCTCGGCGATGCCGCGCACCTGGGTCGTCAGGTTTGCCGCCAGCTGGTTCACGTTATTGGTGAGGTCACGCCACAATCCTGCGGCGCCGGGAACCATGGCCTGCCCTCCCAGCTTGCCGTCAATGCCGACCTCGCGCGCCACCCGCGTCACCTCGCCGGAGAACGCGTTGAGCTGGTCCACCATCGTGTTGATGGTGCTCTTCAGCTCCAGGATCTCGCCTTTCACGTCCACCGTGATCTTCTTCGACAGATCGCCCTTGGCCACCGCGGTGGTCACCTCGGCGATGTTGCGCACCTGGCCGGTCAGGTTCGCCGCCATCAGGTTCACGTTGTCGGTGAGATCCTTCCA